>Ga0209098_1001063_pt1 | contig 27293 bp, 28 predicted proteins | sample AD_JPNHW1_MetaG_FD_184429 | JGI IMG/M metagenome (GOLD analysis project Ga0209098, IMG submission 184429) | Active sludge microbial communities of municipal wastewater-treating anaerobic digesters from Japan - AD_JPNHW1_MetaG (SPAdes) (version 2) | ecosystem: Engineered > Bioreactor > Anaerobic...
GGAAAGCAGGCAAAGTGCCATATTCACCATCGCCGGGACACATAAAAAATTTAAAAATATTGGCACAAAAGCGGCGTCCTCTTGTTGAAGCCTCAAGAAACGACAGCCGCTATAAACTGCTTAAATTGCATAACCGTAGGGAGAAATGGACAAAGGAAGATTTTGAGGAATACCTGCGGCGTATTGCTTCAGGACGCACGCCGGCGGAAGTATCGCGCGATGAGGACATGCCGCACAGTCAGACATTTTTCAAGTACATCGCAGCCAACGAGAAATTCAAAAAAAAATATGAAAAAATATGGCGGAATTTACCATACAGTGTTCAAGTACGAGCCAATAAACTGAATGAAAAATTTGAGCGTGATCTGATCAAGCTGAGAAGGAAAGGAAACACTCTTCTGAAAATCGCCGCAATCCTCGGCGTCCCAATATCCACAGTTCGCCAAAGATGGCACGTGCTTAAGAAGCAGGGTAAGTTGACCCCTGATGATCTGAAGTTGGAAGGCAAAAGAAGAACTCTTGCAGATTATGAGGAGTATTTAAAGCGTATTCAGTCAGGCCGGTCCGTGACTGCTGTTGGAAACGACCGTGATATGCCCACATATCGAAGTTTCCACTGTTATTTGAAGAAGAATCCTGCCTTCAAGAAACGCTATGAAAAAATCCGCAAAACATTATCCTCAATGTCTTTATAAATGCAAATCGAATTACCGATAGATATAAGGAAAACAGTACTCTCGATGTTTTCAATCCCATTACATGCTGGAGCTCACCATGAAAATACGAATTTTTTGCAACATAGGGTACCACGAAGATTGGTGCGAAAATTCACGCTAAGGCAAATTTTCTACAGACTGCTTGTTGCTGGACACCATCTGTATAGAGTTGGAATGGAAACCCCAAGATTTTGAGCAACATCTTTTGGCGGAATACCATCGGACAGGAGTTTTTTCGCAGCTTCCAGCTTGCTATCCGTCATGGCTCTTTTACGGCCTCCTTTTCTACCTCTTTCCCTTGCAGCCACCAGCCCGGCTTTTGTTCTTTCAACAATAAGTTCTCTTTCCATCTGGGCAAGTGCCCCCATGACGTGGAAGAAAAATCTCCCGGCAGCAGTCTTTGTGTCAATCCCGTCAGTTATGCTCTGAAAATGAATGCCCATCTCTTCCAGTCTGGACGTAAAATCAATTAAATTCTTCAATGATCTGCCCAGCCGGTCAAGCTTCCAAATAACAAGAGTGTCTTCCTTCCGGAGATGCGATACGGCATCATTCAGGCCAGGTCTCTCTTTTTTTATTCCGGACACCTTATCAAAAAATATTTTTTCGCAGCCGGCTTTTTTCAGGGCATCTTCCTGAAGATCAATGCTCTGATCAAAGGTCGAAACACGTGCATATCCAATCAGCATACTTTTTCTATTCCCCAACTTCGTTAATTGCGGCCTGAATAATTTTGTCATGAATCCAGTAACCGTTATATTTCATGTCCTGGAGGGCAGCGGTCAGATTGCTTATTAGGCCAGCTTTCTTTGCATCTGTTAAAATTCTGATTGTACCCCTTACAGTTAGACCATAAATTTCCCTTGCGATCCGGCGGCCTTTTCTCTCATCCATAATGATATTCTTAATACCCAACTCACAGGCAAGGTGGATTACCGATGCTTCTCCTTCATCCAGGAGTTTTGCAAGCAATGGTTCTGTATCACGATTCAATTTCCGGATATCCAGCCATGTGGCTTTCTTGTATTCAGCAAGTCCTGTGAATGATTTCTCTCCTGCAAGTATCTCATAATGAACTGGCTCTGGTATAATAATTGTTTTATAAAAACTTCTCAGAAGATCAAGTTTGTTAATACCGGCCAAGGCGATAATCGGACCAGTATTGCATACGATGGTTTCCATTTATTTACCTTAATGTAATTCAGCTTCTATTTCCTTATCATCCCACTCGACAGAGGCAACCCCCATCTGTTTGCAGGTCAACAAAAATTCAACTCTGCTTATTCCTATAAGCTGGGCAGCCTGGCCCGAACTCAGACGGCCAATTTCAAACAATTTTACTGCCATTGCCCTTTTTGCCTCGGCTTCAAAATCTTCCGGGCTTTGGTTTATGACAGCAGGTATTGTGTCCGGATAATTTACAATTATTGATCTCTGCATATAAGTCTCCTTTTTCTCAAAACTCAATAAGTATATACTCTTTTGATAATTTTAAATCAAGAAAGGTTTTTAATAAGGATAATTGCCTCAAAATAAAGTAATAAGAGTTTATTGAGAATGTTCTAATAAACCTACCTTATCGAGAATGATATGTTGCACTATACACATGATCAACTAATAACTTTTGCTAAATTCGAAACATGTGAAATATCCAGAATTCTTCAATGTAGGAGATCCCATAACAAACTTGGTTTTGGATATCAGTTTGCATTTCTAAAACTTGCTAATAGATTTCCTGATTATCCGCCTTTTGAAATAGTTGCCGATATCCTTGCATATGTCGGCATGCAGTTATCTATATTTCCAGATAATATTAATGAATATTCTAAGCGATTTCAGACTATTTACGAGCATCAGGAGCAGATAAGAACCTATCTTGGGTTTCGTAGGCTCAACGATGAAGATATGCCTGAACTAAGGCAGTTTATATTTGATGACGCCTGTAGGCTTGAGCAATCAAGTGCATTAATGACAAGAACAACTGAATATCTTAAAGAAAAGAAAATACTCATTCCTTCAGAGGATACCCTCAGGAGAATAATTGGGTTTCAAAAAGAAGATGCAAAAAAATATATCTATGACAGGATAACAAAACAGCTTGACGACCAAACCAGAGCAAATCTTGATGTACTCCTTGATACAGGCGATAAGCGTCAATCAGAGTTCTATCTTCTAAAACAGCCACCGTTGAAACCTTCTCCTCAATCCGTAAACAGATTGACGGAGAAACTTGATAAGATAAACCTAGCAGGAATTTTACAGATTGATCTTTCCTGGTTGAATAACAATTTTCAACGGTCTCTGACTCACAAGGCAAAAAATCTCACAGCAACACGGATTAGAAACATGATTCCTGCTCATAGATATTCAATAATGACTTGCTTTTTACAGCAGCTTTACAGAGAGACAGTAGATTATCTTGTCGATATGTTCGACAAGTTGGTTAACCGAATATACAGTTCGGCGCAAAAGGATATAGATGTTTATAATAAGATTTCCAACAGGCAGGTTAAAAAATCTTTAGCAACCTATCAGCTACTGATTGATCTTGTGCTGGATGATAGTATCAAAGATTCCTTGCTGAGAAGGGCATTATTTAAGCATATTAGCAAAGAAGAACTCAGTTCCCAGATGATCGATGTTAAAACTTGGCTCAGTGGTAAGCATAGTCATGTATTTAATCTTGTTAAAGATAGATTCAGTTACATCAGGCAGTTTTCACCCAATCTATTAAGACATATTCAGCTTGAAATAGATGGCGGAATAAAAACTTCCCTTCTTGATGCTGTAAATCTCCTGAAAGACATGAATGAAAATAACCAGCGGCGTCTACCGGACGATGCCCCAACCGATTTTATCCCGGAAAAGATTGTTCCTATGGTTCAATCAAACGGCAAAATTGACAAACGAGCCTGGGAATCCGCCTTGCTCACTGCGGTCAGGGATGAGATCAAGTCGGGAAACCTTTCCGTAAAGCTGAGCAAACGGTTTAGCAAGTTTGATGATTATTTCATTCCTTATGAAAAATGGGAAATAATGAGAGAATCATTTTTCAAAAAGGCCGGATTACCTGTCGATCCAAACGAAGCGGCTATTTACCTTACTGAACGCCTTAATGCAGCTTTTGTTAATTTTCTTGAAACCTTACCAGTAAATTCTTATGCCAGAATTGATGAAAAAGGATGGAAATTGTCAGTTGATCCAGCAGAAAAACTTGATACAGGTGAAGATAAAAAACTTTACCAACTGAATGAATGGCTTTCCAATAATATGAGAGTCGTGAAACTTCCGGATCTCCTGATCGAAGTGGATAACGAAATAAAATTCTCCAGATTTTTTATGCCCACTGCAAAACAGGCATCTCCAGGTGTTGATGATATTTCCGCTGTCCTAATCACTATAATGGCTCACGGCTGCAACATAGGACCCTATACAATGTCCCACATGACCCAAGATATAAGTTACAATCGAATAAAACATATTACAGACTGGATGCTTACAGAAGAATCTCAGCGGTCGGCACTTGCAATAGTTGTAAATGCTATCAGTCATCTGGATATTACAAAGGTCTGGGGGGAAGGAAGGACATCCAGTAGTGACGGCCAACGTTTTTCATTTAGAAGTAATGTCCTGCAGCAGACATTCAGTACTAAGTTTAATGCCCTTGCCTTAGAGTTTTATTCTTATGTAGCCGATAATTTTGCTCCATTCTATTCAATGCCCATTGAATGTACTGATAGGGATGCACCGTTTGTCATGGATGGTCTGCTCTATAACGAATCCGAGTTACCATTATATGAGCATTTTACCGACACACATGGATATACGGAAAACAACTTTGCCGGGTTTGCCATGCTGGGAAGAAAGTTTTCCCCTAGAATCAGAGGCTTGCATAAGCAATGGATATACAAGATAGACGAAAATAGGGATTACAGGGAACTGACACCACTTGTTTGTCGGAAAGATCACACAATACATATGAACTGGATAATAGACCAATGGGATCGAATGGGGCAATTTTACGCCTCACTGGAAACAGGCCATGTGACGGCATCGACCGCCATGAAAAGGCTGAATAGTTTTACAGGCAAAAATCATTTTTACCGTGCTAATCGAGAGCTTGGCAGGATATTTAAAACTGAACACATACTTGAATGGATGTCTGATAAAACAAAACGGCAGCTGACTAGGAGAGGCCTGCTTAAAGGAGAGCAGATTCATAATCTTGCCAGAGATTTGAATTTTGGCAAACGTGGTAGGTTGACAAGCAGAGATATAGAAGAACAGAAAAATTCCTGTAGCTGCCTCACAATTATTCTCGCCAGCATAATTTACTGGCAGATAAAAGAGATCAATCGGGTAATAAATGAATATAAACCTGGTGAAGCAGGTATTGATTTGGCACTATTAGAGCATGTAAGCCCAATCGCCTGGAATAATGTAATATTGTATGGGGATATCATTATAAACAAGAAACTAATTAAGCCTTAGCGTGAATTTTCGCACCAATCTTCGTGATACCCTTTTGTTCGCCATAATATACAAAGTTGAGAGCAGGATTATTCTTTAGGACCGTGTTCCCTGAGGGCCTTCACCTTCAACCTGCGCGGAAGAAGCTTTATTTTCCGCTCCAGACGGAACGCCTCGGGTTTTTCCATCGGGCCGCTTATGCATACAAGCCTAACCGGAAGACGGCAGCATGTATACCGGCTTGCCCTGCCCGACCTGTGCGCTTCAAGCCTGCGTCTGATGTCGTTGGTGACCCCGCAGTACAGAGTACTGTCAGCGCAACGCAGAAGATATGTAAACCATGGCTTTTCACCTTGCTGGCTCAATTTTCGCCCCCATGCGGCATTGTTAACGAAATTCAGTTCTTTTACGTTTACCTAGCAAACAAAGCAACAATATTCTGATGCAAGCCAGAATTATTGCGACCGAAGTAATTGTCTCCTTCGGGAATTGGGTGTGACCAAGTTATTTTACCATTTTCAAGGTTATTTTTGGCTGGTATTAAGGCGAGTTAAAGATGGTAAAGAAAACGACCGTTTTATTTACTGACAAAAAGCAGGGAGAAGTATCATAATTTCAAGATCAGTTAATCTATTTGCTTAGTCTATCCCGGATGCAGGCAATTAAAAAATATCATACAATTCCTCCAGAAAGCTCAAATAAACATCTGTTGTTAGAAGTTTTGCAATAATTTCTATCAATTCTGCCTTTTTCATATTCAAACGACCGTTTTAAATGCCCTATAACGAGACTTTTTTTTAAAAAGCATAGTAAAGAGTCGGGTAAATTTCCGAAATAATTTTTAAGGGGTAATGAAAACATAGCTGTTTTATTACTCCGGCAATTGAATATGTCAATTTTAAGCGGCATAATCAACTTTCGGGTGTTTAAAGTAATTACGAACATGCGCCGGTCGTTTAGCGAGAGTTCTCATAAATGATAGTGTTTTCATTTCCAGATCTTTCTGATTTCTTATCGGTGTCCCTGAGTGAACTTTTGTTTTCAGGTTTCCATTCAGGTATTCATCCGGATTTAGTTCTGGCGAATAGGAAGGGAGATAGAAAACCTCTATCTGCTCTTTATGCTCTTCTAACCATTGTTTAACGTATTTGCCATGATGAACACGAAGGTTATCCAGAATCAGAAATACCTTGCGCCCGGCATCTTTGGTCAGTCGGGTCATAAACGTGATCAAAAGATCGGTATTCATAGCACTCCGGTACATCATGAATCTAACTTTACCCTCGTTGGTAATGGGGTCACCACAGAAAACGGAAAAAATCGTACGCTAAGAGAATTACTATAGCTGGTGTTCATGCTTCTTTCCGGGAAGTGGGAATACGTTTTCTGTTGAATAATTTCTCTCCATCAGGTCGAAGTTTCCCATCAGGCGTCACATGACGGTAGAGGGTCTGCCTGGTTATCCCCATCTCTTTGCAAAGGTCGGCGACTTTTGTCTCGCGTTGCCCCATTGCTGCCATAGCAAGTCGAAGTTTGGCAACAGTCATTTTGTAGGGGGCACCACCAGATCTCCCTCGGGCCCGTGCTGCCGCTAAGCCGGCCATTGTCCGCTCACGTATCAACTCTCTTTCAAACTCTGCCAGTGCCGCAAAAATACCAAAAATAAGTTTTCCAGACGGTGTTGTAGTGTCAATCGAAGCCCCATGCCCTGACAGCACCTTGAACCCAACGCCCCGACTGGTAAGATCGTGTATCGTATTGACAAGGTGTCTGAGATCACGGCCGAGTCGATCCAGTTTCCAGACAACCAAGGTATCGCCTTCCCGCACAGCCTTCAAAGCAGCGTCGAGACCGGAGCGAGCATCAAGCTTTCCAGATGCCTTATCCCTTAAAGGGGCAGAGCCCATATTTCATTTTTCACGTTGCTTTCAATTTGGAAAATGATTACGGCAACCGCCTGTATTCATCTTCGGACACCGGCTCAAGCCACTCGTTGGAACCGCCTTCCGCCGGAACTTCCACTGCCACATGAGCAAACCAACTGTCCTTCGCGGCGCCATGCCAGTGTTTTATTTCCGGGGGAATATTGACCACGTCGCCTGGGCGGAGTTCCCGCGCGAGCTTTCCCCATTCCTGATACCAACCGCGTCCGGCGGTTACGAGAAGGATTTGACCGCCCTTATGGTGGATATGCCAGAAATTACGGCAGCCGGGCTCAAAGGTCACATTGCCTATGAAAACCCTTTCCGTTGACAGCATTGTCAAATAGCTGGTGCCGGTAAAATACCGGGCATACGCCTCGTTTAGATTCCCACGGGGGAAGATCCCGCCGTTGGCTGCATCATCGTGTTGCTGACTCATATCTTTCTCCATGGTGTGTTTCATAACCTGGTCAAGAACGAATCCTGCATTTTCCGCGACCTTCGGGCGGCACATAGCTTTCAGAACGCTTACGACCTCTCGAAGTTGTTCCGGAGTCAGGCCGTTGTGCATGCTGATAACCATATGCGCCTGCAATTGGGCATTAACGCCGTCGATATTGGCAAGAGCGGCCACGGTCGCCAGTTCCCGATCTTGCCACTTGAGCACGTCGCGCTGGAAGATGTCGCCAAAGAGGTGGGCTTTCAAGAAGCGGTCGATAGCCGGGGCAAAATCGTACAGCGGCCCTGTCACAGGCTGGCCGACCAGCTTCGTCTGGTTTTCCGTACCGAATTCAAGGCTGTTTTTGTCGGCCGGCATGGGGCTTGCCTCCTTGCCCATCTCGTCCTTAATGCCTTTTTTCCCGCGCTCGTTTAGAACGGCCATGAACGCACCGATGCCGTTGAGGCTTCGGGGAAAGCCCGCGTACGCATAAAGTTGGACGAGGATTTCCTTGATTTCATTCACGGTCAGCCCGGCATTAAGGCCCTCGTTCAGGGCCGTTTTCAACCTGTCAGGATCTCCGTTGGCGGTGAAAGCGGCGATGGGGATGATGGCCCGCTGTTTTGCGTTCAGATGATTTTGCATGGTTTGCGCCTCCGATATGGCAGTTATGGTTAATATTGCAATACAAACAAATACTAGGGCAAGAAATCGTTGCATAGCAAATACCTCCCTATGGATTGATTAGTCGAAGTTCTTTGCGCTACATTCCGGCCGAAAGAATTCATCCCTTGGTTTCCTTTAGAGCGTCACCAAGTCATACCGGTCGTTGCCCATCTTCATCTCCTTCATGTATGACAGCTGGCGCAGGCCCTTGCGGGATTCGATACGCTCCTTAAGGTCATGCAGCTCCACTTCGGGCAGCTGGTAGACCATGTCGATGGACGCCTGCTCCACAGCCAGGAGATCGGTGGAAGCCAGGATACCTAAGTTCCGTGCCTTTGGGGGCGCGGCGCTCACACCCGCGCAGTCGCAGTCCACGGACATGTTGCGCAACACATTGATATAGATGATTTTTTTGCCGAAATGGTCGATCGTGGCTTTGGCCGACTCCACCATGTTTTCCTGGAAGGGTTCTCCTTTGAGCCAGGTTGCGTAATCATCATTGTCCGGGGCGGCATGGACCATTTTCTTGCCGATGCGACCGTCCGCGCAGCCGATGGCGATATTTTTCAGGGAACCGCCGAAGCCGCCCATGGCATGCCCCTTGAAATGGGTCAGCACCACCAGTGAGTCGTACCTAAGCAGGTGCCTGCCCACTGACATCTCTTTAAAACGCTTTCCGCCTTTAACGGGGATCATCACCGCCCCGTCTTCGTCCATTATGTCCACCGGGCAGAAATCCCAGCCGTTGATCTTGATGGTTTCGCGGTGATCGGCTGTTGTAAAGCGTTTGCCCTTATAAAGCGTATTGGTCTCCACCAGATTGCTGCCGGGAATGCCCTGCTGGAGCGCTTTGACCATATCCCGTGGTATGATGTTGGGGCCGTTCGGCTCGCCAGTGTGCAGCTTGATAGCAATCTTGCCGGTGATATTCTGATTGATCCTGCTATAGATCTTCAGCAGCCCGGCAGGGCTGATATCAGCGGTAAAATACACCGCGGATTTTGTCTGGGATGCACCGAAAACATTGTCAAACAGGCTGAGATCACATGCAGCCGCAGCCCCCATGACGAGGGCACCATTTTTGATAAATACGCGACGCGTTATTTTATTTTCCATAAGTCCCTCCTTATTTAAGCACTTTGTTCCAAACCCTTGAGCCAGGCCGCGATATCGCTTTCAGCGCCCTTGACGCTGCCGCCCTTGATGGGAAGGCCCGGCAGCACGGTGGCAGTGGGGCAGAGCTTTTTGATATCTTTTTCACTGCGCCCCATGCCGCTGCCTTCGTGGGTGCAAAACGGCACAATGGTTTTACTGGCAAAGTCATACGCTTCCAGAAACGTATGCACGGCCATGGGCAGGGTGCCCCACCAGTTGGGGTAGCCGAGGTAGATCACGCTGTAATCAGCCATATTGTCAACGTGCCCCGAAATTTCCGGCCGGACATTTTCGCGGAGCTCCTGCCTGGCCACCTCCGTGGTTTCCTCATAACCTTCCGGGTAAGTCTTGAGCGTTTCGATACGGTAGATATCACCGCCGGTCAGTTTTTGAATCATGCCGGCTGCGACTTCGGTATTGCCCACCGGCAGGTTGACAATCTTGCCGTTGCTGTAATTGTTACCCGCGCGGGAATAATAGGCGATAAGGCCTTTGGTTTTGTCCATCGTTTCCTCCCTTATTTACCCACTCTTTGGGCCAGTTCGGTCGGATAACGCTCTCCGGAGATCTTGATTTTCGCGAGCGCGTCTTTCAAATGCAGCAGTTCATCGGCCGCCAGTTCGATATCGGCCGCCCCCAGATTTTCTTCCAGACGCTGTAGTTTGGTGGTGCCGGGAATGGGGACAATCCACGGCTTTTGGGCCAGCACCCAGGCCAGCGCAATCTGGGCCGGGGTTGCGTTTTTAGCGGCGGCAATCTCCTTCACCAGATTTACCAGAGCCTGGTTGGCATCCAGATTTTCAGGCTTGAAACGGGGAACGATGCTGCGGAAATCATCACTGTTAAAACGGGTGTCTTTATCAAAACTGCCCGTAAGAAAACCCTTGCCCAGGGGGCTGAAAGGCACGAAACCGATGCCCAGTTCTTCCAAGGCGGGCAGGAGTGCGGCTTCGGGCTCGCGCCACATCATGGAGTATTCACTTTGAAGAGCCGTGACCGGCAAAACCGCGTGCGCCCGCCGGATGGTCTGCACACCGGCCTCGGAGAGACCGAAGTGTCTGACTTTGCCCGCCTGAATCAGCCCGGCGACCGCCCCGGCCACGTCCTCGATCGGCACGTTTGGGTCGACACGATGCTGATAGAACAGGTCGATACGATCTGTCCGCAGCCTTTTTAAAGATGCCTCCGCGACTTCACGGATACGCTCCGGCCTGCTGTCCAGCGCTTTGCGCGAGTCCCCATCCTGAAAGCCGAACTTGGTGGCGATGATCACCTTGTTCCGCACGGACGCAAGCGCTTCCCCCACCAGTTCTTCATTGGTAAAGGGCCCGTAACATTCGGCCGTATCGAAAAAGGTGACGCCACAGTCCACGGCCCGCTGCATCAGCGCGATCATTTCTTTTTTATCCGCCGCCGGGCCGTAACCGAAGCTCATGCCCATGCAGCCGAGTCCGATGGCCGATACTTCCAAGCCGCTTTTTCCCAGTTTACGCTTTTGCATGTCTTTCTCCTTTCAGGAAAAGGCTTAATGTGCCTGATTAATCAGACCCTCAATCCCAAATGATAGGCCTGATCCGGAAAATCCGATCGTTCGATGTCGCTTCGTACGCCACAGCCGATGGCCAGCACCATCCCGGCATCCTCCCAGCCCATGTATCGCAGCAGGGTCTTGTAATGCGCGGTAAGCGCTGACATGGTCCAGTCCGCCGAATCCCAGGACGTCGCCATGAGGACGGCTTTCTTCTTCCCATGCAGCCTGGAATTGTTTGAATAGAAACGGTCGAGCACCGCTTTCAGCTGAGCCGTCATGCCCCAGTAGTAAAGCGGCGTGACAAAGGCGACGAGATTCGCCGCCAGAAGTTTCGGATTCAATTTATCCATGGAATCCTTAAAAATGCAGGGCCCGCTCATCCCGCAAACGTCGCAGCCCGTGCAGGGATGGACCTCTTCGAAAGCCGCATTAAAACGGAACACAGAATGCCCGGCCTTCTGCGCCCCTTCAACGAACTTGTCCGCCAGAAGAGCCGATGTGCCAGCCTTGTGTGGACTGCCTGTAATGATGGTTATTTTCATTTTTAAAACTCCTGACGCGTGGGTCGGAACAGGATTTCGTTTATGTCCACATCCTCCGGTTGGCTGATAGCGAATACAACTGCCTGCGCGAACGATTCGGCGGGAATCGCAACCTCTTTATAGAACTGCTGAAAATTCTCGGCAATATCCGGCTCGGTTGCACTGTTCGGCAACTCCGTAGCTATTGCACCCGGTGAGATAATGGTTGTACGAATATTGTAGGGCGTTACTTCTTGTCGTAGCGCTTCAGACAGGGCCCGCACGGCATGCTTGGTTGCCGCATAGACGGCACCGCCGGCGCGGATCTTGTGGCCGGCAACAGATGAGACATTGATAATATGCCCGGACTTCTGCTTCTTCATGTACGGAAGCACCGCTGCAATGCCGTAAAGCACACCCTTGATGTTCACGTCAATCATCCGGTCCCAGTCGTCGATCTTGAGACGCTCAAGGGGCGAGGATGGCATCAGACCTGCGTTGTTAATTATGACATCAATGTTCCCATAAATCTGCATGGCCTTATCAACCAAACCCTTAACCTGATCGCAGCAGGTGACGTCCGTAGCGAAGGCGATAACCTTTCCGCCGGCGGCGTTCAGTTCGTCTGCCAATGATTTGAGCCGATCAATGCGCCGCGCACCCAGCACAAGGTATGCCCCCTGTGCTGAAAGAAGCCGAGCTGTTGCTTCGCCCAGCCCGCTGCTCGCACCCGTGATAACGATTACTTTTCTTTCGATATTATTACTCATCATGGTTCTCCTTGATGTGCGGTGTAGCCTCCGTCCACCACGAGTGAGTGACCGATTACAAAGCTTGCGCCCGGGCTGCACAGCCAAAGAACAGCAGAAGCAATCTCTTCCGGTTTACCCAATCGCACACCTGTCCTCTTTTTATCTACCCTGGTGCACTTGCAAGTTGAATCCGCCAATCATCGATTTTATATTGTCAAAACTTCCATGAATGTAATGCTTTTATCCACTGTGGATCGTAATGATTTACAATTTCACTGTGGCCTATATCCATGGTTTTAATTTTATCCATATCCTCTTCAGAAAGAGTAAAATCAAATACATCAAAATTCTGTTTCATTCTGTCCTCATGTACTGTCTTTGGAATCACAACGACCCCACGCTGAATATTCCAGCGAAGTGCAACTTGAGCAGCTGATTTTCCATATTTCCTTCCTATTTCTGTGAGTGTAGGCTCTGAGAAGAAATTTCTCTTTCCTTCATCAAAAGGTGCCCATGCCTCTGGGATAACGCCATATTCCTTCATTGTGTCAATATTGAGCTGCTGCTGGAAGAACGGATGCATTTCGACCTGATTGACCATTGGCTTGATTTCCACTGTTTCGCAGATATCTACAAGAACATGTGGGTAGCAGTTAGCCATACCGATTGCTTTTAATTTGCCTTCCCGATACATCTTCTCAATACCTCTCCATGCACTGATGTAATCTCCCATCGGCTGATGAAGCAGCATAAGATCAATGTAATCAAAGCCCAGAACATCCAGTGATCGCTGCGTTGCAGTCTGTGCTCCTTCAAAAGAAAAATCCTGAATCCACAATTTGGTGGTCACAAAAATCTCTTCGCGCGGCACTCCACTCTTTTTAATCGCATCGCCGGTGGCTTTTTCGTTCATATAGGCAGCTGCCGTATCCAGCAGCCGGTATCCTGTTGCCAGAGCATCAAGGACACACTGTTCACATTGTTTGGCATCAGGAATTTGATACACGCCAAAGCCCAGAACAGGCATTTCCAAGCCGTTGTTTAAAATAACCTTTTGCATGATTGTCTCCTTTTCGAAGGTGCCGCTTGAATGCGAAAGGGAATTACAAAGCGGCATTAAGCACCTCGATAATATCCGCCTCTGTCATGGGTGGACGACCCGGCAGATTGCCGTTTTCATCATGGATAATACGCAGAGTCTCTCGGGCATATTGGGAGAGCAACGTATCTTCAATACCGAGCTCGGACAGGCGCGTGGGGCAGCCGATCCCCTTGAGAAAGGCCTCAAAGCGATCGATGCCCTGCAGGGCGCAATCCCGGTCATCAGTCCTTTTGGCCTTGAGGCCGAAAATGCGTTCGGCAAACTGCACGAACTTTTCCGCCTTGTGTTTGGCGGCGAAACGCATCCATGCAGGATTGAGCACGGAAAGACCTGCCCCGTGGGTGATGTCGTGATAGGCGGACAGGGTATGCTCAATCATGTGCACAGGGTAGCCCCCGTTGGTGCCCGCGTTTACCCAGCCGTTGAGGGCGACGATGGAAGCCCATTGCACCTGGGAACGCGCCTCCAGATCCTGCCCATCGCCAACGGCCTTGGGGCCCCACTCCATGGCCGTGAGGATGACGCCTTCGGCGAACCGGTCCTGAATAGGAGTGCCGTCTACGCCGTTGAAGTACCCTTCGGTCACGTGGGTGATAATGTCGCAGACACCAAAAGCGGTCTGATCTTTCGGTACGCTCAGAGTGAGTTCGGGGTCCACCAGCGCGATCGCCGGGTATAGGCATTCCGCCTGGACAAAGGATTTTTCTTTCGTCTCTTCGTTGGAGATTACCGCCCCCATGTTCATCTCGGAACCGGTTGCTGCGAGGGTCGGCACGGTGATGATGGGCAATGCCCGGGATGGGATATAAGGATCGGGCTGGCCGTGATAGATCATGTCCCAGGGATCGCCGTCGTAATAAAGGGCGGCGGCCATGACCTTGGCTGCGTCCATGGTGCTGCCGCCGCCCAGGGCGATGATCACATCGCATCCTTCCTCCTTGGCGATCTGTGCGCCACGCCGGACGGTGGCGATCCTCGGATTGGGCTCGACGCCGCTGCATTCGGCAAAGGCCATTCCCGTGGCCCTGAGGCTGGCCACGGCCCGGCCAAATGCGCCGCTGCGCTTGACGCTGCCACCTCCGGTGACGAGCAAGGCCTTTTTGCCGTGCCTTTTTGCCGCTTCACCGAGCTGCGAGAGTGTGCCTACCCCGAAGATGATTTTGGTGGGATTGTAGAATTCAAAATTCATGAAAAAGCCTCCTTTTCTGGCGTTACCGCTTTTTGAGAGACAGTATAAGGGCTCGTGAAGGGGTTTGAAATACCTGTTCCTCTCAATTTCTTGCCTATTTCTACTTGCATATTGATTTTCGGATGTTTTATCGTTAATAATGTTACCTAAAAATGACACACAAAATAGGGAGAGGCTTATATGTCCAGAATAAATGAACTGTTACAAAGCTTTCCGGAAATAAGTGACGGACCTTCCGAGTCCCGGCTGAGCGGGGTGCTCCTTTTTAAAGAAACAAAGTCTATACCCAGAAGACCGATGGTCTACAATCCCGGCATTTGCATCGTTGTTCAAGGCCACAAGATCGGCTACCTGGGAGGCCAAAAGTTTCGCTATGATGAGAACCATTACCTGGTGACCTCGGTGACCATGCCGTTCGAATGCGAGACCTTCGCCAGCCCGGAGGAACCCTTACGCGGTCTTTACATCGAAATCGACATGGGCCAGTTGCGGGACTTGATCGGCCGAATGGATTTGCAGAGAAGGGGCGATAGTGATGGCGAAAGGACCCTGCCTCGCGGGATCGGCCCGGCCGTCATGGATGAAGGGATGCTGGATGCCGTAACGAGGCTTGTCAAATGTTTGCAGTCCGAGACAGAATCACAAATCTTAGGGCCAGGTCTCGTGCGGGAAATCCTTTTTCGTGCCCTTGGCGGCACCCAGTCGCCGGTGCTCTATTCGCTGGCCATGCACAGCGGCACCTTTTCCCAGATGGCGCGCGTCCTTAAGGTGATGCAGAGCGAATATGCAAAGAAACTCGACGTGGAACAGTTGGCCTATACGGCCCATCTGAGCGTATCCGCCTTCCACCGCGCCTTCAAGGAGATTACCTCGGATTCCCCCATACAGTATTTGAAGAAAATCAGGCTGTCGAAAGCAAAGGATTTGATGGTGCAGGAAAGTTTGAAGGCCTACCTTGCCGCCGACAAGGTGGGATATGAAAGCTCTTCCCAGTTCAGCCGTGAATTCAAACGCCACTTTGGACAAAGCCCTGCTGAGATGATGCGGGAATTACGTGTCAAATGACGTGTCCCCCTCCTACAGATAAAGAAATATTCTTGACGTCTTCCTTAGAGGAGGAAGCAAATCTCAGAAAAAGCTGTTTCCAATGTAGTGATTTTCAGCCACTGGCAAATCTTGCACCATCCATCTACAAATTAAATGTGCTTTGTTCATATGGCATCTCCTGTTTGTATTTTTACTACATGTTTATTTTTCCCTAAGCCGGATTCCTTGGAGTTTTCTTTTCCATAATTATTTTATCGACGCGAGCTTTTCGCCGTTTGGTGAAGGTTTTGTCATTTAATGTTTCCCTTATAGATTCATCTTATGAGCCAGACGAAAGCCGCCAATAAAACAGCTGTCAGAAGGCCGTTTAATGCCATCGCTAAAGCAGCGAACGCCCCAGCTACGCGGCTCTTTTGAATAGCATGAGCAGTGCCAATGCCATGGGAGGCTAAACCCAAGGCCATTCCGCGAGCTGATTCATCACTGATCTTTAAACGATTAAGGACGAAATCACCCAAAACTGCTCCAGAGATGCCGGTCAGAACCACAGCAACAGCTGTTAGAGATGGCAAGCCACCTATTTGTTCTGAAATGCCCATAGCAATCGGAGTTGTCGCTGATTTTGGTGCCAATGTTAATAAAACAACCTTTTCACCGCCCAAAATCCAAGCAATACCAACTGCACTTATGATTGCAATCAAGGACCCAAATATTAAGGTGATTACAATGGATAAAGACGATTTTCTGATAATTTCAATTTCACGGTATAACGGAATTGCCAGTGCTACTGTCGCTGGTCCCAGCAGGAAATGAATGAACTGAGCGCCATTGAAATAGATTTTATAATTGGTACCGCTGATCTTCAGCATCAGGACAAGAGTAATAACCGCAGTCAAAACCGGATTGAGCAGAGGATTACAGCCAAACCTGCGGAAAACCCATGTTCCCGATTGATATGCCGCTAAAGTTACTGCTAACCATAGTAGTGGCGTAGCCGACAAATATACCCATAGATGTGTTATGTCATCGATCATGGCTGATACTCTTTTTGATGTTTCATTTGGTGGCGGCTCAAAAACTGCATGACTACGCTGGTTACCGCAATAGTTATAATCGTCCCAATTATGATTGCGCCGGCAAATGGAGCCCAAGATTTCATAAGAAGATCTAAATTAGTGATAATTCCGACTCCGGCTGGGACGAACAGCAAAGGTAGGTATTGATGAAGGAATCCCCCCAAAGTTTCCAGTTCTGAGGGTATTCCCCGGCGAAGAACCAACCCACAAAATAAAATAACCATGCCGATTACAGGACCAGGGATCGGCAGTTTCGTCATTCTGACGAAAATCTCGCCGATGAGCTGACAAAAAAGAATAATAGTTAAATAACTTAGCATAATTAGCCTCCTTTTCACTACCGACAATGTTTGTATGGATCAATAGTAATATTACAAATGCCGCTGTGTTATTGCATAACCACGGTAAAATCATAATTTTTTTCGGTTCACGGCTTTTATTTTATCATTCCCAACGGGTCAACTCAGCATCGGCATGCTTGTCTTCCGAGATAAGTATTCGCAGGGATTCAGCCATGATATATATTCTCCAGCGAGAATAGTTGAGTGGATTACCACTTGTAATCATGTGTTGTTTTGCTTCAGAAACTATTGCATTGCCGGTTGTTCTTTTTCTAATATTTACGATTTATTATCCGTTCGTTATAAAAAGTGAGGAAGCGGAACTGAGTAAAATTCATGACGATAAATTCAAAACATATTTTCATAACGTACCGCGATTTATTCCGAAATTATCAAATTTTAGAGAGCCCGAAGAATACGTTGTAAAACCGGTTGTCTTTAGAAAGCACATGTTTGATGCCCTCTGGTTTGTCTGGCTACTCGGCATAATGGAAATCCTGGAGACGCTGCATGAGATGCACATTTTGCCCACTATATTTAAATTTTATTAGATCATAATCTAGGCGTAAACGTTACTTTCTTTCGATTGATAATCTTTAGTTCCTTAGACTTTTTGAATCTGTTGACTCGGTAGATGCTTTCTGCATACTCATCAATGACCAAGGTTCCTCCCCCGTGTAAATCCGCGTTCATTTACCCCGATTAAGTCTTATAATATCCAAACTCCAAAGACCTCTCAGAGAAATGAATGGGAGGTACACCAATGCCTTTGATTTACAAAAAAGTCTTGGTGAAGGCATTGAGTCATCGTAAAATATGACAATTCAGGGATGGCACTTGTTTTATACAGCATGCAAATCATCTTTTTGGGCATGTGGGCGATGCCGGAATGTAACGTTTACTTCCACATCTTCGTCAAGTTTTCCGAGTATTGTAATCATCCGATCAAGAGTGAAGCGGCCAAGTCTCGCGTTGCGGATACGGGAAAATTCTGAATGTGATACTCCCGTTAGCTTCTCAGCCTCACGTACCGATAATTTACGTTCATCCAGCGTCCGAATAATCTCCGCTGCAAGCATAGCACGGGCTTGTTCAAGATCGGCATTTGGGCGGCCAAAATCCCGAAATACATTGCCACTACCGTGTATTAGTTCAAATTCTTTATTATCATTCATTGCATAACCTCCTGCAATCGTTTCAAGCGTTCGCGAATAAGATCAACCTCTTCTTGGGGTGTCTTAATCCCTTTTTTTGATTTCTTTTGAAAAGCATGAATTACCCAAATATCTTCTCCTATTTTTACGGCATAGACAGCACGGAAAGCGTCACCTCGGTATCTGATCGCAATTTCAAAAACACCGCTATCAACGCCCTTGAACGGCTTAGCATTATCAGATTTACCACCCTCGGCAGCGATAGTTAACGCATTAAGCATGTCTTCTTGAACGTCATCGGGAAATTCTTCAAAGTCTTTTCGAGCTGCTTTGATCCACGAAACAGGGCGAGTATTTTCCATGGATCGATGTTGACATATTTGTCAACACATTGCAAGCACTTTTTGAGGGAGCAAAATTGGTACAATAAGATCGTCTTAGATTGTTGCAAAACCATCTTTGTTAGTGTATGATAAAGGACGTTATCAATCACTAAATGGACAATGGGGGAATGGGTATGACAAAGGCTTTAGTGGCGATAGGAAAAGGAACTGTAAAAGGGCTTCCGGCGCTTTTTACGCCCAATGTACAGACCGCCGAGCGGGTTGTCGAGTTCTTTACCGCCCGGATCAGGAATACCCATACCCGGAAAGCCTATGCGCGGGCTGCCGGGGATTTTGCGGCCTGGTGCGCTGAACATGGACTTGTCGAGCTGGCCGCGGTGCGGCCCGTGCATGTGGCGGCCTATATTGAAGGTCTGCAAGGGGAAATGGCCGCTCCTTCGGTCAAGCTCCAGCTGGCCGCGATTCGGATGCTCTTTGACTGGCTGGTCGTGGGCCAGGTGGTGCCGGTTAATCCGGCCAGCGCCGTCCGGGGGCCGAAACATGTGGTGAAAAAAGGCAAGACGCCGGTGCTTTCCGTCGAGGAAGCCCATGTCTTGCTTAATTCTATAGACACAACCTCGCCGGTCGGCCTGCGGGATCGCGCCTTGATGGGCCTGATGGTCTATACTTTTGCCCGTGTCGGGGCCGTTATCAAAATGCGGGTGGATGATGTTTATGTCCAGGGTCGTCGCATCTGGGTGCGCCTCCACGAAAAGGGCGGCAAACGTCATGAGATGCCCTGTCATCATAATCTGGAGCTTTATCTTGACAAGTACATCGAGGCCGCAGGGATCGGGAAGGACGCCAAAGGATACCTTTTTCGGACGGCGCAAGGCCGGACAAAACAGCTCTCCGACAAGCCTATGACTCAGGCGGATGTTTACCGGATGATCAGCCGCCGTGCTGCGGACGTCGGGGTGCGCACCAAAATAGGCTGCCACAGTTTCCGCGCTACAGGGATCACGGAATATTTAAGAAACGGAGGCAAGCTCGAAGTAGCCCAGCAAATGGCTAATCACGAGTCCGCACGCACAACCGGCCTCTACGACCGACGCAACGATCAGGTTTCCCTTGATGAGGTCGAAAGGATTGTGATTTAAGGTCAAGCTCGTCCTCTTACAATTAATGATATTAACGCCGCGTTTCAGCTTTCTTTTCATCCTGATCTCATTTCAATGCCTTGAGTGCCACTTTTAATGTTTCCTTTGATTGCATGATTTCCATGAACTCATGCCACGTAATTTTTACACCATTTTCTTTTCCCACTTTGCCTTTACACCAAGTCAACCCTGTCATAGTGAGATAGCAGTCCCCAAGTTGCTCTCCGTTGTTCGGTTGCCGTACCTCAAACTCGATACCCTTTGCTTTTACATCCATATCCACATCAAATGATTTGATCTTTACTTTCATCTTTATCCTCCATCCTCCGCAAAGAAATGATGATCATCCGACTAACATTACCTCGAGAATTTAATCATTTCTCGATCTTGCCGAATTACAAAACCGATGAGTAAGTCGAGCATTTTCTGGAATAGTTTTTCCTCCTCTCCAATACTGCTCGATATGATCCAAAGCTGAATCGTCTACCGACTGAATTTTTTGACCACAAATATCGCATATACAATTTTGATCGAACATTTGTTGCTTGAGATCATAGGAAAAGCAACGGGGTTCTTTATTTTGAATTCCAACTACTTGCTGTAAGGTAAGACGCCACTTATCAAAGCGCTTCGTCACGGCTTGCACAGAACTCGTAGATAATTCGATTGAATCAATAAATTCATGATCCGATGTCATTAGATAGATCAATGCCTCACGAACGGCATCAAGATTTCTGAATACATTATTCTTGTCCTCGCGTGCAAAAGAATACATCAAGATATCGTAGAGTGAAGCATTAAATTTCTTTGGTTCCCAATTGCCGTTCGGATTAGAATTTGTCCCCTTATAATAGCGTTTGAAGGCATACTTACCAAGCAACGATTTTACGATATAAATAGAATTCTTAAAGGCTGTTTTAAGCTCTGAAGCGTCATTAACAGAAATGAATTGATACTTCTCCATTTCGCGGTTTAGAAACGTTCTAATCGGAGGCTTATAGTTAAGGTATGTCTGATGGAAAAAGGACGCAAACCGCAAGACCAACTCGACATCCTTCATGCGCTTATCAGGTTTGGAAATTCCAATTAATGTAAGGAATTCCTGATCTAAGGCCAGTTCTCTTATTAGCTGGTTGTATGGACCTCTGTAAATGCAGTTACGAAGCTCTTGATCGTTAAGAGAAACCGATCCGGTATTCAGGCGCTCAAATATTTCAAATTTGAGATTTGGATCGGATTCTTTTCGAAAGGTAATAGTTCTAATCTTACAACATCTTACTTTGTCTTGATCGTTTTCAAGAAGGCCAGAAAATTTTTTTCGGTTTAACTCAGAAAAGACTTTCAAACCAGAAAGGCGAAAGTCATATCCGCTGGGGAAGACACCATCTATAAAAGAAAAAAAAGATGTCAATCTTTGTTGACCATCTATGACATATTCACGGCCATCACTCTCTTGAGAGATGTATATAACTGGCAAAGGAATATCTAAGAGAGCTGATTCTATTAGACGACTTGATTTTGCTGCGTCCCATACGAATTGACGTTGAAAATTTGGTTGTATTACAAGTTTTCCTCGTTTCCATTTGTTGTAGAGTGAATCTATCTCCGGATCACCTTGATCGGTAAAAATTTTGCTGCGCCCCTCATGAGCTGCAACCTCGTCAATCTCTTCATCCATCGGACTATCAAACTCAATTTGATCTTCTGTTTCCAACATAGTCAACTCTATTACTACTCCTTTCTTGATTTTTTGTTATTACCGTACCACATGGATTTTAAAAAGATACAATATCCGCATGACTATCAGTTCCCCTCAGATGGAAGCTTGCCTGCGTTACTCTTCGCATTCAATAACCTGCTACTTTTCCTTCTGCCTAGATAACTTCTTGTCTCTGCTCTTGTTCGCTAATTTTGATCCTCTAAAATTTCTCTAACGCAGTCTCTGCCTACTGGTGTCAATCTCATGAGCTTTCCATCAAGATCGATAGCCCCGAAAACAAGTTTTCCCTTTAGATTATTAATCTCTTTGATATCATATGCGCTCAAAAGCATAGTTTCATTCTGGTAAAGCTCTGTTAAAATTTCCATCTCCCTTTCAGTAAACATCTATGAATCTCCCTTAAAAATTTTTTCTATACACATTATACCTATTTTAAAAGAATTTAAGATTTTATTTTTTCCCACGGTCAATATTCGCTTGGAAGCATAAGAATGCGGTATCGACCGTCGTTCACGAGGTAAAGGCGCTGCGATCTGAGGGGAAAATCAGTATAGGGGATTTTCTGGCGGGCAATCTCCTTACCGTTGCCGTCGCTGGCTACAACGGTCGCCGTTTGGTCTTCCCTGACGGTAAGGATCGTGATTTGATGCCAAGTCCGTCCTTATTACACCTGAGACAAAATAAGACATTTTGCTCAGTGTATAAATCAACAAAGGTTTACCTGGCTGCGGAAATACCTCCTTCAGTCCGAAAAAAATTGTCGCTTAAAAATGGCATGTTATGTTGCGTAGGACAGGTGCGGAAAAAACAAATGTTTTATCCGCTAGGGTAATTGGTAAGATGCTATTGCTATACAGCTCCAGATAACATCCAGCCCGGAAAACGGGAAAAGTGTTGATGACTTTTTAATATAGATGTATTAACTCACAATCACAAAGATTATGAGTGGGGATGTTAGGCCGCGTATTTGCGGTTTGCAGTATTAGCCAAGATTCACATAAGGGAAGGTTTGGTATCGAAATAACCTAAGGCACAAGTTTGATAAATCCAAAAGAAAATAGTGATGTGCTCGAATCATTTTTCAAAGAATTAATTGCGGTTAAAGAACATCATCGCTCTCTTGTGATAATTGTTCATGGTTATATAGAGCTTTTTCTTAACAGTATAATCAATGAAAAATGCAAAAATGGTAAGGCGCGAATAACAAAACACAATCGCGATTTCCCTCTTTCAGTCAAGCTAATCCTACTCAATGAGTTGGGTATATTGGACGATACGCTATTTCAGATTTTGGACAAATTCAGGAAAATCAGAAATCGGGCAGCGCATGATGCTATATTTTCTATCACTGCTGATGAATGGCAATTTTTTAATAAAGGATTAGATAGATTTATACCAGAAGAATCTAAACGTAAACCGAATGATTTAGCTCATTTTTGTAAATTGCTGATAGGGTCACTTTGGAATGAAAACCTCGATATTGTAATAAACATTACATTATAAAAAAGGATTGCTGCCGAATAAGGATTTTGCAGCGGAACGCAAAAAGCAGCACCCGGTGAAAAGCAACGTTGGCGGGAGGGAAATCGAAGCATGGACTTGTTGTGGGCGTTCATCGCAATTGTCATCATGCTGTACATATCGTTACGCTTCTTTCGTGGTTCTATTAAGCATAGTGCTGTGCTGAACGCTTTCCTCGCCAAGTACACGTATGATTTGATGCTGACTCAACAGAGCCAGATAATTGCTAAGACCCTGCAAATAATGGAGCGTGGGGGGAGGGGGACCGACAGGGAACTTTTGAGAGACTACTTTTTAGAAATGCCCGAAATGCTTCAGTTCAGTTTCTTTGCTCTTGCAATGGCAGAATTAGGTATTCCACCCGCACTTCCGAATGAAAAATGGCACTACGTTAAAAATCCTTACATGTCGCTCCAAAAATCAGAGCATCAAGTACAGGTTGTAAAGCACCACCTAAAGAATACACACGGCGTTGAGATTGATCTTCAATATTTCGATCATTTGAAAGCACCCGACCATAAAAATAATAACATCGTGCGTGCGGAATCCCTCGGTAAAAAGGAGTACATTTGCCCCATTCTAAATGCTAGGTTTGTCCTCATACCTGCAGGTACCTTTATGATGGGTTCGCCTGAAAATGAACCAGAGAGGAAAGATAATGAAGTACTGCACAAAGTGACGATCAGCAAACCTTTTTACCTCCAAACTACGCAAGTTACTCAAGGGCAGTGGAAGAATATTATGGGGAACAACCCCTCACATTGTGAGGGAGACAAAAATTTGCCAATCGACGGAGTATCATGGAACGATATCCAAGAATTCATTCAGAAGCTCAATAAAAAGGAAGGGGCGGATAAATATCGTCTCCCCACGGAAGCCCAGTGGGAATATGCATGCAGGGCGGGGACTACAACAGCATATTGTTTCGGGGATGATCCTAGCCTTCTTGGTGAGTACGCCTGGATTAATGATTATAAGAGACATCCTGTGGGACAAAAAAAGCCGAACAAATGGGGTTTGTATGACATGCATGGCAGTTGGGAGTTGGTGCAAGATGAGGGGGCAGATTATCCTACTCGCCATATCACCGACCCTGAAGGCCCTTCATTAGGTTTTCGCCACGTAATTCGAGGTGGTTCTATGTTATACGGTGCCAGGAGTTGCCGATCAGCGAATCGTGGCAGTCTCGAGCCTGACAAAAGTTTGTTTGGCTTTCGCCTCCTCAGAGAAGCAGTAAATTCTGAATTTAATAAACATAAATAATTAGGACATGGAAAAGCAAGTATGACAATTAAAACGTTGAACCCTGATGAACTTGAGCACAATGAAGATTGGGAAGGAAACAATGCCGCATTCGTATGCCCTTTATGTGGGAAAGTATTCATAGTCAGCAATACCCGGATGCATATGAGCCCTCAAAAAGAGAAGGGTTACAGAAAATGTCCGTACTGTTTTAAATCTATCGGTCGCATAACCGGCGGAAGAAAATCAGGAGGGAGTGCGAGTATTGAATGGTAATTTATGGGGAATATCTGGGTATTTAGTTTAGGGATCGTCGCCACTTTTGTCATCCTAACTGTTATCAGGTACTTCTTCCCTGCCTATTTTTCTGAAAAGAGTAAGAATTTTACTACAAAGGAAGACATAGCCTCAATTACCAGAGAGTCGGAAGACGCTCGTCATGAGTATAGTGTTTTCCTCGAAGAGTTGAAGGCACGTAACAAATGCTCTCTTCTGAGACAAGTTTCCATAACGCCCATAGTATATGAAACACCGAAAGGCCGGGAAAGAAACCCGGCCTTTCGGTGTGAAAGATAAAGGGGATTGGGACCATTAGACAAATCGCGCCACGCGGTTTAGTTATTGGAGGAAGTACTGGCGCATTCCACACGGACGAAAAATCAGCTTATAAGCCAAGAAACCGCCCCAGCTCCATTGTCTTTTCCCGTAATTTATCTTTGATGGGCGATCTGTTCACTATTGCGGATTTGACCAGGTCTTTCCCGTCATAATCAATCCGTTCCAGGAGCAGGTCTTTTTGACTGAGTTTGGCCGTTGACGGAATCAGGAATCTTTCGCCGTCATCGTTTTTGATCCTGTGCCAGGTCTTGCCTTGATATTGCGTCTCACCCTGGTAATGGCCGTGGAGCGGCTCTTGAAGTTTCCCTTCCGGCACAACAAACCACTCCTTGTTTAGATGAACGGACTTGGGGAAGTCCGGCATATAGTAATTAGCTTCGTATCCCCGATGATCGGCAAAGTCTTTGACCAGTGATTTAATATTTCTCTTTTCAACGGCTTCTTTCAATGCTGTGCGATCCTTAAAGTCATCCCGGCCATAATACATGGTTACATCGTCCCGATGCCTGGAAAGGGACACATAGGCAACGTGCTTGTCAAAACGCTTCGTTGCCAAGACAAAGGAGCGGTCAACAGTGGTTCCCTGGGCCTTGTGCACGGTCATGGCATAGCCGTGATCTATATTTTTGTACTGTCGCAGATCGAAAGAAACTGTCTTTCCCTTGTCCAGCCTGATCAGGAAAGACCGATCCGGTCCGATCCTTTCAATCGTTCCCAGGGAGCCGTTTTTAACGTACATTCCCCTGTTGTTTTCCAGGAAGATGATCTTATCCCCTTCCGCAAAAGCCCTGATTCCCTTCTCCGTTTTGACGGTTATTTCTCGAATCCCAAGAAGCCCCGCTTCCCGGATCCGTGTTCTGGCAAGCTGATTTAGGCGTTCAACGTCTTTATTTGTATAGGTAAGGATCACTGCCGATTTTTCAGGGTTGGTGATAACGTATTTGCTCCAGTCATCAATAAGGCAATCTTGGGCTTTTTCCCTTGTTTGAAGTTCAATGATGTTTCCATTATCGGCATACCGATCCAGGACTTTTCCCATATAATTATTTTTACTGGACATAAGCCGGGTAGCTTTCGCCTGCCATTCTATTTTCTGTCTCCGGACATGGGATAACTCCATATAACCAACTCGCTCCATTATTGCCCGGGCGCTGCCCCCGGCTTCAATGGCCGGAAGTTGCTCCATATCACCGCTCATGATAATTTTTCCACCCGCTCGGCTTACCTCGTTTATAATTTGGTGCATTTGGCGCGTCCCCACAAATCCTGCTTCATCCACAACATAAATATCTTTGGCAGTGGGTAGGTCTTTTCCCTGATCCCAAGTGCTTAGTTTTGAAAAGAGCGTTTGACTCTTTATGCCGCTCGAATTTTCCAGATTCTCCGCCGCGATTCCCGATAATGCCATTCCTTGAACCCTATATCCTTCCGCTTCGTATGCCTCTCTGACGGCGGCCAGGGTATAGCTTTTTCCTGTCCCGGCTGCTCCCATGACAACGGAAATATCCTCTCCTCCGACTATGTATCGCATAGCTTCTGATTGTTCGGCGGTCAGGGAATAGTTGGCCAGTGTTTGGTTATAGATGGGCACAGTGATTAAATGATTTTCCTTTTCCTGCATTCTTCCCGCTGCAAGTATCATTTCTTCTTCCTTGTCAATCATCGTCTGGGTGGTAAAGAGTTGATTTCCTCTCTCGTCAAGCCCGATCTTGACCAGTTCTGTCGTGGTCATCATCTTTGACTTGGCCCGGTTGAATTGCTCTTTTTCAAAGGTGTTTCCTTCCAGGAAGCGGTCAATATCTTCTTCCTTGAAGGATACGTTGTAGTGGGTGAGATAGGACAATGCGGTTTCGGGGCTGTCGATGATTCTCTCGCCGTTGATGTGTCTCGTCAGGATATAATTGTCGAGATTATCTTTCTGTACTTCCAGCAGTTCCAGATAATTCTTGGGCCGGAATTTGATGTTGTAGCCAATATGTTTTTGAGGAATTAAATCAATCCCTCTCTCTTTGTAGCTGCGGTGGTCAATGGTTACATCAAATCCTGCTTCCTTCAGCTTTTGGTTGTTGATCTCCGCCCAATCTTTACGCCAGGTGTTGAGATTTTCCCGGTTGTTCCATTCCCTCACTTTCTTTCCAAATCCGTCATTTTGAATTTCCCTCATTGTCAACATGATATGGGCGTGAGGATTGTTTTCCGGGGAGTGGATGTTTACATCGGCAATCATTCCCTGGCTGGTGAATTCCTTTGCAATGAATTCTTCCACTAGGTTTATTTGTTGTTCCAGGCTTAGTTCTTTAGGCAGGGCTACGTTGATTTCACGGGCCAGTTGGGCGTCCTTTCGGACTTCTACTCTTTCTACTTCGTTCCATAAATAGTTTCGATCCCCGAACTTCTCCGACGCACCTTTCGGCAAACAGACTTCCGAATGAGCTAAGTCTCTCTTTCGTGTATAATCAAACGTCAATCCTTGCTTTTTATCTTCGATTGACGAGCGGGAGCGATAAGCCGCCGCTGCTACTGCGCTTCGGCCTGTCCCCCGCGTTATTACCTGCGCTGAAAGATGATAACTCGCCATTTTTTACCGCACACATTGCTTGCAATGTATAAGTGCGCCCTCACTGAAAA
>Ga0209098_1001066_pt1 | contig 27224 bp, 18 predicted proteins | sample AD_JPNHW1_MetaG_FD_184429 | JGI IMG/M metagenome (GOLD analysis project Ga0209098, IMG submission 184429) | Active sludge microbial communities of municipal wastewater-treating anaerobic digesters from Japan - AD_JPNHW1_MetaG (SPAdes) (version 2) | ecosystem: Engineered > Bioreactor > Anaerobic...
GAGGACAATCTCCACGCGCCCAACGAGAGCTTCCATCTCGGTGTGATGGAGAAGGGAATCCGCGCCTCCGAGAAGATCCTGCGCGCGCTGGCGCAAGGCTGAGCCGGGCGGCTGCGGTTGCCGATGTGGGGCGGCGTCATGCGCCGCCCGTTGGGTGTCGCATGTAGCGAAGAGCGTGAGCGTTTCGATTGGCCGCGCCGGAGCCGCCGCGGGCGGTAGGAGCGCGAGATCGTCGCTCTCACGAGCGACGCTACATGGCGGAGGGGCCGGGCGCTGCAAGACAGCGCCCCTACGGGAAGCGTGCGGAGCGCAACAGGGGAGTTGTGCGGAGTGCGCTGCGGCGTGGCGCGCTCAGGCGATCTCGTGGCCGGAGAGCCAGGCGGCGAGCGTCTCGTCGCAGTCGAGGACGACGGCGTTTTGCAGCTCGGGATCGAGCAGTTCGCGGTAGCTCGCCTCGGCGAAGCGGCAGCAGTGCAACAGCACCGTGGCCCGGTGGCCGGGGGCGCGGACGAGGCGGCCGAGCGCCTGGTTCACCTTCTGCATGCCGGGCACCTGGTAGACGAGGCGGAAGGCGGCGTCGCGGGACTTCGCGTTGCTGTGGGCGAGCTTGGCGCGCTGCACGGCGTTGACCTCCGGCAGTGCGGGACCGACGACCATCGCATGTGTCACGCGGCCGCCGAGCAGATCGATGCCCTCGGTGTAGCCGGTGCCGAGGATGAGGAAGAGCGCGTCGTTGGCCGTGAGCGCGGACTCGATGAACTCGGTCTGCTTCGCCAGATCGAGGCCTCGCGGCTGCTGGGCGATGCGCAGGGCCGGATGCGAGGCGGCGCAGGTCTGCGCGACGGACTCGGCGTAGGCGTAGCTGGGGAAGAAGACGGCGACGGGGCGCGCCGGGGCAGGGAGGCGAGAGGTGAGAGGCGAGAGGAGCGAGGGCAGCGTCGTGGGCTGTGTAGCGAAGGCCGTGAGGCCTTCGGGAGACGGCGGGGAATCGCCGCTTTCGTGAGCGGCGCCACAACGAGGGGGTGCCGACGGTTCCGGCTCGGGCGTTGAAATGCTCACGCGTTTCGCTACGGGACCGGCGGAGGTCGTCGCTTGGGCTAGAGGCGCCACGGGACCGGCCGCGGCGCAGAGCTGGGCGACGGTGGCGGCGGTGACTTCGAAATGATGGGTGCGTCGCTCCCAACGGGTGTCGACGCGCGTGTCGATCGCGACGCGGTAGGCGCCGTGGCGCCAGGGCGTATCGGCGCGCAGGAATGGCACCGGCGGCGCGCTCTGCTCCTCCTCGACGTGCAGGAGAGCGGCGCCGGTGGTGAGGCCGGCTAGCTTCTTCTTCGCGCCGCGCGGGAGCTTGCCCAGCGTGGCGGCGAGATCGAGGGGTGCGGGCGTGCCGGATTTCGACGCGCTCACGCGCGTCTCCACGGTGGGCGGCGTAGCGAAGGCCGTGAGGCCTTCGGCCGAAACTGGAGAATCGCCGTTCTCGCGAGCGGCGCCACAGCCGGTGGCGGCGGGATCGGCGGACGACGGCTCGGGCGTGGGAGTCAAAACGCCCACGCGTCTCGCTACGGGATCGGCGGACGTAGGCCTTCTCACGCGCGTCGCTACGGTCTCAGCACGGTCGAGGCCGCAGGCGGTGGCGAAGGCGTCGGGCGGGTTGAGCGTGGCGGAGGTGAGCATCGCGTGGCGGAACTGGCGCAGCGTGGCGGCGATGGCGTTGGCGGCGTCGAGACAGGTCACGCGAAGCTCGCCGCGTGAGGGACACCAGAGAAGCTTCGGCAGCTCGGCGGAGTCGAGGAATTCGTCGAGCTCGGGCAGCTCCCAGAGCAGCTCGGATACGGTCGGGCCTAGCGCGACGAAGTCGAGCGCGGTGGCGGGCACGAGCGTGGCAAGGCGGCTGGCGGCGGCGCGCAGGCCGATCTCGCTCGCGCCGTCGAGGGCCTCGCAGGGGCGCAGATCGTCGAGCTCTCGGGCCCAGGCTTCCCAGGCGAGGATGAAGCTGGCCGGGGCGCGTGCGGCACGGAGGGCGTCGTAGGTCGTCCAGGCGTCGCTGGCGCGGACGGAGTGCGAATAGGCGTCGGCCACGCGGGCGGGGAGGTTGTGCGCCTCGTCGACGATGAGGAGCGTGGAGCCGGCGTCGAAGCCGGGCTGCTCGAAGAAGAGACCGCGGTTGGCGGGGGCGAAGACGTAGTTGTAGTCGCCGACCCAGACGTCGTTGTAGGGCAGGGCGGCGCGGGTGATCTCGTAGGGGCAGATCGAGGCGGCGCGGCCGGCGGCCTTGAGCGAGTCGAGGTCGCGCGGCTCGTTGTCGAGCAGGTAGAAACGCGGGAGGCCGGAGCCGTGCCAGCGCTCGGCGGCGTCGCGGATGAACGGGCACGCGTCGGGCAGGCAGTGGTAGAGGGTGTTGACGCAGTGCTCGGCCTTCGAGCGAACCTGCCAGACGGGGAGGCGCGAGGCGAAAGGCGGGGATCCGGAGGCGGGCGGCGCGGAATCGCCGCTCTCGCGAGCGGCGCCACAGTCGCAGGCTGAGGGTGTGGCGAAGGCCGTGAGGCCTTCGGTGGGCGGCGGTTCCGGTGCGGGAGTCGAAACGCTCTCGTGAGCGGCGCCACAACCGGGATCTACGGGAACCGAAACGCTCACGCGTTTCGCTACGGGATCGGCGGATTTCGCCGCTTTCGCGAGCGGCGCCACGGGAGAAGGTGCCGCAGGCGCGAGCATCGTCTCCAGTTGGCGGACGACCTGGAGCTGGCCGGTGGATTTACCGGTGAGGTAGATGAGCCGGTCGTAGATGCCTTCTTTCAGCGCGGTGAGCGCGAACTCGAGCAGGCAGCCGGTTTTGCCGAAGCCGGTCGGGGCCTCGAAGCAGAGAACGTTGCCGACTGCGGATTGCCGATTGCGGATTGCCGATTGTTCGGACGGGGACGGCTCACCGGGGACGGTTCGCCCTACCTCCGAATCTGCTGCGCTCGCGAGCGGCGCTATGGCGGAGTCGGACGGCGGAGGACAGCAGGCGGAGGACGGATCGGCGATCGCCGCGCTCGCGAGCGGCGCCACGGAGGAATCGAGGTCCAGGGCGGCGCGGAGGTCGCGTTGGACGTGTTCCTGGCCGGGGCGGAACTGTGCGAATGCCGAGCGCACGGGCAGGCCGCGGCGGCGGGCGGCGGCGCGGCGGCGCGCGTCGAGGAAACCGACGAGTTCGTCGAGCTGGCCGTGGAGGATCGCGGTGCTTTCGGCCGGCGCGGCGACGGTTTGCACGAGCCCGGTGCTCGCCTCGATGAAGACCAGTTCGCCGCGGGCCGGCTCGGCGTCGGGCGCGAGGGCGTGGAGGACGAGATAGGCGGCGAGTTGGACGAAGTAGCCGGGAAACTCCGCCTGGAGCTCGGGTTCGGCAGCCGGGAGCGGGCGGGTGACGGTCTTGAGTTCGCGGAGTCGCACGCCGCCGGCGGGCGAGGGGAGATACTGGTCGATGCGGCCGGAGAGGCGGAAGGTCCAGCTGTGGTACGTGTAGTCGCCGCCGATGGGGACCTCGAAGCGCGCGCCGGGCTCCTCGGCGGCGCGGGTGCGGAACTCGCTGTGCCAGTGTTGGCCGAGCTGCGCGCGCCAGAGCCCGCCGGCGCCGCCGGCCGAAGTGCGGGGGCCGAGGGCAAAGCCCGCCAGTTCGCCCACGCCGAGCGTGACGATGCGAGTGGCGAGATTGAAGTGCATCCGGCGATGAAGGCGGGAAACTCCGGTGCGCGGAAGGGGGAAATGCAGGCGGCGGAAGGTGTCCGGGATATCCTGCCGGCTCCTGGCGCCTGCCGGTCTCGGGTTCAGGGTTCCGGCAGGGCGAGCGGCAGGTGGATCCAGCCTTCGCGGGCGGCGCGCGGGTGTTCGGTTGCGGTGGGGCGGGTAGTTCTACCGGTGGCGCAGCAGCGCGCGGTGAGCGCGGCGATCAGCGCATCGCAGCCGTGGTCGGTGGCGGCGGTTGTGCTGGGAATCTCAAGCCATGGCAGGGCGGCGAGAAGGCGGCGGAGCGTGGCGGTGCGACGGGCGCGCTCGGTTCGGCCGCTGCCCTTGTAGCCGCGGTGCGTGAGGCCCCAGACCTTCAGGCTGCCGGCGGGATAAACCTCGAAGAAGCGTCCGTCGCCGCTGCGGTCGGTCGCGCCGTGGCGGCGCAGGAGCGCCATTGCGCGCATGGCGGGCAGGGCGATGCGGTCGGTCGAAACGCTGAGGGGCATGAGCCGGTGTCGCTCGTGGACGCGGCGGTCGGTGAGGCGCAGGCGCAGGTTCTCGCGCAGGGCTGCATCCGCAGTCCACTCGGTTGCGGTCCAGTCGGCGACGGCGGCGCTGAAGGCCTCCGGCCAGCCGAAGGGGGCATCGATGCCGACGACATCGGCATCGCGGATGAGCGCGTCGAGGTCGGCGTCCGAGCAACCCAGCCGCGGCGTCTCGGCGATGGCTGTGCCGCGTTCCCAGCGCACGAGGCAGGCCGCGGTGTCCTTGGGCATGGAGGACAGATCGATGCCGAGGATGCGCATGGGGTGCAGGGTGGGCTCAGCCGAAGAAGCAGAGGTTCGTAGCATGGGTGGCGATTTCGTCTTCGGTGAAGGCCATGGGTGCGGATGATCGGATGCCAGATGTCGCGCTTCGTTCAAGAGTGGAGGCGAAGCGCGGCCAGTGCGGGCTTGGCTGCGCGCGATGGAGCGGCCTCGAGCGCTGGAGACGGCGAGCGGTGTTCTCGGGGCTTGATGCGGGGGGGCGGGTTTGCCACGGTCCGAGGCTCAGGGCTGGTAACGGTCTTTCACGTCCCCATAGCTCAAGTGGATAGAGCGTCCGTTTCCTAAACGGATGATCCGTGTTCGAGTCACGGTGGGGGCGCCACTTTGGATGAAGGCGAAGCGCTGCGCCGGTGTTTCTTGCGGCGGTATTGGCTCGCCGGCGGGAAGTGCCGCCCGATCATGCGGGGCCATGGCAGCAAACAAGACTCCTGAAGGTTCCGGCGGCCGCCGCGTGCGGGTCGATCTGGTCCTGCAGGCGTTGCCCGAGCCGCAGCGGCACCGGCAGGCGATCCGGTTGTGCAGCGATGCGCTCGAACGGTTCTCCCGGACGGAGCTGGAGGAGTTCCGGCAGGCGCTGCTGGACGACCCGAACTACTGGCCTTTCCTCGCGCCGAGGACGCGGGCGGAGTTGCTCGACATCGCGGCCGGGCAGATCGCGTTGTTGGATGCAGGGACGCGGTGAGCGGGGCGACCGGTCTTCGTTGCGCCGCCGAGACATGGGCAATGCGGTCCACCGCAGCAGTCTATCGCGCGGGACTCAATCGGGCAGCACCGGTGGCTGGTCGTGGTTGGCGGGTCTGGCCAGCGTGGAGTGGTGGATGGTCCAGTAGATGAGCAGCGGCACGAGGCCGCCGAGGAGAACGGCGAGCGCCCACACCAGCTTGGGGGCGAAGCGGGCCGAGCCGGGAAGGCGGTCGCGCAGGACGCCGATCGCGACGATGAGATGGACGAGGGCGAACGGCGCGGCGAACCAGCAGAGCCAGGCGGGCAGTTCGCTGGGCGGCTCCTCCTCGTTGCCGGTGGCGGCGTTGGCCAGCGCCGACTGATACTCGGCGAGTGTCTCGCGGGAGATGACGCGCACGATGTTCTCGTCCTCGAAGAAGGTGTAGCCGGCCGGGGCGAGCGCCTCGCGGAAGATCTGCCGCCAGGTGACGTTGCGCAGCTTGAGGCTGGTGCGCTTGCCCTTGAGCGACTCCGGCACGACGAGGTTCAGCTCGTACATGTCGGCCACGTTGCGAAGGATGGTGACGATCTCCTCGTTGGGAAAATCGATGCTGATGCGCGGCGAGTCCTCGGGCTGGGCCGCCCCGGTGTGGGTTGGCGTCACGGATACTTCGTACAGCTTGTCGGCGGCGGGGCAGACGGGCCCGAGCGCGAGCAGGAGGGCGAAGGCGAGGAAGCGGTGCATGGCGGGAGCGCCGCTCAGCTGCGGCGTTTCCAGCGGTTGGTTTCCTTGAGCTCGATGGCGCGGGTCTCGATGACGACGCCGGCGAGGGCGGGATGCTTGCGGAGTTGCTGGAAGTCGGAGGGGATGAGCTTCCAGTTCAGCGCGCCGGCGGTCTCGGCGACGGCGAGGGTGTCGTCGTCGAAGAGCACGGCGACCTCGTTGCGGATGTCGCCGGTGGTCTTCAGGAGCATCTCGCGGAGCTGGAGCATGAAGTCGTCGTTGCGCGGGTCGTCGGGCCGGATCACCCAGGTGATCTTCTTGATGTTGTTCATCAGGTGCGGCTCGAGCGGGTAGCACTCCTTCACGTTGAGCCGGGCGCCGTCCTCGCTGCGCAGGATGGTGCCGAGCACGGCGACGGGCTTCTCGGCCTCGAGGTTCTTGGCGTAGAGCTCGTAGGCGTCGGCGTACATGTTGACGGGCATGTTGGCCGCGCGGGTGGCGACGACGAAGGGCGACCAGGGGCGGTTGTCCTTCTTCGAAAGTTTTTTCTGGATGCTGGTGGCGATGCCGCAGAGGCGGAACTCGGTCTTGTCGGGCAGGTTGAGCAGCTCGTCCTCGCGGTGGCTGTTGAGCGCCTCGGCGAGGCCGGAGAAGGCGGCGAGCGGGTGGCCGGAGACGTAGAAGCCGAGCAGTTCCTTCTCGAACTGGAGCTTCTCGGCCTGGCTGAAGTCGGGGGCGTTGGTGTCGACGATGCTGTCGGCGGAGCGGTTGTCGCCGTTGCCGTCGGAGGTCTGGAGCATGTCGAACATCGAGGCCTGGCCGGCGGCGGCGTCCTTCTGGCTGGACGCGGCCGCGGCGATGGCGGCGTCGACGGAGGCGAAGAGGGCACCGCGGGTCTCGGTGCCGAAGTCGAAGGCGCCGGTCTTCACTAGGCACTCGAGGACGCGCTTGTTGACGGCCTTGGTGTCCACGCGGCGGATAAAGTCGTCGAAGCTCTTGAACGGGCCGTTGGCGTCGCGTTCGGCGATGATGCGCTGGGAGGCGGCCTCGCCCACGCCCTTGATGCCGGCCAGTCCGAAGCGGATCCAGGAGTCGGAAGGGCTGGAGGCTTGAGGCGAGAGGCTAGAGGAGTCGGAGGCTGCGAGCTGGCTCTCGCCTTTGGCCTTTTGCCTCTCGCCTCCCCGCCGAATGACCGGCGTGAAGTTCTCGCGGGACTCGTTGATGTCGGGGCCGAGGACGGTGAGGCCCATGCTCTCGGCCTCGCCGATGAAGTGGGAGACCTTCTCGGCGTTGCCGAGCTCGGCGGTGAGCACGGCGGCCATGAACTGCACGGGGTAGTTGGCCTTGAGGAAGGCGGTCTGGTAGCTGACCAGCGCGTAGCAGGCGGAGTGGGACTTGTTGAAGCCGTAGCTGGCGAACTTGTTGAGGAGGTCGAAGATCTCGTTGGCCTGCTTCTCCTCGATGCCGTGCTTCTCCTTGGCGCCGGCGACGAACTTGATGCGCTCCTTGGCCATGGCGTCGGCGTCCTTCTTGCCCATGGCGCGGCGGAGCATGTCGGCGCCGCCGAGGGTGTAGCCGGCGATGATCTGGGCGCACTCCATGACCTGCTCCTGGTAGACGATGATGCCGTAGGTCTCCTTTAACGACTTCTCGAGGAGCGGGTGCGGGTAGACGACGCTGGCGGGGTCCTTCTTGCCGCGGGCGTAGTCGGGGATGAAGGCCATCGGGCCTGGGCGGTAGAGGGCGCAGATGGCGTTGATGTCGTCGATGTTGGAGATGCCGACGGTCTTGCAGGCGTTCTGCATGCCGCCGGATTCGAGCTGGAAGACGCCGACGGTCTTGCAGTCGTTGAGCATCTTGTACGTGACCGGGTCCTCGAGGGAGATGGTCTCGATGTCGAACTTCGGGTCGGCGGTGCGGCGGACGTTCTCGACGGCGTCGGAGATGACGGTGAGCGTCTTGAGACCGAGGTAGTCCATCTTCAGGAGGCCGATCTTGGTGACGGCGCTCATGTCGTACTGGACGGTGATGTCGCCTTCCTGAAGGGTGAGTGGTGCGAACTCGACCAGCGGCTTCTCGGTGATGATGACGCCGGCGGCGTGCTTGCCGGTGTTGCGCACGAGGCCTTCGAGGACGAGCCCCTGGTCGATGACGTTTCTGGCGACCGGGTTGCGCTCGATCTCGGCGCGGAGCTCGGCGGACTTGGCGATGGAATCCGTGAGCGAGATGTTGAGCTCGTCGGGGATCATCTTGGCCAGGTTGTTGGCGTCGGCGAAGGGGACGTTGTGGACGCGGGCGACATCGCGCACGACCATCTTGGCGCCCAGGGTGCCGTAGGTGACGATGTTGGCGACGCAGTCCTTGCCGTACTTCTGGCGGACGTACTCGATGACCTCGCCGCGGCGGCGCATGCAGAAGTCGATGTCGAAGTCGGGCGGGGAGACGCGCTCGGGGTTGAGGAAGCGCTCGAAGAGGAGCTTGAAGCGGATGGGGTCGAGGTTGGTGATCTCGATGAGGTAGGCGACGAGGCTGCCGGCGCCGGAGCCGCGGCCCGGGCCGACGGGGATGCCGTGCTGCTTGGCCCAGTTGATGTAGTCCCAGACGATGAGGAAGTAGTCGGGGAAGCCGGTGACGTTGATGATCGCCAGCTCGTAGGTCATGCGGACGACGAGCTCCTCGTGGAGCTCGAGGCCGGTGTAGTCGGGCGCCTTCGGCTTCTCGCCGGCGGGGCGGTTGTTGAGCTTGGCGACCTTCTCGGCGACGACGGGGCGGGCGACGACGGAGTCGTAGTCGCAGCCGTAGCGTTTCTTGAGGCCGTCGACGCAGAGTTTGAAGAGGTATTCGGAGGCGTTGTACTTGACCTTGATCTCGGGCGGCAGCGGGTAACGCGGGTAGCGTTCGGAGCCCTTGGGGAAGGGGATCGACACGTGGCACATCTCGGCGACGGCGACGGTGTTGGTGAGCGCGCCGGGGATCTCGCCGAAGATGGACGCCATCTCGTCGCGCGACTTCAGGTAGAACTGAGTGCCGTCGAAACGCATGCGGTCGGCGTCGTCGACCTTGGCGCCGGTCTGGATGCACAGGAGGGTGTCGTGGGGCTTGGCGTCGGAGGCGTTGACGTAGTGGACGTCGTTGGTGCAGATGATCTTCAGGTCGAACTCCTGGGCGAGCTTGAGCAGGCCGGGGATGATCTTGCGCTGCTCGGCGATGCCGTGGTCCTGGATCTCGATGAAGAAGTTCTCGCGGCCGTACATGTCGACGAGTTTGGCGCAGGCCTGGCGGGCGCCGGCATAGTCGTCGGCGAGGAGGTGCTGGGGGACGATGGCGGCGAGGCAGCCGGAGAAGGCGATGAGGCCCTTGGAGTGCTTCGCGAGCATCTCCCAGTCGGTGCGCGGCTTGTAGTAGAAGCCGTTGATGTGGGCGTCGGAGACGATCTTGAGGAGGTTCTGGTAGCCTTCGAGGTCCTTGGCGACGAGACCGTGGTGGTAGTAGGCCTTGCCCTCGGCGTCGCGGCCGGACTTCTCGAGTCGCGAGCCTTTGGCGACGTAGATCTCGCAGCCGATGATGGCCTGGAGGTTGTTGGCCTTGGCGGCGTTGTAGAAGGCGATCGCGCCGAAGAGATTGCCGTGGTCGGTCATCGCCACGGCCTTCTGGCCGAGCTCGACGGCCCGCTTCATGAGCCGGTCGACGCGGCAGGCGCCATCGAGCAGGCTGTAGTCGGTGTGGAGGTGGAGGTGGACGAAATCGGAGGCGGCGCCGGACACGGCGACGATGGCACGGCGCGCGCGGCGGTGCGGCAAGAGCAAAGGGCCGCAGTACAAATGGGCAGGTGCTCCGTGCTGTGCGGGGCGCGGCAGGGGCAGGGGATGAACGCAAATTAATCCGTTGCGGGCTTGCTGCCGAAAGGGCGGACGGCATGCGTAGATGGCGACTCGTTTCGGTCCCACAACGAGCCTGCCCACGACACAACGTCCATGAGCGAGCAAACGACTCCTGTCTTCTGCCCGAAACTTGCCGCGCCCGATGCGGAGCAGGGCAACTGGTCCTGTACGATCTGGATGCCTCTGCTGCTGGCTCTGGTTGTCGGAGTCGCGTTTCTCGGGACCCGGGGGCTCACGGAGACGAGCGAGACGCGCTACGCCGAGTGCGCACGGGAGATGCTCGTGACGGGCAACTGGCTGGAGCCGCAGCTCGAGTTCCAGCCCCACTGGACGAAGCCTCCGATGGCCTACTGGTGCATGGCCGCGGGGATGAAGGTCTTCGGCGCGAACGCCTGGGGCGCGCGGCTGCCCGGCGTGCTCGCGCTGCTGGTCGCCACCTGGGGCGTGGTGGCGCTGGGGCGACGGCTGTGGGGCGGGCGCGCCGGGCTGGCCGCCGGCATCGCCTTCGCGCTGGGTTTTCCGCTTTTCGGCGCCTACGTGGTGACGACCGACATCTACCTCACCGCGGCCGAGACGCTCGCCGGGATGAGCTTCGTCTTCTCGGCGCTGGAGCCCGACGCAGCCAAGAAGCGCCGGTGGGCGTGCGCGATGTGGGCGGCCTGGGGCTTGGCGTTTCTGATCAAAGGACCGCCGGGATTGCTGCCCCTGCTGGCGATGATTCCGTGGAACCTGCTGCAGCCGCGCGAGCGACGCGTGCCGCTCGCCCATCCGCTCGGGTTGGCGTGTTTCGCCGCGGTGGCGATGCCTTGGTACCTGCTCATGCTGCACCGGCACCCGAACCTGCTGGAGTACTACGTGGGCACGGAGATCGTCGGTCGCGTATCGACGGATCTCGGCCACAACCGCGCGTGGTACAAGGCGATCGAGATCTACGGGCCGGCGTTGCTCGGCTCGTGCGGGGCGTTCGGCGTATGGGCGGCGTGGGTCGCCTTCGCCCGCGGCGGCTGGGCTCGGGGCGAGCGCTGGCGCGAGCTGTGGCGCGCGCGCGACGCACGGCTGCTGCTCGTCGGCTGGGTGGTGCTGCCGATGGTCGTGTTCTGCCTCTCCCGCAGCAAACTCCACCTGTATATCCTTCCTCTGGTGGCGCCGCTGGCGCTGATCGCCGGGCGATTGCTGGCCAACTGGGTGTCGTGGCGCGCGCTGCGCAACGTCGCGTTGGCCTCCGCGCTGGTGTTTGTCGCCGTGAAGGGTGTCGCCGGGCATGCGTCGCTCATGGAGGTCAGGATTAATGCGATAGGCCGATGGCTGGTCAGCAAGGACACTGGAGTCGCGCCTGCTCGATGGTTGGACCGGCAGATTCGGAAGACTGGCGAGTCACTGTCACAAGCTGGACTTACCCGCCGCGACATGCGCGTGCTCGGGCAGGCCGTGGCCGCGGCGCGCGCCGAGCTGCCGGCCGATGCCCCGATCGTCCTGTGGGACGAGGCGGTCAACCATGGCGTGACCTTCTATCTGGCGCTCGACCGGACCAACCTGCCGGAGCGCGTCGCCGTAGGGGAGAAGGGGAAGTTCGAGCACTGGTCCCCGGCGGAGTTGCTCGGCCGCTACGAAGCGGGCACCTACGCCCGCGGCGCGCTGCTGGTCGTGGCCCGGGAGAAGGCGGAGTCCGCGGCGTTTGCACCGCTGCGCGCGCGGCTCGCCCTGATCGAGAGCGGTTTCTCGACGCGGCATTGGAGCCTGCTGCGGCTCGATGCGGCGCACCCGGTTACGCCCTCACCCGCAACCCCCGAAACGCCCCGAGGCGGCTGAAATACGCTGCCGGCAGAAAAAAGGCGTTGACCGGGGCGGAGGTGCCCGGCTTCCTCACGGTTTCTCCCGACAACCCTTTCACTTTCCTCATGCCTATCGAGATCAAGATCCGCAAAAACGAACCGGTGGACCGCGCCATCCGCCGCATGAAGAAGAAGCTCGAGCGCGAGAACATCATCAAGGATGTTCGCGCGAAGCGCTACTACGAGAAGCCCTGCGAGAAGCGTCGCCGCAAGAACAAGGTCGCGGCCTTCACCGCGATGCTTCGTGCGCGTTACGCGCAGTAAGCCGTATCAGCATATTTTCGAAGACGCCGGTCCCACGACCGGCGTTTTTTATGCCCGGTGCCTGCGACCGAGCCGGGGTAGCCTCCGACGCTGCGAGGCGTGCAGCCGGGCAACGCGGGTTTCGGGTGCTTCCGACCTCCGGGAAGAATCTTGCGCCGGGAGTTGCCCGACGGTTGCGTGACCCGGACGAACAACGTGAATCGCGTCCTCGCACTTTCGACCAGCTGGCTATCGCAGCGTCATAGCGACGGCTATGCGATGCTGCGCGAAGTGGCCGATCTCGGCTTCGAGTGGGTCGAGCTCAGCCATGGCATCCGCGTCACGCTGGTGCCGGGTGTGCTCAAGGCGTTGGCCGAAGGCGTGGTGCGCGTTTCCTCCGTGCACAACTTCTGCCCGTTGCCCGCTGGCCAGACCAAGCCGGCCCCGAATCTCTACATGCCCTCCGGCGCCGATCCGCGCGAACGGGCACAGTGGCTGCGGCACACGCGGGCCACTCTGGATTTCGCGCAGCGTGTGGGGGCGCCCGTGGTGGTGCTGCATCTGGGGCGGGTCGAGTTCTTCTGGTTCAGCCCGGTGCTCAAATACCGCCGCTATCTTCAGGAACGAGACGGGGCGTTCTCCGCCACCGCACCGGAGTATGCGGCACTGCTCGGCACGACCCTGGCGCGCATCCGCAAGCGGATGGTTCCCTACTGGGCGAATGTGCGGGCCTCGCTCGAGGCGGTCCTGCCCTATGCCCGGGAACGCGGCATCCGGCTCGGCCTCGAAAACCGCGAGAGCATCGACGAGTTGCCGCTCGACGATGGCTTCCAGGAGCTGCTCGGCAGCCTGGGCACGCCGGGCGTCGCCGGCTATTGGCACGATGCCGGCCATGCGCAGATCAAACAGCGGCTCGGGCTGATCGACCACGAACGGCATCTCGAGCGCAACTCCGCCAGCCTGCTCGGCTTCCACCTCCACGATGTCGACGACTCCGGCAAGGACCACCATGCGGTGGGGACGGGAACAATCGACTTCGCCATGGTGTCGCGGTTCTTCCGCCCGGAACACCGTTTCGTGCTCGAGTACAGTCCGCGAGTCACGCCCGAGGACGTGCGCGCATCGCGCGAACGCCTGATGGCGCTGCTGCCCGCCTAGAGCCCGCCTTCCCGAATCCAACAATGATCCCATCCCTCCGCTTCCTCGCGCTGGCCACCATCGGCTTCGGCGCCCTCTGCAACGCCCATGCCGCCGACACCGACGACGCTGCGACCGATACGCCGCCGCCGTCCCCGCAGCCCGCGGACATGGCGCCGGCCGAGAAATCGCCGATCATCGCCGAGCTGGGCGCCCTGCTGCACGACTTCAAGGCCAAGCTCGCCGCCACCGAAGGGGATCCCCGCGAGGAGGCTTTCGCCGCCGAGCTCGGGCGCTTCGACTCGATCGTCGCGAAGTTCCCCGATGCCAAGCCGGAGGAGAAGGTCGCCGTGCTCTGGATGAAGGCCAAGGTCCTCGTGGACCTCTTCCAGTCGTACGACGAGGCCAAGGCGATCGTCAGCAAGACGAAGGTCGACTACCCGAAGACCGAGTTCGCCGCGCAGACCGACACGTTCCTTTCGATGATCGATTCCGAGCGCCGGATCCAGGAGCTGCGCAGCTCGCTGGTCGCCGGCGCGGTGTTCCCCGGTGTCGAGGGCAAGGCTCTCGACGGTTCCGCCGTCTCGACCGCCGCGCTCAAGGGCAAGGTCGTGCTCGTCGATTTCTGGGCGACCTGGTGCCCGCCCTGCCGCGACGAGCTCCCGCACGTGCTCGCCGCATACGAGAAGTTCCACGCCAAAGGCTTCGAGGTGGTCGCCGTGAGCCTCGACAGGGACGTGGAGGAGCTGAAGAAGTTCATCGAGGAGAAGAAGCTCCCGTGGGCGCAGATCTTCGAGGGCGCCGACGACATCGCCGAGAAGTTCGGCATCGAGTCCATCCCGACGACCTACCTGATCGGCGCCGACGGCAAGATCGTGGCGAACAACCTGCGCGGCGAGGCGCTCGCCACGAAGCTCGGCGAGCTGCTCGGCGGGAAGTAGGCTAGCCAGCGGGCCGCGCGAGCAGCTCGCGCACCCAACGCCGGTGGGGGCCGGAGAGCGTCACGCGCTCCAGCTCCGCCAACGGCACCCAGTGCAGCGCCGCACCCGCGGCGCTGTTTTGTTTTCCGGGCGATGCGGCTAGCGGTGCGGCTCCGGCCGGTACCGATTCCCCCGGCCAGCGGTGGATGGATTCTTCGATCCGGTAGCGGGTGATGCTGCGGGAGCGGCGCAGGAGCAGCTCGCCGCGCCGGGCGTCGGAGTCGCTCAGCCCGAGATCGGCGGCGGCGGGCAACTCGTGCAGCTCGGCCAAGCGCTTCGAGGCGGCGGCGGCGCGGTGGAGGAGCAGTCGCCCGTCGCGCACGCACCAGAGCCGGACGACCTGGCGCTGCTCGGTCTTCGGGCGCGCGAGCTTCGGGATCGCGGCGGCGGCGGCCGGATCGGCGGTGGCGCAGTGCTGGAGAAGCGGGCACACGAGACAGGTGGGCGAGCGCGGGGTGCAGACCAGCGCGCCGAGCTCCATCATCGACTCGTTCCACTCGCCGGGATGCGAAGGATCGAGCACCTGTGCCGCGAGCGGGCGGAACTGTTTCACGAGCTCGGAGCCGGAGGCGAACGCGGTGGTGTCGGCCGTGAGCCGGGCGAGGACGCGCGCGACGTTGCCATCGACGCAGGCCACGGCGTCGCCGCAGGCGATGCTGGCGATGGCGGCGGCGGTGTAGGGGCCGACTCCGGGCAGCTCCTGCCACTCGGCGGCGGTGCGCGGCGGGGTTGGCAGGGCCGCGACGGCGCGGGCGAGCTTGTGGAGGTTGCGGGCGCGGGAGTAGTAGCCGAGGCCTTCCCAGTGTTTAAGGACATCGGCCTCGGGCGCGGCGGCGAGCGCGGCGAAATCCGGGAAGCGCTCCAGCCAGCGGGCGAAGTAGGGCAGGACGGTTTTTACCTGCGTCTGCTGCAGCATGAACTCGCTGACGACCGTCTTGTAGACCGCCGGTGCCTCGCGCCACGGCAGTGCGCGCCGGTTCGCACGGAACCAGGCGAGCAGGGCGCGGCGCAGGGCGGGCAGGGAGTGGGTCGGGATCGTGGAGGCGGCCACGGCGCCGAGGAGAACGCGGCTGCTGCGGGTGGCAAGCTTCGCGCATGGGCTGGACTAGCGCGGATCGGGTTTGGCGGCGGGCTTTCTTTCTTCGTGCTCTGCGGCTCTGCGTGAGGATGGAACGAGTCTGGTTTCGGAGAGGTGCTCACGCGGAGGCGCGGAGACGGAGAGTTTCCGTCCACTTCGAGGGTGTGGCTACTCGGGGCGAGCAGGGGCGGGCAGGGAGTCGGTCGTTGGCAGGTGGTTGGCCACGCGCTTGATGCCATCCTTGAAGAGGACGAGGCCGAAGTTGATCAGCAGGCCAAGTCGTTTGTCGGCGAGGCGAAGGTGGGTGAGAAGCTGTTTGCCGTGTACGGGCAGGTTCTGATCGACGGACTTCAACTCGACGATGATCGCCTCCTCGACGACAAGGTCGGCGCGGAAGCCTTCTTCGAATTCGATGCCGTCGTAGCGGATTGGCACCGGCACCTGGCGGCGGACACGCAATCCGCGACGTTCGAGACGGTGACAGAGGAGGACTTCATAGACGGTTTCGAGGAGGCCGGGCCCGAGATCGGCGTGCAGTTTGTAGGCCTCATCCACGATGATGCCCGAGAGGTCGTTGAGGTTCATGGCAGGTGGCGGCTGCGTTTTGGGATAGCTCACGCGAGGAGCTCGGAGGGGCTCAGGCAGCCAAGCCAGTGTCGGCGGGCGGGACAACTACGATGAAACCGTCTTGCGCATCTTTCCGCGTCCTCTGCGGCTCCGCGTGAGGATGGATCGGGTTTGGCTTCGGAGAGGCGCTCACGCGGAGGCGCGGAGAACGCGGAGGCGGACGGACTTTGCCACGGGGGATATCGCCGTAGATGTCGCGGTGGGGACGGGCGAGTGTGGGCTTGGGGTTGGATCTCCTCTGCGTCCTCTGTGGCTCTGCGTGAGAATGGGTCGGGTCCGGTTTCGGAAGCGGGCTCACGCGGAGGCGCGGAGAACGCGGAGGCGGAGGGGCTGAACGACTGCGTCGTCCAGCTACGGAGGAAAGGGCTACCGCAGATAGGTGCCTTTGGCGTCGCCGCGGCGGGCGCGGCCGAGGGCGGCGAGAGTGTCCAGGATCTCGGCCACATCTTCCGCTTTCGCGCGGGCGAAACGGGTGGCGAGCTCGGCGGCGGTCACGGGCTTGGGCTCGGCGGCGAGGGCGGCCTCCACGGCTTGCGCGCGCTGGGCGAGCGGCGCGGGCCAGGGCCGCTTCGCGGCGGAGGATGGACGACGGACGACGGAGGTCGGAGAAGAGACGGCAGACGACGGAGGACGGAGGGCGGAGGACGGATCGGATTTCGCGCGGCCGCGGGCGGATTTGCGGGAACTGGCTTTTGAGTCCAGCGCGTCTGCTTGGGTCAGGCCGAGTTCGGGTTGTGCTTCCTCTCGTCTCTCGCCTTTGGCCTCTAGCCTCGGCTTCTGGTACTCTGGCCGGAGCCAACGGATCGTGCCTTGGGCCTCCTCGGCGGCGCGGGCGGCGTTGAGGGCGACGACGCGCTCGAGGATCTCCTCGTCGGTGAGGGGCCAGGGCCAGCCGTAGGCGTCGGCCACGGCGGCATCGAGCTCGTCGTGGAGGTGGCGGAGCGTGGAGACGAGGGCGGCGTCGTGGAGGGCCTGTTCCTTGGCGGTGAGGGCGGTGCCGGCGCGGAGCTTTTCGAGGACGTTGTAGATGTCGGTGAGGCCGAGGCCGTGCTGCTGTTGGGCGCGCTTGCGGTGGGCGTCGAGCTCCTCGGCGAGCTGCCGGATCTTCTCCTTCTGCACCTCCGTGCACTCGGGGAAGGGGAAGGGATCGAAGCAGTTGCCGTTGCGATAGCGGGGATCGTTGCCGACGCCGAGGCGAGAACCCGCAACCAGCGAGTACACAATGTGCATCCGGCTGCTGAGCACACCGAGGTGGAAAGCGTCATCGGTGCCAAAAGCGAATGCGGAGTGATCAAGCACGACTCCCGCAGGAACGAAGACAAAGAACCGGTGCTTGGACGTTTCCGGCGTGGCGATGTAGCGGGGAAGGTCGGCGAGCGCGGCGCGCATGGCTGTGCGCGGTTCGCCGAAGATCCACCATTTCAACCGGTAGCTGTCGCGTTTGTTGTGGTCGCGCAGCGGTTTCACCGTCGTCAGCAATCGTTCGAAGAGCTCAGGATAATTTTTGCGCGCTTGGTCTTCTTCGAGACCGAAGAAGTCGATCAGGTCGACGCCACGAGGGATTTGCGTGAGGTCTTTGCCGATAAGATAGGACTTCACGACGTCGGGCTTCTTCTTCCCGCCAAGACCGAGCTCACTGAGTTCCTCGGGGGCGATCGTGAAATCTCCGACGAGAGTGACGCCCATGAACGACAGCCCATCGTTGGCTTTCATCGCTGGCATTGAACCAATGTCGGCACCAACGGTGAGGTCGGGATGAATCACGCCTCGTGCGAATTCGAGTCGGACCAAGACTTCGCCGTCCTCGGTCGGATTCTCCGCGATCACGCGACGGAGCTCTCCGCTGCGATCCGGCTTCTTGAGCCCGGCGACGGTCATAGCAATTCGAACGGCAGCACCTTCGGCGCTCTCGACCCACGGATGATCTGGGATCGCCATCCGCAGTGCGAGAGGCGGCGTCGTCCTCGTCTCGTTGAGTTGGATGAGATGGTGGCGTAGCACTTGCCGGTTGGACGACTGGCGAATGCTGTTGGTCGTGATGAAACCGAACCGGCGGCATTTCCCGGAACGGACAAGTTCGGCGGCCTTGTGCCACCAAAACATCACGAAATCGGATGCCTCAAGCGTCGCCGGATAAACGCGACGTAGCGTTTCCACATAGCCGGAGCCGAGGTCGTCGCGCATGCGTTTGTTCCCGATGAATGGCGGATTGCCGACGATGAAATCGGCTTGGGGCCAATCGGCCGCTCTCGGGTTCTCGTAGGCGAAGACGGGGACCTTGGTGAATGAGCCGTCTTCGCGCTCCTTGGATTCGCAGTAGAAGCCATTCACGATCTCGCGATACATCGAGACGATGTTGTCCGAAACGCCCGGCAAACGCGGTTTGCGCTCAGCCATTGTCAATGTGATCGGCTGCGGTTTTCCGTCGTAGGCGAGGACGGCGTCGCGGCACTCGATGTTGTGGAAGGCGTGGAGGACGGGCTCGGGCCACTCGGTGGAGCCGCGGTTGCGGTGGTGCCACTGGAGGTGGCCGATCCAGAGGACGAGCTCGGCGACGCTGGCGGCGCGGGGGTTGAGCTCCAATCCGAGGAACTGGTGCGGGTCGACGGTCTCGCCGGCGAGATCGAGCCGCATGTTGTCGCCGAAGGACTCGACGAGCTCGAGCACCTCGCCCTCGAGGCGTTTCATGTGCTCGAGGGTGACGTAGAGGAAGTTGCCGGAGCCGCAGGCGGGATCGAGCACGCGGATACCGCAGAGGCGGTGGTGGAAGGCGCGGGTCTCTTTGATGGCGCCCTTCAGGTCGCCGCGGGTGGCGCGGGTGATGGCAGCGGCGCGCACGTTTTCCCATTCGTCGCGCAGGGGCTCGATGACGGTGGGGAGGACGAGGCGCTCGACGTAGGCGCGCGGGGTGTAGTGGGCGCCGAGCTTGTGGCGCTCGGCGGGGTCGAGGGCGCGTTCGAGGAGGGTGCCGAAGATGGCGGGCTCGACGTGGCGCCATTCCAAGCTGGCGGCTTTGCGGAGGAGGCCGAGCTGGGGGCCGTCGAGCGGGAGGACGGCGGCGGAGGCGAAGAGGCCGCCGTTGAAGTGGAGGAGTTTCTCGCGGAGGACGAGGGAGTAGCCGCCGCGGTTCATCTCCTCGAAGAGGGCTTTCAGGAGCGGCACGGCGGCGCGCGGGTCGTCTTTGACGGAGTCGAGGAGCTGTTTGAAGGACTCCTTCGGGAGGAGGCCCACATCCTCGGCGAACATGCAGAAGAGGCAGCGCGAGAGGAAGGCGGCGACGAGCTGGGGCTCGTGGTCCTTCTCGAAGAGGCGGGCGAGGTTGGCGAGGTACTCGGCGACCTCGCGGGTGACGGCGGCGGCTTTCTTGGACTGGTCGAGCGAGTGCGGGTCGAGCCAGACGGCGCGGAGGCGCTCGCGCGGCCCCTCCTGGAGGAGATCGCGGAGGCGGATACGGAAGGTGCGGGCGTCGGGGTGATGGAGGTAGGCTTTGCCCTTCTGGGAGAAGTCGGCGAAGAGCTCGAAGCTGTGGCCGACGTCGACGGTGACGATGAAGGGCGGCGGATCCTCGTCGAGCGGGAGGGATTCGACGTAGAGCTTCGCCTGCTCGCGGGCCTCGTGCATCTTGCGGTCCCAAGCCTCGGTGCCGCGGACGATGCCGGCGGAGCGCGGGGCGGGGGTGTCGGTGAAATCGAGGGCGAGGTCGGCGGACTCGGGCTTGGCCTCGCCGTACTGTTTGCACTCCAGGACGAAGCAGCCGCGGCGGTAGAGGTCGATGCGGCCGGTGGTGATCTTGCCGTCGGAGCGGTGGAGGCGGACGGCGCGCTCGAAGACGTAGGCGTTGGCGGCGGCTTCGGGCCCGGCGGGATCGGGGCGCGGAAGCTCGAGGACCTCGCAGAGTTCGGAGAGGAAGAGCTGGTAGTTGGCGCGCTCGGCGCGTTGGGCGCCGGACCAGCGTTCGACGAAGGACTGGAGGGTGAGGGGCAAGGGGGACGGAGGCGAGAGGCTAGAGGGGAGAGGCGAGAGGACGGAAGGCGGAGGACGGAACGGGGGATGCGGAAGGGAGGACGGCGGAGGGGGAGCTATGTGGAACTCAGGAAATCAGGAACGGAAGGCAGAGAGCGAGAATGGCCGCATGCTACTCCGCGTTCTCCGCGGCTCCGCGTGAGGCTGGTTTGGATTTGGTTTCGGAAAGGGGCTCACGCGGAGGCGCGGAGAACGCGGAAGACGGAGAGCGGAAGACGGAACCACTAGTGCATACTAATGGGGGACGGGAAAGAGTGGGGACGGGGGCGGCGAGGTGTCGAGCGAAGAGGCGGCGGCTCAGCGGTGGAGCATGTGCGAAAAGCCGGCTGTTCTTTTGCGGCGGATTCCTCCTAGCTGGAGGGCGACACCCATGGCGAAGAAATCCAGCGGCGATCCCGACGCGCCCAAGAAGCTCAGCACCTACACGATCAAGCTCGACGATGCGCAGATGAAGAAACTGCGCGCGGCCTGCGAGGCGAAGTCGTGGGAGCCGTTCGAGGTCGCCTACACGCGTTTCGCGTTCAAGGGGCCGGACTGCAACGTGACCGCGTACACGAGCGGCAAGGCCGTCGTCGCCGGCAAGGGCACCGAGGATTTCGTGCAGAACGTGATCGAGCCGGAGATCACCGGCCAGGCGGCGCTCGGCTACGATGCGGTGCTGCACCCGGAGTGGTTCACGGCGCACGCGGGGCTGGACGAGAGCGGCAAGGGCGACTTTTTCGGTCCGGTGATCGCGGCGACGGTGGTCGCGGAGAAGGCGGCGATCGATGCGTGGATCGCCGCCGGCGTGAAGGACAGCAAGAAGATCGCCGACTCGCAGATCGTGAAGCTCGACGAGCTGATCCGGAACACGCCGGGCGTCGTCGTCGAGACGTGTTTCAGCGGGATGACCAAGTACAACGACCTGATGGGCCGGCCGGGCGCGAACCTGAACCGGCTGCTGGCCTGGTACCATGCCACGGCGCTCAACAACGCGCTGAACAAGAAGTGGGTGCCGTGGGGGCTGCTCGACCAGTTCACCGAGCAGCCGCTGGTGCAGCGCGAGCTGGCGAAGAAGGCGACCGCGCCGTTCGACCTGAAGATGAGGACGAAGGCGGAAGAGGATCCGGTGGTCGCGGCGGCGTCGATTGTGGCGCGCGCGGAGTTCGTGCGGCAGATGCACGCGCTATCCTTGAAGTTCGGCGACAAGCTGCAGAAGGGTGCGAGCGCGGCGGTGAAGCTGCAGGCGCACGAGATCATCCGGAAGTTCGGCGCGCCGGCGCTGCGGGACTTCGCGAAGCTGCATTTTCGCACCGCCTACGAGGTGGTGAGCGAAGCGGGCAAGCTCGACGAGCTGCCGCTGAAGGCTCCGGCGGAGAAGACGGAGTGGGGTAAGTGGTGAACACTGTTTGACCCATGCCCAAGCGTCGTCAGCTCCGCGGGTTCGACCTGAAGCAGATCGCCAGTTTCGACACGCTCATCGGCGTGGACGAGGCCGGGCGTGGCGCGCTGGCCGGTCCGGTCGTGGCCGGGGCGGTGCGGGTGAGCCGGGAGTTTCTCGAGGGACGCTGGGCGCAGACGCGCGCCTCGAAGGTGAACGACTCCAAGCAGCTTACGGCTGAGCAGCGCGACGAGGTTTTCGAGGACCTGCAGGGGCTGGTCGCGGCTGGCGAGATCGCGATGGCGGTCGGGCGGGCCGAGGTGGGCGAGATCGAGAGCCTGAACATCCTGGGGGCCACGAAGCTGGCGATGCGGCGCGCGATGGAGCAGATCTACCCGCCAGAGGTGTTCCGGCAGCGCGAGGAGCCGGACCTTTTTTCCGCACCGGAGGCGCTGGCGACGTTCCAGCCGACGGTGAACTGCCGGGTGCTGATCGACGGGTTGAAGCTGCGCGGTTTCCCGTACCCGCACGAGGGCGTGGTGCACGGCGACGCGAGGTCGCTGTGCATCGCGATGGCGTCGATCGCGGCGAAGGTCACGCGCGACCGGGCGATGATCGCGCTCGGCACCGAGTATCCCGGCTACGGTTTCGCCGCGCACAAGGGCTACGGCACGGAGGAGCACCGTGAGGCGTTGCTGCGGCAGGGGCGCTGTTTCCAGCACCGCGACAAGTTCGTGCGCTCGTTCCTGGAGGGGAAGCGCCACGATGTGGCCGGCCAGCTCGGCCTCTTCGGGGAGCTGGAGCCGGAAACCGAGTAGGGGCTCGGCGCGATTCGCGGGCATGTGCCGGAGCACTGCATCGTGCGCCGCAGCAGGGGGTTGGGGCGGGGTGGAGGACGGGGTGCGACGGGCCGGCGAAGTTTACGCAAGTTCGTGGCATTCATCGGTAAAGTTTGGTCGGAACGGTCCGATTTTTGCGTCAACACCCGCGTGCACACATGAGCATTGAGCCCGTTCTCTTGCAGCAGATCGAGGACATCACCAACCGCATCGCTGCGGAGGCGATCATGGCACAGCCGGGCCGAGATGACGGACTGATCCCGGCCTACAGCTTGCTTGGTCAGCTATGCGACGCCCTCGCCGACCACCCCGACGCATTGCAGCCGCCGCATGCGGTGCGCGACGTGCTCGAGAAGTTGCTCGATGCGGCCCAGCCGTTCGATGCCGAATCGCTTGCCCAGCTCCAGTATTTTGCCGAGCACTATCCGCGTGTCGTCGATGCGCTCCGCAACGACAAGCCTGTGCAGTACAAGGAACGGAAGTCCGCGACGCAGCCTGCGGCCCCGGTCGTGGTGGTGGCAAAGTCGGCGTTCACTGCGCCGCCCGACACGCTGATGGACATGCGTCTTGAGGAGAATCGCGACCTCCTGATCGAGTTCCACGCCGAGGCGCTCGATCATCTGGCGCAGATCGAGGCGGCGCTGTTGCAGCTCGAGAACAATCCGACGGATGCCGAGGCCATCAGCTCCATTTTCCGCTCGTTCCATACGATCAAGGGCGTCTCCGGCTTCCTACAGCTGACGCCGATGAACACGCTCACGCACGAGGTCGAGTCGCTCCTCGATCTGGTGCGCAACAACAAGCTGGCGCTGAACTCGACGATCATCACGGCGATGCTCAAGGCGCGCGATGCGCTCCAGGCGCTGGTGGGCCAGATCACTGTGGCCTTGGAGAAGGGCGAACTTCCGACGGAGGTCATTCCGGTCGGGCACTTGATTGTGGAGGTGAAGACTCTGGCCGCCGGAGGCCGCGGAGAGGCCGCGCCTGCGGCAGCTCCCGCCGCGCCTGCAGCCGCGCCCATGGCAGTCGCTCCGGCAGCCCCCGCCGCCGTGGAGGCGCCGGTTGCCGCCGTGCCGAGTGCCGAAAGCCATGAGGCCGCCCCGGCAGTGCCGCCCCAGGCGGCGCTCCACCAGGCCGCTTCGGGCGAGAACGGTGTGCGCAAGACGGGCGGCACGTCGACCATCCGCGTCAATACCGAGAAGCTGGATTCGCTGATGGATGTCGTCGGCGAACTGGTGATCGTGCAGAGCCAGTTGCTGGAGAGCGCCAAGAGTGTCACCGACAACAACAATGCGCTGATGCGCAATCTTTCCCAGGTCACGCGCATCACCAAGGAGCTGCAGCACACCTCGATGTCGCTGCGGATGATCCCGGTGAAGTCCACGTTCCAGAAGATGGAACGTCTGGCCCGCGACCTGGCACGCGACTGCGCGAAGAAAGTCACTTTTGTCGTCGAAGGAGAGGATACCGAGCTCGACCGCACGGTCGTCGAGGAGATCAGCGATCCACTGATCCACATGGTCCGCAACTCCCTCGACCATGGGCTCGAACCGCCGGAGGAGCGGATCAAGGCAGGCAAGTCCGAGAGCGGGCGGGTGCAGTTGAAGGCCTATCACCAGGGCAGCAACATCGTGCTGGAAATCTCCGACGACGGCCGGGGGATCGACGGCAAGAAGGTCTTGGCGAAGGCGATCAAGCAGGGCCTCGTCGCCGAGGGACAGAACCTTTCGAAGGAGGAGATCCTCAGCCTGATCTTCCTCCCCGGTTTCTCGACCGCCGAGAAAGTCACCTCCATCTCCGGCCGCGGCGTTGGCATGGATGTCGTGCGGCGCAACATCGAGAAGCTCAGAGGCAAGATCGAGACCGAATCGGAGGTGGGCAAGGGCTCGCGATTCCGGATCATCCTGCCGCTGACGATGGCGATCATCGACGGACTCATCGTGAAGGTGGGCGACGACCGTTTCATCCTTCCGACCACTTCGGTGAAGATGGCCTACCGGCCTGCGCCGGAGAGCCTCTCGACGGTCCAAGGACGCGGCGAGGTGCTCGACCTGCGCGGCAAGGTGCTGCCGCTGCACCGCCTGCACCGCAAGTTCGCCATCGAGCCGAAGGCCCAGAATCCATCCGACGGCATCGTGGTCGTCGTCGAACACTCGGGACGCACCAGCGGTCTGCTGGTCGACGAGATGGTCAGCAAACAGGAAGTTGTCATCAAGAGCTTGGGCGCGCTCATGCAGGGCCTGCCCGGCGTGGCCGGCGGTGCGATCCTGGGCGATGGTACGATTGCCCTGATCCTCGATCCGGCGTCACTGTTGAGCGCTGCATGAGGAACCAATGATGACTTTGCCCGCCGTGCCCAGGATCGAGGAAGTCTGCGAGAAGGCCGCGCGTCTTCCCTGCTCGCCGGTATTGTTGCCGCGTCTTTCGAAAGCCCTGGCCAGCGAGGCCACCACCGCCGACGAACTGGAGGAGATCATCCTCGTCGACCCTGCGCTCGCCAGCGCGACGTTGCGGTTGGCCAACTCCGCGTTTTTCAGCACGGGATCGGAGTGTGAGACGGTTTCGGAGTCGATCCTGCGCCTGGGCTTCCGTGAGATCTACCGGCTTGCGGTGACGACACTCGGCAGCCGTTGGTTCAACCATCCGGTGCAGGGCTATGGCTGGGAGCCGGGCGATTTCTGCCGGCACTCGCTGTGTGTGGCGGTCGCTGCGGAGACGCTGGCCGCCGAGACCGGCAAGGTGGACAAGGAACTGGCCTACACGGCTGGGCTCATCCAAGGCATCGGGAAACTGGCGATCGCCTTCGCCTGCGGCGAGTATTTCGGTGCGATCCGCGACCATCAGGCCGCCAACAAGTGCGCGTGGTGGATGGCCGAGCAGGAGATCCTGGGCTACCATCAGTCGCTCGTCGGTGCGCGCCTGCTGGAGATCTGGAAGTTCCCCGAGAACCTCATCGAGGTGGTCCGGCATTCCGACCATCCGACGGATATCCCCGCGCAGCATCGCACGTTGATGGCGCACCTGCATGCGGCGAAGTTCATTGCCACGGCCATCGGTTCGGGCGTGGCCGAGGACGGCTTTCTGATGGAGCTGGATTCCGAGCTCTTGGTGGCGCAGGGCTTCGCCCCCGAGCGGTTGTTGGCGGTGCAGCCTGCGGTGCTGGAAATGGTGACGAAGCTTTTGCGCGAGCAGGCCTCGTACGGTCCGGTAACGTTTTGACCCCGTCTCCCCATGAGCGGTGCCCGCATACTCGTAATCGAAGACGATCCGCCGTCGCGCATGATGCTGATCCGGGGATTGATGCGCCTGGGGTACGAGGCTGAGGCCAGCCAGGATGCGATCGAGGCCCAGGAGAAGATCCGTGCTGCGGGGGCTGCGGCCTACCAGGCCATAGTCGTCGATCTTCGGATGCCGAGGATGGACGGGTTGGAATTCGTCACTTGGTTGGAGGAATTCGATCCAAGCCTTGGTTGCATGCTGCTGACGGCGCAGCAGGACGATGCGATGCGCGACCATCGCGACCATCCCACGCTGCTGTATCGGATGCAGAAGCCCACCAGCTTCCCGGTTCTGGGCGAGGCATTGGCGAAGATAGTCGCGTTCACTGCGGCGCAGCGCGCCGCGAGAAACCGCGCAGCGTAGGCGGCGGCCGTGCCGGCGACACGCCGGGGCTTTGGGCGGCGCCGGGACCCTTTCGCGTTGCATATCTGCCGTCCATTGTGGGGGACTGCCGTTGGTCACTTTGTGGGCAACTGTGTCTCCGGACGATGGTCTCCTGTGTGCGATGAAATACGTTTCAGCATCCCTGCTGTTAGCAACAGCAGTTACCAGTACCGGAGTGTTGCACTCCGAAGAGCAGCAGCTCGAGCGGGCCGATGGTGGGCTTGGGCTCTCGATTGATGCGCATTTCAGCGCCACGGGCTCGGGCGACCTCAAGTCGAAGTCCGTCACCCAGGGCAGCCTCTCATCGCGCGAGGTCTCGGTTTCGGTCTCGGGCGAGATCCCTCTCGGCGCTTCGGACAAGCTCGGTATCGGGCTGTCGAGCGACGGGATCTACTTCGATCACGACTTCAGTGCGCTCATCCCGCTCGATCAGAACGCAGGGACCTACCTGCTGACCCATGATAGTCCGTTGCCCGAGGAGTTGCAGAGCGTCTCGCTGGATATGCTTTGGACGCATCGTTTCAGCGATAAATGGGCTTCGCTCGTGGCTGTCAGCCCCGGCTTCAGTTGGGCGGGTTCACGATGCACCTCGGACTCGTTCGCCCTGCGCGGAATCGCGGGCTTCCAGTATACCTCGAGCACGACGCTGTCCTACATGTTCGGTATCGCCTACGACACGCTGTCCCATGACTACAAGGTCATGCCGGCTGCGGGGTTGACCTGGACACCGTCGGAGGAATGGTCGGTGTCGGTCGGATTCCCAAGAACCAGTGTGGTCTACACCGTCACCCCGGCTTTCACGGTGGGTCTGGTGATGGAGGGGAAAGGCGGCACCTATCGGGTGGATCGCGATCCTTGGCAGCGCCACGGCCAGATGGCTCTGAACGACTCGAAGTTGGAGTACACGGATGTGCGTCTCGGTCTCGAGCTGGGCTACCGGCTTAGCCCGCGTTGCTCGATCACCGGCACTGTCGGATCCGTGGTGTACCGGGAGTTCGAGTATCACAAGCGTTCGGTCAAGATGGCGAAGACCAAGTCCGACGAGGCTGCACTGTATGGGAGTGTGGGCTTGGCGCTCAGTTTCTAGCTGGCCCGACCGCAGCGGCACACGATTGTCGCCGCCTGCGGGGCGCTGGCTAGCGGCGCCCGCGCGCAACAGCCGACCGGCTGCCTGCAACATCCTGCCGGCGTCGCAAGTCGACGCCCCGACAACGGAACTGTATCAGGACTGCGAGCTCAGACCGCGGCGCCCTGATGGCGCTCGTAGGCCTCGATGATGCGCTGGACGAGGGGATGGCGGACGACGTCGGAGCCGGTGAAGTGGTGGAACTCGATGCCCTTGATGCCAGCGAGGATCTTCGGGGCCTGGGCAAGGCCGGACTGCTTGGCGCGGGGAAGGTCGATCTGGGTGATGTCGCCGGTGATGACCATGCGGGACTCCTCGCCGAGGCGGGTGAGGAACATCATCATCTGTTCGGGGGTGGTGTTCTGGGCCTCGTCGAGGATGGCGAAGCAGTTGGAGAGCGTGCGGCCGCGCATGTAGGCGAGCGGGGCGATCTCGATGACGCCGCGTTCCATGAGTTTGGCGACATCCTCGCGGTCGAGCATGTCGTGCATGGCGTCGTAGAGGGGGCGGAGGTAG
>Ga0209098_1001068_pt1 | contig 27211 bp, 21 predicted proteins | sample AD_JPNHW1_MetaG_FD_184429 | JGI IMG/M metagenome (GOLD analysis project Ga0209098, IMG submission 184429) | Active sludge microbial communities of municipal wastewater-treating anaerobic digesters from Japan - AD_JPNHW1_MetaG (SPAdes) (version 2) | ecosystem: Engineered > Bioreactor > Anaerobic...
AGATGGATGGCGGCCACCAGACCCGCGGGGCCGGCGCCCACGACCAGGAAATCGCACTGTTCGGGGAGCGGATCCAGCCAGGTCGTTGGGTCGGTCATCGTAGAGGAGCAATCTAGTGACTTCGAGGGGGTGGAATCATCCTCGTCGGGTTGTCGGGGATGGATCTCCGGCCTTCTGCCACGGGCTCAGTCCCAGCAGTGGGCCTTCTGGTCGTCGATGGCCACCCAGAACCTTTCCGCCACGGGGAGGCCCGCGGTGTAGGCGTAGAAATTCCACCCACCCCGGTCCTTCATCGCTTCCGTCCAGAATCCGTGGTGGTACTGGCGGGAACTCATGCCGTTGATGTACCAGCCGTCATGGTGCTCGGCCATCCGCCAGCCTGCGCCGAGGGACTCTTTGCAGATCTTGTCCGCGTTCTTCCACGATCGCAGGGTCGTTCCCTCCACTGGCCGACTGAGTGCCGCCGACCCTTCCAGCCAGCCTCCGTAGTAGGCCTGGTTGTCCTTGGCGGGATACCGGATGTCGTAGGCGGGGCGCGGGGAACCGTCCACCTTCACGCACAGGATGGGCAGCGCGCGCGAACAGGGGGTGTCACCTTCGTAGGCGTTGCAGCCGATCGCGGATCCATCGCGTCCGTATGCCCAGCATCCCAGGAAGTCGATCCCCAGAGCGGTGTCGCGGTAACGCAGGCCCCAGGTCATTCCCTTGCGTTCCGCTGGGGATTGGGATGGCCTGCGATCCGATCGATCCGCAGCCCGCTCCGTGTCGGTCCTTGGCGAAGACCGATGCGAAGCTGAGGAGGAAGATCGTTTCACTTGCTGCCATTGCTGGAAGGCGATGGCGGTCACCGAAAGGCAGAACAACAACAGGCAGAATCGGTAGACGGGGCTTCGCAGATGATTCATGGATCAAAGATGCCATCCATGGAAACAAAAACGCCACCGTTCCCGGTGAAGGAACGATGGCGTTGGATGTCGGGAGCGCCCCAGGAAGGGGAATCCTCTGATCAGCCCTTGAAGCGTTCTGAGGCCTTGGCCCAGTTCCAGATCTCGAACAGGCTTTCGGCGTACTTCTGGCGCAGGTTGCGGTAGTCGATGTAGTAGGCGTGTTCCCAAACATCGATCACCAACAAAGGTTTGCCGGTGGAGGCGATCTGGGCGTTGGAGGTCTTCTCGATGGCCAAGGAGCCATCCGCCTTCTTCACCAGCCAGGTCCAGGCGGATCCGAAATTGCCCACGGAGTCGGCCACGAACTTCTTCTTGAACTCCTCGAAGGATCCGAAGGCCTTGTCGATGGCCGCGGAAAGCTCGGCCGACGGCTTGGAGCCTCCGGGAACCAGGGATTCCCAGTAGAAGGTGTGGTTCCAGACCTGGGCGGCGTTGTTGTAGATACCCGCCTTCTTGGCTTCCGGCCACTTGTCCTGGGCGGCAAGAAGCTGGTCCAGGGTCAGGTTTTCCAGGCCGGTCCCTTCCAGGAGGCCATTGAGATTGGTGGCGTAGGCAGCGTGGTGCTTGCCGTAGTGGTAGGTGATCGTCTCCTCGGAGATGATCGGGGCCAATGCGTTGGGGGCGTAGGGGAGGGCGGGAACGGTATGTGGCATGGTTTGGCTCCTTGGGTTCAAGTTGAGAATTGGTATCAAGCTTTACTGGTAACATACATCCCCAATCCCGAACCAGCCAACCCGCCGCCAGGCTTTGGACACAAATGGAGGGATCGGTCAGCCAATTCGTCGGCAAAGGGGTAGGTTACGGCCATGTCGTCCAGAAATCCCATTTTGTTGGATGCCCACCTGTCCGCGGCCATGGAAATCGCCCTCGAGGCCGGGGAGGAAGTCCTCAAGTTCCAGAAGGAAGGCTTTTTCGTGAAGGAAAAAGGCCATCTGGACCTGGTGACGGAAGCCGACGAGGCCGCCGAGGCCCTGATTCGCTCGGCTTTGCTGGAAAAATTCCCGGAAGACGGCTTTCTGGGCGAGGAAGGCACGGACATCCCGGGGACCTCGGGGCTGGTCTGGGTGGTCGATCCCATCGACGGGACGGTGAACTACTCCCGAGGACACTCCGAATACGGGGTGTCCATTGGGTTGCGCGGGCCCGACGGCCATCCGGAGTTGGGGGTCATCCGGTTTCCCGCCTTGGGGAAAACCTATTGGGCCACCCGTGGAGGCGGGGCCTTCTGCGACGGGCGCCATCTGCAGGTGAGCTCCACCGACCGGCTGGACCGATTCCTTGTCCACGAAACCGACATCTGCCGTACGGAGTCCCCGGCCCTCTACCAGAGAAAGATCCTCAAGGCGCACCTGCCGCTCCTGGAAAAGGTGATGCGCTGGCGCATCAGCGGGGCGGCGGTCCATGACCTCTGCATGCTGGCCGAAGGCAGGATCGATGCGTTTCTGATCGACCAGTTCCACGAATGGGACGTCCTCGCCGGCTGGGCCATCCTGAGCGAGGCCGGAGGCGCCCTGATGACTCCCGCGGGCGAGGAAGCCACTTGCCAGAATCCGTCTCTGGTGTTCCACAACGGCAAGTGCGGCGCGGAGATCGCCAAGGTCCTGAAGCACGCTTCGCGATCCTGAGCCCTGTACTGCCGATCCGGAGAGGGTGTGCATGCCGATTCCTAAGGATGGCTCCCTTCCTGCATGATGGATCCAATCCCTTTTCATGCTTTGCCCGGGGATTCGATGGAGTCTTTCCCTTGGTGAGCGCTTTTTCCCCCGCCATGGTTGAGAACCCTCTTCGCCAATGCTACCATGGAAGCCAACAGGTGTCGGGGATTGTCCGATGCCTGACTTCCAAGGAGACCATGGGTGAGCGAACTCCAATATCCGGTTCTAGGTAGCCTCGACATCCACTTGCATGGCGAGGGAAATCACGAACGGATCTGGGAGAAGCTCGGCGCCCATCCCTGCTCGTACCAGGGGCGTTCCGGCGTGGCCTTCGCGGTGTGGGCTCCCAACGCCCGTCGCATCGCGGTGATCGGCGATTTCAACGACTGGCACCCGGACGCCCACCTGATGGAACGCCAGGAGGGCGGGGTCTGGCAGTGTTTTGTGGAAGGTGCCCAGGTGGGGCAGGCATACAAGTACCATCTGGTGAGCGAGGTGAACGACTACTGGGTGGAAAAGTCCGACCCGTACGCGTTTTCCGCCGAGGTTCGGCCCGGCACCGCCTCGCGCATCTGCAGCCTTGACTTCCAGTGGAACGACCAGGTCTGGATGGAAGCGCGCAGGTCCATCGATCCCCTGCGGCATCCCATCTCCATCTACGAGGTCCACCTGGGGTCGTGGGCGCGGGTCCCGGAAGAAGGTCACCGCTTCCTGAACTACCGGGAGATCGCTCCCAAGCTCGCCAAGTACCTGAAGGAGACCGGCTTCACCCATGTGGAGCTTCTGCCCATCACCGAGCATCCCTTCGACGGTTCGTGGGGCTACCAGGCCACGGGATATTTCGCTCCCACCAGCCGGTTCGGTTCGCCGGAAGATTTCCAATACTTCGTGGACTATCTGCACCAGCAGGGTGTGGGCGTGATCCTCGATTGGGTCCCGGCGCACTTCCCCAAGGACTTCCCGGGGCTGGCGTTCTTCGATGGCACGCACCTGTACGAGCACGCCGACCCCCGCCAGGGCGAGCACCGCGACTGGAGCACTCTGATCTTCAACTTCGGGCGCAACGAGGTGGCCAACTTCCTGATGGCCTCGGCGCTCTTCTGGATGGAAGCCTACCACATCGACGGTCTGCGGGTGGACGCGGTGGCTTCCATGCTGTACCTGGACTATTCGCGCAAGGACGGCGAGTGGGTGGCCAACCAGCACGGCGGACGCGAGAATATCGAGGCCATCGAATTCTTGCGCAAGCTCAACGCCCGTATCCACGCGCTCTTCCCCGGAACCTTCACGCTGGCCGAGGAAAGCACCGCCTGGCCGGGAGTGAGCCGCCCCACCTACGTGGGGGGATTGGGCTTCACCTTCAAGTGGGACATGGGGTGGATGCACGACACCCTCGCCTACATGAGCAAGGATTCCATCCACCGCAAGTGGCACCACGACCACCTCACCTTCCGCATGCTCTATGTATGGTCGGAGAACTTCGTGCTCCCGTTGTCCCACGACGAGGTCGTGCACATGAAGGGCAGCCTGATCGGGAAGATGCCCGGCGACTGGTGGCAGAAGATGGCCAACCTGCGTCTGCTGTACGGCAACCAGTGGGGCAATCCTGGGAAAAAGCTCCTGTTCATGGGCGGTGAATTCGGGCAGTGGCGCGAGTGGAGCGAGGCGCGCTCCCTGGACTGGCACCTGTTGGATTTCCCCACGCACGAGGGCCTGCGCCGTTGGGTGGGCGATCTGAACACCCTCTACCGCCAACTGCCCGCCATGCACGACCAGGACTGCGCGGGCAAGGGATTCGAGTGGGTGGACTGCTCCGACAGCGAGCATTCCGTGACCAGCTTCCTGCGCCGTTCGGCAGACCCCTCCCAGCCTCCGGTGTTGTTCGTGTTCAACTACACCCCCGTTCCCCGCCACGGTTACCGCGTGGGGGTTCCCTGGGACGGATTCTGGCAGGAGCGATTGAATTCCGACGCCGAGATCTACGGCGGATCCGGAATCGGGAACATGGGCGGCAGGGATGCGGTCGGCGATTCCTGGCAGGGGCAGCCGGCGCATCTGGTGCTGGATCTGCCTCCGCTTTCCTGTCTGGCCTTCGTACCCTCGAAGGTGCCGGAGCCTGTCGCAGAGGCTTGAGCGGGGGCGGGTTCCCGCTCCCACGATGCATCGAAGGGGCTCCCGATAGAGCTTTGGAATGGGGCAGAGGGTCCTTTGACCTCGATGGAGATCGTTGCCTGATTCCGGTGACATCCTCGTTTCCGGATTAGATTGCGAGTTCTCCAATTCCTGTGTCTTCATGTTCCAAAGGATGATGCGCCCATGACGGCTCGCTCCCTTCTCGCCCTCGCGATCGTCTTCTCCGCAGGTTTCGCTCGAGCCCACTCGATCTGCTCGGACAGCCTGCTGGCGCTTTCCGACAAGGTCAAGCTGGGGCACGGAGTCCAGTGGACGGGAACGGTTGCCCGAACTTCCGATCCTTCGCGTTGCCAACTGCCCCGAATGAGTCCCATCCCAAGAGGAGCCTTCACCGGTATCCTGGTCCAGCCGGGCAGAACGATCCGCATGGACACGGGCTTTCATGGATTCGTCCAAGTCCGTTCCGGTGGGAAGCTGCTCGTCGCACCGGGCATCTACAAGATCGCCAACCTGGATCTCCATCGTGGGGCCGTGCTGGAGGTGGATACCTCCCTCGGATCGACCACTGGTCGCGCGTTCCCTGGCGTTGAACTCTGGGTCGGAGGAAATGTCCAGTTGTCCGAGGGCGTGACCATTCGGTACCCGGGTGTTGCGGACAGTCTGGCGGCCAGCCGGATCGCGTTCTATGTCGCTCGGGATGCCGAATTCGGCATGTGGAGCTCGGTCCGGGGACAATGGGTGGTGAAAGGATCTGTCAAGGTCGGCAATTGGAGCGTCCTGCACGGTCGCATTCTTGCGCATGACATCCGGTGGGGGTATGGCTCCAGGGCAGTCTTCGCCGCCAATGGTCTTCCTCTCAGTCCCGCATTGGTGCACGATGTGGGGATCCAAGGGGCTCGCCGGTTCTGGACCCGCGACACGTCCGTGGAGGTGGTTTGGACGATCGATGGCGTTGGGCAGGACACGCAGACGGTGGAACCGCTTGCGATCGAGGGGCCCCACTGGATTCGGCGAAGTTTCGGGACCAGTTCCGACAGCGTCCTGGCCATGGTCGACCGAACGGCGCCGGATGTGTCCATCGTTTCGCCGATTGCCGGATCCATTCTCACAAGACCGATGATTCCCGTGGTCTGTCTTGTGGATGGAATCCTTTTCACGGATACGGCGATGCTTCGAAGCGGGCAAAATTCGCTCTTGCGGTCGTTCCAGGATTCGGCGGGGAACTGGGCTTCGGCTAGAGTGCAGTTGGTCGCTGATCTCGAGCCGCCGATGATCCGGAAAGGATCGGTGCCGAACCCGATCCAGATTCCCTTCGAACAGAGCAGTCTCCGGCTGGAATGGTTCGTGTCCGATGATCTGGCCGTGGTCGCGCTCGAGGTGAATGGCACGAGACTGTGGGCCCAAGAAGGCAGGGTGAGTTTGGACGTCCGGCCATCCGCTGGGGATAATCGCTATGTGCTGACGGTCTCCGATCCGGGCGGCCACATCGCTCGCGACACGGTGGTGGTGGTTCGCGAGCTGGATCGGATTGTCCCTCGCCTGTTCCCGAGCGCGGGGCATGGTTCGCAAACGATCACGCGCAACGACGAGTTGTTCGAACTGGTCTGGGGAGTGACCGACAACGATTCGATTGTCGCCGCGAAGGTCAACGGCGTGCCGGTCATGTTCCGAAATGGAAGAATCGAGAGCCTGCAGCGTCTTAATGTGGGACGGAATGTGTTCGTGGGGGAGGCGACGGATCGATCTGGAAACGTCGGTCGGGACACGGTGGTGATCGTGTGGAGCCCAGATCTTTCTGCGCCGGTGTTGAGCGCCCGCGCTGGGCACGGGTCCCAAACGTTGACCCAGAAGAATCCATACTTCGAATTGGTGTGGAATGTGTTCGACAACGATACGGTCGTCTCCGCGAAGGTGAACAACCAATCGGCGATGTTTCACGGGGGACTCCTTGAACAAATGGTGCGCCTCGAGTCCGGTCGGAACGTGTTCGTGGCCGAGGCTACGGACCGCTCCAGGAACATCGGACGAGATACGGTCGTGATCGTTTGGAATCCCGATACGTTGCCTCCTCAAATCGGGGTTTACCCCGGCACGGGCTCGCGGACGGTGGGATTCGATTCGTCCGCGGTATACGTGATTTGGAGTGTGTCCGATCAGGTGAAGGTGGGTGAGGTGACCCTGAACGGTAGAGTCCTGACAACTGGATCCCGCAAGCCGCCGGCATACAATCCACCCTACGAGGTTTGGAGATACCCCACTTTCCCGACTCTACAGGTTGGTACGAACGTATTCGTTCTGGAGGCAAGGGATGCCGAGCGCAACATCGCACGCGACACGGTGGTGATCACCCGGCAGTCTCCACAGACTGTTGTATCGGAGCCGAAATTTCCACGAGCTCCGGGTGGGGCTCCGCTCCAACCGAGCTACTGAGGTCTCCTTACAAGCCGGAGCGTTTCAGCAGTCGATCCGACACCGCCAGCGTTCCCATCCACGCCAGCAGTCCCCCTCCCGCAAGGAGCGGGAACGCCCCCTGGTGCGCCTTCAGGATTCCGCCCACCCAGGGCATGGCCAGGGCAGCCAGGAGAAACGCGCCCATGTAGGAGATGGAAAACCCGTGGTCGCGCAGGTGGCTTGGCAGGGCGTGGGACAGGATGGAACTGGTCGCACCCAGGTACAGGCTGGAGCAGACGCCTCCCGTGCTCGCCAGGGCCAGGAGCGTCCAGGAAGCCGGATGCCTCGCGTACAGGATGACAAAAACCAGCTGGATGGCCAATCCGACCGGGGCCAGGGCGCGCATGCGCGACTCGGAGAGCCTGGGAATCACCAGGAGCGTGCCCACCAGGAGTCCGATGCCGGCGGCTTCGTTCATCAGGGCGGGCATGCGGACTCCCCGAGCGAGGTGTCCGGTGAGGAAGATGGGCAGGAAACTGGACCAGATCTGTGTGAACACCCACTGGCTGGCCAGCGCCGCCCAGGCGGCCAGGTAGGGCCTTGACGCCGCCAGCGTGCGGAGGGTGGACAGGAAGCCCCGTCCGACGTTTTCTCCCAGTCCCTGAAGGTCCTCAAGATGGCGCCAGCGCAGGAAGATGCCCACGGAGATCGATGTCGCCTGGAGTAGGAAGAGGATGCGGACCGCGGGAAGGAAATCGTGCCCCGCCACGAAGGCACCGGCGATCCAGGGGACCACCACCGTGGGGGCGATGTTCCACAGATGCATGAAGGCATAGGCCTTGGTGCGGCGCTCGGCGGGCATTCCCTGCACCAGCAGGCAGTTGTAGGGCGTGCTGGAGAATGCGTTCAGGGACGTGCAGAGGACGGCGACAAGGATGTGCCAGGGTTGGGATGCCAATCCGAGAATGAGGTAGGGCAGCACCCAGGAAACGATGTCTCCAGCCACCAGCATCCGCTTGGCGCCGAACTTCCTCATGAAGAATCCGGAAAGCCCCAACCCCGAGGCGCGCACGACCATGTCCATGGCAAGGAGCAGCCCGATCGACCGGTTGTCGTATCCGAGTCTCTGGAAGAACAGGCTCTTGTAGGGGTCCGTCGCGGCCAGCATGGTGTTCCAGAAGCCGCCCGACAGGATAAGGAATCGGGTGTTCGCCAAGGGGGCCTGGTAGAGCGTTCCCAGGTTCTCCAGGATCTTTCCAGTGCTTCTGCCGATCGGAGAGGTCCATTCCGAGGTCCGGAATCTGGGTCTCGGATCGGAGGTGCCGGAGGAAGTTTCGAGCATGGGAAAAGAGTCGTCGATTCCGCTGAAAGGGTTCAGCACTTGGTTCTTGGGAGCTCCGCGTGGGCGCCCCCCGATGGGCAAAGGTATCTTTCGTGGGTGGTACCCCATTTTCGGTCCTTGTCGTCGTTTTTGCAATACTGCGGCTCCCGGGGGGAGCTTGCGGTGGTCGATCGCACCGTGGATCCCCACCTGGAGATCTGCGAGATCGCCGACCGGGTGATGCGGCAGGACGGGGGTGGCAAGGCTATCCTGTTCAGGTCCGTGAAGGGCTCCGCATTTCCCGTGGCGGTGAACATCCTGGGGTCGGCGAACCGCATGGCTTGGGCGCTGGGGGACGAATCCCTTTCCCAGACACAACGGCGCGTGGAAGCGGTCACGGAGCTGGAGCCGCCGAGTTCCCTCGCGCAGGGATGGAAGTTTCTCAAGGCTCTGGCCGGACTCCGCCACGCTCCTCCCAGAAGGGTCCGACGCGCTCCCTGCCAGGAGGTGGTGGAACCGTCGGTGGATCTTTCCAGCCTGCCGGTGTTGACCACTTGGCCCGAGGATGCGGGGCCGTTCATCACCTGGCCGATGGTCTTCTCCCAGTCGCCCTCCGGAAAACCCAACTGCGGAATGTACCGGATGCAGGTGTTCGATCGGACCACCACCGGCATGCACTGGCAGCGCCAGAAGGACGGTCGTCGCCACCTGGACGAGGCCTCGCGACGCATCCCCGTGGCCGTGGCCCTGGGCGGACCTCCGGCTCTCGCCTGGGCCGCCACCGCGCCGCTGCCCCCGGATCTCTATGAAATGTTGCTGGCGGGTTTCCTGACCCGGCGGCGCGTTCCCATGGTCCGCTGCGGAGTGCACGGCATCCAGGTTCCCGCCGAGGCGGATTTCGTCCTGGAGGGGTGGGTGGATCCGGACGACCTCCGCCGCGAAGGCCCCTTCGGCGACCATACCGGATACTACTCGCAGGCGGGCATGTATCCGGCCTTCCATGTGGAGCGCATCACACGGCGTCGCGACGCCATCTTCCCGGCCACCGTGGTGGGAGGTCCCCCCAAGGAGGACGGTTTCATGGGCCTGGCCACGGAACGGGTCTTCCTACCGCTCCTGCGTCGGCTCCACGGGGAGATCTCGGACATGAAGCTGCCGCCGGAAGGGGTGTTCCACAACCTGGCCCTGCTGTCGGTGAAGAAACGCTTCCCCTACCATGCCCACAAGTCGTTCCATTCGGTGTGGGGAACCGGCCAGATGATGTTCACCAAGGCCGTCGTCGCCTTCGACGAGGGGACGGACCTGTCCGATCCGGAATCCCTCCTGGACAGGTTGGACAGGAATTGGCATGCCCGTCGCGACACGGTCTTCGCCACCGGTCCGGCCGACACCCTGGACCACGCCGGAGAGGCGGACTTCGGAGGGAAGATCGGACTGGACGCAACCACCCGCACCAGCGGCGAGTGGACGGGGGAACGGTCGGGACGCGACGGCAAGGGGCCCTTCCGCGGCGAGCCGCCGTCGGGCATCCTCCGGTGGCGGACCGCCGACGCCAAAGGGCGCGTGCTCCTGGTCCTGATCGAGAAGACCACGGCTGACCGAGGTCGCGAGATCCTCCGCGCCCTCCAGGGAAGCCTGGGACCGGATGTGCTGTTGGCCGCCGTGTTCGACGACGACTTCGCCCTGGAAAGCCCGGCCAACGCCATGGTGGTGGGCGGGGCCAACCTGGATCCGGCCCGCGACGTGGTGGTGCTGGACACCTTGCGGCCCGGTCTGGCCCTGGGGTTGGACTGCACCAGGAAGCGTCCGGACGAAGGCTACGAGCGCGGCGAGTGGCCGGGATGGATCCGCCAGGACCCCGAGGTGGTCCGCCGCGTGGACGGTTTCTGGAAGGAGATGGGGTTGTGAGCGAGGCCATCCGGCAGATGTTCGACCGCATCAGCGGCGGCTACGACACCTTGAACCACGTGCTTTCCGCGCGGCGCGACCTCGCCTGGAGGCGCAAGGCGGTGGCGATGCTTCCCCGACGCCGGCAGCGGATCCTGGACCTGTGCGGCGGCACCGGGGACTTCCTCCTGGCGGCCCGGCGCGATGGGATCGCCATGACGGATTCCGTCGTCGCCGACTTCTCCGCGGGCATGATGGCCGTGCTTCCCGCCAAGGGACTTCCCGCGGGCGTCCAGGCCGACGCCCTGTCCATGCCTTTCCGGGACGGTTCCTTCGACACGGTCCTGTGCGGTTTCGGGATGCGCAACCTCGACGACCTGGCGGCCGGGGTCCGGGAGATCCGTCGGGTGCTCAAGCCCGGCGGGACCTTCAGCACCCTGGAGTTCTTCCGCCCCCACACCTTGGTGTCCAGGAGCTTCTACGGCGCCGTCGCTCCGGTGGCCATCCCCTTCGTGGGGCGGGCCTTCGGATCCAGCCGGGAGGCGTACGAATACCTGGTCCGTTCCATCCGGAGGTTCCGTTCCTCCGGCGAATACGCCCAGCTTCTCGCTTCCGAAGGGTTTTCCGACGTGAGGGTGAAGGAACTGGACTTCGGGCTCTGCACGGCCATCGCGGGGCGACGGGTCTGAGCCTGGATCCCGACGTCGTCGTCGTCTGGGGGTTTCTCCTCGCGGTGGTCGCCGGCGCGATCTGGATCCTCCGCTCGTCGCGGCGCCGCCGCATCGCCGACCGCGCCCTCCTCTCCCAGTCGCTGGATCCCGACCAGCGCCGGGTCCTGGACCGCGTGGCTCCCCTCAGCCGTTTCCTGTCTCCCGACCAGCGTCGTCGATGGGAGGGCGCGGTCCGGCTCTTCCTGGAACGCAAGACCTTCGTTCCCTGCCAGGGAGTGCGCGTGGACAACGACGTGAAGCTTTCTGTGGCCGGCCAGGCCTGCCTCCTCCTGGCGGGCAGACCGGACCTGGACGTCTTTCCGGAGCTATCCACCATCTACCTGCACCCCGCAACCTACGTGCGCCGGGACGACCGCGCCCTGGGCGGGGGCGCCATCGCCACCGACGAGGAAGCCGCCTTCGACGGCGAATCCTGGGACCACGGAGCCGTGGTGCTTTCCGTGCGGTCGGTGCGCTGGAGCTTCCGCGACCTGGACGGTTTCAACGTCGTGATCCACGAGTTCGCCCACCAGCTGGACGCCATGGCGGGCGGATCGGACGGTTGCCCGCCCATGCCCGCGCACCGGTTGGCCCAATGGCGGAGCGTCCTGGATGCCCACTACCGGGAACTCTGCCAGGCGGATGATCGGGGCGAGGATCCGTTCCTGGACCCCTACGGCGCCGAAAGTCCGGTGGAATTCTTCGCTGTGGCCGTGGAGGCGTTCTTCGAGCTCGGTCCCGAGTTCGAGCTGGAACACCCCAGGTTGTACGCGGCGATGCGCGAAGTCTTCGGGCTGGACACCGCGAGGTGGTGAGGAGCCGCGTGTTTTTCAATCTTTGGGGGCTAACATGAACATCAAGCAAAGCCGTTTGGGCACCTACCGTCGCCTGACCCTCGAAGTGGCCGTCGCCGACCGGCGCATCGGCGGGAGAAATCCCGTCCTGGTGCAGTCGATGACCACCACCCTCACCAAGGACATCGACGCCACCGTGGCCCAGACCGTGCGTCTGGCCCGCGCCGGCTGCGAGCTGGTGCGCATCACCACCCCCACCCAGGCGGACGCGGCCTGCCTGGAGGAGATCGCCCGCAAGGTCCGCGCCCAGGGCGTGACGGTGCCCTTGTGCGCCGATATCCATTTCCAGCCCGCCGCCGCGTTCGAGGCCGTGAAGTGGGTGGAGAAGGTCCGCGTCAATCCCGGGAACTTCGCCGACGCAAAGACCGCCTACGGGTTCCAGAAGGACTTCGACGACGCTTCCTACGAGCGCGGCCTCCAGAAGATTTCAGACAAATTCCGTCCCCTGGTGAGGATGGCCCGCGAGCGCGGCGCCGCGCTGCGGATCGGTTCCAACCACGGAAGCCTCTCCGACCGCATCCTGTCCCGATGGGGCGACACCCCGGAAGGGATGGTGGTCTCCGCCCTGGAGTACCTCGCGGTCTGCGAGGACGAGGGGTTCGACCAGGTGGTCTTCTCCATGAAGTCGTCCAACCCGAAGGTGGTGCTCCAGTGCTACCGCATCCTGGTGGACAGGCTCGCCTCCGGAGGCCACAAGCCCTATCCCATCCATCTGGGTGTCACGGAAGCGGGCGAGGGGCGCGACGGGCGGTTGAAGTCGGCGGTGGGGATCGGATCGCTCCTGCTCGACGGGATCGGAGACACCATCCGCGTGAGCCTAACGGAGGACCCCGTCCTGGAAATTCCCGTCGCCAGGAACCTGGTGGATGCCTGCGCGCGTCCCTTCGAAGGCGATCTCCGCGACTTCGCCGGCGGGTCTCTGCCCTTTTCCGGGGTGGAGGAACCCTCGGATCCGTTCACCTACCAGCGCCGACAGACCCATCCCCTCCGGATCAACGAGACCGAGGCGGGAGCTTCGCACCCGGTGAGGGTGGGAGCCGCTTCCCTGGCCTCGTCGTCCGGCAAGGATCGTCCAGTGGAATGGACGGATGCCGGCGGAAGCGGATTCCCCCTGGTCCGATTCGACATCGCTGGTGCTTCCGTTCCCGACGGTGTGGCGGATTCCGTGCGGGCGGGAGTTCCGGTGGAGCTCCATTTCGTCGATGCCAAGGCCCTGGAGGCGGTCGGAAGCCTTCCGGCGTCCAACCTGTACCTGGTCTCCGCGGCTCCAAGCCTGGGGCCGTGGGGAGTGCGGGCCCTCTGCGCGCGCCTGGAGAAGGCCGGTTTCCGCGCACCGCTGGTGCTGCGCTGGAACCTGGACGGCACCGAACCGGATCTGCTGCGGATGTCGGCCACCATCGGGGGGCTCCTGTGCGACGGTTACGGCGACCTGGTGCGGATCGCGGGTCCCGATGGCGACGCGGTGGACCTTTCCTACGATCTTCTCCAGGCCTCGGGTGCGCGGCGCTCCAAGACGGAGTTCATTTCCTGTCCCAGCTGCGGGCGGACCCTGTTCGATCTGGTGACCACTTCCGCCCGGATCCGCGAGAAGACCGGACACCTCAAGGACGTGTCGATCGCCATCATGGGCTGCATCGTCAACGGTCCCGGCGAGATGGCCGATGCCGACTTCGGCTACGTGGGCGGAACACCCGGCACGGTGAACCTGTACGTGCGCCGCGACTGCGTGCGCCGCGGTGTCCCCGAAGCCGATGCTCCCGATGCCCTGGTGGCGCTCCTGAAGGAACACGGTCGCTGGGTCGATCCCGCGTGAAGGTCCTGGTCCTCCTGGATCTTGACGGCACCCTCCTTTCCGCCCGCGGCGAGGGGCGGGAGGCGTTCCTGGAAGCGCTGGGCAAGGTCCTTCCCGGCAGGAGCTTTCCCGAGCTCCACATGGCGGGGCGCACGGATTACGGTCTTTGGCAGGAACTGGCGGGTCCGGGAAACGACGCGGGATGGGACGAATTCCGTCGCATCTATCCGCCCATCCTGGAAGGGCGGTTGCGCGCGTGTCCTCCGGTGCTCCTGCCCGGCGCCGTCCAATTGTGCGGCGCACTGGCTTCCGACGGCCGCTTCCAGGCGGGGGTGGTGACGGGGAATCTCGGCGAGGGAAGCCGGATCAAGATCGAAGCGGCGGGATTGTCCGCCTGGCTTTCCGGAGTTCCCGGAGCCTGGGGGGATTCCGTGCCCGACAAGAGCGGACAGGCGCAGGTGGCCGTGGCACAATGGCGGTCCTGTACGGATGAGCCTTTCCGCACCGTGGTGGTGGGCGACACCATCGCCGATCTCGACTGCGCGCGCGGCGGAGGCGCCGCCTGCCTGGGTGTGCTCACGGGGGGAGGAAGCCGCGACGACTTGTCAGGATGCGACGAGGTGGTCGCCGACCTGTCCTCGACGCAAGACGTCCTGGAGTCCCTCTGGAGGATCGCGCGATGAAGCAGTTCCGCTACCGCCTGCACGGGCTGGCCATGGATCCGCGCGACGCATCCGATCCCGTCGAGAAGGCGCTTCGCGAATGGCGGATCCCCTCCGATGCGCTGGTGCGCGCCGAGATCGTCCGAGAGAGCCTGGACGCCCGCAAGCCCAACCGGCCGTTGAGGAAGTTCACCCTCGAGATCGTCACCACCCGACCGTTCCATCGGCACATGCTGGAGCCGTTGGCGGACCCCAAGCCGGATCCGGACGATGCGCTCCGCGAGACGCTCCGCCTTCCCGACCGCATCCACGTGGTGGGATCGGGCCCATGCGGGATCGCCTGCGCGATCGGACTGGCCGAGAAGGGATACCGGGTGGTGCTCCACGAGCGCGGCGCCGACCTGGTGGAGCGCAGTCGGCGTGCCAGACAATTCCTGACCGGAGGGGATCTGGACCGCGAAACCAACTTCCTCTTCGGGGAGGGCGGGGCCGGGACCTTCACGGACGGCAAGCTGACCACCCGCACCCGCAACCGCCTGGTGATGCAGGCGTTGCAACAATGGGTGGATTGCGGCGAGGACCCTTCCATCCAATGGCGTTCCAAGCCGCACCTGGGCACGGACCGCATGCGCGTCCTGGTGGCCGCCATGCGCCGGAGGTTCCAGGCCTCCGGCGGAGAGGTGCGGTTCCTGTCGCGCCTGGACGATCTCGAAGTCCGCCAGGGTCGCCTTTCCAGGGCGAGCTTCTCGGGGGTGTGGGAAGATGTCGAGGCGGTGGTCCTGTGCATCGGGCATTCCGCACGCGACACATGGAAGATGCTGCACGATCGAGGCGTGCCCTTCGATGCCAAGGATTTCGCCGTGGGCGTGCGGGTGGAACACCCCCAGGAGCTGATCAACCGCCGCCAGTACGGGCCGCGCGTGGATCCCAAGGAGCTCGGAGCCGCCGAATACTTCCTGGCCTGCAAGACGCCCGACGGCCCTGGTGCCCACTCGTTTTGCATGTGCCCGGGGGGGGAGGTCCTTCCCACCACCACCGATCCGGGGGAACTCGCCACCAACGGCATGAGCTTCAAGGCGCGCGGGAGCCGCTTCGCCAACGCGGGGCTGGTGGTGCCGGTGGGCGCCGAGGCGCTCCGCCGCTGGTCGATGCGGCAAGGGCATCCCGACGACATGTGGAACGGGGTTCGGTTCCAGACCGCACTGGAACGTGCGGCCTTCGAGCTCGGAGGAGGTGGTTTCCGGGCTCCGGCACAGAAGGCTTCGGATTTCCTGGAAGGGCGCGTCGGCGAAAAGCTAGGCGATACCAGCTACGCCCGCGGGTTGGCTTCCCGCGACCTCAACGAATTGCTTCCGGATTTCATCGCGGGTCAACTGGCTCAGGCGTTGTGGGACTTCGACCGGAAGATTCCGGGATTCGTCCAACACGGTCTGCTGATCGCGCCCGAGACGCGCACCAGCTCGCCGCTTCGGGTGCCGCGCGATCCCGACACCCTCCAGGTGCCCGGAATCGAAGGCCTCTACGCCCTGGGCGAAGGGGCGGGTTGGTCCGGAGGGATCGTCACTTCGGCCGCGGACGGCCTGAGGCTTTCGGATCGGGCGGTTTCGGGGGCTGGGCGTTCCCGGGTCGCGCCTCGGCCAGCCAGTTCCTGACCACTTCCGCGGCCACGTTCGGCTTCGGCTTCGGCGACGGGTCGCTCAAAATCCGATTCCCACCCTGGCCATCCAGTAGCGGTTCTCCTTGTCTCCGGTGAAGTGCCCGCCTTCCTCCGCGTAGGTGAGGAGGTCGCCCCGGAGGATGGAGAGCAGGGTGACGGAGGTTCCGAAAGTCGGGTAGCCGCCCATGAGACCGCCGCTCAGACGACCCGCGAACACGTACGGGATGAAGGTCATCTCGTACTCGGCACCCATGTTCAGCTTGGAGAGGGGCTTGTAGCCCAGTGTGTCGTCCAGCAGGTTGTCCAGGCCGATCGCGAAGTTCAACTTCCGGCTCCAGGCGCGGTTGCTCTGGATGAACCGGGGGGACCAGGCTACGCCGACGGAGAGGTTGGGCGTCAGGAACTGTCCGTGCTGCTTCATTCCCAGGTTCTGCAGGGAGGCGCCGTAGCGCAGGCCCGGCTTCTGGAACCACAGCACGCCCAGATCGATGCCGTGCCCCCATTCCTCGGACTTGCGCAGGTCCGAGGAGGATTCCTCGTACAGATCCCTCCCGTTTTCCTCGAGTGCGGAATCGGAACTGAGTTCCATGATGTCGTATTCCCGGGTCTGCCGGCTGATCGAGAGGATCCGGTATCCGAAACCCAGGCTGAGTCGATCGTCGAGGAAGGCCCGCGAGGTCGCCAGTTCCAGGGCGGTGGTGGAACTCAGTTCGACCGCGACCTTGGGGGTCAGGGCGCCGCGGTCGAATTGGAATGTGAAATCGTCCTGGCTCCACAGAGCCACCCCGTAGTTGCGGAAGGCGAGCATCAGGTCCAGGTTGGTGCGCAGGGGAATGGGCAGGCGATCGAACTGGTAGATCTCGTTGAGGAATTGCCTGTCCTTCAGCAGGGCCTTCTGGTCCTTCTCGCCGGCGGAGATCGTGCTGTCGTTGCGGTCGTAGAACCGGTACGCCTTCAGGAGGGTGCGTGGATTGGGGTCCATCCCGAGGCCCAGGATCCAGCAGTCCACCCGGTTTCGTTTGTAGCCCAGGGTATCCAAGGGCTGAAAGGTTCCCTTTCCTCCCAGCTGGGTCAGTCCCGCCGGATTGAGGTGGAGCGCTTCTCCGTCGTCGGCGATGGCGACACCGGCGTTTCCCATGCCCAAGGAGCGCCAGGAGCGGGCTCGAGGAGTGGCATCGGCGGTCTGGGCGAGGATCAGGAGGGCGATTGCGGCCCCGAGGGCCTGCGGCAGGTGGTTAGGGTTCGGTGACATTGTTCCAGCATCCTCCCACGAGTTTGCGTCCCAACCGGATCCTGTCGATCGGCTTGGGAACGGCCAGCACCTTCTTGCGGACTTCCGCGATCGCCAGGATCAGGAATTCCTGGTAGGACTTTCCTCGCAACGCCAGCGTGTCCCGAACCACCTGTGGAGACCAGGTGGTGTCCAGGTTGTTCTCCCGCATCACCCGGTGGTAGATCGAGTCGTTTCCGGATGCGTGGTCGTCCCAGCGAACCCACTTCAGCCCCTTGAAGGGCTTGAGCAGTCCGGATGTGTCCGCCCACACCATGCTGCCCGTGGCGGGCAGGGGGAAGGGGGAGTAGTCGTCGTTGCCGACGGCGAAGACGAGGGTGTCCGTCCGTGCGAGGAGTCTGTTGTTGAGGATGCCGTCGTCCGGTGTCAGCATCGCAAGGGAGTCCGCGGTGCGATTGCCGCGGCGCAAGCCGATGCGGCCGTCCTCTTCGGTCAGGCTGTCGCCGTCGTTGTCCAGACTGTCGCCGTAGATCTCCTCGCTCACGCAGCCGTCGCCATCGTTGTCCAGGCTGTCGTTGACCAGGAAGAATCGGGTGGAGGAGCCCAGCTTCTGGAGGAAGCTGCGCGCGTCCTGGTTCATGCTGGAGGTGGCGCTGGACGAATTCGTGCCGGAACCGGAGGAAGAATCGCCCATGGAGCCCATCAGCTTGTTGAAGGTCACCGAGTCGTCGACGATGTTCGCCACGTTCGAGAAGATGGTGTTGATCTTGTCGCGGGTGGTGTCCGGCAGGGCTCCGGTGGTGGAGTCCATGCCTCCCTGGTTCGACAACTGGTCGGCGTTGATCCCCAGGGAGCCGGAGGCCATGTCCATGAGCTCGAGCGCCGCCAGTTCCGCCCTCTGGATGATCGTGTCCCGGTTGGCGTCCATCAGGTAGAAGTACACCTTGGAGTTCAGGATGGCGTTGAGCTCCTCGCGCACGAGCCTGGAGGAGAAGACCTTGTCCGTTCGTCCGTTGGTGTCGCGGTCGATGAATCGCTCGTAGATTTTCGCCACCCGCATGATGGGCAGGTAGATGTTGGTGAGCCCCGTGTCCCCTACGGCGATCAGACTGTCGAGCTTGGCGGAATCCGGTGCACCCTGGAGTCGCTCGCCGAGCGTAACCAGTTCGCCCACGTCGAAGGGACTGCTGGCGAGCGAGGCCTTGGCCAGACCGTGCCAAGCCAGGGACTTGGTGGAATCCAGCGCCAAGGCCCTGGAAAAATCCTGATAGGCGGTTTGGAACCGCTGTTCCTGCATGGCTTCCTGGCCTTCCTCGATCCAGTAGTCCGCTTCGTCATCGCGGGAGGGGCCCGAGCCCGAGGGATTGAAGAAGTTGCATCCGGCCAAGAAGGCGAGTGCCAGCCAAAGGCGCAGGCCGATCCGGTTGCGGAGAAAATCGATCATGGTCTGTTCTCCTGTACAGGCTACATTCTGCCAATTCCCATTCCGTTCTGGCAATCGGAATCGCCAGGAAGTCTACCAAGGCCGGGACCGGGAAGCATATTTGGGGGGTGACCGGATCCGCCTCCCACACTCAGACCGATGCCAAGGTCCTTCTGGCGTTGACAGACCAGCCGCAGGTGGTCCAGGTCCTGCGCGAGATCCTGATCGGTTTCGGGCAGGTCCTCGAATCCACGTCCGATGTGGCCGCCTTCCAGGACCTGGTTTCCAGACGCGACCCGGACCTGTTGATCGTGGATCTAACCTTGCCGCACGCATCGGCCGCCCTGCGTTCCCTGGACGATGTCCATCTCCACCGACCGGTCGTGGCCTTGGCCGATCCTTCCCAGAGAGCGGAGGTGTTCGAAGCCAAGCGATTGGGTGTGTTCGCCGCGGTGCATCTTCCGCTCGATCCGGACGAGGCCACTTTCCACATCGGTCACGCCCTGACCACTCTCGCGGAACGGTTCGATCCTTCGCGCCTTGGCTACCAGGAGCGCCTGATCACCATGGGAAACGACTTTTCCCAGATCACACCGGTCGCGCTGTCCATGGTGGACAGCACTCTCCAGCAAGGGGATCCCCGTCGCACTCCGGTCTCGCTGGGGCTTGTCGAGATCCTGACCAATGCCATCGAGCACGGGAACCTGGGGATCTCCTTCGAGGAGAAGCGGGAAGCCCTGAGGGGATCCGTGTTCTACGATCTGGCGCGGGAGCGGTCGCGGAAGGATCCCTGGAAGGATCGCCTGGTCCGAGCCCGATGCGTTGTCGATCCGGCCGCCGGGTTGGTCCGCTACGAGGTGGAAGACGAAGGTGATGGATTCGATTGGCGGAATCTTCCCAATCCCTTCCATCAGAACAACATCGGAGCGCGCCATGGACGGGGGATCCTCATGGCCCGGCACGCGTTCCAGACGCTTTGCTACAACGACAAGGGCAATCGGGTCCAGCTGGAAATCCCATTGCCCATCCCTTCGCTGGAGGATCGATGAGCTACCAAGCCATGGCGCGCCGTTGGCGCCCGAGGCGCTTCGAGGACATGGTGGGGCAGGAACACGTCGCCCGCACCCTGCGCAATTCGCTGGTACGGGGCAACCTCCACCATGCATTCCTGTTCACAGGAACCCGCGGGGTGGGCAAGACCACCTCCGCCCGGATCCTGGCAAGGATGCTCAACTGCGCCGACGAGGATCCCCAGAAACGCCCCTGCGGAAATTGTCCAAGCTGCGTGGAGATCGAGAAGGGTTCCAGCATGGACGTGCTGGAGATCGACGCGGCCAGCCACACGGGCGTGGACGACGTCCGCGAACTGCGGGAACAGCTGAAGTACGCTTCCTCGCACGGCAAGTACCGCGTCGTGATCCTCGACGAAGTCCACATGCTTTCCAAGGCGGCCTTCAACGCGCTCCTGAAGACGCTGGAGGAACCGCCTCCCCATGTCGTGTTCATCCTCGCGACCACCGAGGTCCACAAGGTTCCCCAAACGATCCTCTCCCGGGTGCAGCGGTACGATTTCCGTCGTCTGACTCCCGGACAGGTCCGGGACCGGTTGGCCCACATCTGCCAGGTGGACGGAATCGAAGTGGAACCCGAAGCCCTGGACATCGTGGCCCTGCGGGCGGATGGCTCCATGCGGGATGGATTGTCCCTGTTCGACCAGGTCTACGCCTACGCCGGCGACAAGGTCGCGGCCGAGGACGTGCGCAGGACCCTGGGGGTTCCCGACCAGGCGTCGCATGAACGGCTGCTGGCCGGCCTGGTGGCCGGGAATGTCGCGAGTGCGGTGGGGGAAGTGCATCTCTCCCTGGAACGCGGAGTCGATCCACTCGAATACATCCGAGGCTTCGGCGAATTTCTGCGCAACGTCCTTTTCTGTCGTCTGGACGGGTTGCCGGAGGGCTCCCTCAGCTTGATGCCCCAGCGGGTGGCCCAGCTCCGCGAAGCCACCAGGACAGTCGCGGAAGGCGACCTCCTGAGGTGGGCGCGGATGGTTTCCGATGCCACCCAGCAGATGCGCGACGCCCACAATCCGCGGCTGGCGCTGGAAGTGGCCTTGGCGCGGATGGCCGCGCTGGACAAGGTGGCGGACCTCCGTCGCTTGATTTCCGGGCAAGCCATGCCACCGGTTTCCGCGTCCGCGATTCCAACCCCGGCCGCGATGCCTTCGGCTCCCCCCATGGCGCCCGCTTCGCAGGCCAGACGGCCCGAGCCGGATCCGCGCGCCAAGGGGCCCAATCTCCAACAAGCAGTCGAGGGCGATCCCGTGCTGGGAAAGCTTCTGGACACCTTCGACGCAACCCCCACCTCGGAATGATCCCATGAACAACATGAACGCGATGATGAAGCAGCTCCAGCAGGTCCAGAAGAAGGTTCTGGCCGCCCAACAGGAGCTGGAGAATTCCGACTTCCCGGGCGAGGCGGGCGGGGGCAAGGTGAAGGTGGTGATCACCGGCAAGGGCGAACTCAAGTCCATCAAGCTGGATCGGTCGGTGGTGGATCCCGAGGATGTGGAGCTGCTGGAAGACCTGATCCTCACCGCGTTCCATCAGGCCAAGGAAGTCATGGCCCAGAAATCGGAGGCGGTGATGGGGGGGGTCAAGATCCCCGGCATGCCTGGCTTCCGGTAAAATCGGCTGCGCGGGCGCATACTCGCCCGCCCTCCCCTCGGCGTACCTGGGTACGCCTTCGGGTCGGTCGACCTTCGTCTGCATCCCGCTCGCTCGATTTTTCTGACTCCCTGCGCGGGATTTGGATTGGAATGCCGATTCCCGGCGCCGCTTCGCTGGCCGGTGGGTGGGCGAATGGGGTTGGGTTGCGCTTCAGGACGGACGTGGGCTGGGTGGGGTGGTGCTTCGAGCGCGACCGGGAGCGAGGGCCATGCTCGGAATTTGTTTGGATGCCGATTCCCGGCGCCGCTTCGCTGGCCGGTGGGTGGGCGGATGGGCTGGGGTGGCGCTTTGGGGCGGACGTGGGCTGGGTGCTGAAGTTTCGCCGCCGTCGCGACAGGGCGATGCAGGAGCGTTCATTGGAATGCCCTGGAGATGAACACCGAAAGAAGGCGACCATGGCTGCGCTGGGTTCCGCCCGGGGTGGTGGTTGACCGGACTATTTTTTGGGTGTTGCGAGCCCGTAATCTCCGTTTCGTCGAAAGGTGCAAGTCGTGAAGACGTTTTCAGTCCTCTTGTTCGTTACCGCCTCCGCCATCCTCGCCAAGCCATTCACCTTCGAGTCGTTGAAGCCCGCGAAGGCCGAGGAAGTCAATGCAAATTTCGATTACTTGGAACAGGGCCTCAAGTCGAAAGCGACCCAGTCGGGTTTGGATTCCCTGAAGGCATCGATGCCTACTCTCGCGCAATGGAACAACCTCGCCACCCAGCCCCAACTCGCCGACAGCTTGAAGTCGATCCGCAAAAGCCAGGAGGTCTTCGCGAAGACCTCCGACCTTTCGGGGTTCGCTAGGGACACCTCCATTTCGGCACTCGGGAAGAAAACCCAGCTTGGATTGGATAGTTTGAAATCCGCCTTGACTGCGAAGGCGGAAAAGTCCGGGACGCTTGCAATCAGTGCTGACGGATCGATTCCTCTTGCCTCCACGAACCGGTTCGTCTACGCTTCCCCGGCCGGAACATGGTTCTACGGGACCTCCAGTCTCGGTTTTCAGGGCCAGGGCGGCACCATGACCTCCATCCAGGTCAAAGGAGGAGGGCTCGAGTTGGCCTACAACAGCCGCGGTGTGGAAAGTTCCATCTTCACCACTTCGGGTTCTTCGATCACGTTCCCCAACGCAGTTTCCGTGACAGGTACCTTGAATGCGCCGAATATGATCGCCACTGGAATCAAGTCGTCCGATGTTGCCGATTTCGTGTTCGAGCCGGGCTACCGGGTGATGCCGCTTTCTGAGATCGAGGCCTTCACCAAGGTCAATCGCCATCTTCCCGAAGTGCCGAGCGCATCCGAGATCGAAGCCAATGGAATGGATGTCGCGAAGATGAACCTGGTCCTCTTGAAGAAGGTGGAGGAGCTGACGCTCCATGCGATCGCCCAGCAGAAGGAAATCGGTGAGCTGAGGGAAAGCTTGAAGGAATTGCAGACGAAGTAGAGGGGAATTCGGTCCCATAAGGAATCGGAAAACCAAAAACCCCGCCCCCCGGGTGGTGGGGCGGGGCCATGGGGCCGCGAAACAGCTGCCGGGCTGGTGTCTTCGGAATCAGGGAATCGCGACGGTCCGGCTTCCCGCCTTGCCCGCGTCGAGGATCCAGACGCCGGAACGGGGGGCCACCAGCGTGGAGGGGGCGGTGCTGACGGATTCTGTCTTGGCAACCTGGCGTCCCCCAGCGTCCAGGAGGCGAACCGTTCCCTGAAGTCCTTCCCAGCGGATGGTCCGGCCGGACAGGTGGAGGGGAAGCGTCCCGGGAGACTTGGGACGGATGCCGTTGGAAGCCAAGCCGGGCGAGCCGTAGGCCTTGAACTTGCCGGACACGTGCAGGAGAGACATCATCTGGATCAGGCCGTTGTAGTAGCGCCACTGGCCCGACGAGATCGGCTGCTTCCAAAGAGCCTTCACGAAGTCGAAATCGCGCGCCCTGTCGGAGGCCAGGACCGCGACCGCGTTCGCGCCGATCTGGCTTTCGCTGGGTCCGTAGCTGGAACGGGGAGTTCCATCGAGGAGATAGGTCTGGGTGTAGGTCTCCACGCCCTTGCCGTACAGGAAGTCGAGGAACCGCTTGGTGTGGACCACGATGCTGGTGTCGGACTTGAACCAGGCCCAGTCGAAGGCGTAGTTCATCGGGGTCCGGTGCGCATCGGTGGCGTATTTGTTCGCATCCGTGTCGTTGTTGGTGCCGCGGGGCATCGGAACCCCGTCGAAATCGGTGAACTTGGGGTTCAATCCGGTGGTCGGGTGCCAGGAACGCGGCAGGAAGGCGAGGGAGGTGTCGGCCATCCGCTTCCACAGATGGTTGTGGTGACCCGCGTATTCGGCCCACATGCGGTAGAAACCCGGCAGATGGTAGGAGGGATCGGTGTAGTTCACGTCGGTGATGAACAGGATCTGCGACCGGGTGGTGTCGATCATGGGGCCCTGACCCGAGCGGGCGGGGCCGGGAATCATGTAGTGGAGGATGCTGTCGGCCTGCTGCTTGTAGTTGAGGACATTGGCCACTCCGGCGGCGCTACCCCAGCGCTTGTCGGCCAGGTACAGGGCGGTCACGAAGTATTCCTCGCCGTCGGGTGCGGCTCCGTTGGCGCGGGTGGTGAGATCGCTCACCTGCACCTGCCAGCTGAAGTACCCACGCCCGGCTCCGGATTTGAACTGCATCTTGTTTTTGGTGAAGCGCCACAACTTGTCGAAGACGTCCTGGCGATCCATCATCACCGCGATCATCATCCCGTAGCTCATGCCTTCGGTGCGGATGTCCTTGGAGTCGATCGCCTCGATGTAGGCTTCGTCCGTTCCCACCGTGCGGTAGATGGCCTCGGTGGAGGCGTCGCCGAAGAACAACTGCTGGAAGGCTCCCGAGACCTTCGCGTCGATTTCGGTGGTGGTCTTCCCGATCTCGGCGAACAGGTTCCTGTAAACGCCCGTGTACCAGGCGCCCTTGGCGGGCCAGACCATCGCCACGGACTGGTTGGAGGAGAGCGTGTCCAGGACGAAATCGTCGAAGGTGTAGGTGCCCGCCGCGGCTCCCACATACAGGTTGAACCGCACGGAGTCCACGCCGGTGGCGGTGGAGGTGTATTCCACCTCGTACTGCTTCCAGGCGGTGGACAGTCCGAAATCGAATCCCTTGATGTACTTGTACTCGGAGGCGGCGCCGCCGCCGATCCCCAGGTGGATGGACCGGGACGCGTCGGCCTTGCCCCAGAAGCTCAGCTTGTAGGTCTTGCCCGTCTCCGCTTTCCAGGTCTGCGGGGTCTGGAGCTGGATGTGCCAGTTGCTGCCCGCATCCGCGGCGGGGGTGGTGACCTTGACCTCGATGGCGGCGGTGCCGTCGTGGCCGGCTCCGGCTTTGGCCGTCGAGGTGGCGACCACGCTCGAGGAGTTCAGGTAGAGGGTCCAACCGGTGGTCCCGTCCTCGAAGCTGGGGTTGGGGAACAGGTTGGCGGCGCTTGCGGCGGAGCCCAAGGCCGTTACTAGGGCGATCGTGGAAAATCTCATCGACATTCTTCCTCCCTCGGGCGGTCGTCCCGAGGGGATCAAGATGGTCGCGGGGATTCCCGAGTGTTCGCCAGTTCGGTCGGGAAGGTTCTGCGGAACTTGCTCCAGCGCTCGGAAACACGTTTTGCAGAGCAAACGCGCGCCTTTTGCAGATTCACGCGGACTCTCCGGAGGGTTTCCCGGCTCTGAAATCGCTGGGGGAAGCCCCGTACTTTTCCCGAAAGGCCCTGCCGAAGTGGGAGAGGTTTTGGAATCCCACCGCGAAGGCGATTTCCGATATGTTGGCTTGGGATTGCTTCAGAAGCCGCGCGGCCTCGGAAAGGCGGAGCTCGTTGAGCGCTCCCTTGAAATGGAGTTGGGTCGCCTCCTTCAGGAGCGTCGCCACCAATCGAGGGGACATTCCCTGCTGCGAGGCGAAACTCTCCAGGCTCAGTTCGGGATCCGCAAAGCCCTCGCCCAGTGCTTTGAGCAATTGGGCTGCCTGGCGGGAGCGCGGATCGTCGATGGTCACTGGCTGGGGAGCCAGGTTCGAAGCGGGTGGACCTTCCGCAGGAGGGTGTCTTTTGGCGATCGGAAGGAGAATCAGGAACAAAAGGATCAGACCCGATCCGAGCATCACCCTTCCCCCCCAGAGGAAACGAGGATCGGGCCGGACCAGATCGAGGATCTGGATCTCCACCGTGGCGCTGTCGGTGCCGTTGGGCGAATCGCCGCTGTGGAATTCGATGGCTCGGAACCGATCGAGGAGCTCGAGCCGTCGGAGATCCGCTCGCGAATTCTGGGCATTCCACCAAGCCGGAACGGAGAAAGTCGGCCACCGGAACGTGGTTGTGGATCCGTCCGGGATGTATTCCAGCACATGGTAGATGGGATGTTCCGCGTCGCGGCGATCCCTTCCAGGGGGAAGATCGTCGGACAGCAGCTGGATGCGCATGGCCCGTGTCGGCGTGCTGCGGGCGCGGATGTCCAGCCGCTCCCATCGTTGGAGATCGATTCCGGAAGCGGTATCCCGAAAAACCAGTTTGATTCCCGCCCAAGGGTGTGGCCAATCCGGCCTGAGCGCGTAGACGAACCGGAGATCCGTCCTGGTCGAATCGAGGTCCACCCGCGAGGACCCTCCGAAGAGCCGGTCCGAGATGGTCTGCCGTGCCCGGATGTGGGGGAACAGGGATTGCCTCTGGTCGGGGGGGGACCACCACAGAACGCTCCCGATCAAGATCAGGAGCCCCGCCAGGATCGGAGCTTGGAAGCGCCTCATTCGAACGGGGTTCCGCAGGCGGGACAGACCCAGGTACGGGAGTGTTCGTCCAAAGCGGCGAACCGGAGCCCGGTGTCCAGGCCGGGTTCGTCGTCGGTGACCACCACCAGGGAAAGATCGGCCAGTTCGTCTTCGTGCAATCCGCAGGAAGGACATTCCAGCAATTTCCGTCCGGCTTGGAGAGTGCCCAGCATTTCCGCTTGGTCGCGGTAGCGCTCCACCTGGCGTGCCAGGTCCTCGAGAGGGCTGGATCCCTCGGGGCGGTTCGGATTATTTCGTTGCGCCATACCCGTTTCCCACAGACAGATAAACATTTTCTTGGACCTCGGCGGTGCGATCGGTTTTTTGGATCGCCCTCGAAGCAAGGAGGCCCTCGTGCGCATCGGGAACACAACTTGGTCGGTCTTGGCGTTGGCTGGAGCCATCGGGGCGCAAGCCCCCCTTCCTTCGAGCGGGCCCCAGGCTCCTTCGGGAACGGTCGTTTCCACCCCCCCGGCTTCCCCCACGGTTGCCCCGACAGCGACCATTCCCCCGCCTGCACAGGTCCAGGGCAACGCGGACACCGCCCAAGCGCAGAAGCCCACCGCCAAGCCGGCGGGTGGCGCTTCCGTCGCGAGCCCCTCCGGCGCGGACGAAGGGTTCCAGTTCCATCCTGGCCTGAGCTTCGGGACCCTCACGGTGGATGGCAAGACCTGGACTCGGCTGGCCTTCACTCCGGAGGTCTCGTTCGGGAAATTGGGAGTGGGCTTCAACATGGAGCTGTTCCTGGACGAATCCCAAAATCTCGCGACCAAGGGTTGGGAATTCGATACCCCCGAGCAGACCTTGGAAAGCGTGCTTCGCAAGGTGGACTACGTGCGTTGGGCGCACCCCAAGGATCCGCTCTACCTGAGACTGGGGACCCTGAACGGAATCGATCTCGGTCGAGGGCTCGTGGCATCCGGTTACGGCAACATGGCCAGGTATCCGGACTACAAGCTGCTTGGCCTGCATGCCCAGATCAACGACGTGACGTCGGTGGGATTGGACCTGGAGGCGGTGGTCAACAACTTGCAGGATCTGGACAACGGAGGCCC
>Ga0209098_1001069_pt1 | contig 27179 bp, 25 predicted proteins | sample AD_JPNHW1_MetaG_FD_184429 | JGI IMG/M metagenome (GOLD analysis project Ga0209098, IMG submission 184429) | Active sludge microbial communities of municipal wastewater-treating anaerobic digesters from Japan - AD_JPNHW1_MetaG (SPAdes) (version 2) | ecosystem: Engineered > Bioreactor > Anaerobic...
CCAACACCTTCAACGCCACCGCCATCTCGCAGGCCGACTACCGGACCGAGCACCTCGCCGCCGAGATCAACACCGCCGCCGTCGCCTGCGCCCGCGCCGCCGCTCGCCAGGCCGAGGCCGCCACGCCGGGCCGCCGCTGCTTCGTCGCCGGCGCCGTGGGTCCGCTCAACCGCACGCTCTCGATGTCGCCCGACGTCAACCGCCCGGACTATCGCGCCGTCACCTGGGCCCAGGTCGTCGCCGCCTACACCGAGCAGATCCGCGCCCTCCTCGCCGCCGGCGTCGACGTTCTCCTCGTCGAGACCATCTTCGACACCCTCAACGCTAAGGCCGCCCTCTTCGCCGCGGAGTCGCTTTTCGACGAACTCGGCATCCGGATTCCGGTGATGATCAGCGTCACGATCACCGACCGCTCCGGCCGCACACTCTCCGGCCAGACTGTCTCCGCGTTCTACAACAGCGTACGCCACGTGCGCCCCTTCTCCGTCGGCTTCAACTGCGCCCTCGGCGCGAAGGACATGCGCCCGTACCTCGAGGAACTCGCCGCGCTGGCCGAGTGCCACGTCACCTGCTACCCCAACGCCGGCCTGCCCAACGCCTTCGGCGGCTACGACGAAACGCCGACCGACATGGCCGCCGTTCTCCGCGACTACGCCGCCCGCGGCTGGTTGAACATGGTTGGCGGCTGCTGTGGCACCACCCCCGACCACATCGCCGCCATCGCCGCCGCCGTGAAGGGTCTCCCGCCGCGCCGCACGCCGGCCCTCGAGCCCGCCCTCCGCCTCAGCGGCCTGGAGCCGCTGGTGGTGGGATAACTTGGATCACCCGATGCCAACACTCGCGTTCCTGATGCTAGATGGCTCCATGCCTCCGCAACTGGTGCTCGTTACCTGCGCCTTTGGTCCAGCGATCGCGATTCTGCTCTCGTGGCTCCTGCTCCGGATCAGCCGAAAACTTCTCGTACCGGCGGTCTTCATCGCCCTCCTTTCCGGCCTCTTAATCATTGCCAGCGCCGAATTCCCCAGAAGCCACGAAGTCACTTTGGATGATTTCGGAATCACCTACGTCATCGCCATCTACACGGCAGCGACGTTCCCACTTCTCGCAACTTTGGCATTCTACATCGATGCAAGGGTCCGAAATCGGAATGGGAAAACCACCACCGAGAGCAACACCACCCCTTCCTGATTCCCTGATTTCCTCATTTTCCTCTCTGTCTCCGCATCCCGCTCCGGCCCAAATTCCGCAATCCGCATTCCGCCTTCCGCAATCGCATGTCCTCCGCCACCCACGCCCTGCCGGTCTTCGACTCCCCCTTCGCCCTCGTCGCGCGGCGTGGCCGCCATGTCGTCGCCGAACTGCGGATGCCGGCCAAGGTCCTCAGCACCTGCACCGTCAACGGCGGCCTGCGCACCGACGTGCGCCACCTCGTCAACCACCAGAGCTGCGAGCCGGTGAAGCACCAGGAGCGCTTCGCCTACATCACCGGCCTCGGCCCGGAGGGCTACCACCGCTCCGTCTGCGACGAGCTCGCCCTCGCGCCCGCGACCACCGCCGTCATGGGCACCGCCGCCGCGATGCAGTACCTCGGCATCGCCACGCACACGCACGGCGAACTCTCCATCACCGCCATCGTCACCGGCGGCGTGACCGGCAACGCCGGCAGCGCCGGCGACACCGCCTGCTACGACGAGGCCGACGGCAAATGGGTCCGCACCGTCCCCGCCGATGCCGCCACCAAGCCGCCGGGCACGCACAGCGGCACCATCAACACACTACTTCTCCTCTCCGCCCCGCTCAGCGACGCCGCCCTCGCCCGCGCCGCGATGACGATGACCGAGGCCAAGACCTCCGCGCTCCTCGAGCTCGCCGTCGGCAGCCTCTCCTCCTGGCGCCTCGCCACCGGCACCGGCACCGACCAGTACGCCATCGCCGCGCCCGCCGCCGGCCCCTCCGCGCGCACCTGGACCGGCAAGCACACGAAGGCCGGCGAACTCATCGGCCGCGCCGTACGCGACGCCACGCTCGAAGCGCTCCGCTGGGGCAACGGCCTCGAACGCAGCTACACCCGCTCGATCTTCCACGCCCTCGGCCGCTTCGGCCTGAAGGAGGAGCCGTTCAAGACGCAGCTCGCCCGCCATCTCGACGCCGCCCAGTGCCAGCTTCTCAATGACAACTGGAACCCCGTCATCTACGAACCGCAGACGGCCGCCGCCGCCTACGCGCTCGCCGCCGTGCTCGACCGCACGCTCGCCGGCACACTCGCCCCCGCCACCGCCCGCGAGGCGCTCATCAACCAGGCCGCGCTCCTCGCCGCCGGCCTCGCCACCCGTCCCGAGGATTTCCCGACGCTCCGCGCCACGCTCGTCGACGCCCTGCCCGTCGATCTGTCCGTCGCGCCCGAGTCGCTGCTCCCCGCCGCCGTCGAACTCGTCACCCGCGCCATCGCGCTGGGCTGGCAACGCAAGTGGCAGAGCTGAGCCGGCCATGATTCATCTTCGCAACACCTCCGAGGGTAGGGACGTTTCTCCGAAACGTCCGCAACCGCTGCCCGCCTCGCGCACCGCGTCCGTCACGGACACAATCCGCGGCGGTATCGGAGAAACCGCCCTACCCTCGGTTCTCAGGCCTCGCCACCCCGCCTGAGATGCCCGCCCTCGCCGCCACTCTCACCGACGCGCTCCACGCCTCCGTCGGATTCCTCGAACCGCGTTTCTTCCTCTGGGCCGCGCTCGGCCTCGCGCTGGACGCGTTGATCGGCGACCCGATCTTCGCCGCGCACCCGATCCGCCTGCTCGGTCGGCTGCTCGCGCTCTACGAGCGCCTCCTCTTCCGCCTCGGCGCCAACGGCTACGCCGGCGGCATCGCGCTGCTGCTCCTCCTCGCCGGCACTGTGCTACCGCTCGTCTTCGCCTTCCTCGCCGCCGCGCACGCGCTCCATCCCTACGCGTCCGATGCCGCAGCCGGCCTCGTCTGCTGGGCCTGCCTCGCGCTGCGCGACCTCATCGCCCACGGAGAACGCATCGCCCGCGCCGCCGCCCGCGGCGACCTCGCCGCCGCGCGTCACCACGTTTCGATGCTCGTCGGCCGCGACACCGACAAGATGGACCTCGCCGCCTGCGGCCGCGGCGCCGTCGAGAGCATGGCCGAGAACCTCGTCGACGGCGTGCTCACACCGCTCGCGTTCCTGCTCTGCTTCGGCCCGCTCGGCGGCGTGCTGCTCAAGATCGTCAGCACCATGGACAGCATGGTCGGCTACAAGTCCGAGCGCTACCTCCGCTTCGGCTGGTGCGGCGCGCGCACCGACGACGTCACCAACTTCCTCCCTGCGCGCTGGAGCTGGCTGCTGCTCTCCGGTCTCGCGACGGTTCTCCCCGGCTTCGACGGTCGCGCCGCTTGGCGCATCGGCATCGCGCAACACGCCGTCGTGCCCGGCCCGAACAGTGGCTGGCCCGAGTGCACCATCGCCGGCTCGTTGCGCCGCCGACTCATCGGCCCGCTCTTCAAGAACGGCGTGCAGGTCTGCGACCTCTGGCTCGGCGATCCCGCAGACGCCCCCGGCGCCGACGCCCGCGACATCCGCCGCACCTCCCTGTTGCTCATCCTCTCCACCCTCGTGACCTTCGCCGCCCTCGGCGCCCTAGCTATTCTGAGGTAGGGACGTTTCTCCGAAACGTCCGCGGCGGTTTCGGAAAAACCGCCCTACCACCGTCCGCTCCCTTTCGCCTCTTCCTTCCGTCCTCTCGCCTCTAGCCTCCAGCCTCTCGCCTCTTCCCTCTAGCCTTTCGCCTTCCCATCATGTCCCGCAGCGCATCCAGTTTCCTCGTCGTCGGCGAGCGTACTAACATCACCGGCTCCCCGAAGTTCGCCAAGGCCCTCAAGGCCGGCGACTGGGACACCTGCCTCGCCATCGCCCGCCAGCAGGTCGAGTCCGGCGCCACCGTGATCGACATCAACGTCGACGAGGCCCTCGTCGACGGCGAAGCGACGATGGTGAAGTTTCTCAACCTCATCGCCGCCGAGCCCGAGATCTGCCGCGTGCCGATCATGCTCGATTCCTCGAAGTGGTCCGTGCTCGAGGCCGGTCTCCAGTGTCTCCAGGGCAAGGGCATCGTGAACTCCATCTCGCTCAAGGAAGGCGAGGCCGAATTTCTCCGCCGCGCCCGCCTGCTCCGCCGCTACGGCGCCGCCGCGGTCGTGATGGCGTTCGACGAGCAGGGCCAGGCCGCCACCTGCGACGACAAGGTCCGCATCTGCACCCGCGCGTACCATCTCCTCGTCGACAAGGTCGGCTTCCCGCCCGAGGACATCATCTTCGATCCCAACGTCCTCACCGTCGCCACCGGCATCGACGAGCACAACAACTACGCCGTCGATTTCATCGAGGCCGTGCGGATCATCAAGCGCACCCTCCCCCACGCGAAGACCTCCGGCGGCGTCTCCAACGTCTCGTTCTCCTTCCGCGGCAACAACCCCGTGCGCGAGGCGATGCACGCCGCCTTCCTCTACCACGCCATCGCCGCCGGCCTCGACATGGCCATCGTCAACGCCGGCATGCTCGGCGTCTACGAGGAGATCGAGCCCGACCTCCTCGCCCACATCGAGGACGTCCTCCTCAACCGCCGCCCCGACGCCACCGAGCGCCTCGTCGCCCTCGCGGAGGAAATCAAAACGGCCTCCGCTGCCGGGATACTCGAAACTGGAAACTCGAAACCCGAAACCCTCGGCGCAGCCGACGCCTGGCGCTCCCTCCCCGTCGAGCAGCGCCTCGCCCACGCGCTCGTGAAGGGCATCGACACCTTCGTCGAGGCCGACACCGAGGAGGCCCGCGCCAACACCGCCAAGTATCCGCGCCCGCTCCACATCATTGAGGGGCCGCTCATGGACGGCATGCGCACCGTCGGCGAACTCTTCGGCGCCGGGAAGATGTTCCTCCCGCAGGTCGTGAAATCCGCCCGCGTGATGAAGAAGTCCGTCGCCGTGCTCACTCCGTACATGGAGGCCGAGAAGGAGGCCGCGCGCCGCGCGGCCGCTTCAGCCCCCGCGGGAAGCGATGCTTCCCGCCTCCAGAATGCGTCCGCCGGACGCATTCTGATGGCCACGGTCAAGGGCGACGTGCACGACATCGGCAAGAACATCGTCGGCGTCGTCCTCGCCTGTAACAACTACGAGGTGACCGACATCGGTGTCATGGTCCCCTGCGAAAAGATCCTCGCCGAGGCCAAGCGCATCGGCGCCGACGCCATCGGCCTCTCCGGCCTCATCACCCCGTCGCTCGACGAGATGGTGCATGTCGCCCAGGAGATGCAGCGCCAGGGATTCACCATCCCGCTGCTCGTCGGCGGCGCCACCACCAGCCCCGCGCACACCGCCGTGAAGATCGCGCCCGAGTACCCGCACGGCGTCGTCCACGTCCGCGACGCCTCGCTCGTCGTCAACGTCGCCTCCGCCCTCCTCTCGCCCGAGCAGAAGCCCGCCTACGTCGCCGACCTCGCCGCCAAGCAGCAGCGCCAGCGCGACGAGTTCGCCGCCCGTCTCAAGCGCACGCCGCTCCTCCCGCTCGCCACCGCCCGCTCCCGCGCCCCGCAGTGCGACTGGTCCACCGTCGACATCCCGCGTCCCGAATTTCTCGGCATCCGCATCTTCAGCTCCGCACCCAGCACCAAAGACCAATCACCCATCGACCTGCGCGACGTCGTCCCGTTCATCGACTGGGCTCCGTTCTTCTCCGCGTGGGAACTCACCGGCCGTTTCCCCGACATCCTCAAAGATCCGACCGTCGGCACCGAGGCCACCAAGCTCTACGCCGACGCCCAGAAACTCCTCGCGCACATCGTCGCCGAAAAGCGGTTCCAGCCCCGCGCCCTCATCGCCTTCCTGCCGGCCAACGCCGTCGGCGACTCCGTCGAGGTCTATGCCGACGAGCAGCGCAGCCGCGTCGTCGAGACGTTCCACTTCCTCCGCCAGCAGAGCGAGAAACCCGCCGACCAGTTCAACCACAGCCTCGCCGACTACATCGCGCCGAAGAGCAGCGGACGGATCGACTATCTCGGCGCGTTCGCCGTCACCGCCGGCCCCGGAGTCGAGGCGTTCGCCGCCGAGTTCAAGGCCGCGCAGGACGATTACTCCGCGATCATGGTGCAGGCCCTCGGCGACCGTATCGCCGAAGCCCTCGCCGAGTACTTCCACAAGCAGGTCCGCGACCTCTCCGGCTACGGCCGCACCGAGAACCTCACGATGGAGCAGATGATCCGCGAGAAGTACCGCGGCATCCGCCCCGCGCCCGGTTATCCCGCCTGCCCCGACCACACCCAGAAGCCGCAACTCTGGAAGCTCTTCGGGATCGAAGCCGCCACCGCCATCGGCCTCACCGAGAGCTGCGCGATGAAGCCCGGCAGCAGCGTGAGCGGCTTCTACTTCAACCATCCCGAGTCGAAGTACTTCGCCGTCGGCAAACTCGCCCGCGACCAAGTCGAAGACTACGCCACCCGCAGCCAGCGCCCCGTCACCGAAGTCGAGAAGTGGCTGAGCCCGTATCTCGGTTACGAAGCGTGAGGTTCCGCAGGTAGGGACGGCTCGCCGAAACGTCCTTTCGCTCCGTCCATATCTGGCCCCGCGCTCGTCGCGCTGTGGCGCCGCTCGCGAGAGCGGCGATCCGCCGCGGATAACGACCACAGTGGTTTCGGAGAAACCGCTCTACCTCGACCGACTATTGCCCGCCCAGCTTCCGCAGAATGCTCTTCGCGAGCATCTCGCTGATCTCGGTATGCCGCGGAACGGGCTGCGCCATTCCAGTGGTGGGATTCTGATACCAGTCGTGTTTGCCGCCGTGGCGGATGAAGACCGCCCCGAGTGCCTCGATCCGCTGGATCAGATCCCGTCGTTTCATGCCACCTCGAGTTCCGCGTGCCGCCTCACGTTGGGAATCGTGCCCGAAGTCAGCTCCCGATGCAGATCGGACAGATGCTCCTTCAGGTCATCCAGCGAAGTACCCTGCGTGAGGTAGTCGGGAAACTCGTCGAGATGGCCGACCCAAAAGCCGCCATCCTGCCAATAAGTGAAACCGGTCTTTTTCGCCGACATGTCCGTAGGCTTGCCGACCACCCCCCCCAAGTCAACCGACCGTGCCACCGGCATCGGCCTCACCGAGAGCTGCGCGATGAAGCCCGCCAGCAGCGTGAGCGGCTTCTACTTCAACCACCCCGAGTCGAAGTACTTCGCCGTCGGCAAACTCGCCCGCGACCAAGTCGAGGATGTGGAGGAAGGGCTATCCCAGAATCTCGGCTACAAAGCGAAACGTCAGCCCACTTGAGCGGCAGCGGCATTATCTGGAACCGCCTCAAACCGGACTACTTCGCGTTGTCGGCTGCGATCTGCCGATCAATGGCATCCTTGTACTCGCTGGTCTCTTTCCTGAGCTGCACCAAAAGCCGTTCTGATTGATCAATCCGTTGAGCAATCCCACCCGGGGCTGCGCTATAGAGCAGGTAGAGGTTCACGGGGACGCGTTTCTTCGTGCCATCCGCCAAAGCGATCTCAACCGATCCATTGGCCCCGGTCACAATCTGCCATCCCCAACGGGTTCCCCATTGCGCAGCGAGGTCGCTCGGAAACACCTGGCAGTGGCTCGTAGTGAGTACCGAAACCAAGGGGAAGTAGGGAGACTTGATCTCGATAGTCCCGAGCGGAGTGACCAGCACCGCAGAGCCATGCGTTTGCCACGCGATCTCGAATAGTCCGGGGCTATCACTGGTGAAGACATCTGTGGGCTCCCCAAAGTCTAGCACCTTGCCTTCACACTCGAAGACCACGCATACCGTACCTTCCCGATCACGCGATTTTTCGTACTCGAGCGATATCGACATCACCCCGAGTAAAGCGCTCAAGGCTTTGTTCGACGCGCCCACAGCACTATTCGTGATTTCCAGCAAAGACAGGGCGGCACAAAACAGAAACGCGGGGCAAGAGAATCGACGCATATGCACCTATCTGACCAGTATTCAGAATACGGGCAAGCATTCCGATCCTGATTCTTGGCCGGTCCTGCAGTGACAGGCTTTGCCTTGCGCACCGCACTCAACCACCCGCCCCGCCCTACGTCTCTCAGCCCCCAAGCGCCGCTTCCAATAAACCGGCCGGCGCTTGAGGTGCATGACTGCCACGATCTAGACTCGGTCCTGCTGCGCCACCGCAACCACCGACGCCCCCCACTCCAGCCGGCTTCGAATCAGCGCCCCCAAGCCGTCCGCCGCTCGCCAGGCGCCATTAATCGCTAGTTTTCAACGGCATGTACCGACGCTCCAGCCATCCGACCGCCCGCAAGATGCCCACATACGGACGCTCCGTACGTACATTCGGAGCTTCCGTATGTGCATTCGAACGCTCCGTGCGCGCCCGCGGAAGCGTCGAAGGTACCCTCGGCCGCTCGGTGGGTACGCACGGCCGCGCCGGCGATACCCTCCGGCGCTCCGTGCGTATCCCCGGACGGCCCGAAGGCACCGCCGAAGTCTTCGCATGCACCGACGAACCGTCCGTGCGTATACACGGTGGCTCAGCATGCACGCACGAGAGCTTCGGCCGTGCGTCCGGAACCAGCGAACGGAGCATCGCGCCTTCGCCAAGTGCCCCACCGGCGGTTGCAGGTCCCCTCGCGCCGGCCGGACTTGGGCGTAATCTATACCGGGACGCCGACATGGCCGCCCGGAGAAATCTCAGGCGAAAGGACGCGTATGAAAGCTCAAGTGTTCGGGCTCAGGATCGCAGGGACCATCTTCCTGCTGATCGCCCTCGCTCATCTGGTCCGGTTGTTCGCGGGAGTCGGCGTGGTCAATCGGCGGTTGGCCGCTTCCGCTCTTCACGAGCCTCGGCGGCGCCGTGATCACGGGTGTGCTCGGTCTCTGGTTGTGGAAACTCTCTCTCCCGCTCCGCGAAATGCCGAATCCCGAGGGACAGGCGTGACCGCATACGGCGCGCGGGCCGGGGCGATTGCCCGCCGCTGGCGCCACATCCTGCGGCGCCGATCCGCAGGGGCTGGCATTACCGTTAGCACCGACTCCGCCACTCGATCCCCCTACGGTATTAATCCACCAAGCGCCGCTTTCGGTAACCGGGCCAGGGCTTGAGGCGCAGAACCGCCACGATCCAGATCAGGTCGGGCCGCGCCGCCGCAAGAACCGCTGCCGCCCCACTGCTCCGGACCTGCACGCGCCACGAGTACGCGGAGCGCAAACCGGGCTACGAAATCCTACACGTGCGGCAATTCCACCACCGCGTCGACATCAGTGCCCACGGCACCGACATGTCGATTGATCAGCCCGCAGGGGCGACAGGAGCCGAAGGCGACGGCTCGCCTGTGAGCGACTGAACGACCTTGAGCAACTCCTGCGGCATGAAGGGCTTCGAAAGCACGCTATCGGCGCCGATCTTCTTGGCCATCGACAGGTACATGTTCTGGTCGAGCCGACCGCCACCCGACATCGCGATGATCTTCACCGGAGTCTGGTTACGGCGGAATTCCTGGATCGTCTCGATGCCCTCCTTGTCGGGCATGATCAGGTCGGTGATGAGCAGGGCGGCAGGCTTCTGCTTGAAGATGCGCACGGCCTCGTTGCCATTACGGGCTTCGGAGACGTCGTAGCCGGCCTTCACAAGCACGCGCTTGAGTAGCATGCGGACCTGGTCGTCATCGTCCGCTACTAGGATGTGAATCGCATTGGTGCTCATCGGTCCGGTACTGGCTGGATTTGCGTTGAGGGAACGCCCAGTTCATCGGGCGCGCGACCTGAAAATTAAACGCGAAACGCCTTAGTAGCACTTCGTCCCCGCTCAATCCGAAGTTTCGAAAAGCGCTTGGGCTGCAACACGATCCGCACCGATCTGGCACCGCAGGCCATCGAGGTCCGAGAACTTCTTTTCCGGTCGGAGAAATTTCAGCCACTCGACAACAAGGGAGTCGCCTTCTGCCCACGGACAATCGCCGAGCACGTGGACTTCGAGCAATGGTTGGCCGGCCTGCTCCACCGTGGGACGCACGCCATAGTTTGCGACAGCGGGGCGACCGGATTCCGCGCTCTCGCCTCGGCCCCGCACCCGGACGGCATACACACCCGACGCTGGTGCGCACTCGGGCTCCCAGGCGAGGTTGAGCGTGGGGAAACCGAGGGTTCGCCCAAGCTGCCGGCCTGACCGGACCCGTCCGACCGCGTAATAGGCATAGCCGAGCAGCGCATTCACCGCCTCGATCTCACCGGCGGCGAGCAAGCTGCGAATCCGGGTGCTGCTGATCGGTTCACCGTCGAGATTGATGCGCGGAGCACTGAAAACACGCACGCCCTGCTCATGTCCCGCCCGCACAAGACTGGCGACATCGCCGCGCCGCCCGGCGCCATACCGCCAGTTTTCACCCACGTACACCGCATGCAGCAACGGAAGCGCAGCCTTCAAATGAGGCAGAAAACTCTCCGCCGGCATCGCCGCAAACGCGGGGGTGAACGGCTCCTGCACCACGAAATCGGCCCCGAGTTTCTCTCGCAGGAAGCAGGTCTTCGTCCCGACCGGCATGAGCAGACGCACCGGATTCTCGGGTCTGAAGAGGCGGCTGGGATGGGGGTCGAAGGTGAGCACCCCCGCCAGCCCGCCCTCGCGTCGCGCCGAATGGAGAGCGGCGCCGACGACGGCCTGGTGCCCGAGGTGGACACCATCGAAGATGCCGATGGCCAAGTGCAGCGGCTGGGCCGGCAGCCGCACCGCCGCGAGGGAGGAGAAGACCTGCGTTGCAGCGCTCATCGTTCGCCTCGCCTCGACAGGTTCACACCGCGTGCGACGGCGCCACCTGATGCGGCTCGAGCATCCGCTTCTGGATATCCGCGGCAGGCAGGGCCAGGAAATCTTCCAGGCCGATGGCCTGCTCGATGCGCAGCGTGCCGCTGGCCGTGCGCCGCAACGCGCTCAAGTGCGCGCCACAGCCGAGCTTCTGGCCGATGTCGTGCGCGATGGTGCGCACGTAGGTACCTTTCGAGCACCGCACACGGAAACGGACCTTCGGCAACTCGATGCCGAGGATCTCGATCGAGGAGATGCGGATGAAACGCGGCTCGCGGTCGATCTCCTCGCCCTTGCGCGCCATCTTGTAGAGGGGAACGCCGCCGACCTTGATCGCCGAGAACATCGGCGGGGTCTGGTACTGGTCGCCGCGGAAGGTCTGCATCACGGCATCGATCTTCTCGCGGTCGAGGTCGGCGGGCACGGGACGCGTCTCGACGACCTCGCCCTCGGCATCCTGGGAGTTGGTGACCGCGCCGAGCGTCATCTCGCCCTCGTACTCCTTGTCACCGCTCATCAGGTACTGAGAGAGGCGCGTGGACTTGCCGATGAGCACCAGCAGCAGGCCGGTGGCCATCGGATCGAGCGTGCCGGCGTGGCCCACGCGCTTCTGCTGAAGCTTGTGGCGGACGCGGGCAACGACGTCGTGCGAGGTGTAGTCGGTCGGTTTGTCGATCAGCAGGACGCCGTCGAACTCCTTCTGGGGGACAAGACTCATTGGGATTTGAGGGCGTCGACGCGGGCAAGCGTCTCGGCAAGAGCGGCGAGGAGGCGCGGCTGCACCTCCGAAAGCGGTTCCTTGGTGTTGAGTCCGGCGGCGCAGGCGTGTCCGCCGCCGCCGAACAGCGAGGCCACGCGATCCATGCGCAGCGCGGGATCCTTCGCGCGCAGGCTGCCCTTGGTCATGCCCTGGCGCTCCTCGAGCAGCACGCCGATGTCGACTCCGTCGATCGCACGGGCGTAGTCGACAAGTCCCTCGGTGTCCTCCGGGCCCGAGCCGGTCTGCTCGAAGATGCCCAACGGCAGGATGCCGACGCAGACGCGTCCACCGCATTCGAGGTGCAGCGACGAGAGGAAATGCTGAAGCAGCCGCATCCGGCCGAACGACTCGCGCTCGTAGATGTGGTAGCCGGCCTCGACGGGCTCGGCGCCGCAGGCGATGAGACGTCCCACCAGCTCGAAGACGCGCGCGGTGGTGGAGGCATGGCGGAACTGGCCGGTGTCGGTCAGGATGCCGGCGTAGAGCGCCTTGGCGGCCACATCGTCGAGCGGGAGATCCAGGTCGAAGGCGATGCCGGCGATGATCTCGGAGGTGGCGGCGGCGTGGGTGTCGACGAGGTTTTCCTCCGCGCCGTGGTTGGCGCCGAGGTGATGGTCGAAGCAGAGCGCCGGCCGCGGGAAGCGCGCAGCGAGCTTCGGTCCGACACGCGCGAGATCGGCGCAATCGACGAGCACCGCCGCGTAGTCGCCGGCAGGGAGCGTATCGGCGTTGTAGAACGCGTGCTGCGCCGCCAGGTAGGCGAGGCGCCGCGGCACGGGGTCGCCGTTGACGCAGAACACCTCGATGCCATGCGCGGCGAGGATGCGGGCGACGGCGACCTGCGAGCCGATGCAGTCGCCATCGGGCCGGGCGTGGCCGATCACGACGACGCGCCGTCCCTCGAGGCGCGGAATCGCCTGCGCGAAGCGTTTGGCCAGTTCGGGAAAGAAACGCGGCATGGCGACAGGCCGCTCAGGGCTGCGGGGGCGTCGGCTTGGCGTCGGCCGGCACGGGCCCGAGCTCGTCGAGCAGGTCGAGCACACGGGCGGCGCGGTCGGGCGTCTCGTCGAAAACGAACTCGAGCTTGGGCAGGTAGCGCAGCTGCACGTAGCGGCGCAGGTGCTCGCTGATGAGCGAGACCTTGCTGCGCATCCACTTCAGGCCGCGGACCGGATCAGCGCCTTTTCTAAGGAGCGAGAAGTAGACCTTGGCCGTGCGCAGATCGGGTGTGATCTCCACGGCAGTGATGGTGTAGAGCACCGCGTCCTGGCCGCACTTCGTGTGCAGCACGTGGCTGATCTCGCGTTGCAGCAGCTCGTTGATGCGGACGGTGCGGTTGGACATGGGCAATTTTCGATTCTGGATTTTTCGATTTCCGATTGTTCGGCCTGCCATGTCAGGCGGCGGGCTCAATCGAAAATCGGAAATCGCAAATCGCAAATTCTCAGAGGCTGGCGCGGATCTTCTGGACCTCGTAGCACTCGATGACGTCGCCGACCTTGTAGTCGAAGAAACCGTCGAGACCGATGCCGCACTCCAAGCCGGCGCGGATCTCGTTGGCGTCGTCCTTGAAGCGGCGGAGGGTGTCGATGGTGCTTTCGTGGACGACCTCCCGGCCGCGGCGCACGCGCGCCATGGCGTTGCGGGTGATCTTGCCGTCGGTGACGAGGCAGCCGGCGACACAACCCTTGGCAACGGGGAACGTGGCGCGCACCTCGGCGCCGCCGAGCTTGGCCTCGCGCAGATCGGGAGGCAGCAGGTCGGCCATCGACTCCTTCACCTTGTCGGCGAGCTCGTAGATAATCTCGTACTGCTGGATACCGACGTTGTGGTGCTTGGCGAGCGGCGTGACGCCGTTCTCCAGGCGCGTGTTGAAGCCGATGATGAGAGCGCCGGCAGCGCTGGACATGAGAACGTCGTTCTTGGAGATGAGACCGACTTCGGAAGCGACGACCTCGAGGGCGACCTTGTCGCTCTTGATGCCTTCGAGCATGTTGCGCACGGCCTCGGCGGAGCCGAAGACGTCGGACTTGATGACGACCTTGAGCGTGGGCTTCTGGGTCGCGGCGATCTCGGCGAAGAGTTTCTCGACGGAGGTGTCCTTCGGCGCGGCGGCGGCTGTGGAGGCCTCCTTGCGCTGCGCGAGCTCGACTTCCTCGGCGATGGCCTTGGCCTCGCGCTCGTTCTTGACGACCTTGAACTGGACGCCGGCCTCGGGCGTGGCGGACCAGCCGATGATCTTCACCGGCATCGAGGGGCCGGCTTCCTTGACCTGCTGGCCCTTGTCGTCGAAGAGCGCCTTGATCTTGGTGTAGGCCGCGCCGCAGACGACCGCGTCGCCGACGCGGAGTGTGCCGCGCTGGACGATGACGGTGGCGGTGCTGCCACGGCCGACTTCGACCTGAGCCTCAACGATGGAACCGGCAGCCGGTGCCTTCGGGTTGGCCTTGAGTTCGAGGACGTCGGCTTGGAGGAGAATGTAGTCGAGCAGCTCGGGCACGCCGTCGCCCTTGAGGCCGGAGACCTTCACGGCGATGGTCTCGCCACCCCAGTCTTCGGAGGCGATGCCGCGCTCCTGCATCTGGACCTTCACGCGGTCGAAGTTGGCGCCCTTCACATCAGCCTTGTTGATCGCCACGATGGTGGTGACCTTGGCGGCCTTGATGTACTTCAGGGCCTCGTCGGTCTGCGGCATGAAGCCGTCGTCGGCGGCAACGACAAGGACTGCGATGTCGGTGGTGTTGGCACCACGGGCACGCATCTTGTTGAACGCGGAGTGGCCGGGAGTGTCGAGGAAGGTGATCTTGCGGGCGTTGTGAACGACCTGGTAGGCACCGATGTGCTGGGTGATGCCGCCGGCCTCGCCAGCGGCGACGTTGGCCTTGCGGATGGTATCGAGCAGCGTGGTCTTGCCGTGGTCGACGTGGCCGAGGATGCAGACAACCGGCGGGCGCGGCTCGAGGAACTTGCTCTCGTCCTCCTCGACAGGTTTTGCCTTCTCCTTCACCGGAGCGGCAGGAGCGGTCTCACCGCGGTGCTTCACCTCGAGAATGAAGCCGTGCTTCTCGGCGACCTTGCCGGCGATGGTCTCATCGATGGCTTGGTTGAGCGAGCCGAAGATCCCCATCTCCATGAGCTCGGAGATGAGGCGGAACGGCTTCACGCCGATGGCCGTGGCGAAATCGCGCACAATGATCGGCGGCTTGACGTGGAGAATCTTGATGTCGCCGGCGACAGTCACCGTCGCCACGGGGCCGGCAACAGGCGGAAGGGGCGGCGTGAGCGGCGCAGCCACGGGGCCGGGCTTCGGCGGCATGGCCAGCGGAGGCGGCACGAGCGACGGAGGCGAGAGCGGCTTGGGGGCGGCCGGCGGCGGAGCCAACGGCGCGGGCGACGCTGGTGCCGCAACTGCGGCAACCGGCGGCACTACGACAGGAGGAGTCATCGGCGCAGGGGCAGGAGCCGCAGGACGCGGGATCGCGGGCGGCGGTGCAAGCGGTGCAGGCGACGCCGGGCGCGGCGGTGCCACCGGAGGCGGCGCCAGCGGAGCCGGACGCGAAACGGGCTGCGGCGGAGGCGGCGGCACGGGCGCATGGACGCGAGCGGCCTGTGCAGGCATCGCCGGAGGCGGAGGCGGCTGGACCGCAGCTGCGCGAGCGGCTTGCTTGGCCTTCTCGGCATCGGCCTTCTCTTGGGCGATATCGGCCGCGGAACGCACGAACGCGCCCTGCGGAATCTTCGTCGAGAAACTGGGCGCGGACTCGCCGCCTTCAGATGCCGGGGCTTCCTCGGTGGCGGTCTCAGCAACCGCGGGGACATCCTTGTAAGCCGACTTCAACTCACCCTCAAGCGCCTCGGCGCTGATGGGATCGACAGTGCTGGAGACAGTTTTCACGTCAAAGCCGCGGCCCTTGAGCAGGGCGAGCAGCTCCTTGTTGTCCATGCCGATGCGTTTGGCGAGTTCGTGGATGCGGACGCTCATCGAGTAGATTCTGAAACTATGCTTGGTGTGCGGCTAGACGGGATGGTCAGGCCTGATTGGCGGCGCCGGGATTGGCCTGTCGCACGCGATTGAGAATATCTTGGGCTTCGTCGACCGAGAACCCTTCGCCGACAAGCGTCTCCTCGTCGACAGTATCGAGCAGCTCGATGCTGTGGAGACCCTTTTCAACCAGGCGCAGGGCGATGGGCTCGGGCAGGCCGAGCGCCTGCTGGAGGGTGCCGGCGGCGGCCTTCACCTTGTCGCCCATGGTGCTCGGAGCGGCAGCGGCGCGAATGATGTCGATGCGCCAGCCGATGAGGCGGGAAGTAAGGCGGGCGTTCTGGCCCTTGCGACCGATGGCCACGGCCAGATCGTCCTCGCCGACTTCGAGCGCGATGCGCTTGTTGCGATCGTCGAGCTGGATGCTGCGCGGCACGGCGGGCTTGAGGGCCTCGAGGACCATCTCGCGCGGGTCGGCCTTGAAGGGGATGATGTCGATCTTCTCGCCGTTGAGCTCGCGGACGATGCTCTTCACTCGCGCACCGCGGGCACCGACGCACGCGCCAACCGGGTCGACCTTCGAGTCGGCAGTGGTGACAGCGATCTTCGTGCGATAACCGGGCTCGCGAGCAAAGGCCTCGATTTTCACCGTACCATCGGCGATTTCGGCGACCTCGAGTTCGAAAAGACGGCGGACGAACCGCGGGCTGGCGCGGCTGAGGATCAGCTCGGGCCCACGCGGAGTCGTTTCGATGTTCATCAACAGGCAGCGGATGCGCTCTCCTGCACCATATTCCTCGCCGGGGACCTGCTCCTTGACGGGCATAACGGCCTCGGCCTTGCCCAGATCAATGTACATATCGCCGCGCTCCTTGCGTCGAACGATACCACTGACGACATCGCCGATCATGTCCTTGTAGTCGTCCATGATCCGGTCCTTCTCGAACTGGCGGATGCGCTGCATGATCGCCTGGCGGGCGGTCTGCGCGGCGATGCGGCCGAGGTAGGCCGGATCGATGGGCTTTTCGACGATCTCACCCACACCGGCGCCGAAACGCACGGACTGGGCCTTCTCGACATGGATCTCCTTGAGCGGGTCAGCAACGGAATCGACCACCTTGAGCACGGACCAAGCCTGAAGCAGGCCGTTCTTGGGATTGATCTCGATCTTCAGTTCCTGACCGGCATTCACCCCCTTGAGGGCCGCGTTCTTGATCGCCGTGATGATCGCCTGGATCATATCGGCACGCGGAATCCCCTTCTCCTTCTCCATGTACTCGAGGACGGAAAGAATTTCGCTGCTCATTGGTCGGTCGTGATTTGAAAGGAAAAAAAAGGCGGGCTGGTGGGCCCACCTAGTGAAAGTGAGAACTGTAGGGATGCGCACCGTATCCCACCGCAAAAAAGCATGTCAAGCCCCGCGCCCCCCCGCGACGAAAAGAGTTCCCGAAAACTCCGAGCAAACCAGCGCCTGCCATCAAGAGCTCAAGCGCCCCACCCCGCCGGCCGTTCCACGACCAACTGCATAAGCCCCTGCACGGCGCCTTCATGCCATGGGGCCACCCCGCGGCCCACGATTCCGGCCAGACGCAAGGCCTTCGCGAGCGACTCCGGGGCCTCGCCTGCAGGACCGCAATACCACCGCATGAACAGCTCCGCACCGGTACGCGCGGCCAACAAGGGCAGAAGACCGTTGCCGATCAGGGTGTCGAGCCGACTACCGCCGACCGCACCACCGACCACCTCCGCCGCCACGAGTCGACGCCAGTCGGCCAGTGCAAGGATTCGCCGCACCCCGGGGACATCGAGAACGTCCGGCTCGGGACACTCCCGCCCCGGCTCCGCCCCCGACCGCAACAATCGTTCCGGCCAGTCCGGCACTGCATCGACCCAGGCCCGATACTGGGCAAGCCGACGCCGCGGGGCGTTGGCGGGCCGCACGCCCTGGCGTCGCCACAATTCTCCGCCAGCAGCCAGTGCGGCGGACACATCCAGCCCCGAGCGCCATGCCGCGAGGGGGCAGCGCTCAGCCACCGCAAGCATCGCAGCCCGGTTGAAGCGGTAGCCGAGAATCTCCAGGGCCGTGCCATGGCAGGCGCCGTCCCAACCGAGCTTCTCGAGCCGCACCGAGGCGAATCGGACCTTCTGGCACCAGCGAAGCCGCGCCGCCTCGCGCAAGCGCACCGCCCGAGCGGGCGGGTCGAGTTCCAGCAATACCTGGGCAAGCCGGACCGTGTCGCGCTGCGCAAGCGATTCCACCGCATCGTCGGCGGCAAACTCCTCAAGGTTGCAGTGTAGCCAAGGCAACAACACCAGCTGGGCGATCTCATGGCCACCAGCAGTCCGCGGGGGTGGCGCATCCGATCGAGGATCAAAGAGCACGACATGGAGCCGCACCCCGTCATAAGCCGGGTCGCGACTGTGCCCGTGGCGATCCCAGTCGTGCGCATGGAAGTGCACCTCGACATCCCCGGTCATCTCGCGGCCGTCGATGCGCAGCTTCGCCCCACAGAAGTCAGGGCCGCCGAGGAGGTTCCAACGCCCCGGAGCCAGGACCTCGAGCACGCGACCGTCGGCAAGCCGCGCCCCTCTGGTGTCGAAATAGCCGAGCAGCCAGATCTTCTGAAGCAGCTTCTCGGGAAACGCGTACGGGCCGTAGAGCCCCTGCAGCTCCTCCACCCTCCCGGTTCGGGCTTCAGTCTCGCGTCGCATGGTAACGGTTACTTGCTTCCGCCCTTCCGCCATTCCGACTCGGTGCGCCGTCGGTGCTCATCCACGGCAGCCGTCTGCGCACCAAGGACGCGATCGATCCACTCGGCCAGCTGCTGTGGCGAAAGCGCCGTAGCCCCGGCAGCCTCGATCGTGTCGCGCTCGGCCAAGTCGCCGGTGGCGACGATCACATCGCGTGGCGAAGCGGACTGGACCGCGAGCTGCTCGATGAGGTCGTCGGCAGTCATTCCGGCCGGAGTGTAGAGCACTGAGAAGGTCGCATGCGGCGTCGGCCGCTCGATTGCGATGTCGTTCCCTCGACCGTCGAAGACGACGCTGACACGCAGTCGCTCGTAATCGTGGAGCACGCGAAGCTGTTCGACGACTCGAGCGCGAGCGACATCGCGCCCCTCGGCGACCAGCACGCGCCGCAGCTCCGGCCATGCATGGGCGATGTTGTAGCCATCCACGAGCAGGTGTTTCGCGAACTCCACGAATGCGAGTTTCGTCGTCCGTAGCCGGCAAGGCAACACTGGCCTTGAGGTGGCCACGGCACCGAGTTTTCGCTCGCGCGACGCCGGCACGGAAGTTTCGCTAACCGATGTGAACCGCCAAACCCGACTGGTCCTGCGTCTACTCGCGATCGCAGTCATCGTTGTGGGCGCAGCGGTGCTTTTGCCTCATGTGCTGGACGGCTTGCAGATCCTGCTGATCGCAATCCGCCGCAATTGGTGGCTGGTGGTGCTGGTCGGGCTGGCTCTCTGGACGCTCTTCGCGCTCGGGAAGAAGCGTTGATCGTGCGCGTCGATCGCGGCTGCAAGATCGCCCGACAACGCTCTGGACAACCTAGCGCGGGCCGCGATGCTCCCCCTCGTTTCGTCTGTCCGGAGGAGTGGCTGAGTGGACTAAGGCACCTGACTTGAAATCAGACGTGGGGGCAACCTCACCGGGGGTTCGAATCCCTCCTCCTCCGCCAGCCTTCGCCCGCGAGGGCAAAATAGCCCTGAAAACCGCCCTGGTTAGGCATTTTGTTAGGCACCGCCGAAAACGCGATTGAGCCGCACGGCAAACGCGGTTCCAGGACCGCCATCGCCTACCTCTCGCCAGTCCATCGCAACGGCTCCGTCATCGGCTTCGTCGCCGACATCGGTCGCAGTGCCGACGGCAAACGCCGCCGAAGGTTCTACCGCGAGAAGGCTGACGCCGAACGCTTCCTCACCGAACACGTCCGCACCTCGTCCGACCTGCTGCACGGTCGTCGCCACGAGGTGTTGTTCTGTCTCGAACGCCTCGACCAAATCGGCATCCCGCTGCACGAGGTCGTCGAGTTCTACGTCTGGCACGGGGCCAAGCAGACCAACCCGCCGTTGGCCGACGCCATCCGCGGGTTCCTCGACCAGAAGCGGCAGGTCGTTCGCGGCGGGCACTACCTCCGCTGGATGCAGTCGTTGCTCGACCACTTCCAGCGGTTCGTCGGCACCGACGCCAAGGTCGGCCACGGCTCCACCGACGACGTTCGCAAGTTCGCCTACGTCGAGCACGCCACACCAACGCCGTCACCAAGGCCAACGTTCTCCTGACCGGGCGCACTTTTCTGGGCCACCCGCGGTGAGAGTCCGGGCGGGATGTTGTTCTGGTTCAGGTTATGGGGTGGTGGTGACGGTAGAAGCAAGCTCCGGGCGGAGGGGAGGCCCGGCTTGGCGGGCCTGACCGGAGCCCGGAGCTTGCTTGAGAAGTTCGGCGCGAACTTCGGTAGGCGCCCGATAGTCGAGACTGCAGTGCGGGCGGATTTCGTTGTATTCGTCGCGGAAGGCACGCGCAATCACCTGTGCTTCCAGCGCGCTTTCCAGCAGTTCGCGGTTGAGACATTCGTCGCGAAAACGTCCGTTGAAGCTTTCGCTGATGCCGTTCTGCCAGGGGCTGCCGGGCTCGACAAAACGCGCGACGATGCCGCGGTCCTTCAGCCAGCGCTGGAGCACGCCAGCGATGAACTCGCCGCCGTTGTCGCTGCGCAGGTGTCGCGGCTTTCCATGGCGCCGAACCGCTTCGTCCAGGGCGCGCACCACATCGCGGGCGGCCATCCGGCGCCCCACCACGATGTCGATGCAGTAGTGACTGCCTTCGTCGACAATTGTCAGGAACTTCAAGGTCACCCCACGGCGGGTCACATCGGACACCAGGTCCACGCACCACACGTCATTGACGCCGTCGGCCTTGATCTTCGCCTCGGGGCAGGCCGGACAGCGCGGTCGCCGTGCGGGTCCGAGCACGCGCAGACCTTCGCGGCGGCGCACCCGCTGCACCGTGCGGCGGGCGCAGGCCAGCCTTCAGCAACGCCGCCCAGGTAGGTCGCCGGCCGGACGCTTACCCGGCAGCACGATCTGATTGGCTTCAACCCAGTCGAGAAGGTCGAACGGCCGACCATCAAGTTCCGTCCGCCCGCAGTCCTCGCACCCGACGACTGCGAACGGTTGCTCAACCATTGTCACGCTCGCGAATGGCACGACCGCCTCATCGTCTCGCACTATCGTTGACCTGCGAGAGCTCAGATAAACAATCCGTCACGCATCGGCCGAACAAAGTCACAACGCTGAGCGATCTCGGAGTTATGCGTCACTAGCACAACCGCCTGCCCGTTCTCTCGCGCAAGTTTGCAGAGTAAGTCGAAGACTTGTGCGGAATTGCGCTGGTCAAGGTTGCCGGTCGGCTCGTCGGCAAGGACAATCGAAGGAGCATTCGCCAATGCACGGGCCACGGCGACACGTTGCTGCTCGCCGCCGGAGAGCTGCGTCGCAAGGCGCATGGATTTGTCGCCCAACCCCACATCGACGAGAAGCTGCTGTGCACGAGCTTCCATATGCTCCGGGCTTAGCCGGCCGAGTTTGCGCATCGGCATCATCACATTCTCCAGCGCGGTGAACTCCGGGAGGAGAAAGTGGAACTGGAAAACAAAACCAATGTGCTCGCAACGTATGGCGGTGCGGGACAAGTCATCAGTTTGACTCATCGGCTGGCCATTGATCCAAACCTCTCCATCATTCGCGCGGTCTAGCAAGCCAAGCAGGTACAGCAGAGTGCTCTTGCCGCAGCCCGACGGACCGACAATCGCATATACCTTGCCTCGTTCGGCGTCGAAACCGACTCCGCGCAACACATGGACACGGCCATCGCCCGTACCGAGATAGCGATGCACACCGCTGCACGAAAGGGCCAAATCAAGTGATACAGAAGATTGGCTCATTGCGAAGTTCCTCGGATAACATCGCCCGGTTCAAGTCGGGCAGCCCGCCGCGCCGGGATAAAGCTGGCAAGCATAACAACAACGCCAGCCGTCAGTGCAGCGGCCAAATAGTGCCAGATAGACCAAGCGACAACAAAGCTATCGGTGGAAAAGATTCCGCGGATCCGGATGGGGAGCCGGGAAACGCCATAAGTCACCGCCGCTCCAAAAATCCACCCAAATATGACACCGCCCGCCAGCACGATTGCACCCTGCCAGAGAAAAATGTGCGCGATATCCTGCCGGGTATAGCCCATGGATCGCAAAATCGATATCTCCTTGGTCTTCTCCATCACAATCATGGCAAGGGTATTGAACATCCCCAAGCCGGAGATGAGGATGATGGTGGAAACGGTGAGTGCTGAGGAAACGCGAAGCGCTCGAAACACTTCCAGCCAAGTCTTCTCCCGCTCCTGCCAAGGATTAACAGAGTGCTGCAGCGTCTCCTGCATATGCGCAGCGTCGGCTGGTGCACGATCACGATTGGCGATCGAAACCTGAAGGAACGATGCTCCATCAGGCTTCTGAAGCAATGAACGGCACTCCTGCATGTGCATATACATGCGTTGCCGATCGATATCGCTCACACCGGTTTCGAAGATGGCTGAGACTCGATAGTGGCGCATCTGGCCAGAAGCCTCGAGCATGATCGGGTCGCCGACATTGATCCCGAGGCGGTTGGCAAGCACACGACCCACGAGCAGCCCGGTGGGGTTTATGCGGAAGTCATTGAGATGGCCGAAGACGATCTGCTTGCTGAGGTCGGACACCTTTAACATGTCGTCGATCTGAATTCCGTATACGCGCGCCGAATCGCTGCGTAAACTGCCGCGGACTAGGACCGCCCCTGTAACAACCTCGGCAATCCCTGTGACATTCTCAAACTGCGCGACAGCTTGGATGAGCTTCGCCGGCTCGGCGATGCCCTCGACATATTTCACGTTGTCGCGATGCTCGAAATCAAAACGGGAACCGTCGCTGGACATCGAGCGTAGCGTGTCCTGCAATCCATCCTCGATGCGTATGGCCCCATTGGTTCCGAGAATCGTCTTGATGAAGAACTCCTCGAATCCGCTGGTCTGCGCCTGCGTGACAATGAAAAAGCCGACGCCAAAAACAATGCCGGCGAGGCTCATGAACATGGAGCGGCGCTTGGCAGTAAGGAAGCGTAGCGCGATACGTATATTCGGCGACATCAGGCAATTCAAGCTGTAGTATAGTCTGAACAGATATTCACGACTTCGGTGTCACAGTTGCGACGCGATCTCCGGAGCGGAAGCGATCCAAGTCCTCTACGATCACCTGCTCTCCTTCCGCGATACCGCGCAAAACCTCCACACTGTTCAAACTGGTGAATCCAACCTCAACAGTCCGAATCTCGACACGTCCACTATTTACAACAAAGACATTCCGGCCAAGCAATGCACGACGCGGAATGACAATGGCATCGCTGTGCGCAGCGATGATGATATTTACTTCTCCGGTAATACCAGGCACCAAAAGCTTCTCATCGATACTGTTCTTCGCCATCGCGAGATGAACCATGTAGCGCTGGGTCAAGGGATCGGCGGCAGGGAGAATCTTATCAACCGTGGCCTCGTACTGAGCGACTCCGTAGCTAAGAAAGCGAACCTGTGCACGCTGACCAACCTTCAGACCTGCAAAATTCTCCTCGCTGATCTTGGCCTCAACCACGCGCTTATCCGCGATGATGGTGGCAACCGGCTCTCCCACGGCGATGAGATCACCAGGTTTTACGAAGATGGCAGACACCACACCCTCAACAGGAGAACGGACCGTCATCAGATCACGTCTGCGACGGACCACCTTCAGATCGGTTTCGGTCTTAGCGAGAGCCTGCTGATTTGCGACGTTTTCTAGCTCAAGCTTCTGCTCCAATTGCTTGACCGCACGGCTCTGTCTCTCGACATCGACAGTAGTCATGGAGCCGCTGCGTTGATGACGTTCGTAGGTCTCGAGTTGCTCGCGGGCATTGAGGAGTTCGAACTGTGTGGCCGAGCCAATCTTGATGCGTTTCTCCGCCGCTTCGCGATCATGCTCAAGCTGCTCGATCTGCAAATCCACGTCGGTCTTGTCTAGTTCGATAAGCAGACCACCTGTTAGGACCTTTGAACTCAGGTCCAGAGAGCTGGCCAACACGCGCCCTCCCACATCGCTCTTAACCTGCAATGCGCGCTCGGCCAAAACGGTGACCGACCCGGGCACGGCATTCACCGCGCGCTCGCGCCTCGCGGTGACGACCTTGGCTTCGGGACGCATCATCTGCAGCCCGAACCACGTGGCCGCAGCCAACAGGACAACAACACCAAGCAGCTTCAGTTTAAAAGACATCGAAGGATACAGAGGTCAGTTCTGGACAGCAGGTTTGCCCAAAGGATCCAAGCCCCGGGAAGAAAGATACTGCGCATTGGCACTGAAATGAGCAGCCAAGGCACCCTGCGTATTGAGCAGCTGTGTATTCATTGCGGACTGGGCACCATCAACCTGTGTCTGGGACGCTTCGCCTCGTTTCAGCTGATCAATCATATAGTCGACCTGCTCGCGGGCCATGCGCAGACGCATTTTGGCATTTTGATAGGCCTCCCATGTAAAGCTTACATTGAGCCGTTCGCGCTCCAGACCCCGCGCCATTGTTGTGCGAAGGTCAGCCAACCTCATCTCGGCACGACGCAAGCGCGTATAAGCAGCCAGCTTCTGGCCCTTGGTGCTGAAACCATCAAAAATCGTCCAGTTGATCTGAGCTCCGACATACCACGTATCAGTCTGGTACTTGTTATACAGATTGATATCACGATTGATCTCATCACGAGAGAATCCTGCGATCGCCGAAAGCTTCGGGTAGAGATTGAACCGGGGACCAATCAGACCGAGCTTGGCTCGGGCCACGGTCTTCTCGGCGCCATGGATAACATCGCTATCCTCGACCAGGCTAGAAGCCACGACCTCCGCAATAGATGGAGCCTGCGGGGCATCAGCTATGCCGTCAGGAATCGACGCTTCCGGGAACTGGCTGTCGCCGACAAGGGCCCGAAATGCGCCGAGAGCGAAATCGAAGTCTGCGCAAGCGCGCCGCTCCGCCAGTGAGGCATCATCAAGCTGAAGCTGATCCTGCATGATCTGCCCATAGGTGATCTGGTTGGCACTGTAGCGGGCTTGCTGGCGCGCCAAGTTCTCCTTGGCCATGCGAAGAACATGGCCGGAATTACGGACGTTGGTCTTAGCCAGAATCAGGTTCAGATAGCTCGCACGAATCTCGACTGCCAGAGCCCGATAGGCTTCTGCGTAGTTGATCGCTGCCAGTTCTCGATCGATCTTCGCGATCTTGCGCGAGGCCTCCAAAGCGCCCCACTGCCAGACAGCCTGACTAACAGTCATCGTGTAGTAGTACTTGTCGTTCGTGGATGACGAATCCCTGAGCTTCCCATCCTGATAGATGGCATCCGCACGCACTTCTCGCTGCAGCTGGTACTGGGCAAAACCGCTGGCATAGGGCAAACTCGCAGCCCGAGCCATATACCAGTCAGCCTCACCCTGCACCAAGTTGAGGTTCTGCTCAATCACACGCGGCGATTGTCGCATGGCCTGCTCAAGCAATGGGCGCAACTGCGGCATAACATCCTCCGGAAGAGTCACATTCCCATCGTTCGCAACCGTTACTGTGACAAAGACCCCCGTCAGGGACAGGGCTAAAAAGGCTCGCACTGTGTTATTGTTCATATGGCTTACGGATTTCTTGCAGGGTCGCGCAACCACCCAAGGGCAGCGAACAATGCAAACAGAAGTTCTCAGTGCGCCAGTACTGACGCGACACGTCAAATACCAAAGATCGGGACTTCTAATTGCGCGAAAACGAACAACGGATAGGGCCGGGATTCCACGGTGCGGAAAAGGTTTCTCCATGAACAGCCCCTTAGCTCGCAACAAGGGATCTCCGATCTGTAGAAATGCTTGCATCGGCACCTTCGCTTCGGTGGAGTCAACCAGTTCATGCAACGGAACACAGTTCCAGTAACAAGTTTGTGGATGGCCCGCTTCGACGCAATCAGCCCATTGCTTCGCCAACGCGCCCTGCTCTGGCAATTCACCCAGCGCAACGTCGAACTCCGGCATAAGGGCAGCCATCTGGGGTTCGTTTGGTCGTTCCTGAATCCGTTGCTCATGCTGGGACTATACGTGCTGGTCTTCGGTAAAATCTTCGGAGCGAAGGACCCTAGCGAAGACGCATGGACATATGCCCTGAGCATTTTTGTGGGGCTCAGCATCTTTCACCTTATCGCAGAAGTACTTGGAGTCGCGCCGACAATCATCGTGGCAAACCCAAACTTCGTGAAGAAAGTGGTCTTCCCTTTGGATATCCTTCCCGCAGCGACAGTCGGCGCATCCTTCATTCATTTTCTGATCAGTATCGGACTTGTGCTGATCGGAGCAGTGTTTGTCGGTTCTGGACTCACCTTGAGCGTGCTCTGGCTCCCAGTAATCTTTCTCCCTGTGCTTCTACTCTCGCTTGGTATCGCATGGGCGGCATCCGCAATAGGAGTCTTCCTAAGGGACATCACCCAGTTCACAGGATTCCTTAGCATGGCATTGATGTTCGCAAGTGCCATCTTTTACCCCGCATCGATGATCCCCCAGAAGTCTCCGCTTGCTTGGAGCTTTCTCCAGTTCAACCCCCTCATCCACGCAATCGAGCTCTCAAGGGATGCCATCATCCGGCATCACCCCATGCAGCCCCACCAGCTAGGCTATCTGTACCTATTCGGATTTGCCAGCTTTGCGGCAGGCTACTGGACCTTCAACAAGCTACGGCCGGCGTTTGCAGACGTGCTCTAGCACTGACAGCCTCTGTATATCCGGATATCTTTTAGTTCCCCGAGAAGTTACTTCAAGTATAGCACGAAAAACGGATCGCATAACATATGAAACGAGCGCTTATCACCGGCATCACCGGGCAAGACGGATCCTACCTCGCAGAACTGCTCCTCGCCAAAGGCTACGAGGTTCATGGCATCGTACGCCGTTCGAGTTCTGTCACACGCACTCGCATCGACCACCTAAAAGGCTACGAGCGCACGGAGAACAAACGTCTTTATCTCCATTACGGAGATCTGACCGACGCGGTGGCTCTTGTGAAGCTGCTCTACCAGCTTCAACCCGACGAGATCTATAACCTCGCTGCGCAGAGCCATGTGCGAGTCAGTTTCGATATTCCGACCTACACAGGCGATGTAACCGGTCTTGGCGCCCAGCGCATTCTTGAGGCAATTATCGAATCCGGCATCGGGAAGAAAGTACGCTATTATCAAGCATCCTCGTCTGAGATGTTTGGCAAGGTACAAGCCGTTCCCCAAACAGAGAAGACCCCGTTCTATCCTCGCTCGCCCTACGCGTGCGCCAAGGCCTACGCACACTACCTCACGGTCAACTATCGCGAATCGTACAATCTCTTCGCCTGCTCCGGCATCCTTTTTAACCACGAGTCGCCCCGCCGCGGAGAGAACTTCGTCACTCGCAAGATCACTCTCGCTGCAGCCCGCATCAAACTCGGCATCCAAAATGAGCTGCTGCTCGGCAACCTCGATTCCAAACGAGATTGGGGCTACGCGGCA
>Ga0209098_1001075_pt1 | contig 27097 bp, 26 predicted proteins | sample AD_JPNHW1_MetaG_FD_184429 | JGI IMG/M metagenome (GOLD analysis project Ga0209098, IMG submission 184429) | Active sludge microbial communities of municipal wastewater-treating anaerobic digesters from Japan - AD_JPNHW1_MetaG (SPAdes) (version 2) | ecosystem: Engineered > Bioreactor > Anaerobic...
CGTTGCGCGAGACCCTGAACGAGGGCAACCGCTGGGCCGCGCAGGCCCCCTTCCTTGTCATCCTCGCAACGGAGACGTCGCTCGACTGCCGGCTCGACGAGGGCCGCGATTACGCCTACTTCGACTGCGGTCTCGCCGCCATGGCCCTCATGCTCGAGGCTGCGCGACTTGGCCTCGTGGCCCATCCCATGGCCGGCTACTCCGCATCGAAGGCGCGCAAGGCCCTGGGCCTGCCCAAGGCCTTCGTGCCCCTCGTCCTCATCGCCATCGGCAGGCCGGGCCCCAACGGAGCCCTCGCGCCCTGGCAGGTCGAAAAGGAAACGGCACCGAGGGAGCGGAAGCCCATACCTGAGTTCGCGCATCGCGGACGATGGGACGCCTCCTGGTAACGGAAGCATAGATGGCCTCCCCTCCCCCGGTCCGCAGCAGCCAGCGGCGCCGGTACTTCGACCGGATACTCATGCTCTTCCTCGCGGCGTCCTTCGCGCCCGTCCTCATACTTTCCGTGGCCCTTACGGGCATCGCGTCGGCGGCCCTCGTCCGCGCCGGCGGGGACCGCGGCCGGGCTGCAGCGGCCTCCTTCGCCCTCGGCGTGGGCGACATCCTGACGGGCGTCGACCGCTCCTTGAGTCTCATCGCGGATTCCGGCGAGACCGGGAGGGTACTCTCCAACCACCCGACAGGTTCGGGCGAGCCCGCGTCGGTAAGCAGGCTCCTCGCCGAGGAGGCCTCGAAGGGGAGCGGCCTCTCCTACTTCCTCGTCGGGGCCTCGGGGAGTCCGGCCTACTCGACGCGGACGATGCCTCCCGACTTCGATCCCGCGGCCTACGGCAACTGGGGCATCTTCAGGAAGGCGCGCAACGCGGAAGGATGCGTATTCGGAGCGCGGAGGCGGGTCGCGGACAACGGCGAGACCGTCGTCATCGTGGCCGCGCGCGTCATCAGGGACCAGGGCGGAGAGCTTCTCGGCTTCGTGCTCGCGGAGCTCGAGCGGCCGGCTCTCGTGCGCGCCGCGAAGGCCGAGGGCGGGAGCCTCGCGGCGGATTACGAACTCCTCTCGGATTCGGGCCTCGTGGCCTTCAGTCTCGCGGATCCGGCACGGGAAGGCCATTTTGTTGATGAGTTCGCACAACGCGCCGTGATGGGCGCTCCGGACGCTGCGGCCATCGCGGGGAACGGCAGCGCAGCGATCCAGTCCGGGGGACGGGGCCGAAAACCTGCAGACGAAGGGCAGCAGACGGTCGGTGGCTTCACGGCCAAGGCTTACCTGCCCGAGAACCTCGTGGGCGAGCTCACGGCGGCCATGCGCAAGGCGAGCATCGCGGGCCTCGCGGCCTGCGCCCTGCTCGCGCTCGGCCTCGCCTATGCAGCCTCGAGGTCGGTCACAGGCCCCATCCTCGAGCTCTCGAGCGCCATGAGACGTCTTCGCGAAGGCGACCTCTCGATACGCCTCCTGCCGGCTTCGGAGGACGAGCTTGGCGAACTCGCCAACTCCTTCAACGCCACGGCCTCCGAGATAGACGCCCTCATGCGCGAGACGGTCGAAGGCCAGGAGCTCCTCCGGGCGGCGGAACTGCGTTCGCTCGCCGCGCAGATGAATCCGCACTTCCTCTACAACTCGCTCAACTCGATACGCTCCCTCGCCAAGCTCGGCCGCAACGAGGAGATCGTCGAGATCGTGGCCAAGCTCGGCAAGCTTCTCAGGGCATCTGCGCGGAACCGCGCCGAGCTGTCGACCGTCGGAGCAGGTCTCGAACTCGTGCGCTGCTACCTCGATGTGGAAAAGATCCGCTTCGGAGGCCGCTTCTCCTTCTCGATCGAAGTCCCGGACGAAATCCTGGACTGCGAACTCCCGAGCCTCGTCCTCGAGCCCCTTGCGGAAAACGCGCTCACGCACGGCCTCGAATGCAAGGGCGAGCCCGGCAGGCTCGCCATCACCGGAGCCGTCGAGGAAGGCGCGGTCGGGGACGACGCGGCTCCCGGGACCCTCGTCATCGCCTTCGAGGACGACGGGCCCGGTGTCGAGCCGGCCATGCTCGGCCAGCTCCGCACGAGGCTCGCGAAAGCCGAGCTCCTCGACGACGGCAGCGCCCTGGGCCTCGCAGGCACCAACCGTCGCCTCCGTCTGCGCTACGGCGAGGGCTACGGACTCACGTTGCCTGATCCCGTCGGGGGGAGAGGCTTCAGGGTCGAATTACGGGTACCTCGGAGACTGACAGCATCCGTTACGGAGGCCCCGGCATGAGGACGATATTGATAGCGGAAGACGAGGAGCTCTTCAGACGGGAGCTGGCAGCGGCCACGCCCTGGGAGGAACTCGGCTTCGTCCTCGTAGGCGAAGCCGAGGACGGCGAGGCGGCCCTCGCTCTCGTCCGGGAACGCAAGCCCGATGCCCTTCTCGCGGACATCAGGATGCCCAGGCTCGACGGCATCGGGCTCCTCCGCAGGATCGAAGCAGAGCTATCCGAAGACGAGCGCCCCCTCGCCGTTCTCATCACGGGACATTCGGAGTTCGGCTACGCCCGCGACGCGCTCAGGCTCGGTGCATTCGATTACATCCTCAAGCCCCTCGACGACGGGGAGTTTTCCGACGTCCTCGGTCGCCTCGCCACGGCCATCGACGAGAGGAAACACGCCCATTCGCTCGAACAGGCTGCGGCCAACGAGCCGGCCCTCGCATTTTTCCATGAATTCGCCCCGCAGGCGACACACGACCTTTCGGACACCTACATCGAGAAGGCCGTTGCCGCCATTGCCGAACGTTACGTCACATCCCTCGGCGCGGAAGAGGTGGCTGCCGAGCTTGGCATCTCCGGAGGCCACCTCGCCCGCATCTTCAAGGCGAGGACGGGTCTCACCTTCGCGGAATACCTCACGCGCTACAGGATGAAGCGGGCAGTCGAGCTCCTGAGGGATCCTTCCGTGCGCGTCGGAGAGGTGGCCGATCTCGTGGGCTACGCGGACCAGCGGCACTTCTCGGTCCTCTTCCGCCGGCTCGTGGGACTCACGCCCACGAGCTTCCGCGAGGGCAGGCTCGGCGCCGCACATCGCGAAGCCGGCGTGGCAGGCGTAGCCGGAGACGCCACCGAACCGGTGGATGGCGCAGATACTTCCACTGTCGGAGACGAAGGCGGCTCCGAAGGCTAGTGCCCGCCGGCGCCGGCCGCGCTGCCGCCTGCATCGCCGCCTCGTGCGGCTTCCAGGTAGCCCTTGAAGCGCTCGAGGGTGGCGGCCTTGTCCGCCGCGGCCTCGCCGATGTCATAGGGAGCGAGGGTGATCTCGGGCAAGGCCGGCTGGCCCGGTATGGGCGCGCTGTCCGTCCTGACCGACCGGCGGTGGAAGCGGGTGCCCATGACACGGGCCACGTCGGCGCCAAGGACGAAGTCGATGAAGGTCCCGGCTGCGGCGCAATGTGCGCAACCACGTACCAGGGCAACACCATCGGGGACGGCGCTCGTCCCGTCGGCAGGATAGACGATCTTGAGGTCCGAGCCGGTTATGAGGAGCTCCTGGGCCGCCTCGTCATGATAGATGCCCACGAGGTACTCGCCCGAGGCCACGGCGGGGAAGACCGCCGATGACTCGCCAAGGACCTTGCCCGCGAGGGCGCGCGCGAAGGCCTCCTCGACGTCAGTCCGGGAAGGGCCGCCCGGCTTCGACAGGGCCGAGCCTATGGTCCGGAGGATGGTGTAGGACGAGGCCGAGACGGAAGGATCGGCATAGGCGATACTCCCCCTGAAATAGGGCTCAAAGAGGTCGGACCATGACCGCGGTACGCGCCCGGCCGGGAGAAGCCGCTTGTTGTAGGCTATGACCATGGGAAGGACGGTGAAGCCGTTCCAGCGATGATCGGCGGCCTTGTAGACCGCGGGTATGGCGGCGTCCTCCGAGGAGGTCCAAGGCTCGAAAAGGTCGATGTTGGCTGCAAGGCTTTCCGCGCCGCCGCCCCAGAAGACGTCGCAGACGCCCTTCCCCGCTTCGGCCTCGGAACGGAGCCGCGCGAGCATCTCGCCCGTGCCGCCCCGCACCAGCTTCACGCGGAGGCCGGTCCTCTCGCGGAACTCGGCGACCACCACTCGCGCGAGCTCGTCAGGATGGGAGCTGTAGATCACGAGGTCAGCCTCACCTGCGCCATCGGCGCCCGCGGCGCGATCAGCACCGGTGGCTCCGATGGCAGGCGAAGGCGCGCCCTTCGTACAGCCGACGGCCAGCAGGGCGCAAGCAATAATGATGGCGCATAACGCGCCAGGGACGGGACGCCAGCCCAGGCTGGCCCCACCGGGCCTTCGGGCGGCGGCGCTGGGCCTCGAGGCATCGCCGCGCCCGCGTTGTCTGGCGACCGGCGTCATCACACCACCTGCGCGGGCTCCCCCGCCCGCGACGCACCGCCCAGGGCGCCGGAGCCGAGGGGCGCTCCCAGCGCGAGAAGGTCGGCCCTGAGGACATCGGCCGAGACATAGAGGCGGGACTCGATCCCGAGGGCCCTCGCGGCCTCGACATTCTCGGGAAAGTCGTCCACGAAGAAGGCCCGCTCCGGCGCGACGCCCTCGGCCTCGAGGATGTCGAGCCAGAATTTCGGCTCGGGCTTGGCGGTACCCATGAGGTGCGAGGCGTAGACCGCATGGAAGCCCCCATACTGGCCCTTCGCCTTGTGGATCGCATAATGCTCAGCGATGGTGTTGGTGCCGCAGACCACGCGGGAGCCTTCCGCGGACGCGCCGGCCGCAAGCTCGCGGACGAGATCCACGGTGGGCTTGTCCAGCCGGGGCCTGAAAAGCGTGGTCCAGTAGTTCTCACGGATATCGAGCCCCGAACGCGCGCCGAATCGTCGCCAGAATTCGGCGCCGTCGAACTCGCCGCGCATGAACGCCATGACGTCGGGCTCCATGCAGGCCCGGAAGTCGCTAACGCCGATCCCGAGACGGCACGCCGCCTCGGGACCGATATCGAAGTCGCGGACGAGCACTCCGCCCATATCGAAAATATAGAGCTCGATCATTCCTTGCCCGCAGAGTAGACCGCGGAACCTCCCAGGAAGTACTTGGACAAGGTGAAGAATAATATGAAAACGGGGATCGAGGCTATCGCCGCGACAGCCATCATCGCGCCTTCGTCCGCGTTCTTCTCCGCGGCGAACTTGACGATGTAGGCCGGGATCGTCTTCATCTCCTCCCTCTGGGCCACGAGGAGGGGCCAGAGGAGGTTGTCCCACTGCTGCCTGAAGGAGAGGATGGCGAGGGTGGCGGCGGCGGGCCCTGAGTTCTTGAGGACGATCGACGTGAAGATCTTGACCTCCGAGCAGCCGTCGATGCGCGCAGCGTCGAGCATCTCCGAGGGAAAGGTGAGGAGGTACTGGCGCATGAGGAAGACGCCGAAGGCGTTGGTCAGGAAGGGGATGATGAGGCCCCAGTAGGTGTCCTGCATGCCGAGCTTCACGACGATGAGGTAGAGGGGGACCATGACGGTCTCGAAGGGGATCATCATGGTGGCCATGATGGCCATGAAGACGGCGTTCCTGCCCTTGAAGCGGAACTTCGCGAGGCCGTAGCCCACGCTCGCCGAGATGAGGACGGTCGTCGTGGCAATCGTGAGGGAGACGATGAGGGAGTTGAGGATGTTCCGGAGGTAGATCCAGTTCCCGTCATTGCCCGCGAGGGCCTGTACGTAGTTCTGCCATTTCCATTGCTGGGGGATCCAGCGGTAGGGCATGTTCATGACCTCCGAGGCGGGCATGAACGACGAGCCGAACATGAAGAGGAGGGGCACGAGGACGATGAGGGAGAAGACGACGAGGACGAGGATGGCGAGGGCGGAGCGGAGCGTCTCCGCCACGGCGAAGCGCCGGCCCGCGGCCTGGGTGTTCACGATCGAGCTCATAGGTCGTCCTCCCCGGATCTCGAGACGCGGAGCTGCAGCCACGAGAGGAGGAGCATGGCGATGAAGAGGAGCACGCTCATCACGCTTGCCTTGCCCATGTTCCCGTCGCGCAGGGCCGTGTTGTAGATATTGAGCGTCAGCACGTTGATGGGCCCGAGGGGGGCACCCCGCTGCGTGAAGAGGTACTGGGTGCTGAAGGTCTTGAGGCACTGGATGAGGATCATGACCGAGACGAGGACGGTCGTGGGCCGCAGCAGCGGAAGCGTTATGCGGAACAGCCTTTGGACCGGCCCGGCGCCGTCGATGAGGGCGGCCTCGTTGACGCTCTGGGGTATCTTGGCGATGCCCGTCACGAAGAGGATGGTGAAGTAGCCCACGTATTTCCAGACATAGACGATCATGGTGGAGACCTGGACCATGGTGGCGTCGGCAAGCCACTTGTAGTCCGTGCCCGGCGTGTTCGCTATGAGGTTGACTGCCTGGTTGGCGAGGCCCCTCGGATCGAACATGAGGAGCCAGATGAGGGCCGCGACCGCGGAGGAGAGGACGGCCGGCGAGTAGAGGGCCATCTGGAAACTGCGCTGGAAGCGCTTCCGCGACGCGATGAGGACGGCAAAGAGGAAGGACAGGACGAAGAGGGGTATGAAGGCGCCCACCGCAAAGACGAGGGTAGCCCTGATGGAGTTCCAGAAGTCGGCGGAGCCCAGGACCTTCTCGTAGTTGAGGAGGCCGATGAATTTCGGGGCCTTGAGCGAGAGGAGCTTCTTGTTGAAGAAGCTCGTCCAGAAGGCGTTGAGGATGGGGTAGAAAGAGAAGATCGAAAAGAAGAGGATGCCCGGCGCCACGAAGAACCATCCCCAGCGGTTCCTCCCGGCCTCGAGCGAAGGGCGTTTCCGTCCGGCTTTCAAGACATTATCCTCCGGGATGGGATTGTCCGACAAGGGAATCCAGCTGCCGAGAACACGGAAGGACGCCGAAGAATACGGACGAAGGGCGGCACAAGGCAGGCAACCGACACTAGCATTCGTTCGCTCGCTCTTGTCCTTTTTCGTTCCCTTGAATTCCTCTTCCTCTGTGTCTTCCCTCTGTGTCTCTGCGCCTCTGTGGTTTCCTTGTTGGACGTTCCCTGTATCGGCGCCGTTCCGCGTTGTGCGGAACGGCGCCTTGAATCACTCGTCGGCCTCGGCGAGGGCCGCCTCGACGCCCGCGCGGAGCTTCTCGAGGGCCTTCTGCGGATCGACGCCGGCGAGCATCACGGACTCGAAGGCCTCCTTGAGAAGGGCGTCGATCTTGGAGCTCGCGGCTCCGTAGTAGACCATGTGGCCGGCGGCCAGGTCCTTCGCGAAGACGGCGGAATAGGGCATGCCCTTGAAGGTTGCGGAATCCATGAGGGCCTTGCTGGGCTGGACGACCGCGACCTTGGAGAGGTACTCCTCGCCATGGGAGAGCATGTAGGAGAGGAGGGCCCAGGAAGCCTGCTGCTCGAGCTTGGTGGACTGGGCGTTGACCATGTAGTAGTGGCCATAGAAGTTGCAGGGCACGGTCTTCTTCGCGTCCTTCCACTGGGGGAAGGGCACGATCATCCAGTCGGAGGAATTGAAGAAGTCCGCGTTGGCCGCCTTCATCCTCGCCTCCTGGTAGAGACCGGAGAGGGACATGGCGATCTCGTTCTTGTTGAGATCGAAGAGCTTGCGCGCATCGGTGTAGGTCGGAGAGCCGAGGTTCTTGCCGTTGGGTCCGAAATCGCGGAAGAAGGTGAGGACCTTGAGCCAGGCCGCATCGCCCACGATCGCGTGCTTCCCGTCCTTGGAGATGAGCTCGCCGCCGAGCTGCTCGACCATGGGCACGACGGAGGTGAGATAGTAGGGATAGCGGAAGTCGAAGCCGCGGCGGACGATGATCTGGCCGTCATGCTTTGCGAGCTTCTCGGAGAGGGCAAGGACATCCTCCCAGGTCCGCGGGTAGTCCTTCTCGGGATCGAGACCGGCGTCGCGGAAGATCTTCTTGTTGATGTAGAGGCACCAGTTGGTCAGCTCGAGGGGAAGGCCATAGGCCTTGCCGTCGACGATGACGGGCGACATCATGCCGGGCAGGTACTTGCCCTCGAGGTCGCGGACGCTCTTGTAGCCGGCCATCTTGAGGTCGACGGGGGCGACGCGGCCGTTGGCGAGGAAGGGATACTCGTCGAAGAGCTCGAGGTTGAAGATGTCCGGGCCCTGGTTGGCCGCGAAGGCGGTCGTGACGATCTCGCGGATCTTGCCCGAGGGATAGGTCACGTAATTCACCTTGACGGTGGGGTTGGCGGCCATGAATTCGGCGATGTAGCGCTTTTCTATGGCGCTGCGGTTCGGATCCTCATGGGTCCAGACGGTGATCTCGACGCTCTTTCCCTTGAGCTCGGGGATGGCCTTCGCCTGCGCGATGGCAGGGACGAGGGCGCCGAAAACGAGGATGACTGCAAGCATGCCGGTCAACAGACGTTTCATGTAATTCCTCCTGCATGGGATGTATGGCGGTTTCATGGTCAGCCCGGTTCCCGGAATCGGCAATGCCACGATCCGGACATTTTGTTGACGAATCCGGCACCGAACCCGCAACATGCATCTCCTGCCCGGCGCGCCGCATGCCTTTCCATGCGGCGACGGAGCGTGCTATCATGCGCCGTCCCGCGGCAGCGGGCATTGCCCGCGTCGGCGGGCGAGGGAGAGCAAGGGGCGATGGTTCCGGCAAGGATAATCGGGATTTGCGGCGGCTCGGGCTCGGGAAAGACGACGATAGTACGGAAGATCTCCGAGGTCGTCTCGGACTTCGTCTTCGTCCCGCAGGACAATTACTACAAGTCCGCCGAATTCATGAACAACAGCAACATCACGGCCTTCAATTTCGACCACCCGGATGCCTTCGACAACGACCTCCTCATCGAGCAGCTCAAGGAGCTGAAGCGGATGGAGCCCATCGAGATGCCCACCTACGACTTCGTCCACCACCGTCGGCGAGATGAGACAATCAAGGTCGAGCCCCGGAAGCTCGTCCTCTTCGAGGGCATCATGATCTATACGAACAAGGCCGTGAGGGATCTCATCGACCTCAAGATCTTCGTCGATACCCCGGACGACATCCGCTTCATCCGCCGCCTCGAACGCGACATCAAGGAACGCGGCCGCACGATGGAATCGGTCATCGAGCAGTACCTGACCGTCGTCCGACCGGGGCACTACGAGTTCATCGAGCCCACGAAACAGTTCGCCAACATCATCATCCCCGAAGGCGGCAACAACGAGATGGCCCTTGGCGTCCTCGTGAGCTTCATCAACTCGATCATCCGGGCCGAGGACTAGACCCGTCGCCGGCCGGACCGGCTTTGGGGTCTGACCCCAAAGCCGACGGCGCAGGCCCCCGTTGGGATCAGACTCCGTGATTCTATTTATAGCATCGACCCCGAATTCGCATTGACGCACACGCTGTACCGGTCTACAAAGAATGACGATATACAGACGTGGAGTGTCCAGCGCAATGACCTACCAGCAGGCAAAGAAGGGCGTCGAGTGGGGAGCCACCATCGTGGCCTCCCTCCTCTTCATCTTCGTGCCCATCATCATCCCGCGGAATTACGCGACGTGGCCGCGGCTCCTCACGATAGCCGCAATATTCCTTTTGCTATTCCTGGCAAGGAATTACTTCGTCGGCAAGGCAGACAACCGGCTCAGGAAGAGCCATGAGGAAAGACCCGAAAACAGGATCATCCTGGACTTCGCAGCCAGGGTCGGCGCAGCGTTCACGGTCGCCGACCTCGCGGACGCCATCAAGGAGACCCTCGAGGGCCCTGCGGACATGAGCGCCCTCCTCATCAGGTCGAACACCTGGGAGATAATCTACCAGAGCCCCTCTACGGCAGCCTCCGATCCGAAAGTACTCGAGCTCATCGAGAGGAACTTCCGCGACTGGGGCGAGGGCTTCTCCTTCATCACGGACGACTACGCCATCACCTCGAGCAGCGAGGGCGCCCGCGGCTTCTTCGTCTCCTCCAAGGGCTTCTTCCTCTTTATCCTCACCCGCCTCTGCCCCCTCATCGAGGACGAAGCCTACCGGGCCCTCTACGGCGAGCTCCGCATCTATTTCGACCGCGCCATCACGATATCCGACCTCTTCGAGGTCGCCTCCCTCTCCAAGGAGTGGGAGCTCGTGGCCCAGACCCAGCGCTCCTTCCTCCCCAGGACCCTGCCCAAGGTCGAAAAACTCGACCTCGCGGTCTCCTATCGGCCCCTCATCAACGTCTCGGGCGACTACTACGACGTCATCGCCGTGGACGAGGACAGGACCCTCGTGGTCCTCGGCGACGTCTCCGGCAAGGGCCTCGCCGCAGGCCTGATCATGGGCATCATCGTCAACACCATCCGCGTCGCGCCCGACAAGTCCGATATAGCGTCCGTCGTCCGGAGCGTCGACGAGGCGGTCCGGGAGATGGGCTTCGACGACAAGTACACGGTCCTCTTCATGGGTCTCATCGACACGGCAAAGAAGTCCCTGCGCTACGTAAACGCGGCCATGCCCGATCCACTTATCGTGTCGCAGACAGCCCTCGGGCCCAAGATCCGCAAGCTCCTCCCGACCATGGGCCTCATCGGCCTCGTGCCCCTCGAGGATGAGGTGCCCATCGAGGAGATTCCCATCCGCACCGACGAGGTCCTCCTCCTCGCCTCGGACGGCGTCACCGAGGTGGCCGACGCCTCGGGCAGGCGCCTCGGCGAGGAGGAGGAATACGAGCGGGCGATCCTCCAGGCCTCGCGCTTCGGCGCCGAGGACTTCATCGGCAGCATCACGGGCCTCCTCTACGGCTTCGTGGGCGACCAGCCGCTCAAGGATGACGTCACCATCCTCACGGCCAAGGTGGGCAGGCTATGGGACTGAGCGTACTCGCATTCGTAGCCGCAGCCGGCATACTCCTCACCCTGGTCATCGTGGCGATGAAGGGCCGCACGGCCGCTTCCCGTTTCGAGATAGCCATCGACCTCTGCCTCGCGGCCTTCGCCGTGGTCGAAGGCCTCGCCTCCTTCCCGGGCGCCCAGGCCGACGCGGACTCGGCGGTCCGGATCTTCCGCCTCATCATGGCCTTCCTCTTCACGGCGGAAGTCCTCATGCTCAACTTCGCCCTGTGCTTCCCCCGCAGGCTGGGACGCTGGTCCAGGATCCTCTCGGCGGCAAGCGTCGTGGCAGCGGCGGCCTGCCTCTACCTCGTGATCGGCACGAGCCTCTGCATCGGCGGCGCCACGAACCAGGGCGGCCGCTTCTATCCCGTTCCGGGCCCGGCCTTCAACCTGCTCCGCCTGGCCGCCCTTGGCTTCGCGATGGGAGCCGTCGTCATCCACGCGATCCGCATGGTCCAGACCGACGATTCGATCAACCGGCAGCGTTCAGCCCTCGTCCTCGCAGCCGTACTCGTGGGCACGGTCTCGATCTTCCTCTTCATGGGCGACAGGCCCGGCATGAGGACGGACCCCCTCTACTTCTCCTTCCCCGCCATCCTTGCCCTCGGCATGGCAGTGACGACCTCGTATTCGCTGTCCATCTCCCGCCTCTTCGACTGGCGCGAGTTCTTCAGGACCCTCGCCTCCTACATCCTCATCGCCGTGGTCATCGGCATCCCGACGGGCGGCGTCATCCTTCTCCTCCTCCTCCTCGGTTCCCCTTCGCAGCCCCTCGTCCTGGCGAGCGCGGCCGCTACCTTCTTCGTCGCCTTCCAGGTGGCGCGGAACTTCTCCACCCGCTTCCTCGAGCGGGTGGGCAGCCGCAACGAATACCGCGAGATGCTCGAATCGGCCCTGGCCCACATCGACCTCTCCGCGGGCCGCGACGCGGTGCTCACCGACCTCGACTCGGTCCTCACCGAGAACCTGGGCTGCCAGGACATCACGATCCTCATCGAGGACGACCGCGGCGTGCTCCGCACGGCGCACGCCACCTCGGGAGGCCATGCGATACTCGACCGCAACGATCCGGTCAGGGAGCAGCTCGAACGCTCCGGCGCGAGCATCATCATGCTCTCGGAGGCCCAGGCGGATACCTCGTACGCCGCCATCCAGGAAGGCCTCCTTGCGCTCTTCGCGGGGCTCAAGGCCGAGGTCCTCATCATCGCCCGGGAGGGCCGGCGCATCATCGGCGTCTTCGGCATCGGCCAGCGCAAGAACGGCAGCGAGTACACGGCCTACGACTACGACACCTTCAAGGCCATGGCGGGCAAGCTCTTCGTCTTCGCCTTCTACCTCAAGAACGTCGCGAGGGAGTCCATCGTCTACACGGTCGACCGCGAGCTCGCCCTTTCCGACCAGGTCATCCGCTTCGCCCTCGAGCACGTCGCGCCGGTCGACAGCCCCCACGCCGATGCGGCCTGGGCCATGCGCTCCACGCGCAGCCTGGGCGGCGACTTCGTCGACTTCATCCGCATCGGCAAGGAACGCTGGTTCTTCGTCCTCGGCGACGTCTCGGGGAAGGGCCTCTCGGCCTCGATGAACATGCTCATCCTCAAGTCGATGATCCGCACCTTCCTCAGGATCGAGCGCGACTTCGCCGGCCTCGTGCAGCGGGTCAACGCCTTCATCAAGGACTACCTGCCCAAGGGCTCCTTCTTCGCGGGCGTCTTCGGCTACTTCGACTTCGAGAAGCGGACCCTCTACTTCATCAATTGCGGCGTGCCGGCCATCCTCCTCTACTCGCCGGCCTTCGACGCCTTCATAGAGGTCCAGGGCGAGGGCAAGGTCCTCGGTTTCGTCCGTGACGTGAAGCCGCACCTCAAGCCCCGGAAACTCAGCCTGTCGCCGGGAACCGCCCTCGTGCTCTCCACGGACGGCCTCCTCGACAGCGAGAACATCAGGGGTGAGCGCTTCGGCAAGGACAGGCTCAGGAAGGCCGCGCGCACGCGGCTCGATGCGAGCGCCCGCGAGATCGCGGACGGCGCCATCGAGGACCTCATGGAATTCACCGGGAAGCACCAGGAGGACGACATCACCCTCCTTGTCATGAAGATCAAGTGAAGGAGCAGGATGCATGACCCAGCTTGACATCGTCGAACGGGAAGACGGCGACCGCTACATCCTACAGGTCGCGGGACCGGTCAACAGCTACACCTACACCGACCTCCAGGAGAAGATGACCAAGGCCATGGCCATCGCCTCCACGGTGGTCGTTGACCTCGAGAAGGTGACCAACCTCTCCTCTGCGGGCATCGGCGTCCTCATGGCCGCCCTCGACGACGCCGAGGCCGAGGGCAAGAAGGTCGTCCTCCTCAAGCCCTCCGAGATCGCGCGGCTTGCCCTCGAGTCGACGGGATTCGCCGAGCGCTTTCCGGTAGCCGAAAGCCTCCACTCCCTCTGATGCCCACCCTTCCGGCCGGTTGCGAAGTCCTCCCCCCTGGGGGCGCCGAGCCCGCCGTCCGGCGGCCCGCCAGCGGCGAGGAGAGACTTCCGGCCCAGGGTGAGCGCCGGCGCTCGGCCGAGGCAACCGAGGCCCTCGTCGCGAGCGCGGCGGGCATCCTCGACTTCGAGGAGTTCGTCGACTCCGTGGCCTTCCTGTCGCGCGATGAGCGAAACAGGCTCAAGCTCGCGGGCGGGGAGATCTTCGACAACCTCATCCGGCACGCCCCCCCCCTCGAAGGAGGAAGCGTCGTCGTGCGATGCTCGAAGCGGCCAGGGACGAGGCCCCTCCTCGCCTTCTACTTCAGGTCGCCGGTCTTCGCCGACTTCGCAGCCTGCTCCTCCTGCGGGCGGACCGAGGACCGGACCGTCCCGGACACCGAGGACGAGATGGCGCCCTTCTTCGATCCCCTCATCGGAAGGTGGCGCGGCATAGGCCTGCGCATGTGCAGGAACCTTTCGCGATCCCTCCTCCTCCGTTCGGGCCCGCGCCTGGATCGCATCTACATCGCGCTCTGACCCAAGGGGAACCCTCTCGGGGGCGAACCGCGGCGCAAGGCAGAAGACCGTCCCCCGAACGTTTCTCCGCTGTCGACATAGATTTATCCCCCCGATGAGGACCGCAATGCGAGAAAAGTGCGCATGCCCGCGGGTTATTTTTTCCCGTAGCCGTGCGCCAAAACAGAGCTACACAGAAGATTGACGACATCGGAGCTGAAATAAATAATCATTAATTGCTTGTATCAAAACAAGTTAGTAATTATTACATCAAAACTAGAAAGAATGGCATGTTTCCTGCTTAGAGATAAATGCCTCCAAAGGGAGGCCGAGGCGCTTGGCGCCCCGATCGAAAGCAAGGAGACATCCATGAAGAAATTCTCCATCGGCCTCATACTCGCCCTAGCCATCGTCACCCTCTCCGCAGCCCAAGGTCTTCCGGCCCAGGGTCAGACCCCGGGAAGCCAGCCCGGCCAGGTCGTCCAGGGTCAGACCCCCGTCGCCCCGGTCGCGAAGAGCCTTGACGGCAAGCTGGCCTTCTCGGGCGAGTACCCCGTCCTCCAGACCAAGGACAAGGCCTACCTCATCCAGATGCCCCGCTTCTACTACTACGCCTACACCGACGGCATCAAGGCGGGCGACCAGGTCCACCTCGATGGCTATGAGCTCCCTACCGTCCCTGGCCAGGACAAACCGACCTTCCTCGTCACCAAGGCCGTCATCAACGGCAAGACCTATGACTTCACTGCAGCCTATGGTCGCCACATGGGCGGCGGCATGAGGGGCGGCATGATGGGCGGCTACAACGACATGGGCGGTATGGGCGGCAACGGCCGCGACATGATGGGCCCTGGCAGGGGCGGAAGGTGGTAATAAAAAAGCCGATGCAATCCCGTAACCACGGGGCTGCGCCGGCCTTTTATAATAAAGGGCATCAATGAGCTGGTGTACCAATACACCAATTCACCACTGCCCGGCTGCAAGGATCCTCCTGACGGATTGCTCCCCCTCCGGAGACCCAAGAAGCCCCAAGGCCCCGCCCGCAAGGACGGGGCCTTTCTTTTCAGTGCCCGGCCGGACCAACACCTGGACTTTCACAGGGGCGGAGCCGAGGACGGGGCAGGCCGAAGGCGGCCTAGATCCAGTTGAGGATGCCGGCGAAGACTACCATCGCTACGACGTCGACTGCGGCGAGGGAACCGATGACGATCTTCTGGACCCTGGGCTTCCAATCGTAGGCGAAGTTGGCCATGAGGAAGAAAGGCACGTAGACCGTTATGAAGACGGGGAAGGCGCCCCACCAGGGATAGACCCAGTGGAAGGCCGGGGTCTGGGCGAGGAAGATCTCGACGATCGAGAAGAAGGCCGCGTTGATGACGGCGATTGCCACGCGGTTGTTGACGCCGAGGATCTTCGCCTTGGGGTCCGCGGGGAGGAGCTTGGAGAAGATGACACCGGCCACGGCGAACATCATGGAGAGCTCCCAGCCCACGCCGATGAGGAGGAGGAAGGAGGTGCCGGTGGGCACGGTCCAGAGGGCGTGGCCCGAGAAGTGCTGGATCAGGCCGTTGCCGATTTCGTAGAACCAGTGGGTCGCGTAGAGGGCCAGGCCCGAGGCCACGGCCTTCCAGTTCCGCTTCTCGATCTCGGAGAAGTAGATGTAGACGACAAAGGCGAAGAGGGGGATGAAGTACCACTGGAAGACGCTCCCCTTGCGCAGGATGCCGAGGGCCTGCTGGGTGAGCTCGGGATGGTTGAGATTCATGTTGATGCCTCCATGCGGAGGCATTTTACTATGGACAGCTGCGTCACGGAACACATTTCCGCCTACGGGACGCAGCCCGGCACCGACAAAGCGCCTAGCGCGGCAGCTTTTCCGCTTCCTCGCAGAGCTCCTTGTGGCTCGCGATCCATTCCTCGGGAAGGCAAAGACCATGTGCGCGCGGTTTCCCCTTGCCGTCGACGCATACGAAGGTCGTGAAGCCCCTGACGGCCGGTACTGCCTCGCCGTTGATGATGACCTCGGCCCCGATGGTGATGCTCGTCCTGCCGGTCTTGGCGGGCGAGGCGACGATTTCGATGATATCTCCAGGGTTGGCGGATTTGGTGAAGGCGAGGCCGTGGATCTTGACGCAGACGAGGTCGTCAGGATTTCCGAGGAGGCGGGCACCTGCGAGGAAACAGGTTTCCACGAACCATTCGGCCATGCGTCCGGCAAAAAGGGTGCCGTGGTGATTGAGGTCGGAGCCTTTGACGAGGCGGGTCGATCGGGTTTCAGTAAGCATATGGAGATAATTCGAGTATTGGACGTGGTGGTCAAGGGCAGCTAGAATTCGCTATCTGGAGGCGGTTTTTGTTGACAAGTACGGCGACTCATGCTTTACTTTCTTTTGGAAAGTAATTATCTACCTCAAGGAGGCTCCATGAAATCACAGAGGATAAGGAGAGCAGGCTTCGCGATGGCGATTGCCCTCTTCGCCCTGCCTTTCTTCGCTCCCGCCCAGTCGGGAGAGATCGTCCTCAAGTGGCCCTGCATCTGGGTTGGCAAGGACTCCAAGGCCCCTGCCATCGCCGAGATCGTCGATTCCTTCAACAAGGCCAACGCCGGCAAGATCAGGGTCGAGATCGAGCCCCAGCCGGACTACAACGCCTATGAGCAGAAGGTCAGGACCTCCCTCATGGCCGGCGTGGCCCCCGGGGACATCTTCACGATCAAGCTCAACGCCACCACCAAGGATTACTACTCCAACAAGCTCCTCATGGACTTCTCCAAGGACCTCACGGGAGCCTGGAAGGCCAGCTTCGACGCGGGCGCCATCGCCCAGTCCACCGTCAACGGCAAGCTCAAGACCCTGCCCTTCGAGACGGCCATCCTCCCCCTCTGGTACAACATGGACATGCTCAAGAAGGCCGGCGTCACCGCCGTCCCGTCCACTATGACCGAGCTCTGGGCCGCCATGGACAAGGTCAAGGCCGCGGGCTTCTATCCCACGAGCCAGATGACCGGCGACACCAACGCCTAGACCTCGATGATCTGGTTCTCCTGGTTCGCGGCCTCCTACGGCGGACCGAACGTCTGGGACAAGCCCTTCACCGACAAGGCCTTCGTCGAGGCCGCCAAGCTCATGAAGAAGATATTCGACAACTACACTACGCCCGACGCCATCGGCGCGAGCGCCGGCGTCTCCGGCGGCCACTTCCTCGCCGGACGCAGCGCCATCTTCTCCAACGGCCCCTGGTACGCGGGACGCGCCGATCTCAGGGCCACGCCCTTCTTCCCGACGATCACCGTCGCGGCCATGCCGCCCGCCGGCCCGAACAAGAACTTCATCATCAGCCGCCTCCAGGCCAACATCGCCGCGGCCGAGACGAAGGACAAGGCGCGTCATGACGCCATCATCGCCTTCCTCAAGTACCTCACGAACGCGGACAACGCGAAGAAGCTCGCGGACACTTCCGGCGCCATGCTCGCCTACCTGCCCGGCTACCAGCCGACCGACGCCTTCCAGAAGCAGTTCTACTCCCTCGTCGGCCGCAAGGGCTACGTCGCGGTGAACGACCTCGAAGCCGCCCTCGGCCCCGAGGCCACCCTCGAGTTCGGACAGCAGCTCGGCGCCCTCGCCCTCGGCAAGATCACGCCCGAGCAGTTCTGCGCACTCATCGAGAAGAAGATCGACCGCTAGACCTTTCCGGCATGCGGGCGGCGGACCCTCAGGTCCGCCGCCCCTTTCCGGCCCCATCACCAAACAGCACGACTTGAATCCACTATACTTGCCCTGTACCCCTACGGAGGAAGGATGAAACGCTGCAGGAACCCCAATAGAATCTGGATACTGGCCTATCTGGCCCCCCTTGCCATCCTCTTCGTGGCCTTCTTCCTCTTTCCCCTCGTCTTCAACCTCTACACGAGTTTCATGAAGTGGAAGGGCGGGGGCGGCATGACCTTCAACGGCTTCGCCAACTACCTCAAGCTGCTGCGCGATGACAGCTTCATCCTCGCCATCCGCAACAACGTTATCTGGGCCCTCGCACAGGGCCTCATCCAGATCCCCCTCGCCACCCTCGTGGCCCTCATCCTCGCCCGCGAACCCCGCGGCTGGAAGGCCCTCCGGACCATCTACTTCCTCCCCAACGTCATCTCGACGGTCGCCATCGCCATGGTCTGGGTCGCGATGTACAACCCGCAGTACGGCCCGATCAACGCGATCTGGAAACTCGCGGGCGGCGAGCCCCGCAACTGGCTCGGCGATCCCTCGACGGCCCTCCCCTCCATCATCGCGATGACCGTCATCTACATCGGCTATTTCATGATCATCATCCTCGCGTCGGTGATGAACATTCCCAAGGAGCTCTACGAAGCCGCCGAGATCGACGGCGCCAGCAAGGTGCAGCAGGAGTTCCGCATAACGATCCCCATGACGCGCGGCACCATCCTCACCTGCATGACGCTGGCCATGGCCTACGGCATGCGCCATTTCGAGACCACCTGGCTCATGACCGGAGGCGGTCCCGCCTACTCCACCAACACGATGGGCATCGCGCTCTACCTCAAGATGGACGCCCTGAGATACGGCGAGGCGAGCGCGGCCGGCATCATCCTCATCCTCCTCGGCACCGTCGTCATCGTCCTCCTCCGTCGCTTCTTCGGCCGGAAGGACCCCATGACCGAAGCGGCCCAGTGACAAGGAAAGGCAGCATGAAAACGAACAAGAGCGCGGCAGGCATTGCCCTCGACATACTGAGGTGGACGGTCCTCATCGTCTTCCTCGCCATAGCCCTCCTTCCCCTCGCATGGCTCATCCTCTCCTCCTTCAAGACGAACATCGAGCTCGAGACCTCGCCCTTCGGCCTTCCTGCGAAGCTGGTCGTCGAGAACTATCACAACGCCATCGTCACGGCGGACCTCCCAAGGCTCTTCCTCAACTCGGTGATCGTCGCGGCGGGAGCCGTCCTCCTCAACCTCCTCGTGGCCTCGCTCGCGGGCTTCGCCCTCTCGCGCGAGGACTTCAAGGGGCGAGACGTCATCCTCACGGTCGTGACGGCCGGCGTCCTGATCCCCATCATCTCCTTCATGGTCCCCTACTTCATGCTCATCACCCGGACGGGACTCTACGACAAGCTGTTGTCCCTCGTCCTCGTCTACGCGGCCATCAACCTGCCGGTCTCGGTTTCGCTCATCACGTCCTTCATGAAAGCCATACCGAAGGAGCTCGAGGAGGCCGCCATCATCGACGGGTGCAACTTCAACCAGCGCTTCACGAAGGTGATCTTCCCCCTCGCGAGGTCCGGCCTCGCGACCGCCGGCACCTTCTGCTTCATCTACGCCTGGAACGAGTTCATCATGGCCATGCTCTTCACCTCGAGCGTGTCCTCGCGCACCATCCAGCTCGGCATCCGCTACTTCACGAGCCAGTTCATCACGGACTACACCGGCATGTTCGCGGCCATCGTCCTCTCCATGGTGCCGAGCGTCCTCGTCTACGTCTTTCTCCACAACAAGATCATCTCCGGCCTCACTGCGGGCGCGGTGAAGGGCTAGGAGCGGCGTGATGGGCGATTTCGACTTCAGGCGGACCGACGGCGGCTTCGAGCTCTGGCTCCGCGGCAGGCCCGCCGTGGCACATTCCCGCGCGGAGCCCTTCGCGCGGGCGGGCCGCGGCGAGGCAGACTACCGCATGCACCGCGGCAACTTCCAGATCAGCGAGCGCCTCGACGAGCTCGTGGCCCTGCGCGACGCCCAGGTGCTCGAAGCCGGACCGGACTCGGCCTCGGTCATCCTTTCGAGGTCGGGCCTCTACGCCCTCAGGGTGGACTTCCGTCTCGAGGAAGGGCGCCTCGTCGCGGCCTTCTCGCTGCCAGGCGGGGACCGCGCGGCCTCGGCGGGCGCGGCGGCTACCGCGGCCGGTATGGCGCATGGCGCGGCGGCCACGGGGAGCGCGGCGGCTTCGTCCCTCGCGCCGAACCGCTTCCGCTTCAGCCTGCCGGCCTCGCCGGCCGATCACGTCTACGGCTGCGGCGAGCAGTTCTCCTACCTCGACCTCCGCGGCCGCAAATTCCCCCTCTGGACGAGCGAGCAAGGTGTCGGGCGCAACAAGCTCACCGAGACCACGCGGCTCGCCGATGCCGACGACGGCGCTGGCGGTGACTACTTCTGGACCTTCTACCCGCAGGCGAGCTTCGTCTCGAGCGCGGGCCTCTGGTACAGGCTCGAGACCGAGGCCTGGTCCGAGTTCGATTTCAGCTCTCCCGACCGGCACGAGCTCTACGCCTGGGACCTGCCCGGGCGTCTCGTCATCGGAGCCGCCGCCGCGGGCGCGGCCCCGTCACGGGCATCCACGATGCGTGAACTCGTCATCGACCAGTCTGCATACTTCGGGAGGCAGGGCCCGCTGCCGGGCTGGTGCCACGAAGGCGCCGTCCTCGGTATCCAGGGCGGGACGGAGGCCTGCCTCGACAAGCTCGATCGCGCGCGCAAGGCCGGCGTCAGGGTGGCGGGCATCTGGGCCCAGGACTGGGAGGGCATCAACATGACCTCCTTCGGGCAGCGCCTGCGCTGGAACTGGGTCTGGGACGAGGTGCGCTACCCCGGCCTCGACAAGGCCATCCCGCGCCTCAGGGCAGACGGAGTCCGCTTCCTCGGCTACATCAACCCCTACGTCGGCGCCAACATGAGCCTTTTCAACGAGGCCGCGAAGGGCGGCTACCTTGCCAAGGACTCGAATGGCGGCGACTACCTCGTGGAGTTCGGCGAGTTCTACGCGGGCATCGTGGACCTCACGAACCCCGCGGCCTTCGCATGGTACAAGGGCGTCATCAAGAAGAACCTCATCGGCTTCGGCCTCTCGGGCTGGATGGCCGACTTCGGCGAGTACCTGCCCACGGACGCGGTGCTCTTCTCGGGCGAGAGCGCCGAGACGGCGCACAACGCATGGCCGGCCCTCTGGGCCCGCTGCAACCGCGAGGCTGTAGACGAGGCGGTCCGCGAGGGTCTTGTCCCCGCGAACGAGATCGTCTACTTCATGCGGGCCGGCGGCGCAGGAAGCCAGGTCCACTGCCCCCTCATGTGGGCGGGCGACCAGAACGTCGACTGGTCCGAGGACGACGGCCTACCCTCGGTCATCACCGCCGCCCTCTCGCTCGGCATGTCGGGGCATGGCCTCAACCACAGCGACATGGGCGGCTATACGACCCTCTACGGCATGAAGCGTACGAAGGAGCTCCTCCTGCGATGGGTGGAGCATTCGGCCCTCTCGCCCTTCATGCGCAGCCACGAGGGCAACAGGCCGAAGGACAACTGGCAGTTCGACTCGGACGACGAAACCCTCGCCCACCTCGCGCGCATGACGCGCTTCCACGCGGCCCTGAAGCCCTACCTCGAGGCGGTCATCGCGGAGAACTCGACCTCTGGCCTCCCCGCCATGCGGCCCCTCTTCCTCCACTACGACGGCGACGAGGCCCTCATGACCTGCAAAGACGAGTACCTCCTCGGCGAGGACCTCCTCTGCGCACCGGTACTCGAACAGGGCGCGACAAGGCGCAAGGTCCGCCTTCCCGCCGGTTCCTGGTACCATCTCTGGAGCGGAGCCCTCTACCATGTGTCAACTGCCGGCCAGGGCGGCGAAATCGAGATAGGCGCTCCCGCCGGCATGCCTCCTGCCTTCGCGCGCGTCGACTCGAAGTGGCTGCCGCTCTTCAAGGATGCCGTTGCGGCGGCCGAAGGGGCCGGCAAGGCCTGAAAGCACGGTCATGCGCATCGCGCGCCATGGGAGGCGGCCTGCGAAGGTCTTCTCCCCTGGCGAGGGATCAAGAGAAAGGCACACAGAGGCACAAAGATAAAGCGAAGAGGACCAGAGAGCCGAAGCGGAGAAAGATGACGCCATGGTATTAATATCTATTATTAATATGCAGGAACAAATTAGTCTTTCCTTCTTCCTCTGCGTCTCCGTGTGAGAACAACTTCCAAAGGGCCCTGCCAGCCCCGACCTGCCGGCCACGCCAGCCACTGTCGGTCGCCTCTTTCCACTAAACCCGTTCTTTCCCTTTACCTTCATGGCCATACGGGCGATCCTGTGGCATCGTCGCGTGGTCTCGCTGCCGGGCCGCGGCGCGGAGACGACAGCTGCGCCGACGGTGCGACAGCGCGACGACGGAGGAGGGAACATGGAATTCAGGGAGCTCGACAAGGACAACTGGCTCGAATGCGCGAAACTCTGGACTAAGGAAGACAGCTACATCGCGCCCAACCTCTACAGCATCGCGGAGGCCCAGTTCTATCCCAAGGCAGTCTCACGCGCGATCTACGAAGGCGGCAGGATGGTAGGCTACGTCCTCCACGGCGGAGACGAGGACCAGGAGGACTGGTACATCATCGACAGGCTCATGATCGCCGCGCCCTTCCGCAGAAGGGGGCTCGCCTCCGAGGCGATCAAGGCCGTCTTCGCGCTGGCCGAAGCGGCGGGGAGGTACTCCATCGTACGGTCATCGACGGAGCCAGACAACGCGGCCATGCGCAGGACCTTCGAGAGGAACGGTTTCGCCACGGACGGGGAGATGGACGGCGACGAGATCGTCTACTCGCGAGCACTCTGACAGAGGCCACCCCGCGCCGCGCGCCTTGTCGCCCCTCGGCGCGGGACGCGAATGTGGCAGGTATCGAGTACCTGCCTCCTTCGCTACGCGAGCCTGATCTCCACGTTCTCGCCGACGATGCCGGGGAAGGCGCCCTTCTCGACAAGGGGCTTGCGCTCGGGATGGGCCACGAGCCACTTGTTCTTCATGAAGAGGAGCCTCGACTCGATGTCCCCCCTGCCTGACGCGTTGCGCGCGGCCGCGAGCTCGGCGTCGGAGAGGGCGGCATTCGTGCCGCGGGGCAGGACGATGATGCTCTTGAAGCCCGCCGGCACTACCTTGCAGGGAGCGAAATGCAGGGTCGAGGGATGGAGCTCGAGGACGGTGCCGCGAGGCAGGTAGAAGCACTCGACCTTGCCCGAGTCGTAGCGGCCATCGGAACCTACATCCTCGCGCTTGCCGAGGAGGAGTACGAGGTCTGTCACCGCGATGTCGATCTCTGCCGACTTGTGCCACTCGAGGCCGTTGAGCGTCGAGTTGGGACCGTTGCAGTAGCCCACCTGGATGTCGGCGAAGCCGAAGGGCAGCCTCAAGAGGGCCACGGCAGGGTCGGCCTCGAGCTCGGGCATGGAAGCCACGTAGCGGTTCCCCGCGGGGTCGACGTCCGTGAGGTCGTCGGCCCGCTCGACGAAGCCGGCGAAGGGCGCGGGATAATGGAGCCGGCCATAGGCCGTCATGGCCCTGTCTCCCGCTTCGTGGATTACGAGGCCGGGATTGGCTTTCCTGATCGCTTCGATGCCCATGTGGCGCTCCTGGCTAGAACAGCATGATGATGCCCGTGACGAGGAGCATCGAGAAGACGATGATCCGGAAGGCCTGGGGCTTCACCCGCTTGTGGGCCCATTCCCCCACGACGATGCCGGCGGCGAGGAAGGGCAGCATGAGGCCCGTCTTCCCCGCCACCTCGGCCGTGACGGTCCCGGAAACGAAATACGAGGTAATTATGATGGTGTTGAGGGTAGCCCAGAGGAGGCAGAGGGTCGCCCTGAACTTGCCCTTGTCGGGCAGGGCGTCCGAGGCGTAGAGGACCACGAGGGGACCGCCCGAGGAGAAGAGCCCATGCACGATGCCGCCGAGGAAGAGGAGGACGAAACCGAGTGGCTTCGGAAGCTTCCTTCCCGCGGCCCGCGGCACGAGGGCGCCGAAAAGCTGGATGGAAGAGGCGAGGATGATGAAGGCCGCAAGGACCTTCTTGAGTGGGGCCGCATCGACATGCCTGAAGAGGTACATGCCGATGGGCAGGCCCGCGAGCATGAAGGCCACGATCACGATCCAGGTCTTCCAGACTATGTCCTTGCGCTTCGTGATGGCGATGTAGATTGCCAGGATCCAGGCGAGGACCGTCAGGGTCATGACGCCGGGCTTGAGGCCAAAGAGGGCCGTGATGAAGGGCAGGGCGAGGACCGTGCAGCCGAAACCCGTTATGGCCTCGAGGGCATGGGTCGAGAATACCACGAGGCCCGCGAGGAGGATGGTGACCGTCGCGCTCATGCCTTCTCCGCGAGCATCGCGTAGATTTCCTCGGGCTTCGCGGCCGGGAGGCTGTTTGCCATCTTGGGGTCATCGAAGGAGCGCGCGAAACGTTCCCTGATGGCCGCCTTGTCGATGGAGATGCCGAGGTCCGCGAAACGCGTCGGCAGGCGCATGCGCTGCTTCATGGCGACGATGCGCTCGAGGAGGAGGTCGGCGGCCTTGCCGGCGGGGGCCTCGGGAAGGGCCCGCGAAGCGAGGGCCTCGAGGCGCCGGGCGATCTCGGGGTCGCGGCGCTGGAGGCGCCAGGCGTCCTCGAGGGTGAAGGCGCAGGCGGTGCCGTGGGGCACGTGCCAGTCCTCGGAAAGCACGAAGGAGAGGGCGTGGACGAGGGCCGTGCCCGTGCCGCTGAACGCCACGCCAGCGGCCGAGGCGGCCTCGAGCATGGCAAGAGCTATCGCGTTGTGCGACTCTACGGGCTTTCCGGCGGCAGTGGCCGCTGCGGCGTCATAGGCGGGCCCGATGGCCCCGAGGACCATGAGGGCGGCCCGCGTCGAGGCCTCGAGGGAGAGGGACGTCGCGTTTTTATTCCACATGGACTCGAGGGCATGAGAGAGGGCATCGAAGCCGGTGGAGGCCGCGAGGGCGGGAGGCATGCTCGCGGCAAGGGCTCCCGAGAGGAGGGCCGCGTCCGCCTGGAGGAAGGGCGAGCCCAGGGTGTACTTGCGCCCGGAGGGCGAGGTGTAGACGCCGACCTTGGTGGCCTCCGAGCCCGTGCCCGCGGTCGTGGGTACGAGGACGAGGGGCCTGCCCTTGCGCTCGATCTTGCGAGCGGGCGTGGGCCCGAGGTAGTCCTCGAGGCTGCCGCCGTTGGCTGCGAGCATGGCGAGGGCCTTGGCCGAGTCCATGACGCTGCCGCCGCCGAGGCCGACCACGGCCCCGACGCTGCCGATGTCGCAGCTCGCGGCCATGGCGCTCACGTCGGAGGCGAGGGGATCGGGCCGGACCCTGTCGAGGACGACAAGGTCGAACCGGGCGCGGAGGCCCTCGGCGAGGGCGTCCACCGCGGCCGAGGGGCGGCCGTCGCGGACGAGGGCCACGCGCAGGCGGCGGACCTCGCCGCCCGGCGCGTTGGGCGACACAACCGAGGCAGCCGCCACGCCGGGGGCGCTTGCGGCCACGAAGGCGACCGCGGCCGCGAGGTCTTCGCTCTTCATCTCCTCGAAGGAGACGAACTTGACCGGCGAGAGCAGGGCGTTGAGCATGGCGGCGACCATCCTTATTTGAAGTTCTCGGACTCGATGGCCTTCACCTGGTTGAAGGCGTTGGTCAGGAAGTCCTTCTTGAATTCCATCTTCTGCGTGAAGGCCATGGCGAGCCAGCCGTCCACGATCTCCTTGGCCACGAAGGGCGCGGTGATCCAGCCGCCCATCGTGATCACGTTGGCGTTGTTGACGATCTTGGCGCGCTCGCCGGAGAAGATGTCGTCCACCACGCAGGCGTAGACGCCCTTGTGCTTGTTGGCGACGATAGCCATGCCCTGGCCCGTGCCGCAGATGAGGATGCCCTTCTCGGCCTCGCCCGACTGGATGGCCTTGGCGACCTTGGGCGCCTGCTCGAAGTAGGGCTTCGGGTGCTCGGCGTCGGGAATGCCGAAGTCGATGACCTCGATGCCTTCCTTGGCCTTGAGGTGGGCGACGATCTCCTCCTTGAGGGGAAAGCCGGAGAGGTCGGAGGCTATGGCGATCTTCATGGTTACTTCCTTTCTGCGACGAGGGCCCTGGCCCTGTCGGCAATGTTCTTGGCGGTGAGGCCGAAGCGCTCCTTGAGCCAGTCCTGGGTGCCGACCTCGCCAAAGAGGCCCTGGACGCCCACGCGCGCAAGGCGCGGAACCGGCTTGCCCGCGACGGGCGCCGCTTCGGCGAGGAGCTCGGCGACGGCCGAGCCGAGGCCGCCCTCGACCTGGTGGTTCTCGGCGGTCACGACGGCGCCGGTCTTCCGGGCCTCGCCCATGATGAGGTCCTTGTCGAGGGGCCTGAGCGAGATTGCGTCGATGACCGAGGCCTTGATGCCCTCGGCGGCGAGGAGGTCGGCCGCTGCGAGGGCCTCGGGCACCATGATGGCGCCGAGGGCCACGATGAGGACGTCCTTGCCTTCGCGGAGGAGCTTGCCCCTGCCGAGCTCGAAGCGCTCATCATCCTTGTAGATCGGCTCGACGCCCTTGCGGTGGAGGCGGAGGTAGGCCGGGCCTTCGTAGGCCGCGAGCTCGCGCACGAGGGCCGCAAGGGAGACGGGATCCGAGGGCTCGACGATCGGGAGGCCGGGGACCATGCGCATGATGCCGAGGTCCTCGAAGGGCATGTGGGTGCCGCCGTTGAAGGCCGCGGAGACGCCTGGGTCGGTGCCCACGAGCTTCACGGGCAGCTTCGCGTAGGCGCAGGAGAGGAAGAACTGGTCAAAGGCGCGGCGCGAGGCGAAGCAGCCGAAGGTCGCCGCGAAGGGCAGCTTGCCCTCGTTGGCGAGTCCCGCCGCCACGCCGACCATGTTGGCCTCGGCGACGCCGACGTTGACCGCGCGATCCGGGAAGGCGGCCTTGAAGGGGGGCGTGCCCGTGGCCTTCATGAGGTCGGCTTCCACGACCATGATGCGCGGATCCTTCTTCGCTAGCTCGATGAGGGTCTCGGTGTAGACCGCCCGCATTTCTTTGGCTGCCATCGCGATCCTCCTTAACCGAGCTCCGCGATGGCTTTCTTCGCGGTCTCGTAGTCGAAATTCATGTTGTGGTTGCCTACCTGGCCTTCGCAGAAGGAGGCTCCCTTGCCCTTGATCGTGTCGAGGACGATCATGGTGGGCTTGCCTGCTGCGCCGACGGCGCCCGGCGCGGAGGCACGCGCCTTCGCGCGCTCGATGGCCGCGTCGATGGCCTCGACGTCATGGCCCGGGACGCGCTCAGCGTTCCAGCCGAAGGCCTTCCACTTCGCGACGAGGTCGTCGCCCTGGCTGCCGTCGAGGGTCATGACCTCGGAGGTGAGGCCGTCGATCTGCATGCGATTGGCGTCGGTGAAGGCGACGAGGCGGTCGAGCCGGTAGTGGCCGGCGAACATCGCAGCTTCCCAGACGAGGCCCTCGTCGGACTCGCCGTCGCCGACGATGGCGAAGGTGAAGGCGTCGCGGCCGTCGAGGCGGTTGGCGTAGGCCATGCCGCAGGCCACGGAGAT
>Ga0209098_1001076_pt1 | contig 27086 bp, 26 predicted proteins | sample AD_JPNHW1_MetaG_FD_184429 | JGI IMG/M metagenome (GOLD analysis project Ga0209098, IMG submission 184429) | Active sludge microbial communities of municipal wastewater-treating anaerobic digesters from Japan - AD_JPNHW1_MetaG (SPAdes) (version 2) | ecosystem: Engineered > Bioreactor > Anaerobic...
CGGCGTTGACGGCGGGCCTCAAAAAAAGTATGCTGTGGCCGTTCTCAGGTCGGGCAGGGAAAACCGATCTGACGTGTGGGTGCGGGTGCGCCTGCACGGAGAACAACGGAGGGTCGGATGTGTACGGACGAGCTGCCGCAGCACGGTGTACACTGTTTTTGTCGGTTTCGGAAGCGTGAACCCAAGCAATTGGGGAATTAGTTTTTTCATGCGCCTGTAGGCTACAGGCGATCGCCTCCGAAGCCGACACTTTTTTGATAAAATTTAGGGGTTGACGGTTTTCGCCCCCCCCCGCATAATAAGTGCCAATCAAGGGGCCGGTGTTGTCGGCCAATCCTATGGGATGCTAGTGAAATGAAAAGAAGAACATTTTTCAAACTCGGAGCTTTAACTCCGTTTGTTGCGGGAAATCTATTCGCGAAAAATTCCGCATCCGAAAATTTCGAAAAGGCTAAAAGAGAAGCACGGAAACAAATCTCCGACGGAATAATCGCAGGAGCGGTATTCGGAACGACGGACGGAATTGCCGCGTGCGGAGTGCAAACAAAAAAACCTTTGCGCAATATGGGCAATAAGTCGCGCTTTGATATTGCCTCGGCGGGAAAAACATTTACGGCAAGCTGTTGCGCGTTACTGTGTTGCGACGGGAAGCTCGACCCAGACGCCCCCTTCACAAAATATTTGCCAGAACACAAACTCGGTAGAAATTGTAAAATCACCGTCCGCCATTTGGCGACTCATTCAAGCGGATTCGATAACTCCAAACCGTATTGCACACAAGATAAGAAAAAATTTTTCTCCGCACTGTATAATCAAATGCCCGTCCGTAATCCGCGGGAAAAATACGAATACTCTTGCTACAATTTTATATTGCTCGGGTTTATCGTGGAAAGAGTATCGGGAATGAACCTCGGTGATTTCTCGAAAAAGAGAATATGGCAACCGCTTGGTATGACGAACACACAATGGAATGAGCCCGGCGACGGAGAATTTGAAGTGGAGCACTACTTCCCACACAGACCCGCAGGCCGCCATAACGACACTGTGTGCTACTACTTCGGAGACCCGCTCGGAAGCGGAAGTTGCTTTTCCACATGCACAGATATGCTTAAATTTGTCGACGATATTGCCAATCGCAGAAAATTCACGAAAGAATATTACGATTTAATATCCACTTGCCAATACCAAGACGGAGAAAACCGCCGAAGCTTCGGTTGGGATATGACAAAATCCGACATTCCGAAAGGATTGCTCGGCGAACACTCGATTTTCCACACGGGCTGGACGGGACAAACCATATTTGCCAATCCAGAAACGGGTAAATCCGCAGTTGTGTTGACATCAAGAACGGGAGATTGGGGGAAGGCAGTAACGGGACGTAAAACAATAGCCGAAATTCTTACCGCATAGATAAAAAAATAAAGTTATTTTCGGTGAACGGAAGAATCAAGTCCGCAAGTCCGAAAAAACCGTCTTTTAGCCAAGCTCTTGGCTTCGCCAATGCAACGTGGGTGCGCCTCTGGGCAAATTTAATAATCAAAAAAGAAGTTCCGTTTGGAACTTCTTTCGGCATTATAAATTCGGCTTAGAACCAACGTGTGAGCTGGCTAAAAGTCGCGAGGCTCGAGGCAGGATTCGCGTTTTCGAGTGGTGGGATAGTGCTAATGCACAGACCACCCGAGGAAACCGAATGATGCCCGAGAGCGTTTCTTTGGTGGTGAATTTATTTACAAAAAAAAAGGCGTTCTTACGAACGCCTTTTCACATTTTTAAAATTCACCACCACCAAAGAAACGCGTCCTCGCGGCTTTTAGCAGAAGTAGCGGACACCGGAACGAAATATCCCTTGCGACTTGTTGCCCGAAATATTCTTGCCGACATTCACCCCAAAACGCTCACTGTGCCCCATTTTGCCGAGCACAAGCCCGTCGGGACTCGTAATGCCCTCAATCGCGCACATCGAGCCATTCGGATTAAACGGAATCTCGCCCGAGGGCTTGCCCGAACAGTCGACATATTGCGTGGCAACCTGCCCATTCTTTTCGAGCTGCCGAATCACACTTTCGGGCGCAATGAACTTGCCTTCTCCGTGCGATACGGGAATCGTATGGATTTCGCCCAGCTCGCATTCGGCAAACCACGGGGAAAGCTTGCTGACAACCTTGGTGTTCACATAACAGCTCACGTGGCGGGCAATGTTGTTGTATGTCAGCGTCGGACTGTCCGCTTTCAGCTCGCGCACCTCGCCGAACGGCACCAGCCCGAGCTTGACGAGAGCCTGAAAACCGTTGCAAATGCCGAGCACAAGCCCCTTGCGGTCTTAGGGATAGGACGTACAAGCTGCGTTTTCCTGCGGGCGCGGGATACGGCAAAGTCGGATAAAGGCGCTTCTGTCACAAGTAGCGGACGTGGCTGAAGGGGCTCGGGCGGGTCCGGCGCCCGTTTTTCGAGCCCGAGAGTTGACAGCGGGCACCCCAAGACGTAGGATAACCAACGTTTTCAAGCAGGAGAGGCTAAACCTCTCGGGCGTGTGGGCGCGGGTGCGCCTGCACGGAGAACTGCGGAGGGTCGGATGTGTACGGAAAGCGCTCCAGGTAAGCGCGCACATCCTCCGGCGTGCAAGGCACCTCGCAGCGGTCGATGATCTCGCCGTCTTCCGAAAGCCCGATGGCCTTATGATTTTTGTCTCCCATGTCCATACCGATTACGGTGACCTTCTTCATCTTTGTCCTCCTTGTACCCATCCGACAGGATGCTTTTTTCAGTTTGTGGCATCTTGCCAAAAACCTTTCACAAGGAAAACTGCCTTCTCATCTTACCTTCTCCCACCCCTCCGCGCCTCTGCGTTACCCCTTCCCTGCCCAAAACGCCCTGGGCCGGGTTGCCCCGGCCCAGGGCGCAGTGTGGCGCCAGCGAAACAAGCCTTATCATTGCGGTGGAGCCTTCCCCATCACATCCGCAATACCCTCCCCTCACGGTACCATACGCACGCCACGGCATCTGCTACCGCACCAGCACCATCGTGCCCGATCTCATTTTGGTGTTCAATTTGACCGGTCCCGACCAGTCCTCCGTGAAGCCGCGCGTATCCATGCCCTCATCCTCCACCGCCGCCACCGCCGAGAAGCTGCGCGTGTCCAGCGCCGCCGCGTCCGACACCGCGCTCACCTCAGCGCCCGCCAGCCCCGCCAGCAGCGCCCCCGCCGCCAGCGCGGCCATCATTCCGTTTGCCGTTTTCATCGTTTGGTTCCTTTCGTTTCTCTGTTTTTAACCGGTTGAAAAGGCCCCGGCACGGCTTTTGCCCCGCCTCAAACGGAGGGACTACCGGCCGCCCGGAGCCGGGCCTGTTCGTCCCCGCCTGAGCGAGGCGCGGGCGCCGGCGGATGGGACCCTGCTTGTCCTTTTGGCCGCATGGTGCTCACGAGGCGGAAGCCGATGTTGTTGTTCCGGTTCGACGGGCCGTTGTTGTTGCGATACGCCGAACGGCAGTTCGACGCGGTGTTGTTCCAGCTGCCGCCCCGTTTCACGCGGTTCGAACCCGAATCCGCCCCTTCTCCGCCCGCCCAAATTCCTTCGGAGTCCTCGACCCCGAGCGACTGCAAAATCCCCCGGAACCCGTACCAGCGCACCCCTCCTTCGGCTGCCGCCGCGCACATCGCCAACCGCGCCCCTCCGATCTCCCCGGCCAGATACTGACGTTCCCGCAGCCTGAACTTCCTCCGCGTCCGCAACAGACTCGTCCTCTGGAAACGCCACCCCCCGGGGAAGATCCGAAGCCCCAGAAACGCCAGCCCCTCCGTCACCGGCGCGGTCACTGTCCGCTCGCCCTTGATCTCCAGCCCGCGCTCCCTCTCGACCCATTCGCACACGCCGTCGTGCAGCCGCCATATTTCGGTCTTTCCGTCCGCGAAAAGGACGATGTCGTCCATGTAACGGATGTAGCCCGGAGCCTTCAGCGTCTCTTTAGCGTAATGGTCCAGCCCCGAGAGGTAGAAGTTGGCGAACCACTGGCTCGTCAGGTTACCGATGGGCAGCCCGCGCCCCTCCGGCAGTCCCGGCACCGGCTGCCGCACGATCACCTCGATCATCCGACAGACCTCCTTCTCCCGGAATATCGGCAGCAGCAGTTCCAAGAGCCGGTCATGCGGGACGCTGTCGAAGTAGTGCCGGATGTCCAGCTTGCACGCCCACGCGTTCCGCCGCACCAACTCCCGCGCCCGCGCCGCCGCCCGGTGCGTGCCCTTTCCAACGCGGCACGCATAGCAATCCTCCGAGAACCCCATCTCCAGCAAGGGCGCGATCACGCCGCACAGCGCGTGGTGCGCCACCCTGTCCCGCACCGGCGCGCAACTGATCGTGCGCGGCTTCGGGTCCGTCAAACGGAACTGCCCGTACGGCCCCGGACGCCACGCGCCAGACAGCAGATCCGCCCGCAGCGCCGCCAACTCCTCTTCCCGTCGCGCCGCGAACGCCGCCACGTCCCGCTTGGCGCCGCGCCCCTTCATCACGCGCCCCAGCGCCGCCGACAGATTCTCCGGCGACGCGACCCGCTCCCAAAGCTGTCCGTACGATCTCACAACGACCCCGCCTCCCCGGCTTCAACATCAGCGTTGAGCGTTGAGCTTTCATCACCCGCCCCGCCGCCGTCCGCCCCTTCCTTCTCAGGCGCGGGCGCGGTCACGTCCGGCATCAGACCCAACACCTCCGCCCCGTAGTCCCGGCAGAATGCCTCGCCGATGCCCTCGATCTCCTTCAGCCCCGCCAGCGAGCGCGGCACCAGCCGCGCGATCTCCGCAAGCTGCGCGTTCCGCGCGACCGCGTACGCCGGCTTCCCGTCCGCCCGCGCCCGGTCGTTGCGCCAGCGCTTCAGGTCGCGGTACAGCGGACGCCGCGCCTCCTCCAGCCCCTCCTCCGGGTCAGGCCCCGCGCGGCGGCGGAACCCGTCGCCGTCCGCCGGGGCGTCCCCCATCAGCAGCGTCAGCGCCAAGTGCGGCACGTTCCCGTGCATGAAGAAATGCTCGCGCGCCTCCAGCACCTCCCGCCCGGAGATCGCCCGTCTCAGCGCCTCCTCCGGGAAGCCCTGAAGCCCCTCCTGATACCTCAGCGTGATCACCCGCACGTCCATACCGCCCGCGCCCTTTCCGCCGTTTTCTGGATCATTCTTCTCTGTCGGCTCCCTTATCCTGCCGTCCGCTCTGCCGTCGTGTCCAGCCCCTTATCCGCAGGGGGCTGGCCGCCCCCTGCGCAACCCCCCCGCAAGAGCCGTCGGCGCGTCGCGGTCGGGCGCGGGCTGCCGCCCTCGCGCCCGCCGCGCGCCCCGGCGGCTTCTCCCCCTCCCGGGGGAGCTTGGGAGGCCCTGCCGGGCCAGGTCAGGGCAGGGTCCTCACAAGGCGGAAGCCGAGGCCGTTGGTCCGGGCCGACGGGCCGTAGCTGTCGCGAAACGCCGAACGGCAGTACGACGCGGGGTTGGTCCACCTGCCGCCCCGATCCACGCGGCCCGAACCCGAAACCGCCCCCTCGGGATCGGAAACCGCGCCCGTCCCGAGATTCCCGGCGTACCAGTCCAGGCACCACTCCCACACGTTGCCGTGCATGTCATACAGGCCCCACGCGTTCGGCAGGTACGACCCCACCTCCGCCGTGGCGTTCGCCGTGGTGCAGTCCGTCGCGGGATCGACCCACGCCGTGCCGTTCCACACCTTGCCGCCGTCGTACTGGTAACGTCCCAACAGATCCAGCCGCGCGTCGGACGCGGTGTTCGTCAGGTTCGCCGTGCCGTCGTTCAGCGCCCCGGACGTGCCCGCGCGGCAGGCGTACTCCCACTGCGCGTCGGTCGGCAGATCGAACCCCGCCAGTCCGGTCTTGGTCCGCAGCCGCCCCATGAAGGAGCCTGCCGTCACTAAGTCGTTCGCGGGCCAGTCCACGGCCGCGTCGTCCGTGTTGTTGATGTTCTCGCGAATGTCGTAGTACGAGACCTGCTCCACAGGGCGGGTCAGCCTGTAGTCGTTGTTGCTCCACTTCGCAGGCCACGACCGCACGTCGCCCATCACCTGCTGCCACTGGCTCTGCGTCACCTCGTAGACGCCCGCGTAGTAGTCCTTGGTCAGAACCACGTCGTGCCAGTCCTCGCGGGTGGCGTCGCGGCCGGTCTCGTTGGAGGGCGAGCCCATCTTGAAGCCGCCCGCGCCCGTCGCCGGGATCTTGCGCATCAGGATGCGCGTGGTCTTGTAGAGGCCGTTGGTCACGCCCTCCGGCACGGCCTCCGCGCTGGCGTAATAATAGACGGGATACACATTCGTGGCCGTACCGCCGACCACATCCACCGCGCAGTAAAGCGGCGGCGCGTCCACGGACCACGCGGTCACCCGCGCCTTGGCGGTCTCGGTCACGTTCTCCGGCCAGTCCGCGCCCGCGTTCCACACGATGTGCCGGCCCGTGCCGGGCTGGATCACGACCGACACGTCGCCGGAGAGACGGGTCACCGCCGAGTCCGGGATCGCGACCCCGTTGGTCTCGATCCCCAACGTGATGATCGCCGCCTCGCCCGCGAGGTCGTAGGTGATGTCCACGACGCGCGAGTTCGTGCGCTGCGCCATCTGCACGTTGCCCACCGCAGGCACGGCCCACGCCGCGCCCGCGCCCATCGTCACGGCGGCCGCCAGGGCCGCCGCTGTGTTCGTCATTCTCATCGCATCCTCCTCGTTTTGGACGGGCGCGGCCTTCCGCGCCGCCGTTGTTGTGTGATTTGAAATTCCCGACTGCCGATTGCCGACTGCTGACTGTTTACCGTTTACTGCTAACTGCTTACTGGTTACTGCTAACGGCTTACCGTTTACTGCCAACTGCCGATTGCCCCGCATTCCCGCGACGGGCGGCGGGGGAGGCGGCACGACGGTCGGCATGTACCGTCTCGCCCACAGCGCCGCGATCCTGTCAGCCGCGTCGAACGCCGCCGGCGGGTCGGCCAGCGCCGCCGTGCCGCGCACCTCCGCAAAAACCTTATGCGCCTCCGGCCAGTCCGCCGCCATCTGCAGGGGCCGCCGGCCCGCGGTCGCGCGCACGCCCCCGCCCGCTTCGCACAGCCCCACGGCCTCCCCGGACGCCTCGTTCACCTGCACGCTGCCTTTGAACACGAACACGCCGCTGTTCCTCCCGTCAACCGATACGCCGAAAACCGTCCCTAGGTCGTAGATCTCAAGCTCGCGCGTCCGCACCGTAAATCCGGTCGCCCAATGCGGCACATTCGCCAACAGACGCCCATTATCCAGCCCGACACGGATACCGCTCTCGATGGCCACGCTCGCCAGGCCGATCAGGGTCAACTCGACGCCGGTGTCCAGCCGTACAACAACCTCGCCTGACTCAAGCCGCAACGTCCCTGGCACGGTCGCCGGCACGTCGAGTCCCTTGACTCCTTTCTGACTGACCAAACGGACCGCCGGAAGAACGGGCTCTGTCTGCGCTTTACTCGCCGTCCCGAATCTCTCGCATGCGCTTGAAATATCCGCCATATGCCAAACAGCAGCGCCTGAGACCAATACGGCAGCCGCCGCCACGACCTTCCACCAGCAATTTAACCCTCTTCGTCCCCCGACGCTCATCTCCGTCCACCCGCGTTTAGGACCAGCCGCGCATGGAGGAACATCCTTATCAAAAGCTTTCGCTTCTCCCTGACAGCACAGCAACGCGTGCAGGCGCATTTCGCGGGCATATCGCCGACGCAAATCGGCATCGATACGGATGATCTCAGAGAAGGTAGCGAACTCATCTTCGGTCGCGATCCCTTCTATGACTCGCATCAGCAGGTCTTCGAAGTAAGATTCAGCTCCGTTCATGTTCTTACCCCTTCCCCTGCAACATGCATTTTTCCCTCTATGCATGTGCCCAACAAACGCCTGATTCTGTGAATCTGGACGTAAACCGAGATCGCGCTTCTTGTCATACGCTCCGAAATACTCTCCACGCGCTCTCCCTGAAAATAGTGAGCCTGAATCAGCTTCTTCTGCGCAGCAGTCAGTTTCTCTAAGCACGTTTCCAGAAGCTCCAACTCTCTTCCGCTCTCTGCGGCATCATCTGTGATTTCTTCAGCGACAGCCGTCACCAGATCGTCATCAAACACCATGGGGCTCCTCGACTCCCGCTTTCTGTAAGTCCTGGCTTGATTGAATGCGAATGCCTTAGCCCAAGGAAGAAAGGCTCGTCCCTCATCGTATTCAAGCGCGTGCTTCATCAGCGCCACATTTGTGTCTTGAAGAACATCCTTCGCGACTTCCCGATTGCCCAACATCACGCAAATAGATGCATAGAGATCCAGCTGCGCGTCTGTCAAGGCTCGCACAAAAGACGGACTCAGGTCCGCCGACTCTGTATCGCGGCTGTTCATAAACAACAGGTCTTCTACTGACTATACGCCGTTCTTGCCGTTTCTTTACATCGTCTCTGAAAGATTTCTTAAAAACTTCGCAAATTAGAGGGGGACTAGCTCATCAGGCATAGTATTCCCATCTGCCATAATGACGGATATATTAATTACTTGAGAGTGCCGAGTTCTTCGGCTCTCTGAGGCTGCCTGCCCTCGCCCGCACAGCACCCTGCTGAACGAAATATCAAGGCACAGGCCAACCATTTGGCATCTATTATGCGGGGGGGGGGGTGAAAAGAGTCAACCCCGGATTTCAACACTTTTCACCCCCGTGTCTCACTCCCTGCGCTATGACCCGGCCTGCCTGAGCGTGGCCGCACGCGGACTGGCCGCGTGTGCGCCTGACTTCGACTTGAGCTGGGAGAGCTGAAGGGCCAGGTCAACCCACCGGTCGACAAGCCTCTTGAACTTTCTGAAGTTGGCCGTCTCGGCCCGCACGGCGGCGAGGTTCTCCGGCCTGACGTACTCCGACCGGCTCTTCATCCGGTGCGTGTAGCTGATCTGGTAGAAGGGCCGCTTCTTTTCCTTCGGCTCCCTGTATTGGCGGCTGACCGAACCTGGCCGCATCGGGCCGAGTTCCGACAGTTGACCCCTGACGCGGGCGATTCTTTCCTCGATTTTCTGTATGGACGTTGACATGGCGTCTCCTTTCGGGCATAATAGGTAGCATATATCGGCTACCCTGTCAAGCCGTAAAACGAGAAAAAGGAGATTGTTATGCGCCTCTGGTCGCTCTGGTGGGGACTCGCGCTCCAACTCAGGCCCGCGTTCGGCAGGACGCGGACGTTCCTCTGGTTCGCGGCGGGGCTTGCGGCGGCCTGCGTCCGCCCGGATCTCGCGGGCGTCACGAGCTATGTCCGGGCGCTGGGGCTGCGCCGCGCGTGTTACGGCCCGCTGCTGGACATGTTCCACAGCCCGGGGGTCGGCCTCGATAAACTCACGCGGCTCTGGACGAGGGCGGCCCTGTCCGCGCTGCGGCCGGCCCTTCTCACGGCCGGGGGGCGGCCCGTCCTGCTGGCCGACGGCATCAAGATACCCAAGGCGGGAAGGAAGATGCCGGCCGTCAAGAAGCTGCACCAGGAGTCGGACGGCAACACCAAACCCGAGTACATCTTCGGCCACTCCTGCCAGGCCGTCGCGCTCGCGGTGCGGGCGGGCCTGGGCTTCTTCGCGCTGCCGCTGGCCTGCCGCATACACGAGGGGGCGGTCTTCAGCAACCGCGACCGCCGCACGCTTCTCGACAGGATGGCGGCCCTCGCGCTCTCGCTCGGCGTTGAGGAGCCTGCCGTCCTGGTCGCGGACGCCTACTTCGCCGCCGCGAAGGTCATCGGGCCGCTGCTCAGGGCGGGCTGGCACCTGATCGCGGCCGTCCGCTCCAACGCCGTCGCCTACCGCGCGCCGCAACCGCCGAAGCCAGGCACACGGGGCAGACGCCGCACCTACGGCGAGAAGGTCGCGCTGAAACGGCTTTTCGACGACCAGTCCGCGTTCACCGAGGCACAGAGCCCCGTCTACGGCGAGAGCGGCGTCGCGCTCCGCTTCCTCGCGCTCGACCTGTACTGGCGCCCCGTCGGCATCATCGTCCGCTTCGTGCTGGTCGCCCACCCCGCGCGCGGACGGAAGATACTGCTCTGCACCGACCTGTCGCTCGCGGCCCTGGAGATCATCCGGCTCTACGGCATACGCTTCAAGATCGAGGTCTCCTTCAAGAGGGATAGGACGTACAAGCTGCGTTTTCCTGCGGGCGCGGGATACGGCAAAGTCGGATAAAGGCGCTTCTGTCACAAGTAGCGGACGTGGCTGAAGGGGCTCGGGCGGGTCCGGCGCCCGTTTTTCGAGCCCGAGAGTTGACAGCGGGCACCCCAAGACGTAGGATAACCAACGTTTTCAAGCAGGAGAGGCTAAACCTCTCGGGCGTGTGGGCGCGGGCGCGCCTGTCCGGAGAACAACGGAGGGTCGGATGTGTACGTCCGGAGAACAACGGAGGGTCGGATGTGTACGGCGAATACAACGCGCGGCAGGGGCTGTCGTGGGTCGGCGGCAAAGGGCTTACGGCGGTCGGGTGCCAGTTCAACCACACGGGCCGCCGAGTGTTCCAGTCTGCGCCGGGGGCGGGGGTCGACATCGAGGCCGAGGATTCCGTTTGCCGCGACGGCGTGTTCAGACAGTGCGAGTTCGTAAACAATGCGGGGTGCGGCTTGGTTGCGGACAGCGGCGACGGCGGCTACGCGCGCTTCGAGGATTGCACGTTCTGGGGAACCACCGCCTGGGCTATGTGGAACCGCAAGCCGGGGATGCGGTTTGAAGCGTGCCGCTTCTACGGTTCCGTGGTTCACGCCTACGGCTCCACGAACGCGCCTGAGCTGGCGACGCAGTACGCGCGCTGCCGCTTCGAGGACAAGCCCCATCCGGAGTATGGCGTCGCCCGCTTCGGCCAGTTGGTGACACACGACGGCAACGCCGACGGCGTCCGGTTTGAGCAGTGCGAGTTTGTGGCGCACGGGGTCAAGAGCGTGTGGCTCGCGGGCTTCGCCTTGCTCGATGGGTGCCGCATCACGCACGCAGACGCGCAGGTGGCGAACGGCGACTTTCAGGCCCTTTTTCGGGGGTGCGCGCTCAGAAACTGTCGGCTGACCGAGGCGTTTTCCGGCGGGTGCACGAACCGGTACTATGTGCTTGCCCAGAACGTGAGAATTGGGACCAACGTGTTTGTGCAGGGGCCGTGTGTGCGGTGGGAGAACTGGAGTTCCGGGCCGACCGGTCTTTTGGTCTGCGTGCAGGCGCCTTAATCCGCGTGCGCCGAGCGCGGGCCGGTTTGTGAAACCATGGGGGAAATATGTGCAGAGGTGAAATCCAAGGTGCTGGGCTGTTCGCCGCGGGCGCGGCGCTGGTCTGCCTGCTGGGCTGCTCGGGGAGCGCCCGCGATGGCCGTGCGCCGATGGCCGCCGAAAAAGCAGGGGAGGCTTCAACGTTTCCCGTCGCCGTCCAGTTCTCGCCCGTGCCGAACGCGCCGGGGTGGCAGGGCGACCGGCCGCTCGACGACGCCCTGATCGCCGCCACGCTCGACAACATCGCGGCGCACGGCATCACGTCGCTCTATCTGCCGCAGCCGCCGCACATCGTCGCCCCCATTCCCGCTGCGGTTCATCCCGCCATTGCCCGCGAGGCGCAGGCGCGCGGCCTGACGGTGACGTGGCAGGCCGACGGGCTGGAGCTGTTCGGCCGCGTGAATCCGCCGGACCTCTGCGTTTACTCGCCCGGCTACGCCGAGGCGGTTAAGAAGAACGTCTCCGAGCGGCTCGCTCCCCTGGCAAACCGCCGGGAGGTCGAGCGGGTCTTCTGCTTTCAGGACGAACCCTTTCATCAGGGCGTCGGCTCGTTCGGCTACAACGCGGAGGTGAAGGCCGAGTTCCGCAGGCGGTACGGATACGAGCTGCCGCCGGATCTGGATTCGATCCGCAACGACCCCGTCAAATGGCTGGATGTGATCAACTTCCGCTCCGATTATTTTCCGGACGGCTGGCGGCAGACCTATCGGGCGATCAAGGCCGTCAATCCCGGGTTCAAGGCGATTCTGACCCACGACAGCCACAGCACGTTCGGCGCCGCGGCGGGCTCGGACGCCCAGATGTTTGTGGACGACGTCTACCACTGGGGCGGCGATTTCGCCGACACCTTCGTCTATGACATCTACCCCTACATGATGACCGATTTCCGCTACGGCGAGTGCAGCCGCATCGCCAAGCCGCGCATGAGCCAGTTCCACTACTCCTTCGCACAGATGCGCAACGTCACGCGGGCGTACGGCAAGGAGCTCGGCTTCTGGTTCGGCACCTACAATCCGGCTTGGTTCAAGGATTTTCTGGGCGAGGATCTGCGCCGCATGGCGTGGGCCGAGCGCGAGACAACCGCCTCCGCCGTGGCGCAGGGCGCCGACTTTCTGGTGTCCGGCTTCGGCATTCCCATCGATGCCGGCCACTGGGACGAGCTGGGCAAGGGTCTCAATCTGATTCAGCGGTGCGGCCCCGGACTGCGTCAGGCGCCGAAGCTGAAGGCCAAGGCGGCCTTTCTCTTTCCGCGCACCCAGTGCATTCAGACGCAAGAGGAGTACTGGAACGTGGCGTTGGCCTACGAGCTGTTCCTGAGAGCGTTCGGCGAACTCGACGTCCTACACGAAGAACAGGTCGCAGACGATGCAATGGGAGGGTACGCCGTGCTCTGTCTGTTCGATGTGAAGCTGCTGCCCGAGGAGGTGGCCGCGCGGATCGCCGCGTTCGTCGGCAAGGGAGGCGTGGTCATCGCCGACTGCGTGCCGCAGCTGGGGCGGCACAGGGAGCCGATGGGCACGCTGTTGCCGCTGTTCGGCGTGGCGTCGGCTGAGACGAACCGCGCGATGCGCGCGGGCCTTTGGCTGGAGCACCGCGCCCTCAAGCCCGGCTACGCGCGTCCGCCGGCGCCTGCGCAGGCCGCGACCGCGCAGGTGGTGGGAAAGGGGCTGGGCGAAATGTTCAATTTCACCGCCGCGAGCCCGCGCGCGTGCCGGGTCACGACGGGGCAGGTGGTCCTGAAGACGTGCGACGGTGCGCCCGCGCTTATCCGGCACGCGAGCGGCAAAGGCGCGGCGTGGCTGCTGGGCTTCTGCACGCAGGACACCTTCTTCCGGACGTGGGAGGCCGACGACGCGGCTGCGCGCCGTCAGCTCTACGCGCTGTTTCACGCGGTGGCGGCCCAGTCGGGCGTGCGGCCGCACGTCTATTCCGACAACCCGGACGTGGAGGCCGCGGTACGGGCGAACGGGAAAGAGGCTTATCTGTTCGTGATCGACCACGAGGCACCGACCAAAACGAGCCGCGTCGAGCTCGCCGATCTGCCGTTCAAGGCGGTCCGCGCCGTCGACGTCGAAACCGGCCGGGAGGTGCCGCTGGAGCGCCGCGGCCGCGTCTTGGCGCTCGCGGCCGACCTGACCGGCGGCGCGACGAAGATCGTGCGGCTCACGCCGAAGCGCTGAGCGATTCATCCGTGCTCCGCCGGATGCCGGTAGGGCAGTCGCGTTCCGTGCGGTGTTGGGGCTGCGGTCAGCAAGCCGCTCGCCGCCGCCGCTTCCCGCGGCGCATCCCCCTCTTCTGCGGTCATGGTGTAGCTGTCGGCTACCGGCTTCTCGGGGGGCGGAATAAGGGGGATGATTATCATAATTCGACATTAGACAAATGGGGCTTGCCGAGCTTCGCCGGGACGGCGGCGGTGAAGTCCGTCGAGAGCACGATGTTGTTGTCGTAGCGGACGTTCGCGTAGCCGAAGACGTAGTCGTCCGCACAGAGCACCGGCAGCGTGGCGACCCATGCGTTGCCTTCGCGCACGGCCGGCGCGTCGCGCCACGCGCGGGCGAAGCTGCACGGCTCTTTCTGCGCGTAGTAGACCTGCAGCTCCCGGACGCGCTGGGGCGCGGCGGGCGTCACGCGGAGCGCGGGAACGCCCGCGCTGTCCAGCGCGAGCGTCGCCTTGGGGCGCTCCGGCCAGTCGACGCCTTTTCCGAGCACGTACTTCTCCAGCCAGAGCTTGCAGTCGTCGCCGAGCTTTTCCGTGTCGTGGTGTCCGCGCGCCTGAACCGCAAAGGACCAAGGCACGCCGGGCTTGAACATCTTGAAGGTCTGCTCGCTGCGCTCGTGGCCGCCGTGGTGGTCGTTCGAGCCGTTCAGCCAGAGCGCGGCCGCCGTAACATAAGGCGCGTGGGCCTGCGCCTCGACGGTGTCGAGGAAGAGCCGCTCGCCCGGCGTCATCGGCGGCTCGCGGTAAGGCACGTTGTACAGCCAGACGGCTTTGTTGCGGTAGTACTCGATCCAGCCGATGCCGAAGTACGCAACGACCGCCTTGACGCGCGGGTCCATGCCGAGGTTCCACATCAGCGTGCCGCCGTACGAGTAGCCCTTCGCGCCGATGCGCGACCGGTCCACCTCCTTCTGCGCGCACAGGTAGCTCAGCACGCGGCGCTGAAGGGCGTACCAGAGGTAGTGCGAGGTCTGCCGCGGGTCCGTGATGTCGCTGCCATCCGGCAGCCGGGAGTGAATCACCTTCCCTTCCATTCGGCCGTAGTCCATCGTTTCCGGATATTTCGTGCAGTGCGCTCGCCCCTCTTTCTTGCCGCAGTAGTCGAAAGACATGACGGCCCAGCCGTCATTCACATACTCCGGGTCGATATTCGCCGTGGCCATCCAGCCATGCACGTTGAGTAGGCCCGGTGCGCCCTTCGTGTCCGCCTTAACCGCGTACGTGCAGAACACGCGGACCTCTTCGCCGAGCACATAGGCGCTGATGTAGGAATCCCTGAAGCAGACGCCGTCCTTGGTTTCCTGGCGGACGACCTCTTCCTTGAAATCGCCTTTGTCCGGATCGTAGTCTTTCCAAAGCTCGGGAGGCGTGAGCGCCTGCGCGGCGGCCGCCGCTAGGCACAAGATGGCGGTGGGTAGGGTGGTGCGCATGTCTTCTCCTGGGGCTTACTTTTTTGCCGGCACGGGGATCGGTTCGCCCGCCACGACTGCCTGCAGTTCAAGCCACGGCCGCGGGGCGCCCTCGACGCCGACGACCTCCAAGCGGGCGTCTTCCGTCGCGCTCCCGGGGTTGGCCGCGTCGATGCGGTTCTGCGCGTTCGTACCGAGCCACGCCCTTTCCACGCGGGTGCCGGCCGTGACGCGGCACCCCGGCTTCGAATGGGCCGCCGACCAAGCTTGCAACAGCATACAGGCAAAGCTCTCGGATGTCAGCCCAATCCTCGGATGCCATGCCCTTGCGGGCGCGTCCACCGGGATGTAGGGAAACCGCTACAGGGCGGGGTGTCCTCGGCGCACATAGGCGGGCTGGGATTGAACTTCATTCATGAAGGCGAGTATGTTGGCCAGCGGAACGTCGCCTTCAACGGCGTGCGCGGGGGCGAAGACATAGCCGCCGCAGCGCCCCTCGTTCAACAGGCGGCGGCACTCGGCGCGCACGTCCGCTTCGCTGCCGTAGGGCAGCGTTCGCTGGGTGGATAGGCCGCCGTGAAAGGCCAGGCGTCCCCTGTAGCGGCGCAACAGGGAGTGCGTGTCCATGACTTCCGGCTGAAAGGGGTTGAAACCGTTGAGCCCGAGCCCGATCAGGTCGTCGAACAGCTCGTCCACGTCGCCGCACGAGTGGATCATCAGATACTTGCCGGACGCGCGTACGGCCGCATACAGGCGACGGAGCTGGGGCTTGATGTACTCGTCCCAGAAAGGTTTGCCCATGATGAGGCCGTGCTGCTGGCCCCAGTCATCGCCGAAGTAAACGGCGTCGATGTCGTATTTCAAAGCTTCGCGCACCTGCGCAATGTCGTAGTCGGCGATGGCGGAGAGAAGTGCGTGCACGAAATCCGGATGGTCGATGAAGTCCATGAGCAGGTTTTCCATTCCGCGCAGCGTCCACGCCCGCTCGAACAGGGAGAAGCCCAGATAGAAAACGCGGAAACGCTCGGGGTGCCGGTCGATCCGCTGCGGGATATCGCGGAAGAAGCGCGCGTCGAGCGGGTCGGGAAAGGCGTAGCCGGCGAGCGTGGGCTCTGGCAGCGCGTAGCCCTCGACGTTGCCGATGTCCCTGTCGACGCTGCGGTCCCAGACGACGCCGAAGACGTCGCGGAAGCGGTTCGCGCCCACGTCTTCGAAGAAGCCGATGGCCGATCCCAGTTCGAGAAAGTGGTTGTCGACGGCCGCCTCGGCGCCGGCGTCGCCGCCGAAGTGCGCGCGCAGCGCCTCCCACGCTTCGCAGGTGAACTGACAGTGCCACGGCACGTACGCGGGCCTTTCGCCAGCGAACACCTGCCTCACGACGTCGCGTTTCGTCATGCTCGTTTTCATGCTAGAAGAAGCGGATATACAGTGCGATCACAGACAGGACCAGAAGCGTGCCCCAGAACCCGAACGACTTGTACCAGGGGATGGCCGCGAGCTGTGCGGCCACGTCCGCTGGCAGCGTGCGGTCGATGACCGCGCTCGCCGGCACGTCGCCCCGCGTGCGGAGCGCCCAGATGATCAGGCAGCAGACGACGAAGTCCACGCCCGCGCGAAAGAGGAAGGGGACCGCGGGCCACGGCAGAAGCCGCGCGTGCTCCGCAGCGGTGAAGGCCGCCGCCCAGACCGGGCCGAGGGCCAGGGCCAGCAGCGCCCCGCGCGCGTTGGCGCGCGGGCAAAAGAAGCCTGCGAGGAACACGGCGCAAATCGCCGGATAGAAAAACGACCAGCCGCTTTGGATGTAAGTGAAGATCGCCTTAAGGTCGCGAAGGAAGTAGCCGATCGCCGTGGCAACGACGAGAATGGCGAAGGCGGTCAGGCGGCCGAAGCGCACCAGATCCGCGCTTTTCGCCTCCTTCCTGAAGAGGTGGCGGTAGATGTCGAACGTAACGATGGAGGAGCTCGCGCTGAGCATGGAGGCGATGTGCGACATGACGCAGCCCATGAGCCCGGCCATGACCAGTCCGGTGAAGCCGGCGGGCAGGAGCTGCTTGACCAGAATGGGGAACGCGCGATCCGCTTGGCCCGCGCTCAGCACGCACTGCGCCTTCAGCAGGCCGGTCTCGGCGTTGTACAGCTTGAAGGCGATGATGCCGGGGAGAACCACCAGAAAAGGAACCAGAAGCTTCAGGAAGCCCGCGAAGACGGCGCCCATCTGTCCGTGCCAGACGCTCTTTGCGGCCAGCGTGCGCTGCGTGATGAACTGGTTGCAGCCCCAGTAGAAGATGTTGGCCAGCCAGAGCCCTCCGAAGAAGACGCCGACCCACGACAGCTCGGGGTCGCTCCACGGCATCACCATGTGGAACTTTTCGGGGGCGCCCGCCAGCACGGCCCGGAAGCCGCCCCAAACGGAGGCGCCGTATTCCGGGAGGGCCGCGCCGACCTTGTGCAGGCCGAGCAGGGTGACCGTCACGCCGCCGAGCACCAGCACGGTCACTTGGATGAGGTCGGTGTAGGCGATCGCCTTGAAGCCGCCGTAGATCGCGTAGCCTCCGCCGATCAGGCAGAGGATGGCCAGCCCCCACGCCAAGGGCAGCCCGAAGATCGTCTCAATGGCCATCGAGCCCGTGTAGAGGACGACGGCCAGCTCGATGAAGATGTAGCCGATCAGGCTGAAGCAGGCGAAGACGAGCCGCACCTTGTCGTCGAACCGCGCTTGCAGGAACTCGGGCATCGTGGTGATCCGGCTCTTGAGATAGTAGGGCAGGAAGAACTTGGCGTAGAGGATCAGCGCGATGGCGGCGAGCCACTCGTAGCTGGCGATCGCGAGGCCCTTCGAGAAGCCCTGTCCGCCCATGCCGATGAAGTGGTGCGTGGAGATGTTGGCTGCGATCAGCGAGCCGCCGATGATCCACCAGACGAGCTTGCGCCCGGCGAGAAAGTAGTCGTCCGAGCCCTTCTCTTTGCGCGAGGCCAAAACGCCGACGAGGGCCACAGTGAACAAGTACGCGCCGAAAACGATCGCGTCTAAACGGATTGGAGTCATGGTGTGTTACGCCGCGTCGGGCGTCTTTCTAAGGGCTGTTCTCAGGCCTGACCCGGTTGTCGCTTCCCAGCGCCACCTTGAGCAGGGCGGGACGCTCTGTGAAAGGGGCGGACGGGTCGCTGCCGAAGAACGTGGACCACCACTGTCCCTGGCGGTCTTTGAAGAACGTGTTGTGGCCGCCGTGCGGAACCGCCAGACAGCGCTCGCTCCACGGCCCGTCGAGCGACGGGGCGGATGCGATCATGCAGTCGTAGGTGTGGTTTTTGCTGTCTGGCGGATTGACGTCCGCGCAGGAGAGGAAATAGCGTCCGTTGGCTTTGAACAGGAACGCGCCCTCGTATCCAACCTTCGGCGCTCCGGCGGGCCGAAGCAGGCGCGGCGGTTCCGCGAGGCCGGTCATCTCCTTGTTCATGCGCGCGAGCCAACCCGCCGCATACAGGAAATAGACGGTGCCGTCGTCGTCCTGAAACAGCGACGCATCGATGTCGGGCGTCAGAGGCCCGTCCGGTTTCACGTCCACATAGGGCCCCTCGGGGCGGCCTGTGGCGCTGCGCAAGATGCCGGTGCCGCAGTATTGGCCGTCCGCGCGGCGATAGTTCACCGAGTAGGCGATGTAGAACGTGCCGTTGATGAAGTGGAGTTCCGGCGCCCAGATCGCGCGCAGCCGTTTGCCGTTCGCGTCGGTCGAGCCCGTCTGCCAAGTCGCGTCCCTCTCGAAACTCCACACCAGGCCGAGCGGCTCCCAGGCCTTGAGGTCTTTCGATTTCCAGACGCGGATGCCTTCGTTCGTCTCCCACCAGGTCGGAGCGCCGGTTGTGCCCGTCAGGTAATAGGTGCCGTCCGGCCCCACGCAGACGCACGTGTCGCGCATCGGATAGTCGAACAGCGGACGCATGGGGGGCAGCTCCGATGCGTCGGGCAAGCCGTCGGTCGCGAGGCCGATGTCGATGTACTGCCCTCCGGACGTCTGATGGCAGTGGACGGCCAGCAGATTCCGGCCCGGCTTCAGAGCGGCGAGGGCTTCCGGCTGGATCGGGAATTGGTCGTAGGCCGTGGTCCAACCGGGCAGCTCGGCCGCAAGCACGCCGTTCAGATAAACCGTGGCGTCTTCATCGTGGTGCGCGATGAACCGAAGCTTTCAGGGATAGGACGTACAAGCTGCGTTTTCCTGCGGGCGCGGGATACGGCAAAGTCGGATAAAGGCGCTTCTGTCACAAGTAGCGGACGTGGCTGAAGGGGCTCGGGCGGGTCCGGCGCCCGTTTTTCGAGCCCGAGAGTTGACAGCGGGCACCCCAAGACGTAGGATAACCAACGTTTTCAAGCAGGAGAGGCTAAACCTCTCGGGCGTGTGGGCGCGGGCGCGCCTGTCCGGAGAACAACGGAGGGTCGGATGTGTACGGGCTACGATTACGGATTGTTCCTGTATGCCCTGACCGAATTTAACCATCCGCTGGCCGCTGAAATTTACCGGAAGATGATGAATTTGAGGGACAAATCGGGAACCTGGTGCGAATATTACCAGGACGATGCCCCCAGTGGCTGTCGCTACCGGCCATGGGAAAGCGGCATCAACATCGAAGCTGCGATCAACCATGTCACCAAAACCAACAAATAACCTGATAATGAAAAACTTTTGGATCATACTGACAATCGTCCTTTTCTGGACTGTGACCGGTTTTTCGAAACCAAAGTCAAACTTCGAGGTCTGGCAACTCCCTTCCCAGATCAACACCATCGGGAATTCCTATGTGTTCAGGATGAACGACGGCAAAGTGGCCGTGATGGATGGCGGCGTAAAAGAAGAAGCCCCGTACCTGCGCGGGTTCCTGGCCGCCCTGGGCAACAAGGTCGATGTGTGGTTTGTGAGTCACCCCCATGATGATCATGTTGGGGCTTTGGCTGAAATTCTGAAGGATCCCAAGGACCTGAAAATTGAAAAAATTTATCACTCCGGGTTCTCTCCTGAGTTATATGGAGCAGAACCTGGAAGTAAGGAAGGCGTTGAGCAATTTTATGAATTGCTGAAAAAATCAGGGATTCAGGTGGAAGATATTAAAACTCCAGGCATGGTGATCACGCTCGACCAGACCAGTTTTAAAATTCTGGGCGTGAAGAACGAAGACCTCCGGATGAACCCCTACAACAATTCGAGCATGATCATCCGGGTTTGGGACAATGCCAAATCGATGGTTTTCCTGGGCGATTGCGGCAGCGAAGAAAGTGAGCGATTACTAAAGAGTCCTTTTCGTAATGAACTCGATTGTGATTACCTGCAAATGGCTCATCACGGACAACAGGGCGCAAGCAAACATTTCTACCGCACCGTCAAATTCAAAGCTTGCTTGTGGCCTTCGCCATCGTGGGTGTACAACAACGACATTGGGAAAGGCTTCAACACCCACATCCTGAAAACCATCGAAATCAGGGATCTGGTCGACTCGCTCGGCATCAAAACAAACTATATAAGCTGGAAAGGATTGTACAAGATAAAAGAACCAAAGCTTAACTAAGTCATGCTGAAACGATCATCGGTTATAATATGCGTATTCATTGCGATGGCTTTCTCTTCTCTGCTGAAGGCCAATTCGCCATGCGCTCAGGCAAGCCCATTGTTGGACCTGACTTTTGAAAAAGCAGGTTCAGCAGCTCTTTTTACTGCCACCAACGGGAGTGTTTCTCAAAACAACGGATCGCTGGAATATGCTTTCCAGAAAGCCTCTTCGCTCAGCTCGCCATCGTTCGAAAACAGTCGCAACGGCATATACAACCCGACACTGGAAGTACGCAACACCATGTTCTTTCTTATGGAGAACCGGAGTTCGGCAACCAAGCTGAAGCTTAGTTTTATAACCGATGAAGACAGAACTTACGACAACTCAAAATCAAAAGTGTTTGACATTCAACCTAACACGCCTAAAAGTGCGTTCTACTTCAATATTTCAGACGGATAGGACGGATAAGCTGCATTTTCGAGTGAGCGGAGGGATACGGCAAAGTCGGATAAAGGCGCTTCTGTCAAGTCGGGCGCGGGCCGGAAGGGCGGGGAGACGGTTCCGGCGGACGTTTTTTGACGCCCGGCGTTGACGGCGGGCACCGTAAGGCGTATGATGGGACCGTTTTCCGGTCGGAGAGTGAAAGCCGGAAGGACGTGCGGGCGCGGGCGCGCCTGTCCGGAGAACAACGGAGGGTCGGATGTGTACGGTGGATCACGATGCGGTCTTTGAATATCTTCCCGGCGAACCTCGCGAGAAGGTCGTCGGCCATCTTGTCGATGGCAAAGTCGGCGAACGCCCGCGACACCGTCGATTCCGACGGAATGTCCGACTTGGCCTCCCATCCGCAAAGTCTGCGCAGCGCCGGAGACCTGCGCACTTCGCCGAGCGCATCCTTTGTCTCCGGCCAGTTCCAGACGTGCTTCATGAGAAGGAGCTTGAAGATGGCAAGGCGGCTCGACGGCTTTCTTCCGTTGCCGCACCATCCGTACCGTGCCGCAATCTGCCGCAGTTCAAGCGACTCCGCGACGCGCACGAACAGCCTCTGCTCTTCGTCGAGTTCCCCGACCTCGTCTTCGATGAAGTTGAAGAGAGATGGCTGTATCGTCAGCCAATGGCTGGAAAAAGTTTCGCACATGCCATTTTCGGTCTTGTCTTTCATGCGTGTATTATATCATATATATTGCAGAAATGCAATGGTAATCGCAAAATAATTGCAATTACCCCCCCCCCCGAAAATGTCAAAAGCCCCCTTGCGGAATGTCTGCCGAAATGATATAATACCGACGCTTGATTCCTCGGTCGTTGAGGTCTGCCAGCGGGTGTCAGCAAGTCAGGCGGCTTGCCCCGCAGCCTCGCAAAAGAGGGGTTTTGCAATTACCTCAGCCGTTTTCGGCGGAAAAGGGTACAATTCTTCTGACATGGATCGAGAAAGGACAAAGCCATGACAACAACAGCACTCAAAGTAAAGCCGGATGTGGGCGTCGCAGTCAATAGGCTCCTGACATTGGTTGCGGCTTCGGCGATCGCCGTTCTTTTGCCTTCGGCGGTATCCGGCGAAACGGTAAGCGCCTATTCGGGCAATGCGATTTCGCTCGATTCCCGGCTGAACGAACGCGATTGCGGAGTTTCAGCCGCGTTTGATTCACGACTCAATGTCGCCGAGTGGAGTGAGAACGGAACGGATCTCAACTCCTACAAGATCGGCGGTACGATCATCATCATCAAATAAAGGAAAAACATGAACAGGAAAGCAACAACAGTTTTCGCAGCAGTCGCCTTGGGCGGTTTCTGCGCATCGGCGATGCCGACGGTCTCGGATGTCACAATCTCGCAACCGGACGGTTCGCGGACGGTGACGGTCGAATACACGCTTGGCGAAGAAGCGGCAATCATCACGCTCGACGTCTGCACTAACGGGCTTGCCAATCCCGTATCGATCGGACTCGGCAACGTGCGTTCGCTTTCCGGCGACGTCAATAAGCTCGTCCAGATCGGCGACAGGAAGATCACGTGGCGTCCTGACAAGTCGTGGCCGGATCACCTGATAACCGATGGTTCGGTTGTCGCCAAGGTCACGGCGTGGCCGCAGGACAACCCGCCGGACTATATGGCGGCCGATCTCATCACCGGCACAAACATATCATATTACGTCAGCGCTGCGGCAGTCGATGGCGGCGTGACGAACGACATTTACAAGCGGTCAAAGGTTCTCATGCGCAAGATTCACGCCGTCGAGGCTGGGCCTTGGCCTATGGGCGCCGCAAATGTCGCGACGGTCCACAACGTCACCTTTACAAACGACTATTACATCGGCGTGTATGAGACAACGCAAGAGCAGTGGTATCACATTATGGGCGCATACAAGGGATATTGGGGAACCGCCGCCAACAGGGACACGCGTCCCGTGGAATTCATGTCATACAACATGTTGCGCCATAGCGGGAACGACACAACTGATTCCGCTCACATCTACCCCAATCCCCCCGCCGACGCTTCGTTTCTTGGCAAGATCAAGGCAAAGACAGGCGTTGCGTTTGACCTTCCGAGCGAGGCGCAGTGGGAGTTCGCCTGCCGCGCCGGCGTGTATGGCAATTACTGGAACAACGGCAGCGAGTGCTTGATAATAACCGACACTGACGCAAGCAGCAGGCACATTGACACAAACTTGAATGTGGTGGCCAGAAACGTTTGCAATGGCGGCAAGATGCCTTTAGGCGCCGAAGCGGACACTTTGTCCGGCATCTTCGCAAATCCGCTATGTTCAACTGAGTGGGCAACCGCGACCGTCGGGAGCTACGCGCCAAATGCCTGGGGACTCTATGACATGCACGGCAATGTCTCGGAATTGTGTCTTGACTTCTGGCCAGGCGGCTCGTCTGGAAATGGTGCCGTTTACGTCGGGACCAACCCGTCCTATGCATATCGTGTAAGGAGAGGCGGCAATATGTGCGATCCGGTTAATAACTGCAATTCAGCTTACAAAAGAGACAGCGGTAGTATTGCTAATAGCTTCTCCTATAATGGATTCCGCATGGCGGCACCGGCAGTGGTTCGATATTGACATATGAGGGAATTGCAAAATCTCGTTTTAATGGGTCTCATATGAGTAGCAAACTTCTGACTTTGTTTCTTTCTGCGCTGGTGTCGTCCGCGCTTTGGGCGCGACCGCAGTTCGACAAGTCGCTTTTCACCAAGACCTTCTGGGCGCTGCATCAGTTGGAGAGCATAACCTATGCGCAGACGCCGGCTTGCTATGACCGGCAGCTGACCCGCAGTTGCGGCGACCCAACGATGGACAATGTGGTGCTTGCCCATCGCCTCTCGAAGGCGGGCGTCAAGGGCGTGTTTCTAATTGACGGAAGCATGCCCAACCTCGATTCGATGCTGAAGGGCTTCGAGATGTCCGAGGCCGGCGTAAAGGTGTCGCTCACTGCCGGCACCCTGGGACCATTCGGCAATACGCTTCGCGGCGCCAAGGGTGACGAGGCGGTTGTGGCTGCTATCGTAATGGGGTGGACAGGCCTTTTGGGTAAATACCGTGACCGGATGCTCAAGCACCCCGCATACGCCCGCTGCGGCGGACGCCCGGTTGTGTCGATATACCAGTGCGGACTTTCGTCGATAACGCCTAAGCAGTTCGCCAAGGCCATGGAGAAGATTGAACGCGATGCCTTCCCTTGCGTCTGGGTTCTCATTGCCGACTGCCGTCCGCCGAGCTACGACCTCGGATGGATGGAGGCGTTGGACGGCCTGACATACTACTCTCCGCGTTCGGGGTGTGACTTGAAGACGGTGGAGAAGGCGATGCGGGAGCGATATCCAGGCAAGGTCCACCTGCCTACGGCGCGTCCGAAGCATCAAGGGGCGGACTACGGCGAGACGGGTCGTGACGTCGGGCTATTCACTGGATGTCTTCGCCGCACGTTCAAGAACGCGCTTGAGACCAGCCCGGAGGCGATATGCCTGAACGAGTTAGCTGAATTTCAGGAGCAAAGCCATGTCGTTCCGTCTTATCAGCTGTTAGACACATATTGGCGCATCTGCGGTGAATACTCGCGACTATTCAGGGGACTGCCGCTCCCGGACCGCAAGAAGCCGGAGCTCTTCCTGACCGCGCGCAAGGATATTATGCTCGGCGATTCATTTGAGTGCGAGGTGCTGGCATTTGCCATGCCTGGCGGACCGTCGGCGGAGATAGACCTGCGGCTTCTAAACGAGCGAGGCGAGGAAGTGTTCGTATTCCCGAAACGCACTATCAAGTGCGACGGGATGCGTTCGGCTATATTCTCCGCGCCGACCGATAAGCTTGTCGATACGCTCGCGCTCACGCCGGTATTGCGATATCGGTGCGCAGGGGAAGCATCCGGCGATTATTGGTTCCGTCCCACGAGGATATGGGTCGGCAATGTGGCATCGGACGAGATGTGGTCAACGCCGATCGACTGCGCTTCGGAGGGCAACGCGCAGACTCTGTGGCTTTGGGGCATTGGCAGAAACCCGAACTTCACTGTCGTGGAGAAGGGGAAGATGCCGTCAAGGCCGGCTTGGCTAGAAAGCATGTCGTGGGGCAGGGATGCAGTGTTCGCCGGAGGCGTTGCGGTGCTGAAATGCGGGGCGGTTGGCGTTAACCTGCGTCATAGTGCGCTGACGGCCGCACACGGACTCGGCTTCGGACGGCTTTTGGTCAACGGTTGGTCGGACGGCATTTCCCCCGAGTTCGGAGCGAGCCTCTTGCCGCCCGTAAGGTTCCTGGAGTGGGAGAGGGTTAACACGGAGATTGTCTCGCTGCCGTGTGTCCGTGACGGCAAGCGCAGCGAATATGTCTATGAACAGCCGCGAAGCTTCTCCGTTTCGCTGCCGATCACGTTAGTTTCGTCCGAGAAGTTGTTGGACAAGTGCGATGCACGCATTGCGATTTCCGATGCGGTTGATTATAGCGGTTATGCTGTAAACGGTGATGACTTGAATGCCATCGGCTTTGGCATCGCGCAGTTTTTCAAGTGGCCCAAGGTCAGGGAACTGAAAAGCGTTAAGGTGCCGAAATGGCGCGTGCCCTTTTTCGACTACCGGTTCACCGAGGACACCGGCGGCATGGCCGTAGATTACAGCGGCTACGGGCATCACGGATGGCTAGGTGGCAATGGCTCGGGAACAGGTCCCGGAACGGCGGGATCGGTGGACGGTTATTCGTTCCAGAACTTTGGCTGGGACTTTCTGCCGCCTGAGAGGAGCACGCCGAAAGACGCGCCGCGCTTCGTGCGTGACGGCGACGGGGTAGGCGCTGTGCGATTCGACGGGACGAACAGCATTGCGATTCTGCCGGCCAGGACGCAGGCGCCGTTCGCTCAGACCGTCGAAATGGAGATAAAGCCCGACGCCACCGGTCGAAAGATGATATTGGCTGCCAGTGGGGGACATGACGGAGGTGTCGAGGAGAAGGATTTCGCCAAGCAACGCATTGGCCTTACGGAAGACCTGCATGTTTTTGCGCATTTCCCGGGCGCTGGAACTGCCGTCACCTCGCAGACCGCGCTTGCATCCGGAGAATGGTCGAAAGTCGCGCTTGTTGATGACGGCGAACGTGCAACGGTGTTTGTGAACGGCCGGCCTGTCGCGAAAGGCCGTTCGTCGCCGCCTAACAACCGCATCCGGACCGCAGGATATCTCGTCGTCGGTTTCGAGACAACGGGAAATCACTGCTATTCTACATGGTACGAGAAGAAGGATGGCGCACATTACTCGGGGCTCTTGCGGCGTATCCGCGTAACTGCCCGCGCCCTTCGCGGAGAAGAGCTTTTGTGAATTTTGCGGCAGCATCATCGTTCATGCTGGCAATGGCCGCGCACATGGCCTTTTGTGCACAACTCCCAACCGGGTTCTCGCCGCGGATGGTGCATTCGGCGTATGGGATTGACGATTATCCCGACGAGTATCTCGTCGGCATCGCGAAGACCGGCGTCGATTCGATCCTGGTCTATATCTCCGACCCGCCCGATGTTACGCGCAGCGGGCGGCACGAGGACATCTGCGGCCTGGTGGCAAGGGCGGCAAAACATGGAATCGGCGTCTATGCGTATGCCGATTTCCCCGAGAAGGCGGCGAAGATGCATCCGTCGGAACCTAGGGCGGAGGAGTGGTATGACAAGTTGTTCGGCTCCATTGTAAAGAACGCTCCGGGCCTGAAGGGCATCGTCTGCGTAGGCGAGTCGGTGGCGTTTCCATACCGCGACCACTCTTCTGTGAACTACTGGTGGAGGCCCTGTCCCGGCGGACGCATGTCGACCGGCTTTTGTCCCGTCCCGGACTGGGCTGAATGGCTGCAGCTCGTGAAGAAGGTGACGCGGCGGCATAATCCGGACTTCGACATAGTGTTCTGGACATACAACTGGTACCGGGCGCCGGAGAAGGATCGTGTGGCGCTCATAGAGCGGATACCGACGGATATTTCGCTGCTTGTCACTTTCGAGATGGGCGACAGTCCTGTCCGCAAGTGCGGGTTGGACACTTCGGTCATGGATTATTCCATTACGCGGGCAGGTCCCAGACGGATAGGACGGATAAGCTGCATTTTCGAGTGAGCGGAGGGATACGGCAAAGTCGGATAAAGGCGCTTCTGTCAAGTCGGGCGCGGGCCGGAAGGGCGGGGAGACGGTTCCGGCGGACGTTTT
>Ga0209098_1001080_pt1 | contig 27046 bp, 24 predicted proteins | sample AD_JPNHW1_MetaG_FD_184429 | JGI IMG/M metagenome (GOLD analysis project Ga0209098, IMG submission 184429) | Active sludge microbial communities of municipal wastewater-treating anaerobic digesters from Japan - AD_JPNHW1_MetaG (SPAdes) (version 2) | ecosystem: Engineered > Bioreactor > Anaerobic...
ATATATAGAAATGATCAGGCTGAAAACGGCTGTGCTGATTGCCGCCGGCTGCGTGATAGGTGCCCGTATAGGCGGTGCCTGTGCAGAAGATGCCCGAAAACTCTATGACTTCGGCATCAATATCGGACTTGCATTTCAGCTAAAGGACGATCTGCTTGATGTATATGGCAGTGAAGCCAATTTCGGAAAAAAAATCGGAGGCGATATTCTGTGTAATAAAAAAACTTACCTACTCATTCATGCCCTTAAAAAAGCCAAAGGAAAGGATGCTGAAGAGCTGAATTATTGGTTAAAGAATATTAATCCGGAATCTGCCTGCGAAAAAATTAAAGCAATGACAGAACTCTATAACCGGCTATCAGTCAAAGATATTTGCGAAGAAGCGATTGATTACTACTACACCAAAGCAGTAGCGTCGCTCGCTGAGGTCGCAGTACCCGACGTTAAAAAATCCGAATTAAGAGGATTTTCAGAAAAACTGATGTCACGTAAAGATTAAATTATGTACTTTTGCTTACAAACGTTATTTAGTGCGAAATAACCCCCTGTAAACAACTAACTTTCAGCCCGGAATTAACTATTTTCAACTAACCAGATGCCCTACCGCCGCTTGCCAAATACCGATCAGGCCCGACTAAGAGCTTTACGCACCGCCATACAAATGGGCGAAAAGCAAAGTTACGACAAGCAGGTGGTGTCCTTCAAAGCCATTCATGAAGCTCAGACATTTCTCAATGTATTTGAGAAACAAATGCAACTCTACAAGCAAACTCTCGAAAGTCAGGTCAATGCCAACAAACAATATCAGCAGATTTTATACAATGCCCGAATGTACATCTCACATTTCATTCAGGTGTTCAATCTTTCGGTCATACGGGGGGAAATAAAAAAAGAGCACAAACTGTATTATCACCTGAACCCCGACACTCATCAGGTTCCGGATTTAAGCACCGAAACAGCCATTCAGGAATGGGGAAAAAACATCATCAGCGGTGAAAATGAGCGCATCAGGAATGGCGGAACCCCTGTATACAACCCCACCATAGCAAAAGTGCAGGTTCATTTCGAGGTTTTCAAGGAATATAAATCCACTCAACGCATCTATCAAAGCACCACCACTCACAACTGGGAGGAACTGGTCAATCAGCGGAAAAAAGCAGATGCCATCATTCTGGATATTTGGAATCAGGTAGAGGAGCATTACCGGAACGAAAAACCGTATGCCAAACTGATGAAATGCAAAAAATTCGGATTGGTGTATTATTACCGACGGCACGAAAAGGAACTTACACCCGATGATGACCTGTAAATCCCTCAGCCAGTGGCTGTTTACTCTATTGTTTTGCTGGGACTGAACACGCTGGTAACTTTCATATCCCGACGGGTAACAGGAATCTTTCGTAATACCTGAAAATCAAATCCCACACCATACGTTGTAATACTTTTTGAATTGAGAAATCGATCGTAGTAGCCTCGTCCGCGTCCCATACGGTGCCGTTCCCGGTCAAAAGCGATGCCCGGAATAATGGCCAGATCAAAATGTCCCTTGTATATATCGGTGGTAGGTTCCAGAATATTACCTTCGCCCATCTGCATTTCTTTGGACGAAACATATCGGCGCAGATGCATTTTATCACCCGAAACCGAGGGGAGCAAAATAATTTTGTTCTCGCTCCATTTTCTTACGTATTCGTGAGTGGGAAGTTCCGAGGGGGTAGACCAGTAAAGAAATACGACTTTCGCCTTTTGGAAGGCAAGCATCGTTTCAATTCGTTCAAATACAATTCGGGCAGCTTCCTTTTTTTCCTCTTCGGATAGCTGCCGTTTCTTGGCGCGGATATCGGCACGAATTTGATATTTCTTATCTTTTATTTGTTTCTGTTTTTGGAAAATACTGAAATTCTTTTCAAAAAATCGTTTAAGGGAAAATCCAATCATACTAATATCTTTTTCAAACAAAGGTTTATATCGGGTAAACAAATATTTCTGAACATTTACAGTTAAAGTTGACCGGCATCCACCAGTATCACCACACGCTCCACTATACGGTCTTTATCCTTTCCGTCATAATCCTGCCTGAGCGTAGATCCAAATAATCCAGCCACCGAATTCCAGAAAAAAGCAGGTACAGCACCCAGATAACCCTTTACCAATTCGTAGGTATTCACCTCGTATTCGCGATCGATGAGTTTCATCAGCATTTTTCCCTGATTTACCGTCAGGTTTCGCAGTTCTTTTTCGTATTTTCGGAAGGCTTCTTTTTTGTACTGACTGATGTATTGTTTACGCTCCCTGTCACCCGGCAATTTCAATAATTCTGCGTTCACCTGGGTGATTTCATACGAAACCATACGGGCATACGGAAGTGCTTTTTTTACATCCCGAACCGTTCGCCAGTAGAATTTTTCCTGATTTTTGCTGGTAAAAACCATGGGTGGAAATATATAAACCTCCCGGATATAGTCCACAAAAAGTGTATCTCCATTCAGGATTACTTTTTCCATCATTGTAGAATATGAAAACTTATCCTTAGCGACAGTAACATCCTGGGCAACGACTCCAGCGGAGGAGAATGTAATCAGGAGCAGTATAAATATTTTCAGATATCGTCTCAATTCACTAATTTTTATTAGCATACAATATTGTGGTGCAAAAATAAGCGTTATTTGCAAGTTCCACAAGTATATAACAATTTTTATTCCAAATTATTTTTTTTAGAATAAACATTTTTTAAATTTATTTCTATGTTTTGGAAAAAACAATTACTTTTATCCTGATATAAATAATTGATATTTCAGTTAAGCCCTGTAAATCGCCGTTTTACAACATATAAATGTAATTGATGAAAAAATTTATCTACATTTTTCTGCTTATATATCCTGCTATCGGTAATATTAACGCACAGATAGCGCCGATTGTTCCCTCGTCTACCTCCATAGCCAATGCATCTGTAGCTGTACAGAACGACTGGAGTGCTTTTCAGAATACAGCCGCACTGGCTCACATCGATAAACTGGAACTGGCCATGCAGTACGAAAATCATTCGATGGTCAAGGAAATGAGCTGGAAAAGTGCTCAGGCAGGAATCAATGCCAAATATGTAAATGTTGGAGTTTCTTTTTCCTATTTTGGCTATTCGCTTTACAATGAAATGATTGCAGGGATTGGACTGGCGCGCAACTTTAGCGATAAATTTTCAATGGGACTCCAATTCAACTACTACAGTGCATATTTCTCGGGCGGCGAAGAAAACCGCTACCGAAGCGCACTGTTGCCCCAAATGGGAATTTCATCCCGCCTGTTTCCAAATTTTACCGTAGGTTTCCATGCTTTCAATCCATTTCAGACAAACATCAAAACCGATTTAACCGAAAAAAGAATACCGTCCATTTACAGCATCGGTACCAACTACGAATTTGCAAAAAATCTGGCGTGGCTCACGCAAATTGACAAGGAAGTGAGTAGTAATTACCGGCTTGCTACCGGATTTGAGTACACCATGCTCCAACAACTCACTGTGAAACTGGGTGCTTACCGGATGGATTATCTGGTTCCCTGTTTCGGAATAGGGCTATACCTCGGTCAGTTACATTTCGACCTGAACGGCGAGCTGCACCCACAACTCGGACTGAACACAATGGCACGTATGAAATACCGGTTCTGAAACAATTATGAGACCGCAACGAATCATACTGCTGATCTCTCTGCTCTGGTTACTTATATCCGGATTGCGGGCGCAAGATGCAACGGGCAATACCGAACAGATCATAGCCGATATCTACGAGCAGGTTTCGGAAGATACCGAAACAGAAATTGACTTCACAAGCCTCTACGAAGACCTTATGGCGCTCGCTGAGAACCCAATTAATCTGAATAAAACCAATAAGGAAGAACTGGAAAAACTACAGTTTCTGTCCGATACTCAGATCGAAAACATCCTGTACTATATTTATAAAAGTGCTCCGCTGAATACAATCTACGAGTTGCAACTGATTGAGGGATTGGACATGACCGACATCCGCCGGATGCTTCCGTTTGTAAGTGTGGGTGAAGGGGAAAGTCAAACCCGGAAAATCAGACTGCGGGATATCCGCCGTTTTGGTAAAAATGAACTCATGATGAGGTTCGATCGTGGACTGGAGACCAAGGAAGGTTACCGGTTTCTGCCCGAAGAAGACGAACAGTCAACTGCTCAAAATGCCAGGAAATACCTGGGCGATCCATATTACACTTACCTGAAATATCGCTTTCATTACCGCGACCGCATACAGGCCGGAGTTACTGCCGAAAAAGATGCCGGTGAACAAATGTGGGGAAATGAGCACAAAGGCTATGATTTCTATTCGGCTCATGTTGAACTGAGAAATTTCGGAAAATTGAAAACCCTGGTGCTGGGTGATTACCGGGTTAATTTTGGGCAGGGACTGGTAATTCGCACCGATTTTTCGATGGGTAAATCATCCTACGTTCTAAATGTATCGCCACGTTCGGGAGGTTTGAAAAAGTACAGTTCTACCGCCGAATCCAATTTTTTTAGAGGTTCAGGTGCAACATTAAAACTTGGTAAAACTGAACTTACGGCTTTTTATTCAAATAAAATGCTCGATGGTGATACCACCAACGGTAATTTTCAGACCATTATCCGCGACGGACTTCACCGCACAGCCAACGACTTGCTGACAAAAGGAACGGTCAACGAACAGGTCATGGGTGGAAACGTGAGTTTCACCCATTCGTGGTTTCAGTTGGGCGCCACCCTGGTGCACACCCGGCTCGATCATGACCTGCAACCCGACGAAGCCATTTATAACCGGTTTTACTTCAGGGGTAAAAACCAGACAGCCGGAAGTGTCAACTACCGCATACGCTGGCATAAATTGAATATTTTCGGTGAAACAGCCATGACCGAAAAATCAGCCGTGGCTACTATCAACGGTCTGAATTTCAGTCCCGTATCGCGGGTAAGTCTGGTGGCATTACACCGCTATTTTGCCAAAAATTACGATACTTTTTTTGCCAATACATTTTCGGAAACATCCCGTGTCAATAACGAAAGCGGGTTATATATCGGTGCTGAAATCCGTCCTGTAAAATTCTGGAAGATTTCAGCTTATGTGGATAGTTATCGATTCTTCTGGCCGAAATTCGGCATCAATTCACCTTCCATAGGGAATGATTTCCTCCTGCAGGCCGATTATTTCCCAAAACGAAATGTAGCCATGTTTTGGCGGGTAAAATATGAGGAAAAAGGACATAATTTCACAGATACCCTGACTACTATGCCGCTTGTACTCACCCAACCCAAATGGCAGGCACGTTACCAACTGAATTATTCGTTCGGACGCTTCAAATTCAAAAATCAACTGGATGCAAACGGATACAGCGATGGAGTGAATAAACCATCGTATGGATTTTCGGCTTTACAGGATGTGAGTTACAGTTTTGAGCGGTTGCCATTGAGTCTGGATATCCGTTTGCATATTTTTGATGCTCTCAATTTCGAAAACCGCTTCTACACCTACGAAAAAGATGTATTGTATGCATTTTCCATCCCCATGGCTTACGGACAAGGCACACGGTATTACCTCAATCTGCGGTACGATGTTAACTCGAGCCTGTCACTCATGTTCAAACTCGCCCAAACCGTGTATGCCGACGACCGAACGACCATCAGCAGCAGCAATGAAGAAATTCAGGGAAACCGAAAAACGGATTTCCGGTTTTTGATGAAATGGCAGTTTTAAGAGTAAAAAAACAAAAACGTCAGGAGAATGGATACCTGACGTTTCTGATGGCAAATTAGTCGTTTATTATTTTTTAATACCTACCCGGTTTAGGATAAATGCCAGTTCAAAGGCAGTGTCCTTTATTCCATCGTATCGCCCGGTAGCTCCGCCATGTCCGGAGTCCATATTCATGTGCAAAATCAACAGATTATCATCGGTTTTCAGTGCCCGAAGTTTGGCAGTGTATTTACTCGGTTCGTGAAACAAAACCTGAGAGTCATTGATACCACCGGTTACGAGCATATTGGGATAATTCTGTGCTTTTACATTATCATAAGGTGAATACGAAAGCATGTAGCGGAAATAATCTTCTTCGTTCGGATTTCCCCATTCTTCGTACTCGCCGGTGGTGAGCGGAAGAGTTTCGTCGAGCATGGTAGTCACCACATCCACAAACGGCACCTGAGCCACGATGGTCTGATAAAGATCGGGTCGCATATTGGCCACGGCACCCATCAGCAAGCCCCCGGCACTGCCTCCCATGGCGGCCAGTTTGTCGGCTGAAGTGTATTTATCGGCTATCAGTTTTTCGCTGCAGGCAATAAAATCGGTAAATGTATTTTTCTTTTTCAGGAGTTTACCGTCCTCGTACCATTGTTCGCCCATATCACTGCCGCCACGTATCTGGGCAATACCAAATACAAACCCGCGGTCGATCAGGCTGTAAAAACTGCTGCTGAAATATACATCCGAACTCATACCATAACTACCGTAAGAGTAGAGCAAAGCGGGATTTTTGCCATTTTTCTTCAGATTTTTTTTGTAAACAACAGCCATCGGGATACTTGCTCCATCGGCAGCCGTAGCCCAAAGTCTTTCCACCTTATAATCGTCGGGATTGAAACCGGATGGAATTTCCTGTTGCTTCAGCTTTTCGGTTTTGGCAGTTTCGCAGTTGTATTCATACAGGGTTGTAGGCCTGTTGAGTGAAGTATATGTATAGCGGAAAGTGGCTGCATCGTACTCCGGGTTTCCGTTGGAATTGGCTGTATAAACTGGTTCGGGGAAGGTGATAAATTCTATTTTCCCGTTGTTGAGATTACGAATTTCAAGATTTGCCAGTCCGTTTTTGCGGGTTTCGATGATGAGATAGTCTTTCTGAACCACCACACTTTCGATGCGCACATCTTTATCATGTGGCATGATTTCTTTCCATGCTTTGCGGTCGGCATAGTCTTTTCGAGCCACCTGGTAGAGTTTTCCGTTCAGATTTTGCTTGTCCTTATATCGAATGAAAAAGTAGTCCCTGTGTGTAAAAACAGAATAGTCCACATCCTTTACCCGGGGCATAAAAATCTTAAATGCTTCGGCAGGTTTGTCGGCCGGTACAAATAGTTCTTCGGTGGTATTCGTACTGCCGGTGTTGATAAAAATGAAATCCCGGGTTTTAGTTTCGGTAACACCGAGGGAAAATTTGGTATCCTTTTCTTCGTAAATAAGCACCGCTTTCGGATTGCCAAGCACCTGACGAAATACGCGGTTCGACCTCAGTGTGACCGGATCTATCACACTGTAGAACAAGGTCTTATTGTCGTTGGCCCAGGCAAATGAGGAAGCACCTTTCACGGCGAAGTCCATATCTTTTCCAGTTTTCAGATCTTTGATTTTCAGTATATAATCGGCAAACGAACCCGTCTCGTTGTAAAAATATCCGGCAAGTTGGTTGTCGGGACTTACATCGTATCCGCCAAACATAAAAGCAGGTTTGCCTTCGGCCATCTTATTGACATCAAAAATGATTTCTTCGGGCGCTTTTTCTGATCCGTTTTTACGGCAATAGGTGCGGTACTGCTTGCCTTTTTCGGTACGGGTATAGTAGTAATACCCATTAGACAGGGTCGGATACGACTGGTCATCTTCCTTTATACGACCAATGATTTCGTCGTAAATTTTTTTCTGAAGATCTTTGGTTGAAGCCATCACCGTATCGGTATAGGCATTTTCAGCTTTCAGGTAATCAATCACTTTCGGATTATTCTTATCCTTCATCCAGTAGTAATTGTCCACTCGCGTTTGCCCGAAATTGATAAACGTATCGGGAATAATTTCAGCCACCGGGGGCTTTGGAAAATCGGTCTGTTTCAAAATATTCACTTGTTTTTGTTGGTTGCAGGAAACCATGGCTAACAGCACACAGGCTCCGGTTAATAGTTTTTGGTTTTTCATGTTTCAGGAATTTTCAGGAAAAGGATATTGAGATAATAAAAAATATCTTAGTTTGAGCCGGCTGCACTTCGGATAAATGCTATCATCCTTTCGTCGTCCGGTATTTCACTCACCTGTGTCAATTGCTTCAACCCTTTCATTTTCGATCTTTCACCAATATCAACCAAAAAAGTATCTGTATCGGGTGTTTCGGGAGCTTTGTGGAATACAAAATTGACGTGTTTTTTGAAAGCCTGTATCACACAAATGATTTTACCGTTGACCATAAAACAGGGACTGTTCCATTTGATGGTTTCAACAATTTCGGGCACTGCCCGGTGCATAAGTTCGCGGATATGGATAATGACCGGTTGCAATGTTTCTGTCGATTGGTCGATGTATTGATCTATTCTGTGGTCTTTCATCTGTTTATAATTTATATATCTGCCCCTAACCCCCTAAAGGGGGAATATTGAGCGTCTATCATTTGTTGTGAGTTTTTTAATCATACCCGTGTGTGTCAAAAATATTTTACTTGGACATGTGTGTTTCACAATTATAATAATTTTTTAGTTGCCCAATAAAAATACAGCGGGAACATGCAACCTTCGTGACCAGGCAATTTCCGAGTGATCATCGCCCTCGTAAAATCGGGTCATCCAGTATTGGTTGTTGTACCCTTTTTTCTTCATCACCTCATCCACCCGGTGCTGGTATGGTGCGTAATAAACGTCGATTGTTTTATTTCCATAGTCAAAATATATTTTTCGGGAATTGGCTTTGGGGAGATTTTTCATCAGATATTCTCTGAAAGCCTGAGCACCCGGATTGTCTTCATCAGGATTATTGGCATTAAGTTTATCCAGATCAATCATCGGCGTATGAATGGAAAGGCAGCCTGCTCCCCCGAAAATGTTGGGATATTCACACAGCGCATACGCAGAAATCAGTCCGCCAAGGCTGCTTCCCATCACAAAGGTGTTTTTGGGATTTCTGTGAGTAGAGAAATTTTTGTCAATAAATGGCTTCAGCTCTGTGACCAGAAATTTCAGGTAATTATCTGCACAGGGAGGATTTCCGACCATTTCCAGTACCTCGCTGCGGGTCGGTTCCGGCATAAGGTCGAGTACTTTTTGCGGATAGTAATCGGCTGAACGCTTGCCGTCCACATTCCAAACTCCTACCACAATACAATCGCGTATTTTCTTTTCATCCATCAGCTTTCCGAAGACCTCGTCCACTTCCCAGGCGGTATGGTTCCAGGTAATCGTTTTGTCGAAAACCATCTGTCCGTCGTGCATATAGAGTACGGCATATTTCTTTTTAGGATTGTAATTCTGTGGAAGCCAAACATCTACATTTCGGGCATCAACATACTTCGATGGGAATTGTTCAAAATGTCGAATAGTACCTGTACTTGCCTGCGGAACGGTTTGTGAAACCAATGTCAGGCTAATAAGTAAACATAAACTTAAAAGAATATTTGATTTCATGGATAAAAAAATTACCGGATTTATGCTGAGCAGAACCATTTTCCTTTGGTTCTTTTTTGTTAATACGCAAAATAACTACGACGCCAAAAATACAACTAATATTGCGTATAACAATGCACAATAATTTCAAAAAATTGCAATCTCTACATTGCAATTTAATAAAAACATAGTACTTTTGTAATTATGCAATTGTCAGGATTTCCTTACCTGACACTCAGCATATTCAACTGAATTTCAGATATATTCAAACTTCCATACACCAACTTATTATAAACTTAAATATTCAGCCATGAAACTATTAGAAGATATCATGCAGCGGGCTAAGGACAATTTACAGCGAATTGTACTGCCCGAGGGAACAGAACTGCGCACACTGAAAGCTGCCGATTTTATTCTGAAAGAAAAAGCAGCAAAACTCATACTTATCGGCAATGAAATTGAAATCAAGCAATTAGCTGCTGACAATAACCTGACAAATATCAGCGAAGCTCAACTCATTGATCCGGAAACTTACCCCGATATGGAAAAATACGCCAACCTGCTGTATGAAATCCGAAAATCGAAAGGGATGACCTACGACGAAGCAGCTGCACTTGCTAAAGACCCACTCTATCTGGCCTGTCTGTTGATAAAAAACGGCGATGCCGACGGAGAACTTGCAGGAGCACGCAACACAACAGGCAATGTGCTTCGACCGGCTTTTCAGATAGTCAAAACAAAACCCGGGATAAAAATTGTATCCGGCGCACTACTCATGTTCACCCCCAAACCCGAATACGGTGAAAACGGGCTGCTCATATTTGCCGACTGCGCTGTAAACCCCAACCCAACAGCTGATGAACTGGCACAAATAGCTGTGAGTACAGCCGATACAGCCAAAGCGCTGGGTGGTTTCGAACCGCGTGTAGCCATGTTGAGTTTTTCGACTAAAGGCAGCGCACAGCATGAACTGGTGGATAAAGTGGTGGAAGCTACCCGCATAGCCAAAGAAATGGCACCCGATCTGCAAATTGACGGAGAATTTCAGGCCGATGCAGCCATTGTTCCCTCCGTAGGTCAGAGCAAAGCTCCGGGAAGTGCCATAGCGGGTAAAGCCAATGTACTTGTATTCCCCGATTTGCAAGCCGGAAACATCAGCTACAAACTGGTGGAACGGTTTTCAGGAGCTCAGGCTATCGGCCCTGTACTGCAGGGAATTGCAGCACCCATCAACGACCTGTCGCGCGGATGCTCGGTGGAAGATATTATCCGAATGATTACAATTACCGCCAATCTGGCAATGAAAAAATAGTATTCTGAAAATCCACACTTACTAAATTTGGATTTTTATATATAATTGTACATTTGAATTTTTTCAAAAAATAATAAAACCAACAAGAATGTCAGAACCAATTAGAGAGCCTATTGAAAGATATGGGTTGAGCAAACGCAATCAGAAGAAAACCCTGTTTTCGAGGATTGGCGTGGTGGGATGTGGCAAGGACGGCAGCGTAATAGCCACTGCAGCCGCATCGCATGGGATGGAAGTCATTTTCCTGGAGCCCTCCGAAGAAAGAATAGCTAATGCTTACGCGAGAATAGAGACCAAACTTGACCGGCAGATAAAAGGATGGGGACTAACCGAGAATGAAAAGAAAGCCATCATGGGTCGCATAAGCGGCACAATGGATTATGAAGACTTTCACGGATGTGATTTTGTGATTGAAGCCATACGCTACAACGATATGACCGGAGAACGAAGAGTGGAGCAACGCAAAGAGGTATTCCGTCATCTGGAAAAAGTGCTGTCGCCACAGGCAATCATCGCCTCCAATGTTACCACTGTAATAGTTTCGGATCTGGCTTCAGACCTTGAGAATAAAAGCCGCTGTATCGGACTGCATTTCCTCTCGAATGTGCCAGACTCGCAAATGATAGAAATAGTACGCGGTCTCGAAACATCGGATGCAACCTATGAAAAAGTCTGTCAGTTTGCCCGCCTTATCAACTATCAGTATGTTCCTGTTGTCGAATCGGCCGGATTGGTCAGCATCCGTCTTTTCCTGATTCAACTCAACGAAGCCTGTTCCATTCTGATGGAAAATATTTCAAATACCGAAGATATTGACCGCATCATGACTGTTGGATTTGGTCACCGACAGGGATTATTTCGTATAGCCGACCGCCTTGGAATAGAGAAAATCGTAAAACTGCTTGAAAACCTGTACGATGAGTATGGACATGTGAAATACAAAACTTCACCGATATTATTACGTATGTATCGTGCTAAACATTTCGGGGTAAGTACCAAAAAAGGGTTTTACACCTACGACGACATGGGAAATATTATAAAATAATGGAGGAAAGTAAGTTATGAAAATATTGGTATTGAATTGCGGCAGTTCTTCGGTGAAGTATAAACTGTTGGATATGACAAGCAAAGAAGTGCTTGGATCGGGAGGGGTGGAAAAAATAGGTATGAAAGGATCATTTCTTAAGCATACCAAACAAAACGGAGAAAAAGTAATTCTTGAAGGTGAAGTCCTTGAACATCAACTGGCTATAGAATATATTCTGGGTGTACTCACCAGCGAAAAACATGGCTGCATCAAAAACATGGAAGAAATTGATGCCGTAGGGCATCGTGTAGTGCATGGAGGCGAAAAATTCAACTCCAGTGTGGTGATTACCGACGAAGTGATACGGAATATTGAAGCCTGTATAGAAATAGCTCCCCTTCACAATCCGCCGAATCTGGCAGGTATTTTTGCTATCAGCGACTTACTGCCGCAGGTTCCTCAGGTGGCGGTTTTCGATACGGCTTTTCATCAGACCATGCCCGAACATGCCTATATGTACGGAATTCCTTATTCTCTGTATAAAAAATACGGTATTCGCCGGTACGGTTTTCATGGCACCAGTCACCGCTATGTATCGCGCAGGGCATGTGAGTTTTTGGGTCTGGACTACAATAAAACCAAAATCATTACAGCTCATATTGGCAACGGTGGCTCTATTACGGCCATCGAAAACGGAAAATCGGTGGATACTTCCATGGGATTTACACCCGTAGAAGGTCTGATGATGGGAACGCGTTCGGGTGATGTAGATTTGGGCGTGGTGACTTACCTGATGGAAAAAGAGATGATCAGTACCAGCGCAGCTACCACCCTGTTCAATAAACACAGCGGTGTGCTGGGTGTTTCGGGAATTTCGTCGGATATGCGCGATATCGAAAAAGCAATATCCGAAGGAAATCAACGGGCAAAACTGGCTCTGGGTATGTACGAATATCGGATTAAAAAATATATTGGTTCCTATGCGGCAGTACTCAACGGATTTGATGTACTTGTATTTACGGGTGGAGTAGGTGAAAATCAAACCATTACGCGTGAGCGAATCTGCAACGGACTGAGTTATTTGGGTATTGAAATTGATCCGGAAATCAACAGGATACGCGGGGAAGAACTGCTGATAAGCACATCTAATTCTCGGGTTAAAGTGGTTGTTATCCCGACCGACGAAGAATATCTGATCGCCTCGGATACAATGGAGCTGGTTTCCAACTGATTTTCTTACGGAATAACGTAAAATGAACAGAGGATATCTTTTCAGGTATCCTCTGTTTTTGTTTTTTATTGATGCACTGATTTATATCGACTTTTCTTCGCGGCCGAATTCCATCAGATAGGCTTTGATAAAATCTTCAATCTTTCCGTCCATCACACCGTTCACATCCGAAGTCTGATAATTGGTACGGTGATCCTTTACGCGGCGGTCGTCGAAAACATAGCTTCGGATCTGCGATCCCCATTCTATTTTTTTCTTTCCGGCTTCCACCACAGCCTGAGCAGCCCGGCGTTTTTCCAGTTCCAGTTCATACAGTTGCGAACGCAAAAGCCGCATGGCATTTTCACGGTTACCAAGTTGAGAGCGACTTTCGGTATTTTCAATCGCAATTTCCTTTTCTTCGCCCGTCACTTCGTCTATGTACTTATAATGGAGCCGCACACCGGTTTCCACTTTATTTACATTCTGTCCACCCGCGCCTCCCGACCGGAAAGTGTCCCAGCTCAGGTTCGCCATATTGACTTCAATGTTGATGGTATCGTCCACCAATGGTACAACGAAAACCGACGAAAATGAAGTCATTCGTTTACCCTGAGCATTGAACGGTGAAACTCTCACGAGCCTGTGTACTCCGTTTTCACTTTTGAGATACCCAAAAGCCATGTCACCCTCCACCTGCATGGTTACAGTTTTTATACCTGCTTCATCACCACCCTGATAGTTGGTCAGTTCGCATTTATAACCCTGCCGCTCGCAGTAGCGTTGATACATGCGGAAAAGCATTTCGGCCCAGTCCTGAGCTTCGGTTCCACCCGCTCCGGCTACAATTTTTATCACCGCCCCCAGCGAGTCTTCCTCGTTGGAAAGCATATTTTTCATTTCAATAGCTTCGAGAAGTGCAGTAGCATGCGAATAAGCCGCATCTACCTCTTCTTCGGTTACGGCTTCTTCGCGGTAAAAATCAAAAGCCAGCTGAAGTTCGTCGGCAGCAGCTTTCACTTCATGATAGCCTTCTATCCACTTTTTCAGCTCCTTGGCTTTTCGCATCTGTAGTTCGGCTGCTTTGGGATCATCCCAAAAACCCGGAACCTGGGTGCGCAACTCTTCTTCTTCTAACTGAATAATTTTGGCATCGACGTCAAAGATACCTCCTCAACGCGTCCTCGCGTTCCAACACTTCTTTAAGTTGGTCTTGTGTAATCATAATTAATCTGCTTGCCCCCAACCCCCTGAAGGGGGAATAATATGAGCATTTTGTTGTATTGTTAATAATATTTGTTCCTATCAATTTAAATCTACACCATACTGCCAAACATTCCCCTTTAGGGGTTAGGGGCAATATTACTTTTCAATAATCCCTTTATCACTGCATTGGTAAATCCGTTTGCCTCCATTTCATTCAGCCCTTTAATGGTAATTCCGCCGGGTGTGGTTACTTTGTCTATCTCCACTTCGGGATGACTTTGGTTGGTTTCGAGCAGGGTAATTGCTCCGCGCAGGGTTTGCAGGATTACTTCTCGGGCATCGTCGGGATAAATACCCATTTCCACTGCACCTTCCATACTGGCACGGATATACCTGAAGGCATAGGCAATACCACAGGATGAAAGAGCCATAAAGGGTATGAGTTGCTCCTCTTTTACAATCATTGTAGTACCCAACTCATCGAAAATTTCCTTCACGGCGGCAATTTGTTCTTCGCTGGCATTGTACTGTGCAATGGTTGAAAAACTTTCTTTCACTTCGATAGCTGTATTCGGGATAATTCGGAACAAAACGGCATTTTTATCGAAAAGCCGGATTAATTTCTCAAAATCAATTCCAACAGCTATAGATATGATAATCTGCTTTTTATAATCAATACTCCTTTCGATTTCAGTTGCTACTGTTTCCACAAGCCAGGGCTTTACGGCTATTATGATTATATCCGCACCTTCAATTGCTTCCGTGTTCGAAGTGGTCAGTTTCATGCTGCCATTTATTTTCCGGAATTTGTTCAGGGTTTTTTCTGATTTATCACTGATAGTAATATTTTCAGCGGGAATAAGTTTTCCCTGCTGCAATCCATGAGCTATTGCTCCACCGATGTTTCCTCCGCCAATTATTGCTATTTTTTTCATATGAAATGAATGTTTTATTACATCTGTTGAATAAAGTCGCAAAGATACTGAAAAAACGTGAAATAGCCCTAAAATCAGATAATCGGTTAGAAACTAAGTACTAAACTTATGCCAACAGCCGATTTCCGGATATTTGGCTTATAGGTATCAGTAAGACGCCGTGTGTATTGGACAGAAATAATCCCAAACAGATTGGTAAATCCGACACTTAATTCGGAATATGGTTTATTAAAACCTGAAGTGTTTTCCGGTAACTTCATCAGTTGGACATTTTTATCGCTTTGACTTCCGTAAGCAATTTTAAATCCGGCTATTTCTCTTAAATTCAACCTTTTAATAAGCGGTATATTATTAAACAGGATTCCGTATGTAATGACCTCCGACTGTAATGAAGCCCATGTATCAGCCATGTATTCGTTGGTCTTCATCAGCGTAAACTGATAACGGCTGTAAGCGCTGCCACTTTTGCCTTTTATGTTCTTAAGCAGCGGATATGGAACGGTCCCGAAAATTTTTCCACCTTCCAGCAGGTAACGCCATTCTCCTACCGAGAATCTTCCCGTTTGTTGTATGGTAGTAACCAGACGCAGGTAATTCCGGGTGTTATCATTCATTCTCAACTGATAGTTCCCCATTTCAACAGTTCCATATATGACGGGGTTTTGAGTTTTCTGATAGAAACGCTGGAAATGTCCGTCGACGCTCCTTTCGTTGAATGAAAACCGACCGGTTAACGATACCGACTGCTGACGAATTGTTTCATACTCAGTTTCATCATCCGGTGCAATAAACGGAAATATTTCGCTGCTGTATGTTTTTTTGTTCAGATAAATCAAATATGCTTCAATGTCAGGTGTAAGGTCTTTGGTGGCAAAAGCTGTGAATTCTTTGATTTTATTGAGTGAAATGCCTTTTTTAAGCGAAAAGAGGGTAGAAGAAATGTCATAATCACCGAGAATGAGTGGATTTTCACGCCAGATGAAATCTGTATAATCATAATCGGTACGACGAAGGTCGCTGATATATTTTGCACCAACAATAAACCGCCCTACGGTTGGGAGTTTCCATTGCATTTCGCCTCCGTACTTCCACTTTTTATCACTGAATCCATAGGCGCCGTAACCACCAATCATAAAGTTTCTCCACAAATCCTCGTTGGTCCTCATGTTTAGTCCCATGCGCAAGCCTTCTTCTTCGGTCAGGCGCAGAATGGTGGAAATCTTTCCGATATCAATTTTCCCGGCTTTGAAATACCCTGTGAGTGCTGCATCGGCAATAAAGCGGGCCGTTTTGTACAGTGGTGTTTGCTGCAGAGCCACCAACCGTGCATTTATTGTATCTTCGGAATATTTATTTCCGGCAAACGAATCAGGTTGAAGTACGAATTCATCATTACCGGAGGCATAAACCGTTTTTCGGTTCACGAGCAGTTCGGGTTTTGTACCCAGGTTATCTTTGAGCAAATCGTAGGTCATATACCACGTCGATTGTTGATTGTCGGGTATCCAGTGGTTAGCTGCAAATCTGAACTTTTGTACAATGCTCAGGTTGTGAATAAAGTTGAGATTTGCCTGTCGGGGAAGCGATGCTGCCATGTAAGTCAGAGCCAATGTAGCCGAATCGATATGCATGGTTCCGTTGAATGCCAGATTTGCGGGATTGCGGGAATAAAAATGGATTTCGTATTGTTTGCCGTTTTCAGACTGAATACTATCGGTGAGGTAATACCTGTAATATGCATTCCCGATGTTTGCCAGCGGACTGATCAGGCTTTTGTTCAGTAAACTCACCGAATTGTCGTAAAAATTAATGCGGTTATCCAAGCCGTTGAGCAGCTGTACAATCAGATTTTCGGCTGTTTCAGGAGTGTTGTAGGTATTCTTGCTTTTCTGTTGTTTTGTTTCACCTTTGTAATTGTATTCACTTTCATCCATGTAAAGCGGCACCAGCAGGGCAGAGTCGCTCTGCGAAAGATTGCCGGTTTTAAGATTTTCCCAGAGTTTGTTGTTTTGCCAGCGGGTATCGTTTTTGGTCAGAAATACGGCACTTTGCTCCACACTCCCGCCCGGCAATTTCACATCGTTCTGTTTTCGCATTAACCGCACTTTTTTCATCAAATCATTGGCAGGATTAATGCCGGGCAGAACAAGCACTTCATCGAGAATATTTTTTTTCTCCTCCAACTCTATCTGAACTCCCACGTTATCTCCGCGTTTGAGTTTCAACTCATAGGGTTTATAGCCTACTATGGTAAAAATGAGGGTGGTTTCAGGGCCGTTGTTGCGTATGAGAAAATATCCATCATCGTTGCTTTGAACAGCCCGGTTGGAGTTTTTGAAATAAATATCAACCGTGGATATGGGCGATTTGTCGTATTTATCCAGCACCTGCCCCACCACCACTGTTTCCTGTGCCAGCGTGCCTGTTGACAAGAATAGAAATGCCACACCGGGAAGAAGAATTCGCTTCGTGATACGGTGCAGAAACGAATTATTCAACTTCATGTTTTTTGTTTTTTTGATTCATCGGATGGCATTCCAAAATTGTTTGTCGTAAAAATTGAACATCTATATGTGTGTAAAGTTCGGTAGTGGTGATGGATTCATGCCCCAGCAGCTGCTGTATTGCCCTCAGATTAGCACCGTTTTCGAGCAGATGTGTGGCAAATGAGTGACGGAATGTGTGGGGACTCACATTTTTATGAATTCCGGCCATCACTGCAAGTTCTTTGATAATGGTAAAAATCATTGCACGTGTAAGTTTGCTTCCACGACGATTAAGAAACAGAAAATCTTCGTTCCCCTTTTTTATATTCAGATGATTACGGTCCATAATCCAAAATCCAATCTGCTTTTTTGATTCATCCGAAAGCGGCACAAGCCGCTGTTTATTTCCCTTGCCCAACACGAGCATATATCCTTCGTCGAAATAGATGTTTGAAAGATTGAGACTGATCAGCTCTGATACCCGCAATCCCGAGCCGTAAAGTACCTCGATAATTGCTTTATTGCGTTGTCCTTCGGGTTTGGTGAGATCGATGGCTTCGATGATGCGGTCAATTTCCGACAGTGAAAGAACTTCGGGAAGTCTGAGACCGATTTTCGGACTTTGGAGCAATTCGGTCGGGTCAACAGTGATTTTGTCTTTGTATATCAGGAATTTATAAAAAGAACGGATACTTGATATCAACCTTGCCTGCGATCGTTCATTGATGCCGATTTCGGCAATTTCGATGATAAAATCGTGCAAATGCCTTTCTTCAACATCCTGGGGCTGAATATGCGCCTCTGCCAGATAATCAAACAGTTTCTGTAAATCGCGCTCATACCCTTCGATGGTATTTTCTGATAGCGATTTCTCCATTTTCAGGTAGAAGTGATATTCGTCAAGTAGTGAAAACATGCTGTTTCTATCCGTTTTTTAAGAATTAATACAAAGATATAAAAATTCCGGTTCATTGCTTTCACCTGAATTACTTCACCGGGTGGCATGTTTTTCATTTTGTATCCCTGTCAGGGTTGACAATTAAAAGTGAATAAAAATTCCATTTATTGAAAATGTAATATTTTACGATCAGTTTTCATTCTGTATGTCTCATTCAAAAAAATCAAGTTTAATTCATTGTTTTTTTTGAATGAATTTTTCTAAAAAGCATCGAAGTATGCATCGGATATTCTATCTTTACGCATTCAAAAAAAAATGTATGAAAGCAAAATTTCTTCTTCTCGTCTTTGTTGTTGGTCTCACACTGCCCGCTGTGGCTTACGATGCATTCGGACACCGGATAGTAGCCACCATAGCTTACCAAAATCTGACTTGTCATACCCGCCATAAAGTGGATAAGCTGCTGGGAAAACACGGATTAACCTACGAATCCACCTGGAGCGACGATATTCGAAGTGATTCGGCTTACGCCTACAGCTACGACTGGCATTTTCAAAATCTGCGCGAAGGCATGACACCGGCTGATATTCAGACCCTTTTCCAAAACCCGACTGCCGAAGGACGCCATCTGTTTTTTGCCATCGACAGCCTGAGTGGCAGTCTGAAAAAAAACAAAAAAGACCTGGAAGCCCTCAAATTTCTTATACATTTCATAGCCGATGCCCATCAGCCCATGCATCTGGGACGTGCCGAAGACCGCGGTGGAAATGATGTGATGATCAAATGGTTTGGCAAAGACATCCGCCTTCACCAACTGTGGGATACACAGATGATTGAAGGTCACAATTTTTCCTACTCCGAATACACAGCTTATCTGCAGGATAAATTTGCACCCCGAAAAAAAGAATTTAAACAACAATCGCTGCCACAATCGGTGGAAGCCGTTTATCTGGTCCGCAACAAAATATATGCATACAATTACACCAATCTGAGAGCTTACACCTATATGTATCAGTTCAATGATGACCTGGATGAAATGCTGTACCGCGGAGGAATTCAGCTGGCCAATTTGCTGAACGAAATTTTCTGAACAGAGTAAAACAATCATTGTCAACAGACAGGATATCAATAGTTTAAAATTCATTTAAATAACAAATGAATTAAAACATTTTTCACGATTTTTTGTTATTTATAGAGTATTAACTTTAAAAACCAACAATCATGAAAAAATTTTTACCGTTTACTCTGTTTGCTCTTTTCGTTTTCTCTATCCCTGTTGCTGGCCAACATCATCCATTCCATCAGGATATTAAAAAACAGACTATCCCGGGTTCACTGAATATTGCCCGTTCTATTCGGGATCTTCAGTCACTGAAGACAAGTGCAGTGCTCACCACCCAAAAAATTGACGAAATAATAAAGGCAGCTCAGGCACAGGCAGTTCAGCCTGAATTACTTGACAGTATGCGATATTGGGACTGGAATTCCGATATCGGTAACTGGGTGAATGACGAAAAAACCATCATGATGACGTACGATATGAAAAACAGGCTTGTCAGTGCAATAAATCAGCAATGGGACATTGATGCTGGTGAGTGGGTAAATGAAATAAAATACACCTACACTTATAACAGTAACGATGTGATGACCTCAGTCCTCTGGGAGAGCTGGGACGGTGAAAAATGGGTAAACTCCATGCGCTCCACCATGACCTACGATGCCAATAAAAACATGATTACCTCTAAAACAGAAATGATTTTTATGACCATGTGGATGACATTTACCTTCACCACCATGACCTACGATGCCAATAACAATTTATTGACCCAAATTACTCAATCCGGCATAACAGGAACTCTTGTCAATGATTCAAAAGAGATATACACCTACAACGCAACAAATCACAAACTGACCTCTCTCAAGCAAACATGGGTAACCGACCAGTGGGTAAACAGCACTTATACCGTGAATACTTACACCAGTAAAGGAAATGTACTAACCATCACCAATCAGGTATGGGATGCCGGGGCATGGCTTAACACTGATAAACGTACATATACTTACGACACAAAGGAGAACATTACCAACATTCTAAATCAAATCTGGAATTCAGGCTGGAAAAATCAATCTCAATGGATTTCGACCTATGACACCCGACAGAACGAAATTAGTAGTATTCGGCAAATCTGGGAAAACGGAGCCTGGGTCAATAATTCCAAAAACAGCTATACCTACAGCGCTACCGACGAATTGCTGACTGATCTTCATCAAAACTGGGGGGCAAATGACTGGGTGAATGATGTGCTGGAAACCCGCACATACGATGGAAATGGAAATAATTACCGCACAGAATATCAGACGTGGCTCAACAATGCCTGGTACCGGTCTGCACTCGATGTGGAAACCTATGACTCCAACAATTATCCGATAACCTATTCCAGCAAATTATTCCTCGAAAATGGCATTACCGTTAGTAACGGCGACAGCACCCGCTACTATTACCGACCTGCAACCGGTGTTTACAATCTGTCCGACGATCAAATCACTGTTTACCCCAATCCGGGTAAAGGAAAATTCGTCGTGTCATCGTCAGAAAATATTGACGGAATTGAGATTTTCAATTCAGTGGGTGAAATGGTTCTGGACGATTCAAAAATCGGCAATCAGCTTAAATCGTTTGACTTATCTCATTACAGTAAAGGCATTTACGTAATAAGAATTAACACAGGCAACAAATTTTTTACAAAAAAATTAATTCTTCAATAACCATTCGAAGCGCAAAATTCAGATTTTCGAGAAAAAATCATAAAATGGACAGAACAAAGAGGTGTAAATAGCCGATTGTCTGTCCATTTTTTCATTTAATCCGTAAATGTTGTTTGATTTAATTTATGATTTTGTAACTTTGGAGCATCCTCTGGTATGTGATTTTCGAATATAAATTCCGTTCTGTTACCTTTTATCTTTTTATTAGTGAATATGGCTTCTATTTCAGAATTCTGAAAATGCGCTGCTCACTTTTATCTGATTTTTTAGAATATTTTTTTTAAGAAATTTACCTGCATCATGAGAAAGCATTCCTTCATTATTTTCTTTTTATGTATTATTGCTGTTATCAGGGCACAGACCACCCCCGATTCCTTAACTTTATCCCCAGACGATACCGTCACCGTTTTTTCTACTGAAACGATTAAGAAAAGTACGGAATCATCGGGCAGTAATGCTATACCACAGTTCAAATACAGAAATAATGATTCGCCATTGGGTGTAAAACTGGCGTGGGGTATGCTTTTGAACTCTGCACAGAATGCTGCCATGATGACTGCTCTCATTCTGGGTCCTTCTGAAATATCCAAATGGGAACATCCCGACCGGCTGAAGTGGTATATGATTAAACAGAAATATCAGAATGCCTACACAAAACCTCCTGTAATTGATCCTGATCTGTGGATCACAAATTATATCGGACATCCGTACCAGGGCTCGCTTTATTTCAATACCTTACGTTCTCAGGGTTCATCCTTCCTTGAGTCGTCCGTTTACAATCTGGCTCAGTCTGTACTGTGGGAGTATGTATGGGAGGCAGGTCTGGAGCAACCAAGCATTCAGGATCTGATAGTAACCCCGATTGTAGGTACAATTATGGGAGAATTATCCCATCGGGCAACCGCAGGTATGCGCAGAAATGGCTTCAACTGGTATGAGAAAGTGCTTGTTTGCCTTATCAATCCCTATTATGCTGTCTTTAACGGTTTCAGCAACAGACCGTCAAAATAATGTTACAATTCATTGATTTTAAGTGGATTGTAAGATATCCCCTCGTCAAACACATCTTCCTGTTCCTTGCGTTTTACCCATTTTACGATTACGTTGGTGAGTGGCAGTACCAGAATTTCATACCCGGTTTTCATGGCTGTCTGTGTGAGGATAAGGGTCATTAAGTCGCCGTTGGGAATAACTCCGACAAATGCAATGGTGAAAAAAACCAGCGAATCGGCTCCCTCGCCTACCAGTGTGGAGACCACTGCCCGCAGCGAAAAATTTCTTCCTTTCTGAAATATTTTCATTTTACTCATTACCATTGCATTGAGAAATGAGCCTATAAGAAAGGCGATAAAACTGGCCAGACTGATTCGTTCAGTATTGCCAAGCACAAGCTGAAATGCCTCCTGATGTGAAAAATTTTCGGAACCGGGGACTACGATACTCAACCGAAAAATAATCACCGTCAGAAAATTCATCAGAAATCCGTACCAGATGATCAGCCGGGCTTTTCGGTAACCCCATACTTCGGCAATGATATCGTTGATAATATATGAAACGGGAAAAATGAGCAAACCGGCGGTGGCTTCAATCGGTCCGATTGAAATCAGTTTTTGTTCTACTATGTTTGCTACGATGAGGCAGGTTGTGAATAACAACCCGCAGGCCATAAAGGCTACGGAAACTTGTTTTTTCATTTTCTTGTTTTTTTAACGTGGTATTCAAGCACACGTGTGGATTAAATTTATTATTTCTCCAGCCCCCTAAATCCCCCCAAGGGGAACTTTAAGAACATATTATCTATTTTTATCAATAAAGCATTTTCTTAAAAAACTCAACAACCTGTATAGTTACTCTACCAGAATTTGTGAAGGGGCAAAATTTATTCGTTACTACGCTAACTATTCAGATAAATGCATTAAATCCAATTTGTTTGGGATAAATCATATGCGCAAAGATACTATTTTTTTCGGAAACTGAAGGTATCGGGCACAGGATCGTATCCACTTCCACCCCAGGGATGGCAGCTTAATATACGCCTGGTGGCCAACCAGAGACCCTTAAATGGACCGTGTTTCTTTACAGCCTGTACAGCATATTCCGAACACGTGGGAGTGTATCTGCACGATGGTGGTTTCAGTGGCGAAATAGCATACCGATAAAAGTAAATGGGCAACAGAATAATATATTCCAATATCTTAGTTAGAATTTTCATCGGTCTGATTGGGTACGGATAGATTTTGTATCAATTTTCTCAGGGCATTTTTCATTTTCCTTTCCAGCAGTTCGTACTTTTCCACCTCATTGCTCACATACTGAAATGAAATGTGAAGCTTCAGGTTGTATTCAATTGCATAATCTGAAATTTCCTGTTTATTGAGCCTGTAAACTTCGCGTATCAGTCTTTTAATCCTGTTTCTGTCCACCGCATGTTTGAAGCGTTTTTTTGGTACACTTACCATCACCCGCACAGGCACAGACTCTTTGTCATCCGCCATCCTATAAACCACCCTGAAAGGGAAAGACATAAATGCGTTGCCCAACTCATGAAGCCGGGTGATATTTATGTCACCGCATAAATGTTCTTTTTTGGGAAATGTATTCATCAGCTGGTTAAAAAAAAGATATCCCAAAAGTACGAATTTTTCGATACATTTGGGATATTATGTTATTGATACGGCGAATATCTTTATCCGATATTTATTTTTTACCGTTGTTTTTCTTAGCTTCTTTCAGAAAATTGTCAAGTCCCATGGTCATGGAAGGTACGCCTGGCGATGGTGCTTCGAGGTCAAGTCGTAAACCGGCATCACGCACTGTTTGAGCAGTAGTGGCTCCAAAACAGCCTATTTGAATATCTCCCTGTTCGAAATTCGGAAAATTTTCAAGGAGCGATTTTATACCTGCGGGACTGAAAAAAATCAACATATCATACTCAAAGGGTTCATCGGGTGCAAAGTTATTGCTTACAGTGCGGTACATGATACCCTGAGTGAATGTTATTTTCGAATTCTCAAGAATAGACATAGTCTCTTCATTGCGCACATCGGATGTGATATACAGGAATTTTTCTTCCTGATGCTTATTTAATACGGGGATTAAATCGGGAAATTTTCCCGTCGGGCTAAAAAATATTTTTCTTTTACGATACTGAATGTACTTTTGTAAGTACAATGCCACTGTTTCTGAAACACAAAAATATTTCATTGATTCGGGAACCGTAATTCTCATTTCTTCGCACAACCGAAAAAAATGGTCGATACCGTGACGGGCATTGAAAATTACAGCAGTAAATTCAAGAATATTAACATGCTGAGCTCTGAATTCTTTGGCGGTAACAGGTTCAACTTTAATAAACGGACGAAAATCTATTTTTACGTTATGCTTCTCAATGATATCGTAATAAGGAGATTTTTCGGTAGTTGGCTGAGGCTGAGAGACAAGTATCTTCTTAATTTTCAAGACTTTACAGTTTAAAAGAATAAAACATCAGACAATTAATTCATAAACCCGAAACAAAACGAACAGAGGTATAATTTCGAGCGTGCAAAGATATAGAAAAAAATAAAACAGAGCTAATTTTTTTGTATAAAAATTTTGAAACAAGGCGATAATCAGCAGTACATAAAAACAGCCAAAAAGGACAGCAGCAACAAGTTCCAGAGACAACTTCCACGTCGGGGGTTGAAACGTATATAAAAACAAGACCGGAAAAAGGGCAGTGGCAAACAGGGTGAGAAAGTTGAAATACAAACTCAGGTAATTCTGAACGGCTTTTTTGTTGAGAAAAACACGTCCTACCGCCTCTAATATGAGATATTTGAATAAATAAAATGCGAGAGTAACACCTACAACCTTTCCGTAAGTTTTAATATCAAACCTGCCGGACATTTCAAAAAAAAGTTCGAACACAAATAATGAAATCACGCCAATAGAGCATGTTATTGCTAATATTTGCGACTGAAGATTGTTGAGCGTTGATACACCGGATGTTCCCCAACTGTAATTGTGCTTAAAGGTGGACCGGATATTCTGAAACAGCTCACCGCCCGATTTTACAATACTTGCGGCCAATAAGATGAAAAGCATTATAAGAAGGATAAATACCCAGGGTTCATTCATGGGTAATGAAGGATGTGTCACCCCGGGCATTCCTGTTGGCAATGAAGAAGCTGCCAGTTTGGCGGAGTCGATGCGTGCAATCGAATCGGCCCGGAGCAGACTATCGCCTACAGCAACCGAATCGATTTTAACTCGGCTTAATGTATCAACTGCTTTTATGATGCTATCTGTAACCGGCATTAAATTCTGATATTCTAAATTTTGGCAAATTGACGCAGATTTTCGTTCCAGGTATGTGCATTGGCTATGGCGTCGAGAATTTGATCGGCTGATTCCACGACAGTCCACATTTTCAAATGATCAGGACGCATAAAGAGTTCGTCGGCCGCCTGTTGCAATTGCGCAATCAAATGGTCGTAATATCCATCAACATTCACAATTACAATCGGTTTGGTATAGATACCAAGTTGCTTCCAGGTAATGACTTCGAGCAATTCCTCCAGCGTGCCCACACCTCCGGGGAGTGCCACTGCAGCATCGCCAAGGGCGGCCATTTTTTCTTTCCGTTCGTGCATATTGTCGGTAATTATCAGCTCGGTCAGTCCGTCATGATGCCAGGCTGCATCTATCATAAACTGAGGGATTACACCTGTAACTTTTCCGCCTCCATCGAGCACACTATCGGCTAATACACCCATTACACCTACAGAACCGCCTCCGTAAATCAAACGTATTTCATTCTGTGCCAGTATTTTGCCTGTCTGAATGGCGGCATTGAAATATTTTGAATCAATTTTACTGCTCGAAGCACAATAAACACAGATATTTTGCATGGTTAAATCCGGATTATACTGTTATAAATATTTTGCAAAAATACGGTTTTCTTTCCGTATTTTTGAGGGATAATCCAATTTTGAAATAAAATGATTTTAGTCACAGGAGCAACCGGCATGGTGGGCGGACATTTAATCTGGCACTTGTTACAGACCAATGAACGGGTTTCTGCTTTGAAACGACACCCTGATTTCGAAGAATGTCTGAAAATTGTATTTGAATTTTACACCGATAAACCCGGAGAATATCTGCGTCGGGTGGACTGGGTGGAGGGCGATGTGCTCGATGCTGACAGCCTGAAAACGGCATTCGAAGGCGCAGATTATATTTATCATTGCGCCGCCATGGTCAGTCTGGGTAAAAACGATGAAAGTATGTTGCAGACCAATGTAGGTGGAACGGGAAATGTGGTACGGGCTGCACTTGCCTGCAAGGCGAAAAAACTGTGTTATGTCAGTTCCATTGCAGCGCTTTCGGACGATACCAGTCACGGACCGATTGATGAAAATACACCCATAGAACCGGGAAAATTGGTTTCAACCTACGCACAAAGCAAACTGCTGGCAGAAATTGAAATTCAAAAAGGCATCGAACAGGGATTAAATGCTGTAATCGTCAATCCGGGAGTGATTTTGGGCATATCGGCTAAAATGACGGGAAGTGGCGAACTTTTCAAACGGGTGAAAAAAGGATTGCCGTTTTATACTTACGGAAAAACAGCCTATGTGGATGTGCGCGACGTTTGCCGGGCTATGATTGTATTGATGAATAGTGAAATAAATGCCGAACGGTTTGTACTGGTCGGTGAAAATTGTGCGCACAAGGATATACTGCAATGGATGGCCGAAGGATATCATGTTTATCGACCGTTTATAGGGTTTGGCAAATCGCTCATTCCCGTTGCAGGTTT
>Ga0209098_1001081_pt1 | contig 27023 bp, 18 predicted proteins | sample AD_JPNHW1_MetaG_FD_184429 | JGI IMG/M metagenome (GOLD analysis project Ga0209098, IMG submission 184429) | Active sludge microbial communities of municipal wastewater-treating anaerobic digesters from Japan - AD_JPNHW1_MetaG (SPAdes) (version 2) | ecosystem: Engineered > Bioreactor > Anaerobic...
CTTCGTAGACGAGTTCCGCCGCAAGTTCCCCCAGCTGGCCCGCGGCATCGTGGGGGTTGTATCCATCGACGGTTCGCGCATCGAGTGGGAGGACGCATGGGGACTGGTCCGCTCCAGCAACACTGAACCCCTCCTGGTCATGCGCTTCGAGGCGTCCAGCCAGGAACGCATCGACCAGCTCAAGAAGGCGTTCGACGACACGCTGGCGTCGCTTGCAGCACGATGAAGACGACCAAGACAGGTATTGACCCGCTGGGCGTGCGCAAGGCCGTCATCCCGGTCGCCGGCATGGGGACGCGGCTGCTGCCCCTGACCAAGTCCCAGCCCAAGGAGATGCTGCCCGTCGTGGACAAGCCGGCCATCCAGTACGTGGTCGAGGAGGCCATCGCCGCGGGCATCGAGAGTGTCCTCATGGTGACGGGACGCAGCAAGCGGGCCATCGAGGACTACTTCGACCACTCCGTGGAGCTGGAGCAGGACCTCGAGGCGCATGGCAAGCTGGAGGAGCTGGCGGCCATCCGCCGCATCTCCAATCTGGCGCAGGTCTACTACGTGCGCCAGAAAATGCCGCGCGGCCTGGGGGACGCCATTCTGCAGGCGCGCGCCTACGTGGACGGCGAGGAGTTCGCGGTCCTGCTGGCGGACGACATCATCGAAGCGCCCGTGCCCTGCCTGGTGCAGATGCAGCAGGTGGCGCGGCGCTTTCCCGGCATGGTCGTGGCGGTCATGCAGGTTCCGCGCGAGGAAACGGGCAGCTACGGCATCATCGAGGGCACGGCCGTGGCCCCCGGCGTCTGGGAAGTCTCGGGCCTGGTCGAGAAGCCCGACCCTGCGGACGCCCCCACGAACCTGGCCATCGTGGGACGGTACATCCTTGCGCCTGGCATCTTCGAGGCCATCGAGCAGACGCGCCCCGGCCACAACGGCGAGGTCCAGCTGACCGACGCCCTGCAGGCCATGCTTCCCTTCAAGAAGGTCTACGCCTGCGAGTTCAAGGGCACGCGCTACGACATCGGCACCCAGATGGGTCTGCTCAAGGCCAACATCGCCCTTGCCCTCAAGCGCCCTGACCTTTCCGCCGACCTGCGCCAATTTCTCAGCGAAACCCTCGAAGCCATCTTCGACTGACCGCCCTCCGCGCACGTGCCGCCAGTTGCACTCCTGGCCGCCTGTGGTATGGTAGCAGGGCAGGGGGAGGAAGACGATGAAAAACGCCAGTTCGGCCGATGGTACGAGGGCGCCATGCGCACAAACCGCTGCAAGATCAGGGACCGTACAACATGCGGTCGGGCAGATTCGACATGAAGCGGCACCGGCCTGCCGAGAGGTTCCGGCTTGAACGCTATCATCCTCGCGGGCGGGAGCGGAACACGCCTCTGGCCACTGTCGCGGAAGAGTTATTCGAAGCAGTTTCTGCCAATCTTTGACGGGCACTCACTGCTGGAGGGAGCTGTGGGGCGCGCCCTGACCGTTGTCCATCCACAGGACATCGTCACGGTAACCAGCAGGGACTACTATTTCTACGTGAAGGACGTTCTGCAAACCGCTGCGCCAGAGGCTATACCCAACATCATCTGTGAGCCGGAGGGACGAAATACGGCGCCTGCGATTGCGCTTGCGCTGCGGTACGTCATGGAAAGGGCGGGGGCGGAGCAGAACGAGACGCTGTTCGTGTTTCCTTCTGACCACGTCATTGCGCCTGTGCAGCGGTTCGTGGAGTATCTCCATACAGCTGACCGAGCCGCTCGCATGGGCTATCTGGTGACCTTCGGCGTCCGCCCGACGCGGCCTGAGACTGGCTATGGCTATGTGCAGGTGGGAGAGGAACGCGATGGGTACGCGACCTGCCTCCGGTTTGCCGAGAAGCCTGCGGCGGACGTTGCGGCGCAGTTTGTCGCTTCAGGAGACTACCTGTGGAACGCCGGCATGTTTGCGTTCACGCCGACTGCACTTGGCACGGCAATCGAAGACCACGCTCCCGAGATCGCCACCGTCACCGCCAGGGGCTATGAATATACGTTGCAGCACTGGTCAGACATGCCCGCCATCTCCATCGACTATGCTGTGATGGAACAGGCCAGGAATATTGCTGTCGTGCCGATGGATCTGACCTGGAGCGACGTTGGCAGCTGGGATTCCTACTATGACCTGCAGACGCGTGACCAGGACGGCAACGTTAGCCAGGGAGATGTCATCAGTCTGGACACCCACGATTCTCTTGTTGTCAGTAGCAAGCGTCTGGTGGCGACGGTTGGTCTGAGCGACACGACCGTGATCGAAACGGATGATGCCGTGCTCGTGACCCGCCGGGGAGACGGGCAGGAGGTGAAGCGACTTCTGCGGATGCTGGAGGACCGTCATCGTCCCGAAGCGACAGAGCATACCGAGATCATTCGTCCCTGGGGCCGCTACCGCGTCCTGGAGGTGGGACCCCGGTTCAAGATCAAGAGCATCGTCGTCAATGTTGGAGCGACACTGAGCCTGCAGCGCCACATGCATCGGACCGAACACTGGGTCGTCATTCACGGCACCGCGCAGGTGACGATTGGCGAGAGTACTTTCTTTGTCCATGAGGGCGAGAGCACATTTGTGCCCAAGACGACCCTGCACCGACTGGGGAACCCAGGTCAGATTCCACTGGAAATCATCGAGGTGTCAAATGGCGAGTATGTTGGGGAAGATGACATTGAGAGGTTCGAGGACAGCTATGGCCGCGCAGACCAGGGGTGAATCTGAACAGGGAGGTGCGTGATGCGCAGTGCCTTGGTGACTGGAATCACAGGACAAGATGGGGCATACTTGGCGCAATTACTGCTGACCAAAGGGTATCGAGTTGTAGGGCTGCATCGCCGTTCGAGCACGACGAACACGTGGAGACTTCAAGAGTTGGGTGTACTGGATAGGATCGAACTGGTGGAAGGGGACCTGGGTGACTCATCGTCACTGGCAGCCGCCATCGAGACCGCGGAACCAGACGAAGTGTACAATCTGGCAGCGCAGAGTTTCGTGGCCGCGTCCTGGGGCCAGCCGCTATATACGGCCGACGTTACCGCGATGGGTGTTCTTCGCCTGCTGGAGGCCATAAGACGAGCCGACAAGAAGATAAGGTTCTATCAAGCATCGAGCAGTGAGATGTTTGGACAAGTGGAGGAGACCCCTCAGCGAGAAACCACGCCCTTCCACCCGCGCAGTCCGTATGGCGTGTCAAAGGTCTTTGGCTATTGGATCACGCGGAACTATCGTGAGAGCTACGCAATGTATGCCTGCAATGGCATTCTGTTCAACCATGAGTCGCCGTTCAGGGGAACAGAGTTCGTGACCCGCAAGATCACGGATGGTGTTGCCAGGATCAAACTCGGCCTTGCGACTGAACTGAGACTCGGCAATGTGAGTGCAAAACGGGATTGGGGATTTGCCGGCGACTACGTAAATGCGATGTGGCTCATGATGCAACAGGATGAGCCTGGTGATTACGTCATCGCGACGGGCGAGTCCCACGAGGTAGGCGAATTCGCCCAGCTGGCGTTTGAAACGGCAGGCCTTGACTGGCGACAGTATGTTGTTCAGGACCCCAAGTACGTTCGTCCGGCAGAGGTTGACATGCTGCTTGGTGACCCGACGCTGGCCAGGACCGCCCTCGGTTGGACTCCAACAACGACATTTGCCGGTCTGGTTGAGATGATGGTGCAGGCTGACCTTGAGAGGGTACGTCGTGGGGCCAAGTAGTCCCTGTGCGCGCCAAGGCCGTCACGTCCGATGGGAGCGACCCAAGGAGTGGTGACTGGTGGCCGGCTCGTCGAGAGCTGGACTGGCGGAGCTGGACAGATCCCGGTGATCGTGGCGCCCGGAGTGGTGCAACATGAGTGACTGTCACTCGACGACGCTGGTACAGCGCACAACCAATGCTGTCCAACAGTACCCCGCAGCCCAGGGAAAAGGCGTGCTCCCCGGGGACGTGTGTGCCGCCGGAACCGAGAGGCGTGGGGCTGGGGCAAGCTGTACATCAATTGCTGCGACCTATGCGCTTTGACGTCGGTCGGAGCAGGGTATTGGATGAACTCGTGTGCAACGTTGGTGCGGGCTGCAATTCGAATGGCAAGCCTGTTGTGCTTGGCACGATCATGCAGATCGCAGCTGACCCCGCAGGGTATGGTGCGGTCTACGAAGGGCTCACGGACGACGAGTCCCGACGGACCTTCGACTGGTTCATCGCATACCGAGCCGCACTCGCTTTCCTGGGCGAGGAGGCCGACGACGTCCTGGGCCACATAGCTTCCACTGCATGGCGGGAGCCACCGGAGCAGGCCAGCAGGAGGTTCGCTGGTAACGCCTACCATGTCGAGGGCGCGTCCGTCGATTCAGGGCTGCCCGAAGTCGGCGCAACCTTCTTCTCGGGACAGTACTGACTGGAGGGCATTGTTGAACCCGGTGCTGGCTATATCGTTATGGACTACGGTGCGTACAGACGGGAAGGAGGACGATCATTCTCGTGATAGGACACTGGATCTCGCTCTGCTATTCAGAGAGATGGACTGCGACTACCTCGGCCAGGCGGGACGAGTGGTCCACCCGGCTTTAGCGTACGGTTCGTTGCCTTCGTGGATCAAACACGAGGTTATGACGAACGGTTCTCGGCTGCGACGTGCCAGAAAGAGCCTGTTCGGTCCCGGCACCTCGCGAGGAGTGGACGCATGATGCTGAACAGGCAGAGAGGGACGTTGGCCATCAACGCGACGCTGGCGTACGATACCGGCAGCCCTACGGGACTTGCGGTATACACGCGCGAGTTGGTGTCCCGACTGATATCGGGGCCAGACCGGGATGCCAGCATTGTCTTCACGAGTTCCGAACGACTGCAGCAACTCGCGGGAGGGAGGTTCGCCGGCGTACCCGAAGGGATTGTCCCGCCGCACCGACTGAATTCGATCAAGAGAGTGATCTGGCTCAACACGGAGTTTCCGGCGCTACTCCGCAAGCGTAACGTTGATACGGTCTACAGTACGGTGCCCGAGGGATTGGTTCTGCACCATGATCAGTTGAGGAACGTCATCACGCTTCATGACCTGTTGCCCTTAAGATATCCCGCGCATTACCCGAAACAGCGGTACTACTTTGGCTTCGTATTGCCGATGGTCATCCGTCAATCCAGTGCGATTGTCTGCGATTCTGTCGCCACCCGTGACGATGCCATCAGACGGTTTGGGCAGCCACGGTGCTCCATGGTCGTGATTCCTGCCGGCTTCAACTCAGCTTTGTTTCATCCTGCCGATCTCGAACAGGTTGGTGTTGAGATGCAGGCTCCTTATTTCATGTTTGTCGGCGACATGCGGCCCTACAAGAATATCGCGCGAGCGCTATCAGCCTTCGCCGGACTCTCGGAGAGCAACGTCAGGTTCATTGTTGCTGGTAACTTACACACCCGGGACCCAGCTCCTCTGCTCAGTCTGGTGAGAGAGCTTGGCATGGAGGATCGTGTCGTGTTCACTGACTATATCAGCGACGACGAGGTGGCACGACTGTATCGCGGCGCTCTGGCGCTTGTCTTTCCCTCGCTGTGGGAGGGGTTCGGTCTTCCACCGCTTGAAGCGATGGCAAGCGGGTGTCCAGTTATTACATCCAACGTTGCATCTCTCCCGGAGGTCTGCGGCGACGCTGTCCAGTACGTTGATCCTACCTCAGTGGACAGTATTCGGAGCGCGATGGAACGCATTATCCGGGAGCCTGCCCTCCGGGAGGACTTGCGAGGGAGAGGGCTGGAGCGGGCCAAGCTGTTCAGCTGGGACCGCACGGCCCGTGAGGTCTGGCAGGTGCTGGAGAGCATCCGGGGATGAAGGCTGCGATCGCCCACGACTGGCTGGTTACCTACGCTGGCTCCGAGCGAGTCCTGGAACAGATGCTGCTGTGCTATCCAGAGGCTGATCTGTATGCTGTGTGCGACTTCATTCCGACTTCGGATCGTGCATTCCTCCGTGGGCGCACGATTCGAACAACGAGCATTCAGCGCTATCCCCATGCACGAAGGTTCTACCGCTTATACTTTCCATGGATGCCGCGGGCGGTCGAGCGACTGGATCTCCGGAACTACGATGTTGTCATTTCGAGTTGCCATGCCGTCTCCAAGGGAGTGCGCCTGCGTTCCGAGCAGTTGCATGTCTGCATGTGCTACACCCCACCGCGCTACCTCTGGGACATGGAGGGCGAGTACCTTCGTCGTGCAGGTCTGAGCCGCGGGCTCGCCGGCCGGGCGGTACGCCGTGTGATGGGTCGTCTTCGCGCGTGGGACCTGCAGGCATCCAAGGGGGTCGACGCTTATATCGCCATATCCGGGTTCATTGCTGGTCGCATCAAGCAGTGCTACCAGAGAGACTCGGTTGTCATCTATCCTCCTGTTGATACTGAGTTCTACCGACCAGGGGCGGGCAAGGAGGACTACTACCTTACGGCTTCGCGCCTTGTACCGTACAAGCACGTGGACTTGATCGTCCGTGCATTTGCCGCGATGCCTGACCGTCGTCTGGTCGTGATTGGCGATGGGCCGGAGATAAAGCGGATTCGGCGAGATGCTGCGCCAAACGTCACCGTCATGGGCTATCAGCCATCTGATGCGCTGAGGGATTATATGCAGCGAGCCAGGGCGTTTGTCTTTGCTGCCGAGGAGGACTTCGGCATCGTCCCCGTCGAGGCCCAGGCATGCGGGACACCTGTCATCGCGTTCGGCCGCGGTGGTGCCACCGAGACCGTCATGGACGGGCAGACAGGCCTCTTCTTTGACGAGCAGACGACGGCCAGTCTCTCCCGCGCCGTCGATCGCTTCGAAACCATGACCTTTGACCCCGCGGACTGCCGCACCAACGCGCTGCGCTTTTCTCCGGACCGCTTTCGCCGCGAGTTCACCACGTTTGTCGACAGCGAGTGGCAGAAGTTTCAGACGTACCGGCAGGGTCAAGGCCACTGATGCGACGGTTCCGTCCCCTCCTCGATGCGCTCTGCCTGGTGGCGGCCTTTCTGCTGGCGCTGCTGGTGCGGTTCCAGTTTGAGACGTCGAGCATCGACATCGGGTGGTACTGGACGTCGCTGGGCATCTTCGTTGCGGTAGACCTCGGGACTCTGTACCTGCGCGGCATGTACGATGACGGATACGTTGCGGGCGAGCGCACGGGAACGATTGTCGACGGGCTCGTGTATGCGACGTTCCTCTACCTCCTGGTCGCCTATCTCATCAAGAACACCCTGTTCTCGCGCCTCACGCTCGCGTATTTCCTGCTGTTTTCGTTCTTCCTGCAGCTGGGCCTGGAACGGCTGGCGTGCGCGATGCGGCGGCGCCGGTACGTGCGTGGCGAGGGGCTGGTTCCTGCGCTGCTCGTGGGCGACAGCGCGGACCTGGACGGGCTGACGCAGGAGGCAGTTCAGCGGGACCTGGGGCTGCGCCTGCTGACGGATGGCGCAGTGCCTGTCAGCGCCGGGTCGACGGAAGCTGTGCTGGAGGCCGTCGACCGGTATCGTGCCCGCGCCGTGCTGCTTGTGTCGCCACTTGAGGACGGTGCCGAGCTGGTGGGCGCCTGTCTGCGGCGCTACATCACCGTGTACGCGCTGGGGGGCACCGTGCACAGTCTGCCCTATCCTTCGGATGTCCTCTTCGTGGGAACGGTCCCGGTTCTTCGGGTACGCGACCTGCTGATTGTGGGAGTCGGCGCGCGCGTCAAGCGCCTTGTGGACGTCGTGCTGGCAGGCGCCGGCGTCATCCTGCTGTCCCCACTCCTCCTGGTGCTTGCGCTGCTGGTCAAAGTGACATCGCCCGGCCCTGTCCTGTTCGGGCACGAGCGGCTGGGCGAGGGCGGCAGGCCCATCCGCATCTTCAAGTTCCGGTCCATGGTCCGGGACGCGCAGCAGCAGCTCGCACAACTGCTCACCAGCGACCCAGCGCTGCGCGCCGAGTACGAGGCCACGTACAAGCTGCGGCATGACCCGCGCATCACGCCGCTTGGGCGCTGGCTGCGCCGCACATCACTGGATGAGCTGCCGCAGCTGTTCAACGTGCTGCACGGCGACCTGTCCCTTGTCGGACCCCGACCCATCGTCGCCAGCGAAATCCACAAGTACGGCCCCGCTGCTGCAACCATCCTGCGGGTACCGCCGGGTGTCACGGGCCTGTGGCAGGTCAGCGGCCGCAGCGACCTGGACTATGCTGAGCGCGTGCGTCTCGACCTGGACTACATCGCGCACTGGAGCGTCTGGCTGGACCTGCGCATCCTTGTCGCGACCATTCCGGCCGTGCTGCGCCGCAGAGGGGCGCGGTAGGGCGGGCAACCCCTGGCCTGCCGCCCGCGGACCGCGCGATTGTGAATGCCCCGGTGCCAGGCACCAGAGGATTCACAATTGGAGCAGTGGTATGGTGCTGAGGTTTGCGAACATGGAGGTTGAACCATGACAGAGGACAGCAGAGAGCAGAACACGGCGACGGCAGGTCGGAGGGCGCGGGGGCGCAGACTGCTGCGCCGGCAGTCGGTTGCTCAGGCGGCCGTGCTGCTCAGTGCCCTGACACTGCTTTCCAAGTTCATCGGCTTCGCGCGCGACGCCATTGTCGCCCACAACTGGGGCGCCACGGGCGTGACCGACGCGTTCCTCATCGGCATGATGGTCCCCAGCGTCCTGCTGGGCATTGTGTCGACAGGGCTCAGCACCATCGTCGTTCCGTGGTACATCTCAAACCGCAAGGACGACCCTGAGCACGCGCGTGTCCTGGTCAACCAGGTGACCGTCGTGTGGGGGGTCGCGTTCCTCGTCGTTTCTGTGCTTGTCGCGGTCTTTGCGCCGCAGCTGGTCCATGTGTTCGCGCCGACCTACACCGGTGCCCGCTACGACCTCGCCATCAAGGTGACGCGCCTGCTGGTTCCCATGGGCTTCTTCAACGTGATGACGGGCTTGGTCACCGGGCTGTCGCAGGCGGAGGGGCAGTTCCTCATTCCGCTCGTGGTGAGCCTGACGGGCAATGTTGTCATGGTGGCCTGCCTGATCTTCTTCTCGTCGCCTCTGGGCATCCAGAGCTACTCGCTGGGCCTGACGCTCAACTCGCTCATCAGCTTCCTTCCCGTACTCCTGCTGCTGGCCCGGCGGTACCACTTCTTCACGCACCTGGACCTGCGGCACATGAACTGGGCTGCCATTGGGGGGTTCGCGGCGCTGCTTGTTCCACTGGTCATCTCGGGCGGCGGCGGTTCGCTGAACACGCTGGTGGACCGATGGTTCGCCTCGCACCTCACGCAGGGCAGCGTGTCTGCGCTGGACTATTCCAACCGCCTGTGGAACCTGCCGCTGTCACTGGCCGCGACGCCCATCGTGACGGCCGTGTTCCCATGGTTCTCGTCCATGGCGGTCGATGGCACGGCCCTTGCGACGTACGAGGACCGCGTGCACAAGACGATTTCGCTGATGGTGTACATCATGGTGCCCTGCATCGCGGGGCTGGTCATCCTTGCCCAGCCCATCGTGCGCCTGCTGTTTCAGCGCGGCGCCTTTGACACGACGGCCACGGTGCTGACCGCGGCGTGCGTACAGATGTATTGTCTGGGGCTCATCGGCCAGGCGCTGTTCCCGGTGTTCCACCGCGTGTTCTATTCGTTCAAGGACACGCGCACCCCGCTGGTCGTCGGGCTGACCATGATAGCGGTCAACGCATTCACCGACTGGTTGTTCGGACGCTGGTTCGGCGCGCCCGGCATTGCCCTGTCGACGACCACCGCTGTCACGATCGGCACTATCATGGACGCGTTCCTCATCCGCCGGTTCTTCCGCGGCGAGGTGCGCGCGACTGCGCGCTTCCCCCTGGGGACAGAGGTCCTCAAAACGTGCGCCGCCGTTCTGCCGGTCATGGGCGTTGCTCTGCTGGGAAGGTCGTGGATTGGCGTGCCAGGCACGTTTGTGGGCATGGCCCTCCGCATGGTCGTCGTCGTCGGTGCGGCTGCGCTTGCCTACATGGCGGCCAGCGCGTGGCTCAAGTGCGACGGCTGGCGCGTTCTGCTGGGACGTCTGCGCCGCATTCTGGCCAGCTCACCCCTGGGGGCGGCGGGCAAGTAGCGGCACACCCTCAGTGCGCCTGTTGTGAGTTCAGCTCGCGCAGGCGCTGCATGGCCTCCACCAGGTTGGGATTGATGATGCGGGAGTAGCCCAGTTCGGTCCGCTCCATCACCGTGTTCCCCTCCGCCCGATAGCAGAGGGCCAGGCCAAAGTACGCAAACCTGTTGGAGAAGCTGGCTTTGACGATGGGTGTCAGCAGGCCGCGCGCCTTCACGGGGTCGCCCTCGGACAGCGCGCAGAAGGCCTGGGCCGTCACTGCGTATGGCTCGCCGGGCGTGATGGCCAGAGCCTCGGCGGCCTTGGCCTGCGCCGCTGCGGTGTCGTCGCTTACGTAGACATAGGCAAGTGCCAGCCATCCCTTGATGGTGGCCAGCGTGGGGTACAGCTTCTCGGCCTGCTTCAGGTACGTGACAGCCTGCGGGCTGCGCAGGTTCAGCTCCAGCATGCCCAGGCGCCACCATGGGCGGTAGTCATCGGGCGCCAGGTCGCGCGCCGTGAGATACGCGGACCGCGCGGCATCGGTCGCCGGTCCAGTGACGCCCCCAGACAGCATGCCGGCATATGTACCTCCCAGCATGCTCCAGTATGTGTCATTGTGCGGGTCGAGGACAGTTGCGGCGGTGAGGCGCCGGACCTTGAAGGCGGGGTCGAGGTCCCCGAGGTTCAGGGCGACCAGCGAGGCAGCGCCGCGCTGGATCGGAACGAGGGCAAGCACCAGCGCGAGTCCGCCGGCAACCAGGCACGGGATGCGGCGCCTGCGCAGCAACATGCTGCGCTCGTCCCGGGTGGGCAGGTCGTAGGTGATGACGCGCGTGGCGAGGAGCGCCAGGCAGAAGAAGAGAATGACCGGCGCGACGGCGTAGACGTAGTCCACGTCCATGCACATGTGCAGGAAGAAGGCCAGCGTCCCGGCCCACAGTCCCGCGACCGCCATGTCCGCGCGCGAGCCAAACACCCTGTCCAGGCCGCGCAGTCCCCTGCGGGCAATCCAGGCGAACAGGGGCACGGTTCCCAGCAGGCCGGTCTCGGCCAGGAAGCGGAAGAACAGTGAGTGGGGGTCGATGCGGCGCGCCACGTCGGGCACCCATTCGGCCGCTGTCCACACGTGGCCGAAGGAGCCCAGGCCCGTGCCCGCTGCGGCGTGCTGCGCGAAGACCCGGGCTGCGAGCGCCATCATGTGCAGGCGCGTCTGGTTGGACTGGTCGTCGCCCCCGCTGATGAAGCTGCCCAGGGCTTCCCCTTTGCCGACGTTGATGGCCGTCGTTGCCCACGTGACCTTGTTGAACAGGGTCAGGCCGGCGGCCGCGGCAAGGACCACGAGTGTCCGCAGGGCGAGCCTGCCCCTGGACCCGCGTGGGGCAAGGAGCAGCAGGGCTGCCAGACCGACGCCGGTCATGAGGAAGGCGCCGCGCGAGGTCGTCAGATACAGGACCATGAACAGGAAGCCTGCGCACACGCTGTACAGCAGGCGCCAGTCGCGCCGTCTGTCGCCTGAGGCCATGCCCAGCGCCAGCAGGGCGCACAGCCCCAGATAGGCGCCAAAGGTGTTGTGATACTGCCACAGGCCCCACAGCTGGCTGTTCACCACGAAATGGTACGCCAGGTTGCGTGACCACAGCGGCGTGAAGTAGAACAAGGGCGACATCGCAGACATGTAGTAGGCAAACGAAACGGCAGCCATCGTGACGCCCAGGAAGAGGATACCGTTCAGGAAGAACTGCAGGTCGGCCCGCTCCTGCACCAGGTTGAGCACCATGAGGGACAGGAGGAGTCCGCTGACCAGCTTGGCTGCCTCTACCTGCGCGCCGTAGGCGTAGGAGGACAGGGGCACGAGAACGGCGATGGCCGCGACCAGCAGCAGGGACGTCCAGTCGGTCGAAAGGGGCACCAGGCGGTGGTCGGGCAGCCACCAGAAGCACCAGCAGGCGAATACAAGCAGCGTGGCCGCGGCGAACAGCCAGTCGGCCGTGTAGACGGTGACGTCGCCGTAGCGCGTCCCCAGCGCGAGCCCCACCAGCAGGAGCAGGGACGCCGCCATGAACAATCGTTTTCTCATGCGTTCATTGTAGGGGACAGGCGCGCTCGTGCAACCATGGCCTGCCCCGTCATCCGGTCTTTCGGCTGGGTCCGGCGAGCGCCTTCATGAGCGCCCATGCGAGCGTGTTGTAGTCGACGGGCGCATCCCATGTCACCGGCTGGTTGAAGATGCCCTGCTCCACCGCCCACTGCTGGGCCGTCGACAGGGCGGGAGCAGCGGGTGGGGTCCAGGCCCCGAAGTCAGCCGCGAGCGAGGTGTCGAGGTCAATGCGCGCGCCGCCCAGCAGCTGTTCGGTCTTGGTCTGCAGCAAATGGGCATGGGACGACACGAGGCCGTGCGACCACGCCGCGGTCTGCCAGAAGAAGCTCGCCGAGTGTGTGGCAGCGCAGTGCTCGATGACGCGATAGCTGCCGTACACGCCGACGCGGCTGCCACCCATGGCCTCGGCGGCACCCCGCAGATACGCGTCGACGCGTGGCAGGTCCCTCTCCTGCACATCCTCGTCGACGGCGAAGTAGACAGGCCTGCTCTCGGGGAAGCCAAAGCGGCGCGCCTGTACCAGGGCGATCAGAGCGTCGCTTTTTCCTGCCGCCCGTCCCTCGCGTGCGCGCCCGGCTCCCTGCTCATACACCAGGACCAGGGCCAGGCCATGCGCCCGGATCTGTGCAGCCTCCTGCGGGGTGATGACCTTGCCGCCGCCCTGCTGCGCAAGGTAGCGGATGACGAAGGTATATCCTTGCGCTTTGACGGTGTCCAGCTCCGGACGCCCGAATGAATAGTCGATTCCTTGTCCCATATGCCCTCCCTGGCGTGGCGAATGTTACAGTTTGGAACCGTCCCCGAAGATGTTACAGGCAGCGGGCGACGGCGATGCGCGCTGCGGCGAGCGAGACGTCGTAGGTGCGCGCCAGGCGCCGGGCCAGCTGTTCGAGCGTGGCGGGCTCCTGCGGGGCGCCTGCCTCCCGCAGGACCGCGAGGCTGGCCTGCACCACAGAGCGCGGCAGCAGGAGCTCGGCGGCAAAGGCGTCGCAGAGGCGCTCGTGCCGGGACGGATCGGGAATGTTCTTCAGGTACGTGTGCAGCAGGACCTCGCTGACCTCGTGCGCGAGAGTAAAGCGGTAGCGCGCGGGCTGTTCCTGCCGCAGGCCCTCGCGAATCGCCGTGTAGGCAGCGCCGTGCTCGAACACGGTGCACCCCAGCACGCCCGTACTGAGCGGAAACTCGTCCACCGAGGCGCAGACGTGCGCCGCCAGCGCGTCGAGGTCAACCACGGTGGCGCCGGCGACGGACCGCGGAAAGCGCCAGCGCACCTGTGCCGCGTAGCGCATCAGGTCCCCGGGCAGGCTAGCGGTCACGCTTGCCCTTGCGCGGCCGCGAGTCGCGGATGTAGGCGATGAAGGCGTGGACGGCGCGGATGTCGTCGGCGGACAGGTCCCCCTGATGCCGCAGGGCAACCTCCAGCTCGTCGCGGGGCTGGGGTGGCGTGTCCTCGCGCAGCAGCTCGGCCGGTGTGACCCCGAAGGCATCGGCTACCTTCTGCACGGTGCGCAGGTTGGGGGGCTGGCCCTCGAGGATACTGCCTACCGCCCCTGGCGAGATTCCGGCGGCAGCCGCCAGCTCGCGCTGGCTCCAGCCGCGCTGCGCCAGCAGCGCCTGAACGTTCTCCTTGACTCCCATCGTTCCTCCCTTCTCATCCCGTGCCTGTTCATCGGCGGGCATCGTACGCCCATGTGCCGCTTGGCGACAGCGGCACGGGGTCTGCCTGCCGACGTGTGCACCATAGTATACACGAATGACTGCGTGGTGCAACTGTGTTATGCGCATACAAGTTGCGTTATGTGAATTGTGTATAAAATAATGCACATCAAGGAGGGCAGTCGTGAAAGGGAACGATCTCTGGTTCGTTGATTTGTATGAGGCCCTGCGCCCGGCTGTGACGGGGATGGCGCGCAACTATGCGCGCGTGTGGGGAGTCGAGGCCGATGACCTCGTGCAGGTGGCCGGCTACGCGCTGTGGACGTCCTGCAGACGCTACCGGGGCCGTCCTCTGGACGAGCAGCTGCGCATCGGGAACACCGTCGCCCGGCGCACGATGCTGCACTGGTGCGACCGCGAGGGGCACGACCCTACGCATCTGGGTACCGCCGGCTCGACGCCATGGTTCACGACGGGGTCAGCGGACGGCGGCACCTCGCCCATGGAGGGAGAATGAGCACTTGCGAGGAAGATGCTGCGCCGCGTTCCATCGCCGAACGGGTCGACCTGGGCCTTGCGATGGTCGACAGAGGCAAGGCCGCCATCATCCGCGACCGCTTCTGGCGCGAGCGCACGTGGCCTGCCATCGCCCGTGAACGCGGCTGCTCGGTCACGACGGCGCGCAAGCGCTTCGAGGATGGCATGGCCCAACTTCGAGCGGCCATCCTGCTCATTGAGGGCAGGCTTCCACCCGCGGCACCGGAACATGACGAGGACGGGCCGTCCGAGTGAAGGCGGTTGTGTGATGCAACAGGCAGCCCTGCGCTCAGACGAGCGTGGGGCTGCTTCCAATTCAGGCTAGTTCTTGTGCGGCTCGGACTCGAGTGCCGTAATCTTGTCGATGCGCGGCTGATGGCGTCCGCCCTGATAGGTGGCGTTCAGCCATGTCATGACGCACTCCAGCGCGATTTCCTCGGCCGTTGTCCTGCCACCCAGCGCCAGCACGTTGGCATTGTTGTGCTCCTTCGCCATGCGCGCCGTATAGCAGTCGTGGACCAGTGCGCAGCGGATGCCGTGCACCTTGTTGGCGGCGATGCTGGCGCCGATGCCCGTGCCACACAGAGCGATGCCAAGCGCAGCGGGGTCTGCGACGACAGCCCGTGCGACAGCGGCGGCGAAGTCCGGGTAGTCCACGGGATGGTCACTGCTGTCGGTGCCAAGGTCCTCGACATCATAGCCCTTCAGGATGAGCGCGTGTACCAGGAACGATTTCAGGCGGTAGCCGCCGTGGTCCGAGCCAATGATGATCTTCATGGGTTCACCTCGGTCTCAGAAATGGGATGCGCAGAGACACAAGCGCGATGAGCAAGCCCAGCGCCATGCCTCCGATGACTTCAAACACTGTGTGTCCGACCAGCTCCGTGAGCTGCTTGTAGTCCAGCAGGTCGCCCAGCTTGAATGTCGCCGAAATGGCGTTGAGCGTCTGCGCGTGTCGGCCCACCTCACGCCGCACACCGGTCGCGTCGAACACCACGACCGCGCCGAAGACGACACAGATGGCAAAGAGCGGAGAGCCCACGCCTTGCGTGAAGGCCACCATGGCCGTCAGGGCAGTGACGACGGCGCTGTGCGAACTGGGGAAGCCGCCGTTGGAGAACAGTAGATGCCATCTCCATTCGTGATACTCGCTGTAGTGGATAAACGGCTTCATCCCCTGGGCTGCAAGGTCCGCGATGAGTGCCACGATGAGGATCTTGTTGTCCCAGAAGTTGTTCACGCTTGTGCCCGCTGCCGCCATTGATAATCCACGCAAAGAGTATACAGTGATGAGGCAGTTTGTAAACGCGCATGCAGAGGACGCGCCGGGCAGTTGCAGCCGTCCCATGTTCACAGGAGGATATCCGTGTCAACATTACTCGCATCATCAACAACGAGCACCTCGTCTGCCCCGGCGACGGCGACTGGCCCGAGCTTCTTTCTTCTGCTCCTGGTCGGCCTTGGGATCATGCTGCTGGGCAACCTGCTGGGTCGGTTCATCTCGGTCCGCACGCACAGGACCGTCAGCCGCAGAGTGTACTACCTGATTACGATTCCCATCATGCTGCTCTTCCTTGTGACCGTGTTCGTCTTTGGGCAGAGCCTCAGCGTTGTGGCCAGTTACGCGCTGTTCGCTGTGTACATCCTGGCCTTTTCGGTGCTTGGCGGCTTCGTCGAGGCTCCGCCCATGCCCGTGCGCCCGTCCACCCCTGCTGCTCCAGAGGAGCCAAAGGATGAGCAGGCCAGCATCGAGTCAGGTGAATCCAAGAATCCAGACACCGAGGGCGGCGACACCTCTGAACCGCCTGCGCCTCCTGCGGAGGGAGACGTCGTGGACGGTGAAGGCAAAGACATCACGTCCTGATGACACGCTCATTCTCCTGACACAGACAGTCTGAACTCCAGGCCCCGCTCCCGCGAGCGGGGGTTTTGCATTGGAGGCAGTTGCACGGCAGGGGGCGTGCTGCCACGGTGTCCTGTCTAGGCATTTGGTTGACTAACCAGACTCCAATGTGTACAATGATGTTGTTGACAACGCGAAGTAGCCTGCGGCGGCCGGAGCCAATGTCGCTGCACCAGGTAGCTCAGAAAACGAGGGAGACGCGATGAAGAAAACTCTTGCACTGTTGCTGTGTGTTGGTCTGGTCCTTGGACTTTTCCCTATAGGCACGCTCATGCCCGTGGCGAATGCCGCCGCTCTCCCGACAGTTAGTCTCACCGCACCAGCCGAGACGATGATAGGTGAGCAGACAACCTTTGCCGTCACCTTTGAGAACACGGGAACCGTTGGTTACGGACCGTTTATCGACTTGGTCTTCCCACGCAATGGTGCCGACGGGGCACACGGGACAGCAACGCCCGACGGTTTGACCTTTGTCAGTGCGTCGTTTCTTGGGACGCCTGTCACGGCAATGGTCCTGACCTTCCCCGACGATGACGGGACAGGGTCCGGCACAAGGGGACATGTGCTTCACCCCTATGCGGTCGACAATTCCGGCCAGCCTCTGTGGGTCTATGGCACTGCCGGGGACCAGCTGGTCGTCCTGCAGCTGCCCTTTGGTTCCTATACGCCGGGACAGCCACAGGCTTCCCTGAGCATAACCGCTTCGCTCAGCAATCTGGCGGACCTGGGCGTCCCGCTGACCGTACGTGCGCGTGGCGGCTTCCAGTTTGGCAATTCCGCCGTCAGCGACCCTGCAACCGATCCATCGATAGTGAGCAACGCAACTACAGACAGCAGTATGTGGACGGTGAACGCCGCCACAACTCCGGCCGTCCTGCGCTTGCGCAAAGAGTATCCCGGCGAGGAAGACGAAACCGCCACAGGCCCGAACTTCCTGCAGCACTACCGTGTCATTGCAGATGTCGCGACGGGGCAGACAGTCACGAACCTTGACCTGAGTGATGTGCTTCCGTCGAACGTTGAGTATGTCGGTGTCGACAGCACTTCGGCTTCCGCGACGATTTCTTCGATCCCCAGTACGACAGTACCAGGAGGGACGCTGACTGCACGTTTTGCGACTGTTACGGGAGGGGCTGGGAATACAGACGCTGTTGTGGTGTTTTCCTTCTATGTCCCGCTCAAGGATGCGGCAGGGAACGACGTCATCGACCCAACGACCGGCACCTTGGCGGTTTCTTCTGATGACGCGAGGGCCGAGGGGGACTGGGTTCCGGTGGACACGCGGGACCTTCCCAGTCAGCATCTTGTCAGCAACGCGATGGCCACGGACCACACTCTCAACGACCGTTCACTTGCCATCCAGAAAAGTGTCGCGATTGTCAACGATACCGGCAAGGCTGGTCTGACGCCGGGCGACACGCTCGAGTATACGCTGAGCTTTGAGGTTTCCGACTATTTTGCCTTCCAGAATCTCCGTATTCCCTCTGACATCCTTTCCGACGGGCAGCAGCTGGACGCTGGCTTTACCCCTCAATTCTCGGTGACGGAAAACAGTGCCGCGACGTCAGGTTCATTCGCCTCAGGCCAGTGGAGTTCCACGGTGCAGGCCGACGGGACGACCCTTCTGTCATTTGATGTTTCCTCTGCCCTTGTCGACAACGGGCGCAGCGGGCAGCTGCTTGGCGGTCTTGTCCAGCCAGCGGACGCCGATGGCAATGACGGAGGGACAACCGGCTGGGTAAAGTTTCGGACAACAGTCCTTGACGCTTACCGGACCAATCATCCGTCTGGCGATGCAAGCCTCGACGAGGGCGATGGTGTTTCAAACAACGTGACCATTGCAGCGGATGTGCTTGACGCTGCAACACTCCTGCCGACAGGTTCCACAGTGACGGACGGTAGTGCGGCAAGTCTGACGGTGCCGCAAGGCTCGGTTTCCAAGACGGTCTATGCCATCAATGGCAGCACCGCGCTCCCAAGCCCTCTGCGCATCGCGCCAGGTGACCTTGTAACCTACCGGATTGTCGACACCCTGACGACTGGCGACTTCGAGGCGCTGCACGTCACAGACTATCTCCCCCTGCCCATTTTCAACGCAGCGACGTACACCTGGTCCAAGGATGCTTCAGCCAGTGCAACCCCAGCGGAGGGAACCTGGAAGTTCGGCCCTTCCAACAACAGGCCTGTGGGTGCACCTGACCCCGTGGTTACTGCATTGGCCTCCAGCAATTCAGTCGATTTCACTTTCGGCACGTACGACGATGCCTCGAATGCAGGCGGGGCGATTGACCTCCTCTTTACTGTCAAGGCATCCAGCGACCCGTTCGCGGACGGTCTTTTCCTGACCAATCAGGCGCAGGTCACAGACCAGAATACCGCCAGGGTTGCGGTAACAAGTGGTGCCATTGCCCAGATTCAGCTGACAGAACCTGTTCTCTCCGTCACCAAAGGTGTTGTCGCAACGGACCATGCCGGGGCGGTGTTCAGCCCGGCGACGGTCGGTCCGGTTTCCTTTACTGCTCCCGGATCGACAGGTGTTCGGTGGTCGGGAATCATCACCTCCGCAGGCCTTGCGGCCGCAGCGGTGAAGAGCAGCGTCTCCGGCGTAGATGCCGGGGACAGCGTGACGTTTGCCATCGTCGTGGAAAACAAAGGGACTGGCCTCAACGGAGCCTTCGATGTCCAGGTGAAGGATACCCTGCCAACGGGCTACTCTGCGTCGGATGTCAGCAATCTCACCGTGACAGATGGAACCGGTGCAGCCATCACAACTGCGAACGTAGGCGGCGGCGCAGGTCTCTTCGACCAGGGTCTTGAACTGGTCGACCCGGGCGCAACAGCGACGCCCGCTGGTGCTCTTGACCCGTATGACCCCTCATCGGGCCGTAACATCGCTGTCATCACCTACGACCTGAGACTCAAAGCTGACCTGGCAGCGTCGTCTGTGCTGACGAATACGGCGACGCTTGCGCGCTATGCGGGCATGGAGGGCGGGAGCAATGATGTCACAGGTCCCACAGAGGGCGCAGCGACGGTGACTGCTGCATCGCCGGCTCTTGCCAAGACACGTACCGGCAGTGAAGTGACGGGGAACAACAATGGTGATGGTCAGGCTGTGGTTGGTGAGCTGATTACATATGAGGTGACGCTGACCGTCCCCGAGGGTGTGACACCAGCTGCAACAGTTGTTGACAATCTTGGTGCGGGGCTGGCATACGTCGGGCCGGTCACGGTGACGAACACCGACACTGCACATGTTTCCTTCTCGGGTACTCCAGGAAGTCCTGCAGTTACAAATAGTGGAGCAACCGTTGCCTTTTCCTTTGGAGACGTCACTGACACTGACACGAACAATGCAGTAGTAGAGACCATCACGCTCAGTTACCTGGTCGTGGTCCTGAATGTTGGTGGAAACACGCCAGGCACCAGCCTGCACAACACTGCGACGCTGTCCTGGACAGGTGGTGCCGGAGCAAGTGCCAGTGCCCCGGACACCCAGCTGGTGCAACCGCAGGTGACGGTAGTGAAGAGCGCCAGCCCGAGCACTGGCGATGCTGGCGATGAGGTTACCTTCAGCATCTCAGTCATCAACCTGAGTCTGGCAACAGGAACGGATGCTTACGACGTTGCGGTTGAGGATGTCATCCCGCCCGGACTTGACTATGTGGCCGGTTCACTGGCGTTCACCGCGGGAACACCAGCGGCGCCGGCGCCGGTGCTGACTGACAGCGGCGCGCCTAGACTCACCGTGACGTGGTCCTTGCTGCCGTGGAATACCCAGGGAACTATCACGTTCAGGGCCAAGCTGGGTGGCACGGTGTCGCCGCGACAATCGCTCACCAACACTGTCAGTGTGACGTATACGACGCTGTCAGGAACTCCGTCGCCTTCACCGCGCTCCAGCTACAACACAGATTCCACGGAACGTACCCTTTCGACGTCTTCGTCGGCGGGCGTGACAGTTGCATCCCTTGCAGACAGCAAGGGCATGGTGACCACATCAGAGGCGTCAACGACAGGGGCTGACGTCGTTATCGGAGAGATCGTGCGCTACCATCTCGCCGTGAAACTTCCCGAAGGGCAGTCTACGCAATTTGACATGGTGGACGCACTCCCAGCAGGGTTGACATTCCTGAACGACGGCACGGCGAAGGTGGCTTTTGTGGCGTCAGGCAGCGGGGCCGGCAGTGGCATCGTTTCGACTGCCGCCGGCGCCTATGGCGCGTTGGCGGGTGTGGACCTGCAGATGGTTGGCGCGAGTAACGCCGTGATTCCTTCCTTCGTCGTTCCGACGAGCAACATTACGCCGGGGAGCTTTGCGGATGGAACGGACCCTGTCTTCCATCTGGGCACCCTCACAAACTATGATGGCGACAGCGACGACGAATATGTTGTCCTTGAGTTCAATGCGGTGGTATCCAACGTTGCCGCGAATGTGGCCAACAGAAACCTTGACAACACGTTCACGGTAAATGTCGGAGGTGTTCTCTCAGGCTTCGCCTCCAACAGCGTCCGCGTTACGGTGCGGGAGCCCGCACTAGCAACAACAAAGACGATTACCCATGCACCAGTGGATGCAGGGGACACGGCTACCTACAAGATAGTTGTCACGAATACAGGCAATGCGACGGCGTTTGACGTTGGCATCAAAGACCTTCTCAGCGCCTGGCTTGACCTGCGTTCGACGGAGGACGTGACTATCACGACCGATGATGCGGTTGTTCCGGCAAACGTGTCACAGGTGACCGCGGGAGCAGATACCGTCGAGGTTACAGCGTCCAGTCTTGCTGCCAGCAAGACACTTACCGTGACAGTAACAGTCCATGTTGCGGACAACCTCCCTGACGGGCAGCTTACCATCGACAACACTGCGACCACAACGTGGACAAGCCTGCTCGGTTCCGGAACCTCTCCTAATTACACCGGGTCTGTTGCGGGAACGTCTGGCTCAACTACAGGGGAGCGCACGGGAGCGGGGACGGCGCCCAATACGTATGTGTCCTCATCAACGGCGACGATGACACTCCACAAGCCTGTGCATCTCTACAAGGACATTGTCGAGATTAACGGCGTGACTGTGGCCTCCCGGCCGTACCGGGTGCAGCCGGGCGACACGGTACGCTTCCGTCTGCGCGTGGAGAACCAGGGCGCGCAGCCTGTCTATAACACTGACCTCTACGATACGCTGCCCGCAGGGTGGACCATCAATGGGGGCACGTCCCGCTTTGCTCTTACGAATGGCACTGTGCCCTCTACGTGGACAGCAACGGCCAACCCGCACGGGTCGCCATATGACACTCCTCCGACGGCACCTGGCGGCACTTCCAACGTACAGTGGCATGTACGGCAGACCCTTGAAGCGAGCGACGACGCTGGTCTGGCGACAGGTACTGCAAAGGACACCCTGTACCTTGAATTCGTAGCCACCGTTACAAGCAGCGCTGCAGCCTCTGCAGCTGGAACGCAGAACCTCAACCAGGCAGACGTCGCGGCGACAACAGATGCCGCGGGCAGCAACCAGCTGCCCGCCAACGTCATTGACAAGCAGTATTCTTCTGACTGGGCTCTTGTGTACAAGCCTCAATTGCTCATCACCAAGTCCGTTCTCAGCATCAATGGAAACAGTGCCAACGTGACGCAGGCCCAGGCAGGCGATACAGTGACGTACCGCGTCATTGTGCGCAATACGTCTGCGGGGGCGACAGCAACAGCAGTTTCTGTCACGGACACCATTCCGCCTACCATGGCATACGTCACGGGAAGCAGTTCCGCGACCTGGTCCGGTGGCAGCTCGACTGCTGACCCTACCGGGAGTCCTTCCGTGTGGACATGGCCCGCATCCAGGGTTTTGGCCGGCGAGAATCTGCTCCTGACGTACTCCGCGCGTGTCTCGAGTACAACAAGCCTCGGCCGCAACACCAACAGCGCCAGCGCGTCGGCGCACGATACGGCTACCGGAACGCTGGCAGCGCCGGCTCCCGACGGATCCCCGACTGTTGCTGCTCAGATTGACGTGCACAAGCCCGTCCTTCGAGTTACCAAGACAGCCTCCGCTGCCGGCGTCGCGGTGGGGACACCGGTGGATTTCACCATCAAACTTGAAAGCCTTGACTCTTATGCAGTGCCTCAGGCCGTGGGCCTCGTGGATACTCTTCCAGCCGGGTGGACCTATGCAGCAGGGACGACATTCCTCGTGAAGAATAGCGGGACGCCGCCTGCCACCTGGGGCTCTGCGGTGGCGAACCCAACTATCGCGGGGCAGCAGCTGACGTGGAACCTTGCGAGCACGCTGGATGCGACCGACGACCAGGGGGGAGCTTCTGGTACCCGTCAGGACACGCTGTGGTTGAAGTTCACCGCGGTGCCCGGTCCGACGGCCGAGGGAACTGCCAACGTCAACACGGTTTCGGCCAGCTTCAAGGATGCTTCCGGCACGGCGATGCCATCAGTGCAGGACTCGGTCACAATCTGTGTCGGGTCTCCGCGCTTAGAAATGACCAAGACAGTCGACCAGGGCACGACGGGTGTAAACCAGACGAGAACCTTCACCCTCAAGGTCGTCAACCAGAATGCCGTGCCGGCAAACAGCGTGAACGTGGACGACTACCTGCCGGCAGGCTGGCAGTTTATTGGCAGCAGTGCCTCATGGGTTCTCAACAATGGTGTTTCGCCGTCCTGGCCCGGAACCGCTGTGACACCGACAATAGACGGAACACGCCTCACGTTCGCGACAAGTGCCTCCGTTGCTGGCACGGACGATGCAGGCGGGGCAAGCGGTTCGGCGAACGACACCTTATGGGTTCAGTTCCAGGCAACAGCGACCAGTTCGGCCGTGCAGGGCGTCAACACGAACACGGCGGTAGCAACCGGTATCGACCCCGGCAACCATCCGGTTGGTTCCAGCATGGGAAGCGTCCCGGTGACCGTCAGCAAGCCAGAACTGTCCATCAGCAAGACGGCCACTCCTGAGACGCAGGTCGTAGGGCAGAACGTCACCTTTACCATTACGGTCAGGAATACGGGCAACCAGGCTTGCACGGGTGCGGTAGTGACCGACACCTTGCCGGTTTGGCTTGCGTATGTTTCCTCAAGTCCCGCAGCGACCGTGTCGTCGGGAACTGTCACCTTTGATGCAGTTTCTGTTCCGGCGAACGGAACTGCGACGTTTACTGTTGTTGCCAGGGTCATGAAGAACGCCCCGGATCGCAGCATTCTTACCAACTCCGCCTTGGTGAACGGCAAGGACGGTGCCGGCAATACCATCACAGCAGGTCCTGCCACGACCACGGTGGCGGTCAGTGCTCCTCTCCTGACCGTCAACAAGACCGGTGCTCCCAACCCGGTCAAGGCAGGCGGCACACTCGAATACACGATCAGTATTACAAACGGCGGTTCTCAGGCAGCAACGGGAGTAACAGTCACGGACCCGGTTCCTGCCAATGTGACCTTTGTGTCAGCAGACAACGGCGGGGTCAATACCTCGGGAGTCGTCAGCTGGACTGGGCTGACTGTTTCTGCAGGGGGAAGTCTGACGCTGCACTGGAGCGGCACGGTGGCAAACCCCATTGCTGACAATACCCAGCTGACAAACACGGCGACAGTCGACAGCGTCCAGGCAGGGCCGGTCAGCAGTGCGCCGGCGGTCAACGTCGTGAGCTCGGCACCGCAGCTCAATATCTGCAAGACTGCATCACAGAACCCGGTGCGTGCGGGGAACACCTTTACGTATACAATTCGCTATGCGAATACGTCCACGATGGATGTGACGGGCGCGCTCATTTCGGAAACGTATCCGACGGGGGTAACCTTCGTCAGTGCCTCACCCGCGCCGACGTCCGGCAATAATACCTGGTCCATCGGGAATCTCGGTGCCGGCAGCTCGGGCATCATTACCATCACAGTGGCTGTTGGTGGGGCAGTTACTGATGGCACAACGCTGAACAACGTCGTGACACTGACGAGCAATGAAACCCAGCCGATCCAGGGCAGCGTCTCGACCACAGTAGGCACGGCACCTGCGCTGCACATCACAAAGGATGACCTTGAGGATCCGGCGCCGTCCGGCGGGACAGTGACCTATCGGCTGACCTGGTCCAATACAGGTTCGACAGCAGCTACCGGAGTGACGATCGTCGACGATTTCTCTGGTCTTGCTTCGCTGTCTCTCCACGGAGGGGGTGCAGCTCCGGTTACCTACGCTTCTTTTGCAACAAGCACGGGCTCTCCTGTGACGTTTACTGTTGTCCAGTCGGGAACGCTCCTCACCTTCACACCTGACGGCGGTTCGCTGCCAGGTCTGTCGAGCGGCTGGATTGACGTGACGTTCAACGTTCCTGCAGGGGTCGAGAATGGAACGACGGGGACCAACAAAGTGACACTGAAGAGTACAGAGACGAACGACGTGACTGATACAGAATCAACCACATTCTCATCTCTGCCTGCTCTTCATATCGTCAAGACGGGACCCTCGTCCGTCACGCCAGGCACCAGCGTAACATATCATATTGAGTTCTGGAACGACGGAGCCGCTCCCGCGACCGGCGTAGTCATTGCCGAGACCTACGGTTCGTACCTTCAGTTTGAGAGCGCGACGACTGCACCCGATACCGGAACGGACAACCTGTGGACCATTGGCACGGTTGCGAACGACAGTGTTCACCATGCAATCGACGTGACCTGCACTGTCGCATCGCCGCTCGCGAATGGAACGAGTGTCGTGAACACCGCGACCATCGACAGCGACCAGACGGCGCCCCAGACAGCAGGCAGCACCGGCACCGTTGGCTCCGGTCCTCTCCTTACCATCACGAAGACTGTCACCGGTTCCCCGGTTACGCCTGGCCAGAATCTCGTCTACACCACCACCATCGGCAACACTGGGACAGCAGCAGCAACAGGCGTCACGGTGACAGACACGCTTCCTTCATCCACCGCCTACGTCTCTGCCCGTTTCGTCAGTGGTTCGGGAACGGTCGCCGAGGCAAGCGGTACGGTGACCTGGACCCTTGCGGCGTCTCTCGCTCCTGGCCAGCAGGTTGTTGTGGAACTGGTTGCAAAGGCGAATACCCCGCTGGACACGGGAACCACCATCACGAACACAGCAAAGGTTGTCTGCACCGAGGAGTCTACCGGAGTGACAGCATCGGTTGATGCAACGGTCTCCTCTGCTCCTCTCCTTCATCTCACCAAGGATGCGCCTGCGAACGTTGATGCAGGTGGCGACATTACGTATACCCTCCATGTCACCAACACGGGCACGATGAATGCCCATGGTACCGTGGTCACGGATGTGATCCCAGCACATACCACCCTCGTGAATGCTTCCATTACCTCTGGTGGAACCGGCTTGGTGGACACAACAACGACTCCGGGAACCGTGAAGTGGACACTCAGTTCCATTCTGGGCACTGGCTCTGAGCTTGTGCTTCAGCTTGTTGTCCGCGCAGATGCGCCTCTTCCCAACGGCACCGTCATCACGAACACTGCCAGCGTGACCTCCGCTGAGGTCCCAACGCCGGTGAGCGGCAGTGCCTCGACAACCATCGGGTCTGCTCCGGTTCTGACTATCACAAAGACGGTAACTCCTGCAGGTTTCACACCCGGTGGCCAGCTTACCTATACCATCACGCTCTCGAATACCGGCAACATGAATGCGACGGGCGTGACCATCGTCGATATCACCCCTCCGCACACAACCTTCGTGAGCGCCGTCTTCACCAAGGGTACTGGCGCCGTGACCGCCCCTGCAGTGGGAGGCACGGGACAGGTCATGTGGACGCCTGACGGCGGAACGCTCGCCCAGGGCGGCCACATCACGGTGACCCTTGTTCTTCAGACAGCGAACCCTCTTCCCACGGGCACAGTCATCACGAATACCGCCATCGGTGACTCTGCGGAAACCCAGCAGGTCACCAGCGATGCGCTGGCGACGGCAGCCGGAGCCCCTGTCCTCACCTTTACCAAAACGGCGTTCCCGCTCGTGCAGGCGCCGGGTGGCACCATCACCTGGGCCTTGGCCCTGCACAATTCAGGGACAGCGACTGCGACGGGCGTCGTCGTCACGGAGAGCTACGACGGTCTCTTTGCGTACCAGTTTGCCAATCCTGTGCCGGATGCAGGCACGACCAATCGGTGGACCGTGGGCGAGGTGGCTCCTGGGGCCACGTTCAGTATTACCATTGTTGGCCAGCTCTCACCCGCGGCTGCGCTGACGACGCCTGCGCAGGCAGTTCGCAACACAGCGACGGCGTCCTGCGCTGAGCTTGGACCAGTGAGCGCGAGTGCTGCCGTAACGGTGCAGGCGCCCAGTTTCTGGGATCCCGGCCACGTCACCAACTACAAGACGGTATCGCCGTCTGGGAACGTCGGGCCAGGAACGCGCCTGATGTACACCAACTTCTACGGCAACGCCGGCAATGCGCCGGCGACGGGCGTGACCATCTCGGACTATCTCGACCCCAACCTTGATGAGTCGTCATTGAATATCAGTGGCGGCGGAAGTTACGACGCAGGTACGCGGACCATCTCGTGGGTGCTGCCTGTGGTCCCTGCAGGAGGAACAGGTTCCGTGAGCTTCACGGTGGCAGTCCGTTCCGGATTTGACGGAGGGTACGTCTACAACAGGAGCAGCGTCGGTCTGCCAGGGCAGGTGCCGACCGTTACCAACACCGTAACGACATGGGTCTACCCGGCGCCTGTCACACCTCCGACTCCGCCAGCTCCACCTGTGGCAGCTCCTGCCGTGACCCTGACGGTGAGGGGTCCCGAGCAGTCCAT
>Ga0209098_1001086_pt1 | contig 26934 bp, 8 predicted proteins | sample AD_JPNHW1_MetaG_FD_184429 | JGI IMG/M metagenome (GOLD analysis project Ga0209098, IMG submission 184429) | Active sludge microbial communities of municipal wastewater-treating anaerobic digesters from Japan - AD_JPNHW1_MetaG (SPAdes) (version 2) | ecosystem: Engineered > Bioreactor > Anaerobic >...
TAGTATCAGGTTTATTTAAACTATCAAGATATTGAGAATACAGTTGTTGAACTTGTTGTTTTTGTCGTGGAGTTATTTGAGTATTATTAAGCAATACTTCAGCATTAGCTAATAAAGCATTTAATATTGTATCTTGCTTAACTCCAAATATATTAGCAATTAATTCTACAAGTTTATCTAAAATAGATTTGTTTCCTGTGTAGGGAATCTCTGCAATAGCACCTCTAAATTCTTCATTAGTAAAAGCATAACTTATAATTTCATGTATAGAATCAGTGGTGTATCCATATAAAGGATTATTAATAAATCCCTTTTTCTTAGTTGATATTAAAGGCTCTTTACCATAATCTTTTAAGATCTTCCTAATGTTCTCCAATTCATTTAAAGCTACTAATTCTTCTTTAGATAATCCTTTTGCGTTTTCTTCAAAATAACTTATTTTTCTAAATGTAGCTGCGTGAAGTAATTCGTGAAAAAATACTTCTTGTTCTGATATATTAGGTCTTTCATATCTTGGTATAGAATTAATATCAAGTAATCTAATAGTATTATATTTATCAGAATACATACCAACGCCATTACCAAAAATATTTTTTGCAATATATTCTATTTTAATGTTTTCTAAAACAGGAGTTAGTTTTTCTAATAAATATTTATTTTCATTAGAAATAGTAAATCTTTTTAATATATCATTTACTGTAACTGTTCTTGGTTTAGTTAAATCAGATATATCTATTACATCACCAATATTAACTTCATTAGCTCTTTCACGAATTATTTCATAATCCATATTGATAGAGCCATCAAAATTATTACCTTTTATACTTTGAAGTTCTTTTGTAACAGTGATTTTATCTTTAATTAAAACATCATCATTAGTGTCATGTTTGCTAATAATATAATTTAATTTATTTTCAAACCCCAAAGTTTCATATACAGCATTAGCTAATTCAGGATTCTGTTTAAATACAAAATCCACTCCTTCTTTAACTCCCTGTTTGCTATTTGTAGGCACAAATGAAGACACTAAAACATCTTTGCTGATACCATCTGCCTTTTCTGCATAGTTACCAGTTAATTCCCACAGGTTATCCATATACCTGCTATTATCAACAGCCTCCGTTACATTTTCTCCCATTAGCCACTGCTCCATAGCCTCCCTGGAATAAAAACCTCCTATGGTATTGATAACTTCTTCTACCATCGCCTCTCCTTCAAGATCATAGTTCCTCTTTATAGCCCTTACTATAGGATCATCATTCCTGATAAACCTTTCCGCTTCTTCATACATCTGCTGATATAGTTCAGGATTCTTTTCCTTCACAATTAGAGTAAAGATATGCCCTATCTCATGTACAGGTGTCGTAGAATGGAAGTTGTCGATATTGATATGGAACCCATACCCGTCTATCCATGATCTTTGCTTTGTAGTAAACCCTTTTTCAAGAACCGATTCACTGGTTTCTTCAATGATATTGATACCAGGCACAGCTACCTTTATCTTTCCTATGATAGCTTGTACCGCTTCTGCATTTAACCGTGACCCTTCAAGATCAGCAAGCATATCCAACGCCCGTGAAGCCTTTTCAGTCTGAACCTGTATATTCCTTGTATCGGAATACATGCCATATCCTTCTGTCAGTAACCTTGCTACCATAACGACAGGACTCTTTTCATCAGCATTGGCACTGTACAGTGTCTTTCTTTTTTCCATGGCACCACGAAGAGCATATAATAGTTCAGTGTTTTCATTACCCCATAATCTCCACACATTATACACTTCATCAGTTGTTGATTCGGCATTGTATTTATCGGATAAAAGCATACCGTCATTCATAATAAGCCCCGTAGGATCAAATCTACCATCTTCATCAAGGTTATAACCCCTATTCTGTTTATCCGTCACACTATATTCCTTCCGGCCGGTATGTACTTCTTCCTGTTTTACAGTAAGGTCATGTTCTGAACGGTATTTTGTCTGTTTTGCAATATTCCGTTGCAACTGTTCAAATGTTACTCCTGCATGTACCCATACCACCTCTGTAGGCGTCATCTTATCAACCCTGATAATATCCCCTGTCTGTGTTATATAGTACTGTAAAGGTTTTACATCTATCTTTTCTCCTGTTTCTTCCCTGACAGCGTCTATACTCTGTAGTTTATGATAGTCATGTCCTGAATAGTACTGTTTTGTTACAGGTTCTTTATCCCTTAATTTCAATAGTTCATCTACTGTGAAGTTATGGACAGCTTCAATAGAAGTTACAGGTACCAAGTCACGGTCAAAGTTCATACCCCTCCCCGATAATACCCGGTACTCGGTATAATAACCATCACTTTTCTCTGCTAATGGATGATTAGGATTGTATTTTTTGATACTCTGACGCATAAAACGATCAGCAACTTTCGACCATGACTTTATCCATAAAGGACGTCTTCCTTCTTGTGCTGATTTATCCCTTTCTTCTTTCTTCAGGTAAGAAATAACCTTATTTTCATGAGCCACATACTGCATGAAGTTATCGGCAAGATGTTTTACAAAGACCTTATCCGATTCATTAGATTGTGCAAGTTTCTGTTTAAGGTCTTTTAAGGCCGTACTCACATCTTCATACACATCAGTACCCATGATCTCTGATATACCCCCCTTACGATATTCCATGCTGTTATTCATCAGTTCATTTACCGTGAATAATTCCTGAAGGTCTTTAGGCATTTTTTTAAATTCCCTTGATAACAGACGCATTGTTGTATCTGTCATACCCATGCTATCACTTACAATGACATATTCCATACCGGCATTACCATGAATGATAAGCCTGTTCAGGAATTCATTATTTATAATACTCTTCCATTCCTTTTCTCCATAGGATTTATTCCATGCCCTGAGCATAGACATACCTTCAACTTTATTCGTTGCAATAACATCCTGCAGGAATGAAACAAACTGTGGAAACTGAGCCTTAAAGAATTCCCTGTCATTGCCATTGTCAAGTCTTAATTCATTTAACAGGGTATTTTGTGTCCCTACATATTCGTCATTTGAAATATACGGTATCCCGAGATTTACCTTCTTGCCAGAATAGAACATCTTGAAATAATGGTCCAGTTTTACATTGTTAAATGCTGAATAGAAAGCTGCCCTCCTGGATCGGAAATCCCAATGTGTCTTTTCAATAGCTTTTAAGAATGTATAAGCCATCGTCTTGATAGCTACAGAATCATCGATGAACATATTTTCATTGTCTGTCTTCTGCTTCTGTAACTCTGTAAGATATTCCTGATACTGCGGATATACCCTTAATACCTTCCCTATATCCATCATCTGTTGTACTTCTAATTCCGTACGATATAATTCCGCTTTTACATCAGGATCTTTTTCAAACAGATATTCATCGTTATTATTCATCCAGTAGTTCATCCTTCTGGATATATCCGTTTCAAGACCAGCTAAATAGTCTGGTAATTTCTGTCCTAAGAACATCTGTGTGTTAAAATAGAAGTTCTCGGATTCAAAGTCGAGTACCTGAAGGCCATTCCTCATTTGTGTGAAATGTACCAACCGGCGCAATGCTTCCGCTTTAAGGGCATACTGTTCAAGCTGACGCAACTTCAGAGCTTTCTCATGTCTGCTGAGAATACCACTGGCAACATCATATCTTTTCTTTGCTTCTTCATATTCCCTATATAAAGGATGATTCCTGGTGAATTCACCACCAGCCTTTTTATTAAGTTCAGTGAATTTCTTTCTGCTTTCTTCAACATCTGATTTATAAATAGCTTCCTCTGATGCAGTGAGTACCCCATACTTCATTATCTCCTGTTGTAACTCTTTCTTTTCTTCAATGGAAATGCTATTGTTCTTCTTATCAATAAGCCCTTGTACAAGTTTCTTCCGTTCTTTGGCTATGACCTTAAGAACAGTATATTCCCTGCTGCTGTTTTCCACATCATCACCCCTGTCTACTTCCCGGAATACTTTCTTTACGACAGGTTCCTTACTGAAGAAATCTGCTATCTCCTCATTCGTTTTACCATCCATCGTCATTATAGCAAGCATATTGACAGCATGCTGTGTAATACCCAATCGTCCCAGGATAAGTTCCTTGGCATTGTCAAGAGCAGCCTGTAAGAAGTTACCAAGCTGGATATGTGCTGAATTCTGTCCTTTGTTGAATATCCTGTCAGCAAAAGATTTAAACCCGGGTGCCAGTTCTGATATACGCGGACCAAGGGTAGCCATGTATGCTAAACCACTGATCGTATTTGCTATGATGCCGATAGCGTTGTTACCGGACCGGGTGACATCATAATCCTCAATGGTAGTGGCAAACATATTGTCAGTAGTGAAGTTATTATTATAACTCACATTACCCTTTTCTTCCATTTTTTTAGCTGCCTGACGCTGTTCATCTTCCGTTTTCTGTGCTAAGTCACGGAGATTCTGAATATCAGATGCGATAAATATGTTATCCTTGTTTCCTTCGTCTGAATAAATCCCTTCTATATCAGTCATGATGCTGTTCTGAAGACCTGTTATAGTGTCTTTACTTTCTGATATCATATTGGATTCATCCAATTGATTAAGATAGACACTCAACTGGTCAATATCAAAGTCAGAGTCATTCAGTATTGTCATCCCTACAGGGATATATATGTTATTACCATTGTCATTAACAAGACCTACTACCCGGCTCATGGCACCACTGCCTAACCTGTTGGCAGGTACACGGTTTGCATATACATCCAATAAGCGGCCTATTGCGCCCGTATAGACAGCCAAAGTATTATCCTCGATATAATCCCCGTTTTTATTTAGCATCCATCTGACGGAAGGAGAATGCTCTATATCGATGAGTTTAATTATCCCCTTCTTTTCATCTTCCGTATAGGTCAGTGTACCTTCGGTATAAGAATCATCCATCCCCCTGTCTATCTTGTTCTGAATAACGGGTAAATCATCGCCTATATGATCACGAAGGTCTATTGTACTACCATCCATGAAACGGATAGTAAAGACATCGACCAGTGTTTCATTCTGCCTGATACCAAAGTTCCTTAACAGGGATACCGGCATTACCACTTCTCCCCTGTTTAACTTTTCACCATCATGGCTCATGGATTTAAGATCACGGATAGTATATGATTCTCCATTTACTTCAATAGTACCGGCAGCAATATCAGTCGAAGTAAGTTCACGCCCAAACATCTTTTCAATATCCCTGAGCATATAAACCTGATCTCCCTTTTCAAAGATCTTAAATACTTCCCCTGTACTCTGATTCATACGAAGGCCACGCCATGGCACCTTAATACATTTCTTGTTTACATAGTTCTTATATGCCTGTAAAAGCTTCTGGCGAAGTACAGGGACATCCGTTGTTATCTTTGGATTTGTGATCAGTTCTGCATAGTTACTGATGCCACTCTGTGCATCTAAGGCATCTATGCCTTTTTTACGCATGTAAGCATCCAGTTTTGAATAATAAATATCCTTCTGTGAAAGTTTATTATGATCGATCTTCATGTTTTCGATCTCATCATCAATAGCTTTCTTACCTATCTTGTATATCTTGGCAAGTTTACCAGCTATACTCATGGCCTTAAGGATATTACCCTGACTGCCTACACCAAGATATTGAAGTATCTGGGTAGGAAGAGCAAGACGTTTATCATCCTGTATATCCTGATAAGGATTAAGAACAATCTTAACATCATCAGTCCATACTCCCTTACTTACATATCCGGTTGTTATTCCACTGCCTGGATTGTATTCATTTATCCTGCTGTTGCTTCCTTTACTTGCCGATTTATTCTGCATCTTCCATACCAACCTGTTCTTTATCTGTTCGGCATATCCACTTTCTTCTATTATCCACCTGTGAAGTTTCTCTGCTGCTTTGTCGGCATCCCTTTCTCCTACCGGACCACTCTCTTCATAATACTGTTGAAACATATCCCAGAGGGTAAATCCCCAATTGGGAACAACCTGTTGCATCATTTCATCAGTATGCTTAATCATAATCTCGGTCATCTCACGATGCATTACTGAGTTACGATATAAGTCGGATGTGGTATAATCAATGGATTCCTTATGCTGATCTACTCTTCCGGTAATCAGGTTGACATTATTATAGATGTCTTTTTGCTGTGTATTGCCATAAGGGGCGAAGGTATCACCTCCAAAAGCATGCTTCATGAAGGGCTTGATAAGGATATTACCCCAGGAAAGACCATCGGCTGTCTTTATTTCTTTACCTGTTACAGGGTCTTTAAATATCCTGTCATGTACGGTAATGGTAAATACATTTTTACCCCAGCCATATTTTGAAGTAGTATTGGACCTGTCACCACCGGTATTATGCGGAGCACTACGTTTTGATTTCTCCGTATTGTCTTTAAACAGGTTTTCATGACCGAATGTTAAGGGACCAAGAGCGTTGTTAGCAATATGGAAAGCATAGAACTGAGCCTGTGCTACCGGATTGTATTTAACTATTCGGCTGGATTTATCTGTATTGTTTTCAAGAGTATAGTACTGTTTATTCGGCAGCAAAGAAGCTACGTCATCCGGGAGTTCAAAATTATGTGATGCTAACTGTGCTGCATATTTCTTAAATTCCTTTTCAAAGATTTCATCCCGCAGTTCCGTGGTAAAGGTGAATTTACTATCCCCTTTGTCAATCTTATCCATATTGTCTCTATTATAGATAGGATTGTCATTGAAAAGGGTATCCTTTCCAAGTGATAAAGAAGTATATGTTGTCTTTTCCTTATTCCATGTCAATGCATAGTCAGTACCATTATCTCCGAGGTCTGATCTTCCCAGGTTAATTGCAAAGGATTTTTTCTGTTCTTCTGTTGCCGATGCAAAGAAAGCCTTATGAGCTTCATTAAACGCTTTTTCAAATGCTGCCGGTTTAAGATTGGCAGTTACATTTTTAAAAGCACTCTTCCATGGACCCGATTGAAGGAAGTCACACCATTTGTTCCTTGATACCTGTGCTCTCCTGTTTCTTGCATAGAATTCCCTGACTATTTCATTGTTGACCATCTGATCAACTAGGATAGCAGATTCTATCTGTCCATTTTCATCTACTTTTACACGGATAAGTTTATTTGTTCCTGTGTTGTCAAAAGTCCATTCACCGATAACATTTAACTGGCTTCCTGTACTTGCCATATGTGTTATCGGGATATAAAGAGTCTGCACTTTGTTACCGGATTTTATACCATCAACAAAAGCTTGGAACCCCATAGTCACAAAGTCCTTTGTAGACGGCTTTATAGAGCCTACAGACGATGATTTTAACCCGGTGTAGTCCCAGAGCTTATATAATTCCATCGTTGATCCTGGGTCAAGTAATGCGTTATAATAATGAGGTCTTCCTCCTTCTTCACTGTAAAAAACAGATTCTTTTAAAAGACCGCCTTTTATAGCCTCTAATTCACGTTTCTTAAATCTTTCTTTCAGGTACTTACTTCCTTCTCCTACCACATCAAACAGGTGTGAACTCGGGGCAAAGTTATACCATTTGGAACCATCCGGACGATATGACCATTTCCCGTAGTCATTACCACGTACATATCCTTCAACAGCACCAATGATATTAAACAGATTATAGAAGTCTGTAGGCTTGGGTAGTTTTACATTTGTAATGGCTTCTGCATCCTGGGTCATAGACATCGTTTCCTGACTGTCACGACCACTAACTTGCATACCATACTTCTGCATGTAGGTATCTATCTCCTGTGTATAGTTCCCCTTATTTAAGATTTTAGCCTTGTCTGTATCAAAAGCATCCTGAGTAACCTTCTTATCCTCCAATTTCTCCTGCAGGGTACGAAGGGCATCTGTCATTGTGATGTTATCATCAATGGCGCGGAACATGTTGAGAAAACCTTCAGCAAGTATATCCTGTGACATACCATCATAATTAGCAAAACCGAATTTCATATCATCATTCAGCTTTTCTATAATAGCATCTGAAGGAGTACTGCCTTTTACAGATTTATCAAACATATATTCGATAGTCCGTTTGGATAAATTCTTTAATCCAAGAAATTTAACCATGCCGGTAAGCAATGTTTTATTGATCTGGTCGCTGAAGACAACCTTTCCATCCTTTACTTCGATAAGATTGATAAACTTATTACCATTCTTAAACCGAAGTCCTTTGTCAGAGATATCGTATTGTTTATCCTTACCATACTGATCACTGCCCCTAAGAGCATTCCTGATACTTGTTTTTACTACCGGAGAAGTACCGGGAGTAAATACCCGGTTACGTACCCAGGTTGTTATATCATTTTTGATCTCCTCATGCGTGTTGCCACTTCTCTTAAAAAGGGAATATCGTTTACCAAAACTGGTATCACTAATACGCATTTCAGTATTATGCCTTTGACGCAGTGATATATTCGTAGATACAATAGAATTGATAAGTTCACTTATCCTTAATCCCCTTTCCAATTGTGTATCATTCTGCCAGTTATTATAGGCTTCATCTCTGATATCTTTCAAAGATATTTGAGGTTCACCATCTATCTCTTCCGATTCATGACTGTCAAATCTTTCAAGGAATGAAAGAATATTATTGGATTTAGGATTGTTACCACCAAGCCTTTCTGCAATAGACCTTAGTTCATCAAAGAAAAGATATTCATAGTCCCATTCATCCAAAGGATCATTTATGATTCTCTGCCTGATCGTTGCTGCAGCTTCCTTCATAGACCTTTCAAGATCGGGAACATTAACAAAAGATTGTTCATCCCACGTTTCTGGCCTGCCATTGGCATCTTTTACCCGGACCATATTACCATATTCATCCTTGTAATACCGATGTAAGGGAGTAATCTCCAATTGCCACCTCATAAGTTTACTCTTGCTCTTATCAGGATCAACCTGTTCCCAGTTTAATTGAATGGAATCAGAAGCGTATTTGCCAAACGTTCCCTTTTCTCCGGTCTTAGTAGGAAAGGTGTAATCAGGGAATATGGAATTGACAATAGTACGGTATACCATAGCCCTCCCTTCTTCATCCTGCCGGCCGGTAATATAGTCCTGATAGTCATAAATTTCTTCCTCGTTGAGTTCGGGTATGTCTGCTGCAGTAATATCCTGCATCAATTTACCATTACTCATTTTCTGGTTATGATGTTTATTGGATTCGTTGACAGCATACTGTTCAAAGTCCCTGATCAATTGATCATAGTCACTTATAGCGAAGGTTGCACTGTTGTTGAATATGGAATTCTGATTGATAAGATACCCGTAATGGCGACGCATGGCATGAACATCACTCATACTGCCAAACAACTGGTGCAGGTAGTTATAATCCATTTTTACCTGATTAGGATTACCTATACCTTCATCCATATCCACATCGGTAGTTATCTCACCAGCATCGTTCATATTCTCACGTGCCGTAGTAAGAAGACTTGTTAAACCTGAATCATCAGAGATCTTCGCATTGGGTCTTTCTATATCTTCTCCGGTTTCATAGATATTGGCGGGCATATCACTGTATTTCCCGTTTTCAATAGAACGGAATAACTTTTCAATGTCAGACCGGCTATCCATAAACCTTTTATAGATACCTTCTATGAAGTCAATAAATCTTTGAAGTAATCCTGACGGAGTATACCAGGGAGATTTAGTCTTATGTTCAGGTACTATTTCCCTTTCTCCAAACTTCCTTGCCATCCATTCTTCCGCCGTTTCATTAGTGATATATCCGTTTGCATAGGAAGGGATGCTTTTCATGGCTTCTTTGGCCTCATTTAAGAGCCGTACACGCATCTTCTCATCCAGACAGTAGTTAAATACCACATGGAAGACTTCGTGCCTTGGTGACGTTATTTCAACACCTTTTTCATTCAATTCAAGTTTAATGGTTCCATTTTCCATTAAACCGTAAAGTTCAAGAAGACCATGTTGAAGGAATGGAAGAAATTCCGTTCTTCCTTCAAGAAAATCATTACCCAGCATTTTACGGATAATATCTTCAGCTTGTTCACGTACTATCCTCTGTTCATTACCAGACATCCCCTTTACCATATTCCTTGCCCTGCCTATTCCTCTGCTTATCTTTTTAACCGGCAATGTACTTTCCTGTTCCTGTACTACATGTGTAGTAGGTTCGGAAGGTTGTACCAGTGAAGTAACATCTACAAACGAATAAGGGACATGTATCTCCTGAGCATGAGTGATAAGATCACCATTGTTATCCGTATTGATATTGGTAGTCCTGGTATTCTGGGCTATCAATAACGGTACATCCGTATGCGCCTGTATAGCAATACCCAATTCTCCTTCATAACCCTCTTCAATAGTCTTCCATAATTGCCTGAAAGAAGTAATTTCATCATTGAAGTTATCTCCTGTCATGCGTATAAACTTCCCCACATATGAGAAAAGTTCACGGATAGGAGCGAATTCATCCCTGTTCTCAATGACAGATTTATTATTCTTCAGCCATTGATATACATGAGTACCGCGAAGCATTTCATTAAGCAGGTTCACATCTGTATTCCGATCCAGGTTCTTCACTACTTCAAGATCAGAAGAATGCCATTCCGATAATTTAGTTTTGCTGATAGTCGACATCCGTGGCTTGCGAATAACGACATAAGTATTCTTATCAAACTTATCCGACCAACTGTAATATAGTTTTAATACCTGGGTTCCGCTTCCATCTCTTAACTTTCCAAATTCAGCTTCAGGATTAAAACGTATTCCCTTCTTTTCATTTTCACGTATAAAATCCTGAACAGTAGTAGCAACAGTAAAGGTTTTATCATAGACAACGCGGCCATTGGTCTTTTCTGTCGTTAAGACCACGCTGCCCAACATGGATTTATCACCGGCCTTTACTTTCTTCGCCCCTATATTCCGGAGTTGTGCCTTTATAAGATTGGCCTGTATATTCTTTTGATGAGTGTCATAATCGATATCATCGGTCTTCTTCCAGGTAAGTATCTTTTTCTTTATGGCTTCATACTGGGTGTCATAGTCCATCCCTGTTATTACAGGAGGTAATCCGGTCTTTTCATCAGCATAGTCGTATTCAGTATCCCCAAGGGTCATAAAGTGAGTGTACTTCTCACTGAGTTTGTTCTTTAATATATCAGATATTGCTTCATTTAACAACTCCCCATATTTACCTGACTGGTTCTTAAGGAACGAATAAAAAGCCCTGCTCTGCGGATCATCAATAGGATCAAGTTTTATCATCAGGACGTCTTTGAAAGAATCCGGTTGCCCCAGCCGGTTTTCCATAGTTGCTTCCGGCATATAATACAAATTAGTCCTAAAGTATTTATTGATATGCGGGGCAATAAATGATTTGAATAACCTGATCTTCTGGCGTTCCCTCTCATTCAGTGTATCATTGGCACCTGTACCCATGAATACACTGTATACAGTTCCCCATATGGCTTTTACGTTGTCGGTTACATGCTGTGCCTGTTCCTTAAATGAACGGCGATTGGTTACTTCATCGTCTATATCTTCTACATAGTCATAATCCACCAGGTATTTGATGTCTACCTTAGTTCCATCATCAAATACTACAAAGAAGGAAGTACTACCATCTTTCTGGAATGTCATAAACCTTTCAACCTGATGAACGATCTTTTTCTGGTCTATGAAATTATCACCAACTTTAACAATGGATTTACCATTTTTATGTGCTGTAGTAAGGAAATCAGTGTTTTCTAAATCTTTCCATTCCCCTTTATCAATGTCACCCTTTCCCCTCTTTGTATCCGGTTTCTTTTCTTTATTATCAATCTGAGATTTCGGAGCCTGAGTATAGTTCTTATTATAGATACCTTTGAGTTGCTCTATTCTTTGAGTACGTTCCTGTTCACGTTCCTTTTCAATGGTTTCACCTTTGATGTTGGAATCAGTCCATGTCTTGGTTGTCGAATTCTTCGCTGCCGGTCCTTTAATGGCTACATAATTAAGAGCACGACCTACAGCCGTATAACCAGCATTTGCTGATACAAGATAGTTTTTATTTCCATTAGACGGATATAATTTAGTTACATACATTATATCATCAGCAATATACACTTCATTAACTCTGTTACCCTGAATACTTTCAGGCATTCCAATTGCAGTTCCTTTTTCTACATCATAGTCAAGAACAAAAATATTATTGGCAAATCTCTCTGCAGGATTCTCATTCCCTATTTTGCCCTTAAACTGATTAGCCCAATCATTGTATTGCTTGTTATCAAGAAACACCAATGCTTGAGAATGAGTAGTATTAGTAGGATCATTCATCCTTTGAACAAAAGCATTACGAATATCTTCTTCGCTATTATAATAATGACCACCAATCAATTCACCAGTCTGTTTATTCTCTTCGGTAAAAAGCATTGGTAATAACTCTTCAAGATTTTTCCCATTTCTTGAATCCCTAAAAGCATTTGTTAACTGAGTAATAAATGGATAATCAGTTGAATATTTTGAAAGTAATGGAATAGTCCTGTTGGCAATTGTATTAGCAGCTGTCCATGGAAAAGTACTTGATACAGGTTGCATTTGGGAATTATCACCCATAAAGATTGTACAAGCATTTTCAACACGCTTTTTAAGTAGTTCAAGATGTTTATTTGTGATAAGAGATGCTTCATCCCATATGACAATGGAATTCCCGAAATCAGTTTTAAATGCTTGTGTTGTACTTAAAGTAATTACATTCCCAATTAAACCAGCAGTACTTTTATCTTCATTAGTAATGGTTATGTTTGATAAAAAGTTTTTTAGTGATTCACGAATGAAATTTGTATGTCCTATAACATAAATATGATCAATTCTTTCTTTATATAATTCTGCATACAATTTAAATGTCATTGGCAATACATGTTGTGTTTTACCAGTCTTGTATTCACCACGTAAATACTGAGATTTATAGATATATTTCTTTTTATTATCCTCTAAACTTTTTAATACAGATGCATATTGATCTTTTTCTTTTTGATTGATGGCGTTATTAATTTTATCTTTCACATAATCTATTTCCGTATCGATTGTTATTTGTAAAATAGAAAGATCAGGTATCTTTTTTAAATGTTTTGCAATATGCGCAAGACAAGATTCTTCTGCCTGTTCCTGTTCATAACTGGAAATATTCTCCCCGGGATTCTTAGAATAAATATCAAGTCTTGCTTTTGTAATATCATTCTTTACCGGTCCCGTAAGTCTGCTCATATAGGAAACGAAATAATTATACCCTATGCTTGAAGCGGTAATATTATTTGATAGTTCTCTTAGGAATGACTGTTCATAATCCCCCTGATAATCAGACCTACCCATCAATGTCTGATATGAATTCTTCAGATTACTAATGAAATTTGTCTTAATTATCCCCTGGTACCATTCTTTACTAAAGATCGTTCCAATATTTTGCCGGATAATAGTTTCAATCTCATTGATTATCTTTTCATTTTCAATAATCGCTTTATTATCTTGACCGGAAAGGACAGAATCCATTGTCATGCTTTCCTTTGGCATCGGGACTAGTTTCTCATATAATTCCTTCAGCTTTGGAAAATCATTGGCTATTTTTCCTGAAATAATTATTTCCAATGATCTGCGGACATATTCAAGATGAACTTGTTTAAGTTTCTGCTGACGAACTGATCTCTGGCCGGCTATTGTACTAACCTGATCTTTTAACCCGGTAAGTTTTCCAATAAGACTCTCAATCTTTTCATTAATTTCTTTTGCTTCAGTGTCATCAACAATACGGTCATCCTTCGATATATGATCGAAACCACTTTCCTTATTCAAATTCTGAAGAGTAGTATTACTAACCTTTAACATCTGTTTCCGTTGTTGTAAAGTAGTTATACTATCGCTAATAGTTTTTTCAACAGTTGATGGATTATATCCTTCAAGATTTCTATTAATAGCATCTTCAACAATTGAATATTGTTTTTCTACATCATCGGTGAAATGTGACTTAAATAAAGTATTAAGATCAGGTTGTTTAATATCCTTAGTAGATTCATTATATCTTTCATGAATAGATTTTTGTAAAGCCGATGTTACTTCAGCTGTTTTTATTAAATCATTTAAATAATCCTGTATATTCTTATAGTCTTCAACTTTTAATCCTGTATATCCAATTCTTTTAAGTTCTTTATCGGTTAACTCCGTTTCATCATTAATAGCTGCTGTAATATGTTTCAGAGCAAATTCCCTTCTATGCATTTTTAATGGTTCCATGATATCGAATATTCTTTTATCCAATTCCATAAGATCATTATCTGCCTTAGCAAATTCAAAATCACCAGCTTCAATATTCGATAACCTGTTGTTTAATGAAGTAAGAATTTCTTTTTTATTTCCCACTTCCGAAGTAATAGATGATACTTTATTGATAAAATTCTGCCGTGCTTCTTCCCTTGCCTTAACCTTCGCTTCATATTCGACTGTTTTGGCGGTGTTATAAGCCCGTAGAGCATCTGAATTGAATAGTCTGGTATTCTGATACAGATCGGGACTATAATCGCTTATAGAAGCTGTGAGAGCCTTAAAATATCTATCAGGGTTTTTAGATAATGAATCCAGGTTGTTTTCCTTAATAGCAAGGTCAGTTAATGACCGCCTTGTCTTCAGATAGTCATTATAGGCTTTACTGTATTTTGTATTTTCATGTTCAGGATTAACTATATTCTGTATAACCTGTTCTCCCGAAACTATAGTCTGCTGTAATACCGGTATCTCTGCCTTTTCTTCTTCGGTAGCCTGTTGGTTATTCTGTATCTCCTGTAACCGAGCCCTGGCATTGTTTACTTCCTTAGCAGTAAAAAGAGCGTTCTTAAGAAACGAAAAGTCACCACCTACAGCTTTGAGTGTGGCACTGTCAGTTATCTTATATTGCTTGGCTAATTGATCATATACCTCAATCTTATTCTTTAATGTTTCATAAGCAAGATCATTCATGCTCTTAACCTGACCTTCACTGCCAACAGGGATAGGATTACCATCAGTATCTAAAAAGGGTACATCCAGTTCACCCTTCTTATACATGCTGTTCATATGATCTACTAACTTATCCGTTTTGCCTTTGGCAATAAAATCTGTAATGGTATCTTCCTGATGATTAGCAAATATCTGTCTGCTTGTCAAAGCTCCACCGGCACCACCAAGGAACCCGAGAACAAATGATTCTGCCATACCATCCGGGATACGGTTAAGGAACGTCTCCGAATAGTTATTCCTGTCAACTTCCCCAAACATCCCTTCACCCGGTTGTACAAAAGGATCATGAGCATTCTTATCAATATCATATAAGGTCTGAAGTAAATTCTGATTGAACTGAGAAAAGATTTCTTCACTTCCTTCTTCCATAGAGGTCATTCCCAGTCTTCCAAGTGCTGTCTTTTCAGAATATAATGTTTCTCCTATCCGCCCAATAGCCTTGGAGATATTTCTTGCCAATTGAAATTTCTGTGACTTAGACAGATTCGAAGGAACCTTTTCACCTACCACCTCAATCATCTTCTTTGTTTCGGTCTCTATCGCTTCCTTCATGGCATTACGATGAACAATAGCATCACTACCCTTTGTGATGATATTGGGGCCTATAATCCCCTCAACAAAGGCTTCACTGGCACCAATGATAGGTCCCATCCAGGCTATATCTTCTTCAGGTATGCCAAGATGCCTTGCCTGTTGAGCAAATGAATCCATAGCCATAGCTCCAAAGACACCGTTGGCTGTCCACATAGCAGCAGAACTGCCCATACCAGCAGCACCAGCCATACCGGCAGTAGCATACTGTAATAATACCTGTCCTAATACCTGTCCAAGACCCGAGAATAAAGCTTCCTTATTATTAAAGATATTTCCTTCCTGGGCACGTTGCGATCCCTTAAATGATAAAGCAGTACCTGTTGATTGCAACTGTTTGCCAATAGCTTCAAGATAACCCGGCATATCCTTTCCATATACCATGTTATCATAGAGGTCATCAATAGTGTTTTCCACACTACCAATCGTACTGGCGATCTGTGGAATAATATTATAGATGTTCTTAATCAATGCGCTCACATAACTTCTCTGCATCGGTTGAGGGCCAATGGCAGAACGTATAAGCATGGTATCCTTTATATCGCTTTTCTTTGCCTTTCTCCATTCAGGCAATCCTTCTTCATTGTATGCAAGGTAAGGTATTTCATCTCCATATAATCCATTGACCACTTTCCCATTGCCCATGTTTTCATTTACCATTCCCGGTAATGCAAAGTCTTCAACAATCGAAGCAACAGACTTGGCAATGTTTAAAGTAGATTGCACCTTACCATGTGAAAAGGGTTCCTTCTCCCCGGTCTTATCGTTAATGATATATCCAAGATTGTCAGCTATCTCTTCCGGAGTAGCTACCTGGTTACCCTCGATATCATACCCATATCGTCCTTCGACAACAGGCATGTTTTTATCCGGTTGAATAAAAGCATCACCATATCCCAGACGCTGAAGGGTAACAGAGGGTGCTCTGTACATCCATGATTCAGCTACATTACCATTCCATTCCCCTTTACGATAGTTGTTATATCCTTCTTGTGCCAGGGAATAAAACGAATCAAACTGATCAGGATTGATAGCATCCTTATACTGGGTCTTTGCTGTTTCAGGATCGCTCAGATATATTTCAGCATTATTCTTCTTTGCATAATCAAGGATTTGATTCGTGGTCATTCCATTTGCAAAAAGAGGAATAAAGTCAACTTTATTTTTTGTAGGTTCTTGCATGAGATTTTATTTATTTACTTGGTACACCAAACGCTGATTGTCTTTCATAAGTCATATTATCCTGGGCATTCTTAACATTAGCCGAATTAAAGTAGTTATCATCCCAATACATGTTATCGAGAGTTACAGGTAATGCAGCCTTCCAGGTTTTATAGGTAACAGTTTTCTTACTTGTCGGATCATATAATTTAACATCCTTCAATTCAACAGCACCTTTTTCAAACTTCCCTCCATTCCTGGCATTATATCCCCATAGTTTGTCCTTCAATAATCTTACAGCTGATTCATCATCTTCAGGGACACCCAAAGTATATTCTATTTGTCTTACCCTTTCATTACTTCCAGGTTCTTTGTCTTTACCTTTAGGCCAAGACCTTTTCATAGAAAGATATTGTTCTGCCGTTATCTGTTTGTTGTTATAAGCCCGCATTAATTGGGTGTTGTGAGCTTCTTCACCATACGGCATCCATCGCCCTTCATCACCGAAAGAAGCATCTTTATAAGGAATTGGCATTTCACTGAGGTAACCCGTCATACCCATAATAACAGCCCCTGACCGTGATAATAATGACATATCATTAGGAATACCGTCAGGAGTAAACCAATATCCATTGCCATTATCGAATATATCTGCTTTCATCGGATTACCATAGATAAGCCGTTCATGTAGATCAGCATTAACTTTTGAAGTGTATTGAGGTCCTATCGGCAATGATTCATTCAGGGTATTATAATTAGCCGTCCTCATCATGCCACCTTTGCCAAGAGTATACACAGGACTTCGTTTTTGCCCTTTTTGCCTCCCGGAAATAAATCCTGATATTGGACCAAGAGGCTTATCCGAACCCGAACCATTCCCACCTGAACCGGTACCGTTTTTATCAATTGAGATACTATACTTCTTAAATATCCCCGTAGTATTATCTACCTGACCATGTAACCACATAACCTTTTTCCATTGTTCCTTTTGTGATGCAGTCATCTTATCGACAGGAGTATCAGGAGTGATATTCTGATCTTTCAGATATTCCACCAGTTTATTATCATCAAAATTGGATTTGCTTCTCCAATTCCAATATTCCTGGTTCATATCTTTTTTTACATCAATAGGCATATTAGGCATATTACCCAAAACCAGGTTGGCAACCTTGCTTAAACTTTCATTATTTGATGTTACTGAATTTCCGGCGTCTATCAACCGTTCTTTCATCCCTGCCGCCGCATCCTTAGAAGCCTCCCGGATATACTTGTCAAAATCCCCTCCCTTTATGATATCAGGAATAGAAGATACTTGCAGGTTCCCGTTTTTATCAACACCCAATCCGGAAGATAACAGATCCATATATTGCGCATTGGTATAATAATGGATATTTCCGTCATCGTCCTTATAAGATAACCGGGTATCAGGATTAGAAGAATCTACTGCATATCTGTCTGAAGCATTGTTGTTGACCATGGCATCATACGCCTTATCATATTTCTTCTGGTATTCTTCAGCCTGATAAGTATTATTTTTCCATTGGTTCCGTAATGTCAATAGTTGTTCCTTCTTTGCAAGTAATCCACCGTTTTCGATTGATTCATTCTGAAGGAAAGCCCGGATGTCATTACCGTATTTGTTTTGAAGGGCATCTACCGCTTCATATTTAAGATTCTGTTCAGCAATATCAAGCATCTGTTGTTGTTGATAAAGAGCTTGCTGGTGTCCCGGTAATCCCTTTAATCTCTTATCATCATCATCGGAAGTACGACCCGATCTCCTGAGCATAGATGAATAACCCATTGCTCCGGTCTTGGCAGTCATCTCAAGTATAGACGCCAATCCTTCAGGCCCGGGTATGAAGTACGGCGTTCTTGATTGTATAGGACCTAATAATAACTTTCCCATGATTTACAAGTTAAGAGGATTCATGTACATAGCATTCATGTTTCTCATCTGTTCCGTCTGCATTTTAGCCAACCATTTCGAATAGTCTGTCTGTGTCATCCTGTTTATGAACTGTGTCCCCTGTTCACCAAGAGCATTTAAAGCTTCAGTCAGCGTTGCCCCTTTCATAAGGTTTGTTTTCATCCTGTTTTCGATATCCTGATTTAACGCATTTATACGCGCTTCCTCAGTCTTATTTGATGCTTCGCTATCTAACATCGATTGCTTGTTGATCGTCTCTATATCGGCCTGTGTTGCCGCCATAGCAGCCTTATTCTTTTCATCAATGACATTTGCATTAACAGCAACAAGTTGATTAGCCCTCCCTGATTCAAGTAAAGATCGTGTGGTAAGATTTGAAGCTGTATCAATATTCTTATTTGCTGCCGCCATCATATACTGTCCGGGACTAAGCAACCGGGGAGCCGTGAATGTCGGAGACTTTACCTTTTCAGGATCGTTATAGGAAAGGGCAGAACCTATCGAAAGAAGGTTACCTCCTAATTTGGCAGCATCAACAATATTTGCCCTGGTATTGGATTCATCAAGGGACTGTTCATATTCACCAAGGGCAATATCATACTTATCATGGTCAGGAGTAAATGTTATATCCGGTTCTGTTTGAATGCTTTTTTCATATGGTGCCAATACTGTTTTTTCGAGATCAGCAATAATAGGGTCTATTGCATCAGGAGCAGTAGATTTAACATAGGGTGTTAATGTTAACGGTTTCTTTGTTAAACCCGTAGAACCGGAAGTTGGTTTTGTAATATTTTTAGGGGTTGCTGTATTTTTTTCAGGAACAGAAACCGTTGGTGTTTTTATAGTAGGCAGAGACCACCAGAAAGGAGACGCAGTTTTATTAGTAGGTTCCGCAGGAGCAACTTCTTTTTCCAATGGATTGAAGATGCCATGCATGAACTTCGTATATGAAGTCCACATATTGTCCCATGTCCTTTTATATGCCGATGGTTTTTCTGTAGGTATATTATAGTCTAACATGACAGTATTATTTTTAAAGATTATCTCAGGTATTGAGTGAAACTTGATTTCCTGTTACTCTGTAGATCATTGATAGCCAGTCCTGTATTAGTCATCATCTGCTGTACTACACTCTTTGTATCAAATGGTATGTCATTAGCTTCCTGTTCATCGGTAAGATTCATCATGTCCGGCATACTCTTTAATCCTGTATCCGTTATCTGTTCAGGAGCAAGATTTGAACCTATGTTCCCTCCGATACCACCACCTCCCAGCATCTTCGAAAAAGATGATCCTACCCCAGCCAAGGCAGATACCCCGGATAATACTTTCTTTATACCAGGAGTTGTTACTTCTGTATAAGGCGTTTGTATCGTAGAAGCACCTTTAAGTCCTGATATTCTATTTGAATTAGAATCACCAGGAATCCAGTGTGTTTCCATTTTATATTTTGTCTCATTAGGAATGAGAGAAGCCAGAGCACCAGCCCCAGCTGATATTCCCGATAATATTAATGATAATGCCATTATGATAAACTTTGATTGAAAATTGTTTTTACTGACTGTATGAATGTACTGGTAGTCCCATTGTAATAAATAGTAACCTTTAACCAGTTACCCCTTAACTCGCTCTTGTAGTCAAGACCCCCTTTTAATTCACTGCTCTGTAAAGGCAATGGAAACTCCCATCTTCCTTCTTTGTATACCGGCAACTGCCAGAACTTCACTGTATCTATGAACGGGTCTATCTTCGCTTCCTGCATTTCTGTTGAAAATTCTATCTTTTCAAATTCTCCCTCACCGGATATTACGCTCATTGCCCTAAATACCTTTTCAAGTTGTGTGCTGTTTTCCCCTTCTACATTTCCATTCACATAAAAGGATACATATGCAGTCCCCTGAACGCCATAGAAGAGCATATAGCCACTTTCATCATCATGTTGGTATAATCCATTGGAAAGGACATTGGATGCGTCCAGGGCGCTAAAAAGCCGTTGTTTTGTGTTTACATATATTCTCGGATAAAAACCTACCGGGAAAGTAAAGGCATCTATCTTTTCAGAATAGGTAATCGTAAAGTCTCCCTGAGCATTCGAAATGGTAAAATAAACTTCCTTGTAACTGGTATCAGGATTATATCCTACCCTTACATCATATTCCCCGAATTTACCCATGACAGTATCAGGCCGAAGAGAAGCAAGTATCTTCTTGAATTCACTGTTTATCTGTTTGGATACACTAATGTCTTCCGCTATTAACTCTCCCTGGCCTGCTCTTACTACCCATATTAATTCCGATTGTGTATCGATACCGTATAATCCTCTTTCTGTTTTTACAATTCCTCTTCCATGTGAACTACCATATGGTGCCAACTCCCGGAATACTTCAGCAAGAATATCTGAAGTACCTAATAGCATTTCACCTAATGACGTAGGAACCCTGTATTGTGATTCATTATAGATATGTTCACGTATTGAAGAATCACTGATCGTAATCAACCGGCCGAATAATTCCCTGATGCAATTGATAGGTCCATCGCTGGCAGGGAAGTCTACATAAGCATCATATCCGAATATCCTTAAATTATTACGATATGAACCTTGTATCTCTTTAGCACTATACCATATACGGTCAGGCATACGGTTAACTATATAGGGTAGCTCAGTGGCTATACCTGCTCCTGTGTTGTCACTCCTTGAAACGCCATACCCGGCATTTATAGCCAGAGCCTCTTCACTTGCATTAACCTGTGTATTAAGGAACCCCCAATCAAGAAGATTTGTAAACTCTCCATTATCAAGACACTTAGGAAAGAATGTGTTTGTATTTCCTTCTGCATTTTCTACCGTATTCCTTAATTGAGTATTCAGGTCGTTCTCACTTATGAATGAAAGATTAAAACCATGGGCATATATATCATATGCTGCTGTACCTTCTGTCCATCCCGAAGGTAAATGTTCAAAATGGCTTACCCTTAAAGACGTTCTTGAAAGAAAAGTGTCTCCCTTGTAGCAATCTACAGTACTACTAAAACCTGATGATGTAATTTCAATAAACTCTGATATCTTTGAGTATTGAGTATTAGAAACCCTAAATGCAGACCATGTAGCAGATTTATATTCTTGATGAGATGAATAACGAAGCAATGACACCAGAGCATAATCTAAATCAGGATCAGTACTTATACTTCTTAATCCAATATAATTACGAACCCTGTTTCTTAAATTATAAGCTATATTAGCACCAAGATTATAAGCAAAATTGATAGGAGTATCAGAATCATTTGCATCATCAAATCTGCTGGACCAATTATGCCCCGCATTATAAACATTCTCGGAAATAAGATCAGCGATAGTAGATAATACAGCAGATGGACTATAAGTTAATCCTGATTTATTAGTATTGTTTATCTCCATTTCATAAGCGATATCATCCAATAGATCCGGATAATCACGATACCGACAAAATGTAGCACTATCAGCAGCTTGAAATAACTTCTGAATATATACTTTAGAAGGTACTATTATATTATTTTTAAAAATATATTCTGGTGAAAATAAAGCATATCGGACTTCCCCTGCCGCACACTCCCATGGACAATTATACGATCCTTCTGATCTATTAAGCATCATACCTCCCGGCAATGGCATATACAAAGAAGTACTTTCAGTTCCTTTACTATCAGATGTAGCATTGCCAAAGTAATAATCATTGGAATAGAAATTTGCTTTATTATAACACTTTACCGCTATACCCTGGGTAATCATATTAGGGATACGTTCACCCCTTACAAGATAGAACCCAATTACATTTTCAAAACTTGATTTATTCTTTGCCCAATATGCAGCAGCAGTGCCAGCCGTCGTTGGTAATCCTAAACTAAACCTTACACCGATACTCTTTGTCAGGTCATTTACATCATCTGTACCCGTCGAAGTGAAATACGGCATCCTTACCAATCCATTATCACTTGAACCACGAACCCCACTCGTTGCTGATAAAAAGAAATCCCAATCCTGAATAGGGAAAGCTTCTGACAGATGATTGTTGTTTAACAGGAACCTTATCCCATAGGGATATATTTCTCCGCGCCTGTGACTGATATTGTCAAGGATATTCGTCTGGTCCTTATACCCCGGTATCGTAGAAGCCCCACTTTCATATTCTAAATTGCTAATATCATTTAACTGTTTGAAGACTATGGTAGGTACTACCAGTTTAGCAAATGTAGCCATGGCATCCCTGTCATAATCCATATCTGTCCAGTTAGCCCCGTAATATCTTCCACCGGCAACAGTATGTGTTTTACAACAGTTAGGTACTACATTGTCAGCAATAACTTCATCAACAGTCAAAGGTTCTTTTTCTTCCGTACCATAAATGGTGATCTGTAACTTATCACCATTGATATTATAATATTTATGTACCAGGTATTCTTCCCTTACAGGTACTGAAATTGATATGCCATGATACCGCCATACTCCTACTTCGATATATGAATAGTCCTGATCAAGATTCGATAGTTCAACAGTCAATGATTTGGTAGTAGTATCTTCAAGTTCATCACCAATACCTTCTATGCTTTTATTCGTTTTACCATTAAAGATAGCTACCGGTCCCAGTTCTGTAATAAAGGGTGTACGGTCAAACGAATTACTGACATAACGGAAAAATAGGAAATAGTTCCCAGGTAACAACGTACCATTATCATCAATACTTTTATACGTGGTTTTTATTATATTGCCCGTAGCCTTAATCATCCTTACAGAGTAGGGAAAAGAAGTATTACTGTAAACCCTTGTATCAAGTAATTCCCCTTCATCATTTACTCCTGAATTAATGATCATGTTCGGGTTAACGCCATCACAGATATATAAATCGACAGAACCGTCATAGGAAGAATAAGCGAACATATCAAGGATAGTGTCAGCATTAAAATGCAACTTTGCCGTGTTAAAGGTTATGAAGTTACCCGAGTTATCTTTAAAATTCTGTAATGGTTTATATTCATCTACAAATCCTTCATCAAGGGTACGGTCAACACCAGGATACATCCCAAGTTCACAATCTCCTGATACGTTTCTGGACGCAATATAAAGCCGTCCATTGTACGCACATGCCCCGACAACATAATACCCTTCAGAAAGGAGAACGTGTGCCGTAGGGTCTGTAATACCATCTACAACCTTTGTATTGCCATACATCGGAGTAAGAATCAACCCCTGTCCTTCTTTATTGATAACCCTCCAGTTTAATGCAGGAAAATCCCAGGTCATGGGATCTCGTTTTGATGGTTCAAGGTCAGAAGAAAGACCTTTAATAAAAAGATTGAATTGATTCATGTCATTAAATGTAGGCACAAATATAACGACAGTTTATTCATAATTGTCATACGAAGTGATAATTATGATTCGTCGCTACATCCATCGGGTTTGTTGCTGCCGGATTAACAAACGTACACGGCCTTACATAATTGGCTATCGTAGCTACAGCTTCACTACAATATAACCTGTTCTCTGCTTTCTTACCTCGTGGCCCTATCCACTTCCCTGTTTTTATCAACCATATCTGAAAGAAGAAATTCAGAAAGTCATACCTTGTTATCTCCTGGTTATATTCCTTGGCTTTTGATGACAACCATTTCTTGTCTTTTTCAGTATAAGGAATATCAGGTCTTATAACATCTATTCTTTTTTTCCATGCCTGAGTAGAATATGCTCCTTCAATCGAATTGATCTGGTACCCTTTTCCTACCGCTTCAGCAATTTTCAGGACACCTTCATCACTGATAACCGTACCGGCATGATGATAGGTTGCCAGCATCATGATTCTTTGATTCTTTTTATAGATTTTCATCCACCAGGTTATTCCCCTTGCAATAAAGGATTTTCCATCCCTGACCAGGATGATGTCACCAACTTGAAGTGTGTTTATGTCAGCCATGACCAAAGTTTTTTAATTAAACCATCAATTCCCTTATCTGATAAATGCCACCATTTACCCCAAACAATTAAACTTATGATTATATTATATGGTATCCATGACAGTATTACAGCCCCTATAAACCACCATAACCCCATTCCAATATAAACTACTACACAAAGCAGAAGTCTTATCATAAAGCCTGTAGCATGCCATAAACGACTATATTTACCACTAAACTCCCATCTTATCACCAACCCATTCCAAAAAGCCGTGAGGATGATACAAACTAATATGAGAATGGTTGCTATCATTTTCTGAATATTATATCACCAGCTATTTGTTTACTTATATCTTCCTGTTGGATTCTGATATATCGGAAGAAACTCTTTTCGGTAGTATGTCCCGTAATAGACATGATTTGAAAAGCTGTCATTCTTTGAGTAAGATACATATTAGTGGCAAATGACCTCCTTGCAGTATGGCTCGATATCATCTCCCATTTTTCTTTTGTCTCACTAACTATCTTTCCCCCTCTCATGTATGAATAAGAAATTATATCTCTTAATCCGACCTTTTTACAGATCTTCTTTATATATCTATTAAAATGCTGGGTGCATAATCCAAATTCAATCTGCCCGTCATATCTGTTTATGATCTCCCTGACATAATCATGCAAGGGTATGATAACTTGCTTTTTAGTCTTTTGAGTAAGTTTATGAATATATCCTTCACGAAAATTATTAGTTGCAAGTGTAGAATAATCAGAATACCGCATTCCTGTTAAACAACCAAGAATAAACAGATCACGAATTCTTTTTTCCTTCTTTGTTAGATTATCATAATAATAAATTCTGGTAATTTCATTCATTGACAAGAATATAGAAAACGAAGGTTCACTTTCTATATCCACATCATCCCATGTAACATCAACAGCATATCCATAATTACCAGCTTTCTTAATCATCGCTTTTGCTAATGAAAGAATTCCTTTAATATATCCCTGTTTAAGGTTTTCTTCCTGCAGATAACTAATGAAGTCATCAAGGAATGTTTCATTAACAGAATTAGTATATATCACACAATCATTTTTCTTACAAAAATTATTCAGGTGATAAATCAAAGTATGATAATTACTCATATAACTATCACCCATACGTTTTCTCTTCCTGATTATAGTATTTTCAATAAAATCAGAAAATACTACACCATACTTAAGTTCTTTTTGTATATCATGATTGATATAGTCCTTCTTCAGTGGTTCTTCCACCTGATCATTAACTAATATCATCGCTGCGTTATACATATTTTCTTTTAGTGTAAAGTTCCAAAGGTGAACTTTTTCTATACTAATTTCCACCCCTGCGGATAAGCCGTTGGTGAATATACATTTGCCGCTATAAGACTTTCATAAACAGGGTCATTAATAGTCGGGAAATGTACCCTTGCTCCAAGTGCGTATGCGTCATGCGCTCCTGTGGGTTGCACCCACACTGGGATAGCAGGCGTAACTTGTACCTCTTGCCATAATGCGGGGGTGGTGTCGGGTTTCCATGTATTTTGTGTTTGATGCGCCTGAAGGCATTTATATGTTTTACCGACGTAGGTACGTGTTGCATTTACTCCCACCTGCTCGCCTGCAATCCATTCTGTCCCTTCTGGATTTGGTCTGTAGAAAGAAAATAATGCAGGGGTCTGTTCAGGAGTATAGATTGTCCTTTCGTGGTCTTGCACCACCATTACTGCTCCGTTGGCATAACTATATATCTCACCTCTTTTAAGGCTTCCTGATGTTGGTAATACGGGGAATATAGTAGTCGCAACATAGGTAGGGTAGTTTGGTTTTGTTTCTATTGCGGGTCTGCCGTTCACTTCAAAGTTGTAGATTACGCTTTCATCAAGCGGTATGTCCTGTGTCATTCGTGTAAATGCGTGGATGGCTGCTTCTGCCGTAAGCGCATCTATTATGGTAAAGTCCGCTTCGTATCTTTTACCTTCATCTTCTTCATTTGCAGGCACTCCGTTGTCAACAGGATTAACGGCTATACGATACTGTCCTTCTTTCCAAAGTACAATTTCTGGTATAGATATATTTGATTGTGCTTTCATGTGAATTGGTATGTTTCATTAACACTTTGAATGATAGTGGCAAATGGAAAATCATCTTTATTAACCTGCTCAATCTGTGCTTTTAATGCGGTGGAACCCGTAAACACCACCTTACTTTCCCCGTTTAATTCTATCTGAATCATCAGGCAGTAGTCTGTATTCTCATACTTGCTTTTAGTCAGCTTATAGGCTTTAACAATTATTTCCTTGCCGATTATTTT
>Ga0209098_1001087_pt1 | contig 26933 bp, 23 predicted proteins | sample AD_JPNHW1_MetaG_FD_184429 | JGI IMG/M metagenome (GOLD analysis project Ga0209098, IMG submission 184429) | Active sludge microbial communities of municipal wastewater-treating anaerobic digesters from Japan - AD_JPNHW1_MetaG (SPAdes) (version 2) | ecosystem: Engineered > Bioreactor > Anaerobic...
ATATCTGCAGGGTGGCGGTAATGACTCCAGGCTATTAATCCAGTTCTGTGACCAATGGAAAATGCTCCAGGCACAGGCCCTTCATTGACGGTGGGGATGATAAATGTCTGTCGGTCAATGAAGGAGAAGAATCGGCAAGCTCAAGAACTTATTGAAAGTGAAATCCGACAAGATAACTGGCGGCGAAATTTGCTTATAATAAGGAAGGCCGTCGGAAGTCCGACGGCCTTCGCCTATGCTAAGCGGGAAATGTGGTCGGGATCATGTACTTTAAAAGGCTGTTTAAGACGCTTTTATGTGTTAAGTAGAAAATAATTGTCAACATTTTGTCAACAATAAACTCTCAGCTCTTTACCGGAAGAAACTCCAGTTTTAACTTCATGCCCAGACCTTTGGCAAGGCGGCGCAAGGTGCGCAATGAAGGGTTTGCGTTGCCGTTTTCAAGTTTGCTGATGTCAGCCTGTGTTATGCCAGTTCGCTCAGAAAGCTCTTTCTGTGTTAAACCGGTTTCCTTTCGGGCGTCGATCATCGCCTGGATGATTGCAAATTCAGGTTCAAGAGCATCGTATTCCGCCTTGAATTCTGGGTTTTTCATTTGTTCTTTGAGGAAATCATCAAAATCAGTCATGTTTACTCTCCTTTCGGCCAAGATATTCAGCGCGGTAGCGCTTTGCCCGTTCAATTTCCGACACTGGGGTTTCCTGTGTCTTCTTCACAAAGCCGTTTGTAAGAACAACTCTGCGGCCAACAAAGAAGAAGTAAAGCACACGGGTTATATCAGTCGCGACCTTTGCTCTCAGCTCAAAAATGCCATCGCCCAGAGGCTTAGAATATGGTTCTCGGAGTGCCGGGCCGTTCTTCTGAAGCATAACGGTGGCGCGGACAATCTTGGCCTTCATTTTTACATTGAGGCTGTTTAAAAAATCTTTAACAGGCTTAGTTCCGTCCGCCTGGCTATAGAAAACTATTTCAAAGTCTCCCACTATCCCGCCTCATTTTCGTTAAAGTTCGTCCTGTATTAAGAATATATGTTTTAACGTATTAAGTCAAATGTCGTCCACCTGTTCTCGCCTTTTTATTCGATTTTATTCTGCTCCTTCAACGTGTCAGCATCTATGATGGCTTATCCTCGATGCTTATGCAGAAGGCCTGGCTTGATTTTGCAACTGTGCAAGCGCCTCTTGCACAAATCCCCTGATACCGAAAAATAGCGTTGCTATTTTTCGACCGCCCTCTGTGTTAATATAATGTGAGACAAAAGCCTTCCAGATTGATTTGGAGCAAATGAATTTTCCTGACGACCAAGCAACCTTGAAAGCTGTCAGATGGAACTGCGCTTGATTATGAATTAAATGAATGCTAGAAACTAAAAGAGGTAAATACTTTTGCATACAAATTCATACACAAAAGCCCATGTTTATGAAGGAATTGAATCATCTGTGCTTACTGAAAGAAAGCGAAGAGCCCTGAAACTATTATGGTTTCAGGGCTCTTTTTCTAAGCGGGAAACGGGGTTCGAACCCGCGACCCTCAGCTTGGGAAGCTGATGCTCTAATAAAGAGTTTGAGAAGCAAGCTGGATTAATCTGTCTAAATTAGGCCACTAATTAGGCCACTTTTTGTGGGAAAGGCCAATTATGGCGGATTATCTAAAGTCTGTTGCAGGTGTCTATTATTACTGGCGGAAAGTGCCGTTGGACTTAGTGAATTCTTTTCGGCAGACTCATTTAAAAGTATCTTTGCGAACACGGAACAAAAGAGAGGCTTATGAACAGACAGTTCACCTGTCTTTATGGTGTAATCGCATATTTGCAATAATGCGATCACAGGCGTTTGAAGCCGATGAAATCGATAAAATGCTGGCAAATGCGCCGTTTAAAATGAACTTACACAATGCTGCAAAGGCAGACACTGGCACCACACAGAAATTGCCTACCATTCAGGCATTGTATGAAATTTATGAAGCTGAACATTTGCGTGCAGGTCGCTGGCGCGAAAAAACACGCACAGACCAGCGCCAAATGATCCGAATCTTAATTGAGTTGCTAGGTGGCAATATATCGGTTAACAGCATTAACAGGCAAATGTTATTGCAAATACGAGAGCAGATTTGCCGGTTGCCACCAAATTTGACCAAAGATAAACGATTCAGAGGTATGCCGCTGGCCGCCATATTGAAACAAAGCGATTACAAGCCTATGAGTCATACCAGGGCTTATAGAATTGTTTCGAATCTGGCCGCCTATTTAAAATGGGCGTTTAATCACGGATATGTTGATAGCGATGTGTCGTCAGGCTTATATATGCCAAAAAAGCGCGAATCAAGGCAGAATGAAGAACGTGAAATCTATTCAGTCGATGATTTAAAGCGATTGTTTGCAACTAAAGTATTTATAGGCAATGAAGCCATTGACCGACCAGAATGCTTTTTTTTGCCGCTGCTGGCCTTATACACAGGGGCGCGGCTCAATGAGCTGGCTCAGTTGTACATAGATGACATCCAAGAAATCGAAGGCATTTACTGCATTAACATTAATGATAACAGCGACAAGGTGTTGAAAAACCCCGGCAGTCGCCGTATCGTGCCCATTCACCCGTTAATAATAAACATTGGCTTTGCAGATTACGTGGCGGCCATAAGAAAACTAAACTATCCACGATTGTGGATGAACCTGAGCCATCGTGAAGACAGTTATGGCAAGAAATTCAGCGCATTTTATCAGCGGTTGAACCGCAAACATGTTACTGATAACCCGCGTAAAGTTTTTCATTCGTTTCGGCATGGCTTTGCTAATGCCCTTAAACAAAATGCTGTCAGGTCAGAAGTCATTGCAGAATTGCTTGGTCATGCCCACGGGTCGATTACGCTAGACCGGTATGGCAAGCCCCTCGGCGTTAAAATGCTGTATGATGCTGTCAAAACAATCAGATTCCCAGTTCCAGAGCGAACTTTAAAGCACACAGCAATTGCTATCATCAAAAATCTTAAAACATAATGATTAGCTGCAATTGTCATTCAGCGTTTGTGTTGCTGATGTAATCATTGTTGCCCGTCAGAGTAGCCATTATCAATGCTGATTTTGGGAACAAGTTCATATTATGACAGCCCGGTTTTGCCCTTTTTATCGGCGCAAATATGATCACAACAGCCATTGAAAGACGCGGTTTTAAACTCTTTGTGTTGTTTTGATATGCTCTGACCTGGTCTTTTAGTTCATTCGTGACGAAATTTTTTTCCCAGGGGGTTAACCTCGGGAAATGTGGCACACCCCGTAAAGTATTAAATCGGAGGTGTAACATTATGGCATCGAATGAATTTATTCATGTACGCGTAGACAATGAGCTGAAAACAGATGTTGAATACATTCTAGACGAGCTTGGATTAACAACTTCACAGGCTGTGCGTTTGCTTTTCCAACAGATAAAGCTATGGCGAAGATTACCATTTTCCGTTGATTTGCCGGTAGAGAACCTGGCCAAGGTGAAAGAAACGTTTCAATCTGCACAGCAAAGCATTCTGACCGAAGAAGAGTTGCGCAAAGTAACACCGTTTGTTATGCAGATTTTACGGGCAAAGGCTAAAAATGTTCCATAAAAACCAGACTACCACCGGGGTCTTTTTACTGCGTCCCAGGTGGATTCGCTCGCCAGAGGCGTGGGGCGTAGTCGGGGGCTATTTTTTAGACTTTACAGATTTGCGTTCTATTGTTGATACCCTTGCTCGTGCAATTTTTATTGCATCATGCAGCTTCTTTTGCAATGTTTCAACCGGTGGCAGTTCTGTAAGATACTCTGCAACGTGAATGCCGGCTTTCCCTAGCTCCAGAAGTTCAACAACTTCATCAGATTTACCTGCACAGAGTATTAGTCCAAGCGGCGGCGCTTCTTCTGGCTGGCGTTCATTTTTATCCAGCCAGCGAAGGTATAGCTCCATCTGACCTTTGTATGCAGCTTTAAATGCACCATATTTCAATTCTATAGCAATTAAGCGACGAAGTTTGCGGTGATAAAATAACAGATCCAGGTAAAAATCTTCGTTGGCAATTTGAATTCGCTTTTGTCTGGCAACAAATGTAAAGCCGTCGCCAAGCTCCATGATGAATGAAGCCATTTCACGCAGAATAGCGGTTTCTACATCTTTTTCGCCAAAAGTGTCGTGCAGCTTCAGGAAATCTAAGACATACGGATCGCGAAATACTAGGTCTGGTGTCAGCTTATCTTCGTTGCGTAGTTTTTCAATTTCCTTCGCAATGACCTGTTCGGGTTTTTTGGCAACTGCTGTGCGCTCATAAAGCATGCTATCAATTTTGGTCTGCAAGGTTCTGGTGCTCCAACGTTCAACTCTGCACATTTCTGCGTAAAAATCCCGCTGTAGAGAGTCTTTGAGGTAGATAATGCTGACGAAATGTGACCAGGTCAATTGTCTCATCAGTGCTGAGACAATTTGCTCATCCGGGTAGACTTCAGAAAACCGGATCATGTGCAGCAAGCTTTTGCCACTGAATCCACGGCCAAATTCAGCGGTCAATTGTTTACTCAGCGCTGAAACTATTTTTTCTCCATACTCAGCGCGTTGATTAGCAAGAATTTCTGTGCGGATGCGCTTGCCAATATTCCAATACAGAGCCACGAGACCAGCATTTACAGCTTGACTGATATTGTGCTTGGTTTGCTCAATAAGCTGTCGCAGGTCTATCAACAGCTTTTGATCATTAACCTCTGGCGTGGCCGGGTGAGACGATTTCTTGGTAACAGTTAGTTTTTTTGCACTCATAACAACCTTACAACGTGGTTTGTGGTTTGATGAGCCAGCATAACATCGTTTTTTCAATATGGCACTGGCAATTATCTGCCGGAAGCAATATTATATCACAAGCACAAAATGTGTCGGTGAGATGCTTTAAATATGGAAGTGGCACGGATTCCGCAACAATATGGCTTCTACAGCTTTTTGCCAAAATCGCTTAGAGAGCGGTTTATTGTAAAATATCCGGGCTTGTCAAAGAACCCGTCATACTGGCGCATGTTTATATTTTTGTTGTCGCCAGCTTCAACAGAAGGAAAGCCCAAAATTGTTTCAGCAAAGTTATGTGCAGCTATAGAAGGGAAGTTTGCTCAACTGGCATCACGTAACTACAATGCAAAAAAATTTCTTGAGCAGTTCAAACGTGATGTTTTACCTGGATTTGAGTATGAAGAAGCCCGTCACGTAAAGAAAATTGCAAGAACCGTAAAAACTACTGGCATTGAACGGTGTGATTATGACGCATGGGATGACTTCATGAGTTCTAAAATAGAGGCTCATGGAACAAGCAACTACCGAACATTTTGCCGCAATAATCCGATTGTGTATGCAGAAACCGGGTATCTATTAACGCGCAAAAGGCTGGAAGCAACTATTGATTCAAATGCTCGCGCATTGATTGACTATGCTCGGTTGTCATCGGTTTCAGATGAAGTTATCAAGATGATAGAATACCATGCCGCAATGCCGCTGGGGTTGTATACTCGTAGAGCCAAAAAAAACTACCAGAAAATTGTGTCTGCATTTCAGCGATTGAGGCCGCAACAACAGCAACGAGCGCAATTGCATCGACTCTTATCTGAGAATGTTAAACCAATTTATAGACACGCCCCCAACACGCGGCGGCTCGTTCCTGGCTCTTTCCCGCACTGGACAAGCACAAAACGAGAATTGACACATGCTTTCTTTGCTGGTGATGTAAATCTGGATTTGTCGTATGCTCACCTGGCATTCACAAATAAAAATCTTTGGCCATTGTAAAGCCCTATGTTTACTTGGTTCTTGACAGAACTTTGTTTTTTCAGCGTTGATTATGAATCAAATGCTGGAGGTGAGTGGAATGGGTAAGCAGATAGCGATTTACACTCGGGTAAGTTCAAAAACGCAAGATCACGCCAGTCAGTTAGCGGATCTACAAAGCTGGGCAGCAAATCAAAAAATGCCAGTTGTCTGGTATGAAGATACTGCGACGGGAACAAATATGAATCGTCCGGATATGGAACGGCTCCAGCGTGATTTAATGAGCGGAAAAATATCTACTGTTGCTTGTTGGCGTCTTGATCGGCTCGGTAGAACCGCTAAAGGCCTTGTGAGCTTCTTTGATGAATTGATCAAATGCAAGGTGAATCTGGTTTCATTAAAAGATGGCTTGGATTTATCTACTCCAGCCGGTCGTCTCATGGCAAATGTTCTGGCATCAGTCGCCGCTTTTGAAACTGAAGCACGGCACGAAAGGCAGATGGCGGGAATTATGGCGGCCAAGATGAAAGGAAAAACCTGGGGCGGGAGCGTTAAGGGGCGTTTGACAAAGGTTACTGAAGAGCATGTGTCTATTGTTCGCAGCATGCTTGAACAAGGCAAAAAGATAACTCAGATTGCTAAAACATTGAGCCTGAGCAGGCCTACGGTATACAAAATTATAAATGAACTGATTTGAAAAGATTCTCTGAGGTTAAAGCGGCTGTTTGCTGTGCAGGTATGTTTGAAACAACTGAATCAGCTCTGTGGGTTCAGCCCCCAGCCCCTTGCAATATTTAATAAATTCGACTACTTCAAGCCGCCTTTCGCCCTGCTCCACTTTTCCTACAAGCGAATGCACAACACCCAGCCTTAAAGCCAATTCTCTTTGAGTTAAATTAGCTGCTTTTCTTTTATCAATGAGCCATTGCCGTAGTAATACCTGCTCATGCTCATATATTGAGAGCCTGAATTTTTCACCCGTATTTTTCATTGCACCCATTTTAGGTGCGTGATATACTTGCACCCAAAACAGGAGCAAAAGAGCGCGTATCACAATTATTTCGGGAGGTAATATCATGTTTTGTGGAAATTGCGGGAAAGAAATTGGAGAAAAAGCTGTTGCATGCACAAGCTGTGGAATGCCACCAGCAGCAGAAAAAAAGTTTTGTATGCAGTGTGGAGTGGGAATTAATCCTAAACAGGTAATGTGTGTTAAATGTGGAGTAGCGATTAAATCATCTTCAGGCTTTGGTAGCGGCGGCAAGATGGAAATGGGAGAGGCGATTATTTGGTTGCTTTGCTTATTTCCGGTCGGCTACGTAAAGATGGGGCAAGGGATGAAAGGCTTGGCCTGGGTAGGTATTAATATTGGGACATTTGGACTTGGCACAATTGCAATGATTGGCGACTATTATATGTGTTTTACAAAATTTCAGAGAGAAGGTAATTTAGGTGAATGGGAATTTTTCCCAAAAAACTAGGCGCCTGATTGCTACTGTATTACTGGCATCTAATGCCTACGTATATCATTTGTTTAAGCCAGTTTGCCCGGTGTGGCAAGCTGGCTTTCCTTGTCCGGCTTGTGGAACAACCAGGGCTGTAAATGCGATAATAAAGGGGAACATCAGACAGGCGTTTGCTCATAATCTGTTCTTTTTGTATTGGATAGCTCTCATTGGTTCTATTGGTTTGGGCTTTGTTGGCTTTATACTCGGAAGACTGCCACATCCAGAGTTAATTGGAAACTGTTTTATGAATCGGGTATCAACCAGAATTCACTTTATAATCTGGTTGAGCAGTTTGACTGCAAATTTGTATAGGCTTGGCTTGAACAGTTCTGGATGGCTGTTTAAGATATTCAAAACACAGAGGTTAAACGATTGACCAAGCTGGTTTCTTGTTTGAGCGCGTGGCAATGATGACAGATTATCTTTTCATCAAGCCGCTTGAAAAATAGGCCACCAATAAGGCCACTTTTTAACCATAATAGCGGCAAACTAAAACAACAAAAGCCGCTGTTTAAGCGGCTTTTGCCTTTCTAAGCGGGAAACGGGATTCGGACCCGCGACCCTCAGCTTGGGAAGCTGATGCTCTACCAACTGAGCTACTCCCGCAAATTGGTTGTTGGCATTCAATGTAACAAATCTGCGGTGATTTTTCAACCTGAAATTGCTGCAATTAATCAGGTGGGGCGGTGCGAGAATGACTGATGGCAGGTGAGAATCGCACCCGAATAAGTTTTCGGAAGAAAATTAATTTAAAACCCGGCTCATTTCGGTTAAAATCCAATTATGAACCTGGGAACTCAAATTAAAAACCTTTCGCTGAGGAACCTTTTTTTATTCGCGATTGTCGTGCTGCTGCCGGTGGCCGTCGCCTGTTTTGCGCTGGCGAATATGATCGAGGAACAGTTTCATGCAGAACGCGAACTGATCAAGCGTGCTCTTGACCTGCAGAGCGCAAGGGCTGATCTGACGGCGTCTTCGAAATACCAGATCAAAGATTTTTTTAGAATACTGTTGCACAAGAAACAGTTGTCGCGCCAGAAGCCTGAAGTCATCGCTGCGATTATCAACCGCCTTGACGAGTTGTACCCTGGCGCCTTTAAATGGCTATTCTGGAACGAAAAAGGTGAAATAATGCCGATCAGGTCGAAACTGATTCTGCATGGCCATAGATCATGGGCGGTAATTTTCAAGCACCTGATGGCGAACCTGAATATTATCAGTAACCCGATTGGGGCCATGGAAGACTACGAGATGCAGAAACAGTTCGCGTCAGCCCTCAAGGTCATTCAGAAGGCTATGGGGCCATCGTCGAAGGCCGAACATCTTAACTGGGCCAGAAACTTCACCAGCGATTTCAGCTGGCTGGGCAAACCCTGCGAGGTCATCTGGGATGTCGATGTGGCCGAATACAAGCGGGAAAACATTCCGGCACGTATTCGCGGCGGCTTTCTGCTGATGGTTTTTCCCGATAACCTTCCCGAAAACCTCTGGCTCAAAAGAATGATACACCGACGTGCCGGAAACGACGAACGCCTTTCTCTGCCACTTGCTGCTTTTAACCTGTCGCAGCGAACCCCCATCGCCATCGATGCGGCTCTGCCAGCCCGGCCAGATTTCGCCAACGGTCTGCTTGAGGCCTTGATAAACCGCAGTCAAACCGTATTCGAATATAAAAACTATATTGCACGCGCCGCCCCGCCAGAGGTAGATTCCCAGGTGCGGGTGCTGACGGTTGCCAGTCTCGAAAAGCCTTTGCGGCAACGACGTGACATGTTCAACGCCCTGTGGTTCACTGCCATTGCCATAATTATTATTGCCGCCGCAGTCGCGATATACGCCGGAAGACTCGGCGTCATCGACCTCTCACTGCGCCGCCGCATCGCCTCAATTTTTATGATCGCAATTCTGATGCCGGTTCTCAGTCTGGCCAGTCTGGGTAGAACCTTTGTGGCGCATGAAGCTAACCGACTCAAAGATGCGGCTTTCGTTAAGATGCGCTCTGGCATGGAAGCCCTCGATATGCGTTACAAGGATACCCCCCGCCTGATCGAGCAGCAGTTGTTCAAAGACCTGCACAGTCTTATCGGGCCGCCGCCCTTTACAGTCGAGCAGATTAATAACGCTATGCTCAAGGCAAGCGAAAAAGACCTTATTGCCCATTACCTGTTGCTCAATAACCAGGGCAAACTGGCTCATACCAACTGGGAAAAACTCGAGGCCGGCATGAAAAAAATGCTTGAACTCGCTGCTTCCAAAATCATTAGATTCGATTCCACAATTCTTAATGCCTCAGAGCCCTCGGTTTTGCAGGCCGCAATCGATGAAGAATACGAAGGCCTTCTCGACGGACTTGGCCCAAGTCTCGATTTTTCGCGGCCAAGTCATCTGCGGTTCTACGCATATCTCGATCAACACATGTATTTCATGTCGATTAGCGTCGTTATCAATGGCCAGCTCTGGCCACTGATGATTCATCTGCCTGAACATTTCATCGAAAAGCGCTTTGCAAAACGCGAATTCACCATGAATCGACTGGCCACCGACAATGTTAACGAAGAAGATTCCCTGTTGCGGCCTGAATTGTCGTTTTATACAACCTTCAAAGCCGAAAAGCATCTGCCACCAGAGTCAGACATCTGGTCGATGCTTGATGCAGTTTTTCAAAGATCGTTCGATCTCAAAGTCGAAGAATCTGGCGACATACGCATCGGCGATGAAAATTTTCTCTACCTTATCAAACCCCTCACTGCCATGGCCCGGCAGAGCTTTATTCCCTGTTTTCTCGCTTCAACAAAGATGATGGAACGGCGCCTGCGTGAGACCAGTATTGTTTTTGCCGGTCTGGTGCTGGCAACCATTCTCGGAACCGCGCTGCTGAGCCTCCTGCTGACTTCCAGTCTGCTGGTGCCGATCAGCCGCATCGACCAGGCGGCCCAGCAGGTTGGCCAGGGTAACCTCAACGTCATTCTGCCCGACATGGGTACGGACGAACTTGGCCGCCTGAGCCAGACAATGAATGATATGGTGCGCGGCCTGCGCGAGCGTGAAAAAATGCAGGCTTATGTTTCAGATTCAGTATTAGAAGCTATTCAGGATGACGCCGACGCCACCATTCATGCCGGCAAGCATATCGAAGCGACCATTTTGTTTTCTGATATCCGCAATTTTACCGGCCTCACCGAAGAGAACAGCCCTGACAAAATTTTCGCGCTGCTCAACGAATTTCTTGGCGGCGTCGAACCGATTATTCGCTCAAATCACGGCCGCGTCGATAAATTTATTGGCGATGCGGTTATGGCGGTTTTTCACAGCACCACCCCTGAACACCATTCCTTGAGCGCTGTTAAAGCAGCAGTGCTTATGAAGCGTTTCGTCAAAAAACTCAATCAGACCCGCAGCAGCCTTGGCCTTTTTTCTATCAATATTGGTATCGGTATCAGCACCGGCTCAGTGCTGCTTGGCGATGTCGGCAGTTCGCGCCGCAAAGACCTGACGGTTATCGGTGACGAAGTTAATCTGGCCTCGCGACTCGAAACAGCCTCAAAAAAGGGTAACCATTCGAAGATTATCTTTTCAGGTGCCACTTACGCCCTGATTAAAGACTATGTCGATGCCGAAGAAATGCCGTTTACTGAAATTCGCGGCAAACAGCAGGCGGTTAAAATCTTTGAATTGATCAAGCTCAAGACCGAAATCACCTGAAAGTAATCACTGCGCTTCGACAGGCTCAGCGACCGGCGAACAGGCTCAGCGACCAGTGAAACGGGTCAGGCGGCGTCTTTGACCCAGACAAAGCCTGATGGCAAAGCTTCGCCGACCAGTTCGGCAAGATCTTTTTCTTCGAGCCGGGCGGCTTTGAGCAACGGCTGAATGAAGGCTTTCTTGCGCAGCTTCTTTTTAAAAACGTCGAGAATGTGCTTGCGCAGCAGGTCATCAATCTGCACCAGCCTGTCACCGGTTTTGCGCCCGATTTCGCGCAGCGCGGTATCGAGATATGAGTTGCCTGGCATTGCCTTTTTTAAGAGTTGTTCAGCCCAGGCATTGGCAACAGCCTGGCTGACCATTGCAGAATCAGGAGCATAAGCGAGTTCGCGGGCGCCAAGCCTGGCCAGTGCCGAGAGGGCTACCGCATCGACGCCGTAACTCGGAGGGGCCTTGATGATCCACCAGCCGATGCGTTCCTTTTCGGCAACCGAAATGCGTTCAAGATGCCCGAACAGCCGCCACAGCTGATTGCGTTCGTGCTGACCGACCTCGCGATCTTTGCGGTCGCGCCTTTTCGTCTGAAAAAGAACTGGTTCGAGGCGGCTTTTTAAAGCTTCCTGGCGTTCGATTGACAGGCCAGGCGCGATGCGCTTCCACATTATCCACCAGTCTGACCAGAATTCGGCATTGCTATAGTCATAACGGTCGTCGATCATCTGCCAGATGCGGTCGATGCGGGCGGTGTCGCCCTGAACCCCGAAGCCAGGCCGCAGACAGAAACCCAGAAGTCGGAACCAGAGCACCAGGGAATTCTGGTTGCTTCTGAATTCGCTCTCGCGTTCAATGAAGAGATCGAAGAGCTGCCTCAGCATTTCGGCATCCCAGGTGGTGCGCGGTGAACCAATGATGCTTTCGAGTTCCTTGAAGACCGAATTGTATTCGATTTTTTCTGAAAAGGCGCTCGTCAGCAACGTGGCGATTTTTTTCAGCTGGGCGCTGGTGAGTGGAACCCTGCGCTTTGCCGGGGCGTCGGCCGCGCCTTTGCCTGCTTTTTCGCTTTCGCCGAGGTCGAAGCGCAGTTCTTGAGAAAAACTGCCGCCGATCTCTTCGCAGAAAATCTGCAGATAACCGGTTTCGCGAAGTCTGACCCTGATTTCGACCTGTTTTTCGCCTTTGCTGGTGCGGGCTTTTAGAACGCAGGGCGGCAGAGAAAGGTAACGTTTTGAATTGAACTTGATCAGCCGGCCGCTCTCTTCAGCTTTTGGCGGGGCCGGTGTATAAAAAAGATAGAAGGCAGAATCATGGCTCAGATCGATGCCAAGAGTTTTGCCGGCCATGTGGTAGTCTTTTTCGGCTTCTGAACCCTTGGGTAGAATGCACATCAGCTGTTCAGGCACATGCCTGGCAGTGGTAGAAGATTTCGCGGTGCCGATGCCGAGATAAACCGAAACCGGGTTGCCACTCTGAATGCGCTGGCCCATGCCGAGCGTCACCAGGCCGTAATAGGCGGCCCCGGCAGCCACTGCCAATGTCGGGTGCGGGTTCTCGAGAACCTTGGGTTCAGTGCCGCGCCACAGGGTCAATACTTCAAAAAGCCGGTTGCGCAGGCAATCAGCCTGCATGGTGCCGCCGTTAAAGAGAATTGCGTCAGGCTTCACGTCGTTGTCGCGCAAAAAGGCGGCAAGATGCCTGGTTACGGCCGCATCACGCGTAAAGGGCAGACCGGCCTCTGATAACCCGAGAGTGTTGTCTTCGTCAGGCTTCTCGTCTGGGCCGACCAGCGGAAAAAAACCATCAACAAGAGTTTTTTTGATTTCTTCACTCTCGAGGCTTATTTTAGCCGCCCCGGCCAGCACCTTGCTGCCTGAACCCGCGAGATTAAAGTGCACTGCCCCCGAAACTTCGCCGGCCAGCACCTGCTCTTTGGTAGTGTGACTCTGGGCCAGCAGCGAGAGCCACTGTTTGCCCGCCAGTTTGCGGCCGCGGTGTTTGAATTCGGCTTCAACCCTTCTGGCAAGCGCCAGATCCAGGTTGTCACCGCCGATTAACAGGTGCGGGCCGACCGCCAGCCGCGAAAACTCGGGGTAATCACGATCAGCTGACCAGTTAAGTCTGATCAGACTGAAATCGGTGGTGCCGCCGCCGATATCGATTACCAGAACCGTATCGATGCCTTTTAGCTCGCCGACCATGGTTTTCGGGTTGCGCTGCAGGTAATCGTAAAAAGCAGCCTGTGGTTCTTCGATCAGAGAAACCGCCCTGATACCAGCCTTGTCGATAGCTTCAAGCGTCAGGTTGCGGGCTGAAGGGTCGAAAGAAGCCGGAACCGTAACGATGACCTTCTGACGCAGAAAGGCGAAAGCCTCGTTTTCGACGCCGATGGTGGCGTTCCAGAGACGACCAAGGTAAGCCAGATAACTGGTTGCCGCTTCGACCGGCGAAATCTTGCGCCCGACAACTTCGCTTTGCCAGGGCAGAATCGGTGACTGACGCTCGGCACGCGGGTGGCAGAGCCATGATTTGCTGCTGTGAACAAACCGGCCGGGAATCTCGAAGCCGAGTTCCCGGGCATAGGCGCCAACAATAATGTCTTCGCTGTCCATCCAGGGCGGGCGGTTCACCAACCGCTCTTCTTCGCAAAGGTAGATCACCGATGGCAGTGTCGGAAGGCCTTCCAACATACCGCCGCTGACCAGTTGCGTTATTTCGAGGTTGCGAACCCTGAGATTCTTGTCTTCAAGATCGACATAAGAGAGGGCACATTGGGTAGTGCCCAGATCGATGCCGATGATGAATCTTGAATCAGCTGCGTTGGCTCTGCTCATTATTTCAGGGAGTCTCTCACGTTGAATTCGAGTTTCCAGCGATGATCACCCTGGCGGGCGAGGCAAAAAACTTCAAGGGTGCCAATTTCGGTGATGGCAACCTGCAAGCCGACATCTACAAGGTCTCCGGCTTTCATGCCCTCGTAGGCCGGCAGTTCAACCTGCAGCGAGCTGGTATCTTCAAAACTTTCGTCGATTTCATCGACCATCTGCGCGAATTCATCTTCGCGGCGGCAGTTCGATTTGAAAAACTTGAATTCAGCAGTTTTGCCTATTACCAGGCCAAAAGTGCGCCCTGGAACATCTGATACGGTGCCTTCTTCGGTGCCCTGTCTGGCAACGCAGAGTGCTTTGAGCGGTGGTTTGAAGCCAGGCACCGCCGGCAGCGATGATTCGATGCCGAGATAATAGGCCTGGGAAACGCCGCCCCGGATTCTGATGCCTTTGCCTTCACGTGCGATGCCGAAATAGGCTGCGCCCCGGGCCACGGCCTGCGAGAGTTCGATGCCTGCCAGCACCCGGATTTCCTGGTGCCCGGCGGTGGTGAGCCAACTGTTAATTACTTCAATCAGTCGATTGCGAAAGATTTCTGAACGGAAAACGCCGCCGTTGAAAAGTATGGCTTTTGGAAAACCATACTGGCGATCACTGGTATTCTGGCTGCGGAGAAATTTGGCCAGGTGGCGGGTGATTGCCGGGTCGGCCGCATACATCAGACTGACCTCGCGCACCCCGCCGCTCGTGTCTTCGACCGGGTCGTCGCTCATGCTGCATGCCGGAAAAAAGCCGTCAACCAGCGTGTTTTCGATATCGGCGCGTTCGATGGAAGTTTTCATTGAACCGCCAATAACGCTGCTGCCGCGCCCTGAAATGACGATCGGCACTGAATCCTTGCCCGGATCGGCAAGCAGTTGTTCTTTGGCTTTGCGGCACTGGTGGCTGAGCTGCACCGTCTGCCACTGGCTGATTTTTTTGCCACTCTCTTCAAGCTTGCGGCGGGCAACGTAAGCCAGGGTCAGATCCATGTTATCGCCGCCCAGCAGAATATGATTGCCAACCGCAACGCGTTCAAGCGCCAGATCGCCATCGGCTTCGCTGATTTCGATGAGACTGAAGTCACTGGTGCCACCGCCAACATCGACCACCAGCACCACATCGCCCTTTTTGACCTGTTGCCGCCACGGGCTGTCATTCTGGGAAATCCAGGAATAAAAAGCTGCCTGCGGTTCTTCAAGCAAGGTTATACCAGGCAAACCGGCCATGCGCGATGCCTCAACGATTAAATCGCGGGCTGCGGCATCGAAAGAAGCCGGAATGGTCACGACCACCTTCTGGTCTTCAAGTTTGTCTTTGGCGAATTCTTCGCTCCAGGCGTGTTTGATATGGCGCAAAAAAGTCGACATGGCCTGTAACGGTGAAATTTTCGCGTTTTCTTCGGGGGCGTTCCAGGGTAAGATCGGCTGGGTGCGATCAATGCGCGTATTGCACAGCCATGACTTCGCCGATGAAATCAGGCGGTCAGGAACCTCAGCACCGCGCTCGCGGGCGTAATCGCCAATGATATATTGGGAGTCGTCTTCCCAGGTGAATACAGGCTTCTCTTTGAGACGCTCAAAAATAAACGAGGGCAGTACATCAAGCTTCTCGATGGCGCCCTTGGCCAGTTCCTGGACAATGGGCATCAGGCTGATCTGGGTCGGAGTATCACCGCCGGCTGCGGCCAGTGGCGCGTAGCTCAGCACAATGTTGGTGGTTCCGAGGTCGATGCCGACGATGTATTTCGCTTTTGCCATTGGGGGGTTCTCCTCAGCTGATTTCGACTTCGGCCGGGGCAATGACGTTGCCTTTCCAGCCATCGACGAGTTCGGGCAGATTGCATTCTTTGAGGCGCCAGCCACGGTGAATCAGTTCGCCCTTGTAAGGCCCGGTGGCTGGCACGCGCCCAGAAAGTTTTATTGCTTCAGGGTCGATCTCATCAAGGGTCACGATGCTGCCCTCTTCTTCATTGAGAACGCGTTCGAGAATCAGGCGATCGGCAAGCAGACGGCGACAGCCTTCGTGAATGGGTCGTATGGCACCGCCAAGCGTTTCGTCATCGAGTTCAGAGATGTCTTCGCTCAGCAGGTCGATGAGACGGCCTTCTTTTTGAAACAGGTAGAGAATCTGATAAGCGGCCGGCGGTATCGCAGCTTTGCCGCCTTTCATGTTTGCCTGGGCCGATTTCAGGTCACCGGTCAGCGATTCTACCTGTTGACGCAGCTCAGAAATTTCGCCGATTTTCTTTTCGAGGTCTGCCTGGGCTGTTTTAAGCTGCCCGGCAGTTTTTTCACTGTCTTTGCGGTAATTTTTTGCGTCAGCTTCGGTCTTTTCAACCTTTTGAATCAGCGCTTCGACTTCTCTCTGCAGCTGATTACGGCTCTCGACGGCTGTTTTTACTTCATTAATGGCTTTTTGTTGTTCGGCGATGAGCTGGTCGCGGTTTTTTGCTGCATTGGCGAGATTTTTTTCGAGTTCGGCGGCCAGTTCTCGGGCGGCTGCAAGTTCATGGCTGTCAATCGCACTGGCTCTAAGTTTTTCGAGCTGAACTTTAAGATTGCCGTTATCGGCGTCGAGATCGCTGATCTGTTTTTTCAGATTTGTCTGCGCATTTTCGGCGTCTGCTATTTTATTTTTCAGCAGATCAAGTTCGGCACTGTTGTCAACAGCGATTGCCGGTTGCGTGGCCGGGCGGCGCTCAAAGAGAACCAGCAGGGTCAGTAGAAAAACCAGGGCCATAAAACTGGCAAAACCTGCGGTGACAGGCAATTGCATCGCTTCTGGAACCAGGGTTTTCAGATTTTCGAAGACAGGTTGCAGATCGCTAAGCTTCGGGGAAGCCTCACGCTGCTGCAGGTAAACGGTGCCGCCAGTGGTGGCCAGCAGAGCCAGCAGAATCAGAAAAGCTGCAGCTTTCTTCATTCAGAACCTCACTAAGGGTATAACTTCAAAGCCGAATTATACAGGATATTTTGCCCCTCTGCCATGGTTATATTATTGGCAGCCTTAATCAGGCAATCTTCACCGGGCGTTAAAAAGATCAGCGGCTGTTTGCCCATCGTTGTCACGGGTTGTGTCGCTGGCGTCGAGTTCGAGCAGGTAGATATAGACCTGCCGATGCCGGGCGGCATCATGCAGGGGCGTCGAACCGCGAAAATCGACTGACTGCAGGTTCGCCCCGGCCTTCAGCAGAAGTTTTACAGCATCCAGGTCGCCCCTGGAAGCGGCATAGTGCAGTGGAGTGCGCATGAATTCATTGGTGGCATTGACAGCGGCGCCAAGATCGATGAGCAATTGCATTATTTTGAGGTTTCCGAGGGCAGCGGCTTTATGCAGCGGCGTTTCTGAAAGTTCGGTGTCCTGATGGTGCAGTTCTTCGGGGTATTTTTTGACGATGTCTATAATGTCATCGAAGGCGGCGGCTTGCACAGCGTTGCAGATCGTCGTTTCGTGGTTCTTCAGATAATGTTTGCGGGGCCTGGTTCCGAAACGACCGGTTCTCTTGAGATATTTGATGCGTTCAGAGTCACCGGTTACCCGGGCATGCACTATGGCAGTATGACCGGCGTTATTGGTCAGGGTGCGGTTGGCGCCCATGCCAAGCAGGCTGCCGCTAATCTGCGGTTTGCAGAAAAACAGGGCGGTCGAACCGTCGGGCAGTCTGGCGTCGAGGTTAGCCCCGGCCTGCATCAGTATTCGCATTGCCAGGGTGTTGCCCTCAATGGCGGCGAGGTGCAGGGGGGTGTAGTCGTCAAAATTGCGTATATCGACTTCGTGCATGCGGCTGGCGAGTTTTTCGAGAATTGGTGTGCCACCGTAGCTTTTCCAGGGTGAGAGCAGATGCAGCAGGCTGTTGCCCCGTGAGTCGCGGCGGTTGAAATCGGCGCCGGCTTCGAGAAGAGCATTGACCATAGCCGGTTTGCGCTCAAGAACCGCCAGAAACAGCGGGGTGTTGCCCTCACGATTGACCGGGTCTGGATTGCCAGTTTTAGCGAGGATTTTAGCGAAAATACTTTGATCGCCGCTCAATACCGCTTGATGCAAGGGGGTGTTGCCGTCGATGCCCGCCTGGCTGAGGTTGGCTCCGGCTGAGATCAGGCAATCGATCAGGGCGGCATCTTTGCGGTTGATCGCGTGCAGCAACGGAGTGCGACCGGCAGAGTCAATTTCGGCGAGCAGGTCATGGCTTTCTGATGCCAGGCGGGTTGCTTCAGATAAATCACCCCGGTCAATAGCTGCGTGCAGTTTGTTGCCGGTTGGCAGAACTGATGGCAGACTGTTGCGGTCAGCGACGAGTTTTCGGCAATGCCTGATTATCATTGGGTACCAGCCGCTTTTGAACTCAGGTGCCGTGGAAATCTTGTCGAGGGTTTGTTCGGCTTCTGAAAAATTCTGCATCTGCCGCTGTAATTCTGCAATCTTTAACGAAATCACAAAAACTCTGGCTGGGTCGTAACTGGCAGATTTTTCGATAAGTGCCTGGCGAAAAAATTCAAAACTTTTTTCACGGCAGGTTTTTTGTTGTTCGGGGTTGTTTTCAGCGGCCCATGAAGCTCGCTGCCATGCCATGGCCGTTTCATAACTGCCGCGATCGAGGTGTTCAAGAAGCACTGCGTAGCGGGAGGCCGGCATGGCATCACGCCAGGCCTGAAAATCACCAGACCAGATGAATTTTTTCAGCAGGGCGATTTCTGCCTGGCTGAAAGTTGTATCAGCAAAAACACCCCGGCAGAGTGGGCATTCGGCAAGTGGCTCGGTGCGGCCATCGGCTGGGCGACCATCAAGACAAAGCCCGACAGAAGAAGTCGCGGTGAGAAAAGCCGTGTATTCAATATTGCAGATTGGGCAGCCAACCTGTTTTTGCAGATTGTCTGCCCGTAGAACGGCAGAAAATAACAAGATGCCGGCGATCAGCAGAAATCTCAGGCGGCGATAAAAGCCGGCCCTCGTTGCGCTTTCAGGCGATTTAGGCATGGGTTTGTCAGTCGCTGTCGAGAAGCTTCAGGTCTTCTTCTGCAAGACCCTGATAAACCTTGACCTGTTCGTCAAATTCGGCGCAGCTGACGTGACCGCTGGTGGTGACGGCTTTTTCGAGGCGGGCCGGCAGGTAGAGGTCAGAGAACTTGAAGCCGAAATTCATTTTTTGTCGGATTTTCTGGGCATGAATGAGTCGGGAAGCGTGGCTGACCGCAGCTTCATCAAATTGTTCGAAGCCGAGCAGGCGAAGGCCTTCGCTGACAACCGCGGGTGTGTAAATATTACGGGCGAACAGGCAGATGACCAGTGAGTTCAAAGCCATACGCCAGACTGATTCCTTATAAAGGTCGTGGGTCCAGTCGGTGCTGGTTTTGCTGCTGTTTATCTTTTTCTGGTCGATCGAGTATCCGGCGCTGTCGAGATGTGAGTGACGAACACCGGTTCCGTAGCCTAAAAATGCGTGCAGGCCGGTCATGTAGCCGGGCGCTTCATTTTTGCCGAAGGCGATGGCAAAGTCTTTGCCGCCATACTTTTCGCCGCAGAAAACCGAGCCGCGTTCGAGGTCGGTGTAGAATTCGTTGTGGCGTTGGCTGATGCGTTCGAGCATTTTTTTGTAAGTTGCCGCGTCGCCAAAATTCAACACCAGCCCATCAGTATGGGTGGTGCTGATCAGACCGTGCTGAAAGGCTTCGATGGCCCAGGCGATGATGACGCCCATGCTGATGGCATCCCAGCCTTGCTTTTCAACGTAATAAAGCAGTCTGAGCACGTCTTCGCTGTCAGAGATCGAGAGATTCGAACCCCAGGCGAAGATCAGTTCATGGTCATAAGAAACCTTGAAAGTTTTATACATGTGTTCGGCTTCATTGAAGCTTTCACGCAGGGTGGCCATGTGAATGCAGCCGCACTGGCAATGAGCGCAGGCGGTTTGCTGCGACAGATGCTTTTCGGCAAAGGTTTCTCCGCTGATGCCGGCCGCGCCCTCAAAATAGCCCTGCGAAAAATTGCGTGTTGGCAGGCCATTGATCTTGCTGAGCGGCACAACATTGATCGGGGTGCCGAGATCGTGATACTTCTTCATCTGATCAGAAGCCACAACTGCCTGGTAGAGCTTTGTGTAATATACGTTGAACGGCCCGACATCGTCGATTTTCCAGTAATGGCCACCGCTGATGATGATGGCTTTAAGATTTTTGCTGCCGAGCACCCCGCCCAGACCCAGGCGGCCAAAGTGCCGCGAAGAATCTACCGTCGCTGCGGCGATCGGCGAAAGTCGTTCGCCGGCCGGGCCTATTCTGACGATTGAGCGCTTGTAGTCAGATTTGTAGTGATCGCGCAATACCCGTTCGACCGCAAGGGCAGACATGCCGCGCAAAGAACTGGCAGAGTTTACGCGAACATTGTCGCCTTCAATTTCAAGAGTGCATGGAAACTCAGCCCGGCCTCGGATGCGAATGACGTGAAAACCGGCACCGAACATTGCCAGAGCAAGACGCCCGCCGGCATGAGATTCGCCCATATTGCCGGTCAACGGAGACTTGAACATCGCCACGGTTTTAGTGGCGACCGGAAAAATCGAACTGAAAGGCCCGATAGCAAAAATTACCGGAGCCGAAGGATCGTAGGCATCAGTGGCCGGGTTGAACTCATCGAGCAGGGCGGTTGCAACGCCAGTGCCGCCGATAAAACGGTTAAAAAGGGTGGTAACATCTTTTTTTTCGCTTTTGCCGCTGGTCAGGTCAATATCGAGCATATAAAAGCTTATCATGGTTCCACCTTTCGGCTGCGGTCAATCTCGAGCATGTCAATGACGCCATTCGGGCAAAATTTGACGCAGACGCCGCATTGATGACAGGGAAGCGGCATGCGGGTTTCGTTGTCCCATTGAAGGGCGTTGGCGATGCATGCCTGCACGCATTTGCGGCAATTGATACATTTGCCGGTATCGAGCTTGACGCCTCCGCCCTGGCGCGGCGTCAAGGCAGCCGTGGGGCAAACTCTGGCGCAGTCAGGGTCGAGGCAGCCATAGCATGGTCTGATCGAAAAGGCGCCCTCGGCGCCGGCGTAATTTTTAACGCGCAGGGCGGCTTTTTCAACGGTAAGAGATTTAAACCAGGTGCGACTGCATGCAAACATGCAGCTGTAGCAGCCAATACATTGTTCCCGGGCGATTACCCGCAGAAGTTTGCTCATCAGTTGTCTCCGTTGTCTTCGTAAAGATCGTCGCGAAGCTCGGGAACAGCTTTCTGTTCGTGCCAGAGGCGGGTCAGCGGCGTCGACATCGGCACAAGAATTTCGCGGTAGATCTGCATGGCCCGTTCGGGCGTGAAAATATGACGAAAAAACCAGAATTCAAAAGGAAAAAAATGGATTTTGCCGGTCGCAGGAAACGGCTCGAAACTTTCGGAGTTCTCGAGAACCCGGCTTTGAAGATCGGTTAGATAGCTTTCGCTGACTGGGCGGGCCGGCAGGCGCAGGTCGCTCACCTGGTCGCATGTGCGGGTGCCGTCTTCCTGGAGGAGGCCGTAGATACGGCAGGCAAAGGGTCTGACCGGGTGAATCAGGCAGACTCTGGTTTCGTCATCGCGGAAAATACAGCGCAGCCGCTTTTCGCCGCCGGCATCAGCCTGGCGAAGATCAAAACGCAGCGCCGACTTAATCAGGCGGCGCAGACGTTCTGGTTGCCACGTGGCCATCACTTCTCTTATGATGCGATGGTATTCGAGCGAAAAAATAGAAACTGAATTACAGCAACGCCCACAATTACCACAGCTGGTGCGTGGAAGTTGCTCATGGAGGCGGTCGAGCATTTCCATGGCAAACGGCCCATGTTCAACCGAGGCACTCAGGGCCTTCTGCAGATAAGCGTCAAAATTTCTGGCTGCTGCAACTTTGATTTTTTGCAGCAGTTCAGTATTGAGCTGCATTTTACCGTTCCTTTAAGTTAATGCCGTAGCTCTGCGAGGCCCAGATTCAGTTGTCGTGGCAGTATCAGGCCTGGTTTTTAGCGAGGCTGACCGTCAGATTGCGGCCTTCGATCGGCTGATCGTTCATGCCGGTGACCGCCGCCTGGGCGCTGCCTTCTTCGGCAAATTCCACGAAACCGTAGCCGCGGGAACGACCGGAGTTCTTGTCAAGGATAACCTTGGCACTGATGACTTTGCCGAATTTGGCAAATTCTTCTTCGAGTTTCAGATTGTCGACGCTGAAAGGCAGATTACCAACAAAGATTTTTGCAGACATTTAACAAGTTCCTCCAAAAACATCTCGAGCCTTTTCACATCTTTAAGTGAAGTTCAGGCCACAAATATTTTCTATCATATTAATGTAAATTGCAAGCCCCATCCTGATTTTTTTTATGTACCTCTTCTGGTACCCTTGTCGGGTTGCAATTGCGGTCATTACAGAACAGGGGAATGCTTGACAGTCTGGTAAGGCTGTGCTAACATCATACGGTACGACTGAGCCGGGGTTATATTTTTGAGGTGCAAGCCGCGAAAATAAGGCTCAAGCTCATTCATGTAAGGTTTTGCCGGCAATGAAAGCAAAAATAATCGGCTCAAGCGCTGCGATAAAAGATGTTCTTGATCTGGTGTCGAAGGTAGCTGGAAACGATGTTACTGTCTTGATCACCGGCGAAAGCGGCACCGGCAAGGAAATGGTTGCTGAGACCATTCAGCAGCTCAGTCTTCGCAAGGCCAAGCCGTTTTTGAAGATGAACTGTGCGGCAATTCCTTCAGAGCTCCTTGAAAGTCAGATGTTCGGGCATGAGCGTGGTGCCTTCACCGGCGCGGTAAGTCGTCAGGAAGGCTGCTTTGAACGCGCCGACGGCGGGTCGTTGTTTCTTGACGAAATCGGCGACATGTCGATGGTTACCCAGACCAAGCTCTTGCGGGTTCTCCAGGAACAAGAATTCGAAAGAATCGGCGGCAACAACACCATCAAGGTGGATGTTCGCATTCTTGCAGCAACCAACAAGACTCTGCTTGATGAAATCAAGCGCGGTCGCTTTCGTGAAGACCTGTTCTATCGCTTAAACGTAGTTGAGATTCACATTCCGCCGCTGCGCGAGCGCATGGAAGACGTGACCGAGATTGTCGAAGGGTTTATTCAGGATTTCAGCATCAAGTATAACAAACCTGATCTGAAAATCAGCCGTCAGGCGCTGCAGACCCTGCAAAACTTTGGCTGGCCCGGAAACGTTCGCGAACTGCGCAATGTTATTGAGCGTGCCGTCGTCTTGTCAAGGAGTTCGCAGATTGAGTCCGAAGATTTTCCTGAAAAAGTCAGACAACCTTCAGCGATCAGCGGCGACAACCCTCAAGACGACCGAATCTACACCATGGCTGAAATGGAACGCATGTATGTTAAAAAGGTTCTTGAGTATTCTGGTGGTAACAAGCTGAAAGCGGCGCGACTGCTCGATATTGACCCGAAAACCCTGAGGACTAAACTTGGTTGAGAATAACATGGATGAAATTGTACTTTTAAACAAAATGGAAGGCGTAGTCAGGCATATTACTACCCAGATGCTCGGCAAAAAAGGCGAAACCGCCTGCAAATGCCCACGTTGCACCCTGGATATCCTTGCCCTTGCCCTGAATTCGCTGCCTCCGAAATATGTGGTAACCAATATTGGTAACGCTGTTACCAACGTTGATCTTGAGTCTTCTCAATGGCAGGCAAACGTCACCATGGCAGTTTGCAAGGCCATCGAAATAGTTCGCAGCCGCCCAAGGCACAGTTAATTGTGCCCAATTCCCCCGTGGAGGATGAAATGACCGACCAGAAAGAAAAAGATAAACTGAGCTTCGAAAGAAAAGAAGCGACCAAAGGCTACGTCGTACTGTCGCTGATCGGCGACCTCGACATGTGGACCTTACCGGTTGCCAAAGAACAGATTCAGAAGCTGGTTGACGAAAATAAGGTGCGAGTGGTTCTTGATCTCGAAAGAACCAATTACATAGATTCATCAGGCCTTGGCTTTTTTATCGGCACGCTGAAAAAGCTGCGCGATGCCGGCGGAGAGCTTGTTCTGATAAGTCTGAACGCGTATATTTATGGTATTTTCCAGCTTATTCAGCTGCAACATATTATCAAAACCTATGACAGCCTCGAAGAAGCTTCAAAAGAATTTTAACAGGAGACCCCCGAAATGAAACAGAATATCCACCCGAAAACCAATCTCGTCAATGTTACCTGCGCCTGCGGCAACGCTTTTGCCACTCTGTCAACCGCGACTGAGCTCAAGGTTGAAGTCTGCTCAGCCTGCCACCCATTCTTCACCGGCACTCAGCGTTTCGTAGACACCACTGGCCGCGTCGAAAGATTCAAAGCCAAACTCGAAACCCATAAAAAGGTCGCTGAAGCCGAAGCCGCCAAGAAAAGCAAAAAAGCCACCAAAGCTGCTCCAGCCGAAGTCAAGGCTGAATAAGCCGGCGTTTTGTTCGCTGTGAGAATCTGCTGCCCGTATTGATCATACCGGGCAGCAGATTTTTACGCATTTAATTATGACGTTGCGAGGAAAAGGCTTTTGACCCTGTTGCTGCTGCGAAATACCCCTGATCCGGATCGTCTGGTAGCCCTGGCTGCCCGACGTTGCTATTCTTCGCGTGCCGCCGATGACATTGAAGAGCACCTCTCAGAAGAAGAGATCGAACGACTGCTTGGTTTTTTGCGGCAGCGCAATCATCTCTCGCCATTTGAACACGCCGATTTTACCTTCAGCGCTGATGGTATTTCGCGGGCATTGTCGCATCAGCTCGTCAGGCACCGCATTGCCTCTTATTCCCAGGAAAGCCAGCGCTACGTAAACTACATGAAGACTGAATCTCTTCCATATATTGTGCCGCCCTCGCTTGCGAATCACCCTGAGGCCCGACAGATATTTGATGACGCCGTTCAAAAGACGCTCGAAGCCTATCGCCTCATGGTTAACGCCGGCGTGGCGCCCGAAGATGCCCGTTATATTTTTCCGAATGCTATTGAAACAAAGCTTGTTTTTACGATGAATGCCCGCAGCCTGTTCAATTTTTTTGAGCAGCGTTGCTGTCTGAAGGCACAATGGGAAATCAGGCAACTGGCTTTTGACATGCTCAAGGCGGTTCGTGCCGTCGCCCCGCAGATTTTCAGAAGTGCCGGTGCGCCCTGCCAGTTCGCCATCATGCCTTATTGCCGTGAAAACGATGCCAGTTGCCCGCAATATAAATCCATGCAAAAGAGGACCGGTAAACATGACCAGCAACCCCCTGGAGGAATTGAGAAAGAGTCTTGACAAGGTAGATCGTAACCTCATTGACCTGATCAGGTCGAGAGTTGATCTGGCCCGCGAAATAGGTGGCGTTAAACGCGCCTCTGGTTTTGAAGCCTGTTTTGCCCCAATCCGCGAAGCCGATGTCTTTAAAAATCTGGCTCACTACAATCTTGAGGGCCTGAACCGCAGTAGTATCGAGAATATTTTTGTTGAAGTCGTTTCGGCCTGTCGGGCTGCCCAGGGGCAGGGTCGAATCAGTGTTCTTGGTGAAAAATGCGGCTGGTTTTATGATGCAGCCCTGGCCAGATTCGGTCACAGCGCTGATATTAATACCATTGATAACTTTGAAGATTTTTGTGCCGAACTCAGCAGAAATCAGGCTAACTTTGGTTTTGCAACTTTTACTCCCGAACATTCCCAAGATCGCCTCGCCCTCGTTGAAACACTCATGTCAGGCAAACTCGGCATTGTTGAAGAGTTTAATTTCGCGCCCGAATTCTGTGTGGTTACCAACAGTGCCCGAGATCTTTCTGAAGCTCACGAAATCTGCGTGACCAGCGAAATGTTACGTCTGATGCGCCAGTTTTTTATCACCCTTTCGTTTGACCTCAAGGTCAAAATCTGCCGCAGCATGTCAGAAGTGTGCGAAAACCTCGAAAGCGTTAACCCGGTGGCGGCTATTCTTCCTGCCAAGCTCGTCGAAACTTACAAGAACCTGATTGTGATCAAGGCTGGCATCAAATCAGAGCAGATGCCCCGCGTAAAGTTTCTGACCCTTTCTGCGTCTGTACCAATGCAATACCGGGCCGGGCTTAAGACAACGTTAATGTGCCCACTCAACCAGCGCAGCGAGCATATTTACGATATTGTTGGCCTGATGCGTGACCGACAACTCGAAGTTACCGATATCCATAACCTTAATTTTGTTGAAAAACCATGGGATACCGTTGTAATAATCGAGTTAATTCTGCCCGAGAACCCTGAAATATTCGCACAGCTGACCGCTGAACTTGAAAAAAAGGGTCTGCTTGCACATTGCTGCGGCTTCTACCCGGTGTTCAAATAATCAGGTGACCCCGGCGCCTCGAAATTTGTAGTCAAAGTTTTAATAAAGATAAAGGAGCAACTTGCAAAATCAGCTGTCATAAAGATTGCATGGTTCAACTCTGCCGCCCTGCCTTGCCTGGCAGCTAGCCTGATCTGGCAGGTGCAGCAATCTCAGCTCAGCGTAATATTGCATGTATCTCAGTCGACATCATGAAAATAGTTATCTCGGGTGGCAGTGAAATTGGTATGCTGTTTGCCAGAACCCTGGCAGGCAAAAACGACGTGCATGTTATAGAATCAGCCCCACACGCGGTTGAGCAGCTTGAGCAGCTTGATCTGCAGCTGGTTAACGGCAATCCTACCAGTCTGGCAGTGCTTCAAGAAACCAACGTGGCTGATGCCGATGCTTTTATCGGCTGCGCACATTCAGACGAGGTGAACGTTATCTCATGTCTGGCGGTCAAGCATCTTGGCAAAGCGCAAACCTTCTGTTTTGTCAATAAGGCCCATTATTTTGAAACCTTCGCCGGCGAGCTGGGCGAGCACCTGGCGATTGACCGGCTGATCTGGCCTGAAATGCTGCTGGGCGAATATATCGCCCAGATTCTTACTGTTCCGGGCGCCATAGATGTCAAGGTGTTTGAGCACGAAGACCTCAAGCTTCTTGAGTTCAGGCTGAAAACTGGAAATTCTGCGGTTGGCAAGAAGGTCAAAGATCTCGGCATTCCGCGTGGCGCTCTGGCTGTGGCGATTTTTCGTGACGATCAGGTAATTATTCCAAATGGCTTGACCACGCTTTATCGTAACGACAAAATCATC
>Ga0209098_1001089_pt1 | contig 26902 bp, 24 predicted proteins | sample AD_JPNHW1_MetaG_FD_184429 | JGI IMG/M metagenome (GOLD analysis project Ga0209098, IMG submission 184429) | Active sludge microbial communities of municipal wastewater-treating anaerobic digesters from Japan - AD_JPNHW1_MetaG (SPAdes) (version 2) | ecosystem: Engineered > Bioreactor > Anaerobic...
TCTGCAGAAGAAGGTTCCGGCTTTTTACCAGTTTGTCGTAATTCTGCTGGAGTTTTCCTTCCGTTACCGTCAGCTGCTCATATGCTGCACGCAGTTCCTGGTTGCGGCAGGCGATCTCTTCTTCCGCGGTCTTTCGGTCCGTAATATCGGAACACATCCCAAAGGAGCCCCGGAATTTGCCGTCCTGATCCAGGAGCGGGGTCGAAGATACCTGCAACCACCGGACCCTCCCGTCTTTTGTAACAAAGCGGCACTCGTACCGGCCTCTCTTCCCCTCCCGGCGTTCTTCTATGAGGACAGTTTGATCGGGCTTATCTTCGGCCGCCATGAAAGAAGAGTAACTCCGGCCTGTCATCTCCTCCGGAGTGTAACCGAGCATATCCGCCATCCACCGGTTAACATAGGCCGTGTCGAACTTCTCGTCCAGCTTCCAGATACCCTCATCCGTGGTCTCGACAATCTGGCGGTACTGTCTCTCACTCTCCCGGAGTGCCTCCTCCGACCGTTTCCGCTCGGTAATATCCCGGACAGATTCGATCGCACCGATGATCTTCCCCTGCCGGTCATAGAGCGGGCTCGCCATGGCCATGAACGTAACCGACTCTCCTTTCAGGGTGGGAAAAATTGTATCGGCAATCAGGGTATCCTTCTTGTGAATGATGTGTGCATATTTTTTGGCAATGATCTCATCAGATTCAAAGATCAAATCGATCAGGGTCGGTTGCCGCCGTCCATAGAATGGAACTGCGTACTCGTAATTTCCCTTTCCCAGTATCTCTGCTGCCGATACACCCGTCACCTCTTCCATGGCACGGTTCCATGCGATAACAAGGCCGGACCGGTCGATTGCAACGGTAGCATCAGGCTGGAAGTTGATGAGATCAGATTCACGGCGTTCAAGGTCACGGATGTTTGCTTCTGCCCTTCTCTTCTGGGTTGCCTGGCGGATCTGGTGTGCGAGCTCGGTGAACTGTGATACCGGCTCCCCGCCTTTCTGGAGATAGAAATCGGCACCTTCATTTAACGCCTGGATGATTACCTCTTCACGTCCTCGTCCGGTAAAAAGGATAAACGGGATGGTATTTCCTGAAGACCGTATCTTCTTTAAAAATGCGATGCCATCCATGACAGGCATCTGGTAATCCGAAATAATCGCGTCATATTTCTTTTGCGTCAGGAGTGTGAGGGCAGCGGGAGCGGAGGTGATGGTGTCAACGCTGAACTGCCCTTTTCGCTCAAGAAAGTGTTTCCCTATCTCAAGCAGGCTGGGTTCATCATCCACATAGAGAACAGAGATCGGAGTCATGGTCAAACAGGGCAGGATTTTTTTATTTTTTTTTTGAAATTGGGTAAAAAAAAGGTCTGGATCTCCTTTACAATGCGGTGTCAATATCGTTTAACAGCTGCCGGATATCGATCCAGATGATCAGTTCGTTGCTTTCCTTGTCCTTGACTTTTACCTGTTTCTTGATGATGCCGATAATCGCGGTGTCCTCTTTTGTCACGGAAGCAGAGGTATAATCCACCTTGTTCTCCTCGAACGTGGATACCGAGGTAACATCATCGACGAGGATACCTATCTTGGACCGGGTGATATTCTCATCGAGGACGATGATCCGCGAGGTTTCCACCGAGACTGTACCCTCGGTGGTGATATTCAGCCGGTGCTTGAGATCGATGATCGTCGTGATCTCCCCGCGCAGGTCGATGATCCCCCGTACGTAGGGGGGCACGTTGGGGAGCTTTGTTATGGTGGTATATTCCACGACTTCCTTGACATCGAACAGGTCAATAGCGAACTGTTCTTCCCCAAGGGTGAATATCACGACCTGGATACTGCCCTGCCGTTTCACATCCTTTGCCGGCGCCGTCGCAAGGGTGGAGTTATTAAGTGGTTTTTCCTCAGATTTTGTTGCCATGATGTCACCCGGCTGATCTAGGCAATCTTGAAATGTTTGTTCGCTTCAGTTGCCTCTTTTGCGATGGTTTCTACATTCTGGATCATGCGCGTGATCTCGTCAAGCGCAGCGGAGGATTCTTCCGTAGCGGCAGCAGAGTCAGTGGCTTCTTTTGCCGTCTTCTCCACCAGCTGACCAATCTCATTGATACTTGCCGTGACTTCCTCGGTCGTTGCTGCCTGCTCTTCAGTTGCAGCGGCGACTTCCGATGCACTTTTTGCCACCTTGTCAACGGCTTCAGCAATCTTTTTGAAGGCCTCGACGGTCTCGGTAACCATCTTTTCTCCCTTATCCACCACGCTTCTGCTTTCTCCCATGGCAGTGGACGCATTCTGGGTGCTCTTTTTTAAGGTCGCAATCATCTCTTCGATGCGCTCGGCCGAGTTACGGGATTCCTGTGCAAGAGATTTTACTTCCGTTGCGACAACCGCAAATCCCCGGCCGGCTTCCCCCGCCCGTGCTGCTTCGATGGCCGCGTTTAATGCAAGGAGGTTCGTCTGGTTTGCCAGGTCGCGGATGATTCCCACGATCTTTGTAATCTCGCCCATCTGTTTTTCGACGTCCAGCACAATCTCGTGGACATGAGCGGAGGTACCGGCAATTTCTCCCATACTTTTCTGTGCATTGCCCGCGAGTCCTGCGCCCTTCATGGCGAGATCGTCCGTTTCCTTTGAGAGATTGGAGACCGATTCCATGCTTGAGGTAATTTCCTCGACTGCGGCACTCATGTCCTGCATCGCTTTTGTGATCTGGTCGAACCCCTGGGAAACTTTCTGCGAGTTGTCGCTGACCTTTGCAGAATTGGTCGCAATCTGCTGCACGCCTTTTGTGGCTTCTTCGATGCTCTGGCTTGCATTCTGCGCGGTGGAGGTCATGTTCTCCATCCGGTTGTTGACATCGCCGATACTTGCCTGGAGGTTCTTGATGATGCCGAGGATGGAGTCTTTCATTTTCTGCAGTTGATCATGAACCTCCCGTGTATCCTCGTCCGGCTGATCAAAATCAAACCGCCGGGTAAGATCGCCTTCGGCAGCTTTTTTGTACACCTGTGAGGCCCGCTCAATATTAACCTCAAGATAGGCATAGATCTTTTTAGACCGGACCTCATTTTTCTCGATCGTTTCAATTTTATGCCGTTCCTCGGTGATATCCTGGTAGATCGTGAGGAAATTTTCGATTGCCCCTTTCTGATCCAGCAGGGGAACGGTATGCCGGACCACAATTTTTTTCCCGGACGGGAAATCGAACGTTGCCTCGCCGGTGACATTATGCTTAAACCGTTTTGCCTCTTCAAATCCTTCACCGGACGCGGATACCACATTAAAATCCCTGAGCGTCATCGAAAGGACACGATCGCGGCTAAACCCGGTCAGGGTAAGCAATGCATCATTTGCATCTTCGACTTTCATTCCGGTGTTCCAGAGAATGGTCGGGTAAGGGCTGTCTTTGAATAATGCCTCTGCCCGCCGCTGAATTTTGGTAAAATCTTCTTCCATTATGTGTTCACCACTTGTTTTTTTTAGGGGTTTGTGATTTCTCCAATTCGGGGATCGAAGTGGATTGTCGGAATTGTTGTGTATTCATCGAACTTGTGCGAAAGATCATAAAGAACTGAGAAATGTTTCTTCAGATCATCCTCAACGGACATGGTAACATCGACTTTCATAATGAGTTCACCCTCTTTTTTGGGTTTTATGACTCTCAATCTCTAATTTCACATAAGTATTATTTAAATCTTTATACTTGTATATTCCAATTTGTTAACCCTATGTGCGATCACACAAAATATTCATATTATAAAACAAAACTGATTTTCATTGAGGGGATTTCGTAATGGAAAATGGAGAGATTAACCGGGTCAAAGATGTTCTTAAAACCTACCCGAAAGGGATTACGATCGCAGAACTGGCAAAACAACTGGCCTTGAACCGGATCTCCACCTCAAAATACCTCAATATGCTGCTTGCATCCGGGCAGGCAGAGATGCGGATCTTTGGCCCCTCCAAGGTATTCTATCCCAGCCAGAGGATTCCTCTCTCTGCAATCCTGAATTTTTCGACATCACACCTGCTCGTTATGGATGACAACCTCACCATCATCGACGCAAATGATGCACTGCTCAGATTTTTCGCGCTGGAAAAAAAGGATCTGGCGGGACAGAGGGTTGACTTTTCCCCCCTTGCCGTTTATTTCGATTCTACCCTTTGGCCGCAGTTAAAGAAAGCCCTGGAATCCCAGGAGAGTACTCTTGAGACCCGGGTAACCCTGCAGGGAAAGGAGCATATTTTAGAAATAAAATGCATTCCCACGGTGTTTGAATCCGGGGATCACGGTGTTTCCCTTATTGCAGATGATATCACAGAGATTACACAGTACCGACTACACCTTGAACGGCTGGTTGAAGAGCGCGCAAAAGAGTTGCAAATAACAAACGAAAACCTGAAAAGAGAGATAAACAACCATAAAAAAGCCCGCAGCGAACTTAAAATCAGTGAGATAAAGTACCGTGAACTGGTAGAAAATGCAAACAGTATCATAATAAAGACGGATACAGAAGGGAATGGCCTCTTTTTTAATGAATTTGCCCAGCATTTTTTTGGTTATACTGAGAGCGAGATACTGGGAAAAAGTATCTCTGATCTCATCGTGCCTGAAACCGATTCATCAGGAAAAAATATCCGGGAAATCAGGCAGCAGTTGAGAACCAATCCGGACCTATATGGAATTTATGAAGGCGAAAATCTCAAAAAGAACGGAGAACGCGTCTGGATATCATGGGCACACAGGTTCATTCGCGACGTGAAGGGCGAAGTTACCGGCATTCTTTCGATTGGTAACGATATCACCGAACGCAAACGTGCTGAGGAAGCGCTTAAGGTCAGTGAGGAGCGGTTCCGCCTCGCCATGGAAGCGAGCAGCGATGGCATCTGGGATTGGGATATCACAACCGATAATGGCTATTTCAGTCCAGCTTACTACCGGATGCTCGGTTATGAGCCTGACGCGTTTCCTCCGACAGGCCAAACATGGGTTACTCTCATCCATCCGGACGACAAAGAACGTGCTCTTTCTATCAATCGTGATTGCATTGAAAACCGCTGCCAGAGTTTTGAACTCGAATACCGTTTAAAGGCAAAAGACGGCTCATGGAAATGGATCCTGGGCCGCGGAAACGCAGTCAGCCGCGACGCCGGGGGTCGTGCGCTCCGGATAATCGGCACCCATGTCGACATCACCGAACGCAAACAGATGGAAGATGCACTTAGAATAAGTGAGGAAAGGTTCCGGCGGATCTTCGATGATGGTCCGCTGGGTATGACGGTTATCAATCCGAATTACCGCTTTATTCTCGTCAACCGGAGATTCTGCGATATGTTCGGCTATACGGAAGAAGAACTGCTGGAAAAATCAATCGATGATGTGACGCATCCCGATGACATCTACACGACTTTTGAGAACCTGCGCAATTTCTATACCGGCAACCTCCCCCGTGCCTATCATGAAAAAAGATACCTGAAAAAAGATGGCAGTGTAATCTGGGTAGCTGTCACCGTTACTCCCCTCCGGGACCGGGAAAACCGGGTCACCTCCACGATCTCCATAATCGAGGATATTACAAAAAGAAAACGTGACGAATCGCGCCTCATAGAGAGCGAGGCGATGCTCCGTGAGGTTCTCAATAATGCTAACGACGCCGTATTTCTCCACGAGCTTACGCCGGAAGGTCCTGGCAGGTTTCTTCTTGTTAATGATCAGGCCACGCGATGGCTGGGGTATACAAAGGAAGAGTTCATGGAGATGTCCCCCCGGGATATCGTACCGGAAAACATATTTGAAAAGATCCGGTCCTATAACTCGAAAATGCTGCTCGATGATATACCGATAACTTTTGAGTCCGTTCATCAACGAAAAGACGGGAGTACCTACCCGGTTGAGGTCAGCGCCCATAAGTTCCGGCTCAATGAAAATGATGTGGTGCTCTCAACTGTCCGTGACATCACCGACCGCAAGCAGACAGAGAACGCCATCAGGGAAAACCATGTCCGGCTTATGGAAGCAATGGACCTGGCTCACCTTGCAAACTGGGAACTGGATCACAAGACCGGTATGTATACCTTTGATGACCGGTTCTACTCCCTGTATGGCACAACTGCGGAGCGCGAGGGCGGGTACCGGATGCCGGCAGATGTTTATTTCCGGGAATTTGTTCACCCGGACGATCGTGGCCGGATAAACGAGGAACTGGAGCGGTGCAGGGAACTATCAGATCCAGACTATATATCGCAGTTGGAACACCGGATTATCCGCAGGGACGGCGGGATCCGTTACATCAATGTGCGCTCCGAAAGGATCACGGACAATGACGGGCATATCGTCAAAATTCATGGGGTAAACCAGGATATCACCGAACGCAGGATCGCAGAAGAAAAATTACAGCGTTCAGAACAAAAATTATCTGCAATTGTCGATTTTCTTCCGGATGCCACGTTTGTTATCGATGCCAGCGGCACGGTTATCGCGTGGAACCGGGCAATGGAAGACCTGACCGGCAGGAAAGCCGGCGAGATGGTTGGCCGGGGGAATTTTGAACACGGATTTACGCTGTATGGAACGCGGGCACCGATTCTTATTGATTTTGTAATATATCCGGATATGAAGATCCCGGAAACATATCATATCATAAAACACGAGAAAAACAAATTAGTTGCCCGGACCTATTCCACCCACCTCAGATCTGATGGTCTCACTCTCTGGGGTTTTGCCGTGCCCCTGTATGATTCAAATGGCAACCTTGTCGGGGCCATTGAGTCGATGCGGGATGTCACCGAGATGGAAAAGTTAGAAAATATCCCCACGACGTATAACGTGTGACCGGGGTCATTTTTCATGAAGGCTGCGGGTCAATCCTGCACCGGTTAAATTTTCGGCACCTTTTTACCGGGCGATGTTTGGATCCCTGCCCGCCGTAAGAATTGCCTGTCTTCTCATTTCCCGGGCAGATGTAAAGCCACGTTAAGGTCAGTCAGCAAAAGACCCTGCCGGGTGGATAAACAACCCTGCATTGCATAACCGCCTTGCAGCCTTTTATCAGTCTCTTCTTGTTTTTTCTATATTGGGAATATGGGTAGGTAGTGGTGATCTTCATGCACCATAGTTCCCGGGAGTGAATAAACTTTGAGAAAAATTACCCTGATTATTGGATTTTTAATCGTGCTAATACTGAGCGGGATGGTTTCAGCAGAAGTTATCAGCAGCACCGTAACGCCGGGTGAACCTATTGTCGCTGCCGCACAGACACTGGAAATAAATGACATCCCTGTCTGCAACACCGGTTCCTGTGATGTCCTCTGGGATATTTCTCACGGGGATTCGCCTTATGATGGCGTGGCCCAGTATGCCGGGCTCATCTCGTTCCTTCAGGGGAATGGGTATACGGTAACGACAACAAGTTCCAGCGTCGCCACACCGGGAGCTTTCGATAATTACGAGATCCTGGTGGTTAATGTTGGGTCCTCAACAGGTTCGGCCTATACGACAGCTGAAGTCGATGCCATTGAATCCTTCGTGAACAATGGCGGCGGGCTGCTCGTTCTGGCAGACAACAGTAATTACTATGCAGGAAATATTAAACCGGTGATCAACCGTTTCGGGGCGGATACTGTCAGTGATATATTCGCAGAACTGGATATCACAGATATTGACGCCTCCCATAAGATCTTCACCGGTGTAACAACGGTTTATATGAACCGGCCCGGCACTTTTAATCTCGTCTCTCCGGCAACCGCGGTTGCATGGACCGGCGGCCAGCCCGTGATTGCTGTTGTTGACGGCAAAAAAGTGGTTATGCTCGGAGACTGTAACATGTTCCAGGACCAGTATAACTTTATCGGCCGGGATGACAACTGGCAATTAGCGAAGAACGTCTTTGCATTCCTCTGCAACAAGGGTGGGACACCCGTTCCTGAATTCCCCTCATTACTTCTTCCGTTCTTCGTGATTGCCGGTTTCCTTGGAACCGTTTTCATCATCCAGAGATCGAAAGAAAACTAACTTTTTTTTGTTTTTTTTAGGCGCAGGATACCGTTGATACTATTCCGGGATCCGGACTTTAATCAGTGTGTACCCGGATTCTTCCCTTTTTTTTTTAAAATTTCAATACGTATACGATTCACGGGAACGGCCAATATAATGCCGGAAATTAATACCGAACATCTCGAAGAAACGGATGTGCCTGCCCTGTCTTTTGTGTTATTTTAATTTGAAAAAAAACTAAAAAAAACGCCTTTACGGGACACTATAGTGTCACTTCACGCTCAAGGCGGTTTTTTTATTTCTTCCTCGTTGTTTTATATTCGGCAAGCAATGCAGCCGCATAAGCATCTGTCTTTTTTGTCGGGACGTAGTTGAACTTCTTTACCCGGAGAAGCAGCGCTTCGGTTATGGCTGCATCATTGCAAAGGGCGTGTTTTGCGACGTCTGCAATGATCCAGTCCAGCTGGTCGATCCCCGTCTCTTTGCCATCCACGAGAATCCGTTTTGTCGTGATCTTGTCCGGGGGAATACCCCCGCAGATGGAGCAGTAATACCCGTCTTTTTCGTCGCCGGTCACCGTCTCACTCCTTGATCATGGTAAGTGTCATCTTGAATTTTGTTATCGCTGAAAGGGCATGGGGGGTATTTGCCGGGAAAATGATGGTCTCCCCTGTTTTCATACGGGATGTTTCTCCCGCGACCCAGACTTCGCATTCGCCATCAATGATCGTGACCACCGCGTCGAAAGGAGCAGTGTGCTCTGAGAGGCCTTCGTTCTCGTCGAACGAGAAGATGGTGATGTTGCCTGCCTTTTTTGAGATGATCATCCGGCTTGCAACCGTGCCGTCCGCATACTTGACAAGGTCTGCAAGGTGTAGGACTTTCCCGTAGAGTTCTTTTCGTTTTGCGTCCGTTTTTGTCGGTGTATCCGGTTCTGCCTGTTTATACTCCATCAAAAATCCTCCGTGTATGGGTGGTGGGAGGTGCCGGGATATGAACCTGATCACGGTGCACAAAAAGGAGGTGGGCACAACGGGACAAGCGTCAACACGGGTCCATGACCCGGGTTCACTCGCGGATCATCGTGAGGATCATCCGGAACCGCTCGTGTGCAAAGACCGCGTGAGGCTTGTTCGCCGGCATAATAATCATCTCGCCGGCCCTGACCGTAAAGGGCTTTTTATCGATCTGGATTTCGGCACTTCCATCTGTCACCATGAGCACCGCATCATAGGGAGCGGTGTGCTCGGAGAGTCCTTCCCCCGCGTCAAAGGAAAAGACCGTGATGGTGCCGGCTTTTTTAAAGACAATCATCCGGCTCGCTACGGTGCCGGGCTGGTACGCGATAAGGTCGTTTACGATGAGCACTCTTTCTTTTAAGTCTTCACGTCCGGTATCGGTCATGGCAGGTTCCTGCACAGTATTTTTTTATGCAACCGGATATCTGTGCCCGTCCCGCATAAGTCCTTCCTGCCGGGTGATGGGTTAAATTTCTCGCGCCCTTTCAATCATGAATGTCCCACCCTCCGCATAATATCAAAGGGGGGCAACCCCCGACTTGTGCCAGGACCGGGGGATAAGGGTACACTCCCACACGGTCTGCATTTTTCCGGGGATCCTTAAAAGTTTTTGACCCGTTCTTTTTTGAAATGCTAAAAAAAGCAGGTGAGTCATTTTTTTCGTGATTGTTTCCCATGACCCCCTATCCTTGGAGGGCGGGTAAATGGGATCACTCTGGTGTCTGGCCGGGCGGTGATGAGGTTTTTCTCCCTTATCCCCCTCCAATAAGACAAGCTGCCGACCTTAAAAGGTGACTCCTTGCGGCGAAGAAGGGAAAATTCAGAGGTGTATGTCATACCCTTTCGCATTTTTATCGGAAATTTTTATATAACAACAATAATATGGGTAAACACATTAACAAAGTGCAGGGATGTATGTATCCCGTGTGAGGTACACGATGGACGAAAAAAAGACAGAGGAAAAAGATAAGGATGCCAAAATAGGCGTCAAGAACCTTGGCAAGGGTGCACAGGGATTCAGTGCAGAGTTCATGGAATTCCTGAACAAATACCAGGTCATCGGTCTTGCTGTCGCTTTTGTCATCGGCGCGGCGGCATCGACGCTGGTTACGGCACTGGTGAAGGATATTATTATGCCATTTGTCGGAGTCCTTATTCCTGGTGGGGACTGGCAGAGTGCGGTCCTTCAGGTAGGGCCGATCAAATTTATGCCGGGTGACTTTGCCGGTGCCCTGATAAATTTCATTATCATAGCTCTCGTGATATTCATGCTCGTGAAATTCCTGTTGAAGGGTGATGTATCCAAGAAAGTGTAAGTTTTCGGGTGGAAAACAACAAGCATCTCGTATATTTTTTCAAGCATTATTTTTTTAAAAACCACCTGCCGCCGATGGCAAAAACGGTCAAAGCGACCCCGGTCTAGCATCCGGATACTCTTGTTTCTCACATAGAACTACGAGAGGGGCTGATCCGGGGCATTTTCCCGGAAAAACCGGATCCATTTTCCCCTGTAAGGAACCCCCTTTATTTTTCGACCGTAATGCCCCTCCGGGCACAGGTGAGGTCCCGGACAACCTGCTGATCAGCCGGTTTTTCACGATCACAGGAAGGCCGCTAAATTGCACGGTTTTTTCTCAATTAAAACAGCCCGTTTCAAAAAATAACGATTTATATCAATAATTTTGTCGGGTGTTGGCACCACTTCCACTGGAACTTCCGGGACACTTTTCCGGCCCGGAACCTCTCCGACGGAGAATCGATCATGAAAGACCGTGGGTCCGGCTCTCTCCCTCATTTACCCCCCTTTATAAAGGGGGTCCTGGCCGAGGGGTGGCACACTACCGGGCGTGCGGGTTCGTGTAATCGTCCGGCCTTCTCCATTCGATCTCGGGAAAGGAGGTCGGAAGGACCCGGAGCCGCCGCAAGGTCCGCTCGTGCTGCGTGCGGAGCCAGATCTCCTTTGTGAACCTGGCGGGAACGGCAGTGCCCGGACTTCGTGGAGATTATCAGGAATCAGTTTTTCGTACATCGTATCCGTGTCGATCCGGTACCGGGTCTGCCGGACTCGGACGATGCAGGCCGCATCCGGCTTGAAGATAAAGAGATCATACAGGAGGTCCGGGTGTTCGTTTGTCTGCCAGTGGTAGCCCATCCGCTCCGCGAACTTTTTTGCGTCGTCAATGGCCGCGACCGGCTTTTTCCCCCGGGTCATTTTTTAGTGTAGAGGTTGGGGGGTTGATGGGTTTGTGGGTCATTGTCCGGCCAATCCTGATGATGGGGGCTGATGCCCCCATGCCCCCATGAGCGAGGAGTGCCGCCGCCCCCGGCAGGAAGCCCCCACGGCGGATCTGGGGAATTATGGAGAATTGGATCTTCAGCTGCTCCTTGAATTTTTCCGAGGTGCTGATAAAATCTGTGAAAAATAACAAGGAATCTACTTTGCTCCAAACATTAGTTCACTGGCCAGACCGGGGGAAAATGAAGAAAATTAATATGTTTGAAATAAAAGTAGACTAATGGCTGACGATTTAATTACCAATGTAATAATTATTCTTATTTCTGTATTTTCAGGGTTTATTCTTGCTGAATTCCATGATTGGATTAAGTACATAAAAGAAAAAAAGGAAAAAGAGCAAAAAATCGCCAAAATTTTATTTATTAACTCAAAAGGGATCCTTAACACATTTGATTCATATGCTCTTGATTGTCACAGACCTGAATTTGATGAAAATCTTGAGATGGTTTGCATCGCTAGAAAAGCTCAAAGTAAAATAGTATCACAAATTTTGGATGACTTACAAAATTTTAGTCGAGAAATGATCCTTTTTGAAGATTCTATCGCGTTTATCGTTTTTGATTTGAAATGGGCATTAAACGATTTTGTAAGATCAAGTGAAGAAGTGTTAGAATTCGATAAATTTTGGACAGAGGAAATTAAAAATAACCCCCTTGAAGAAAATAGCCCAGAATATGCGGAACGTGAAACGAGATGGGGGGTTCAATTTAATATTCTACATTCGCGATTTGTTAAGGACTATTACTTTGTAAAGAGTATGAATTTTGAGTTAAAGACCAAATTAGCAGAAAAATATAGATTACTCGATTGATTCGTGATCTTGGATGAGTTCTTTGAAATTAATTAAAAAATGCTCTGTAGAAACGGACATGAACCGACCGGGTTCACACCCAAAGCATGAAAATCGAATACCCGGTCTTTTTTTTGGCGAGATTGGTTAACCCAACATGGCGGATTTTCATGGGAAACCACTTTAAAAAATATGCAACCCCCCTCTTGCGCCACCAGTTCCCCGAGGGGGACGGGGCACAGTATGATGCTGTTGTATTACCTGCACCCAAGTTTGGGTAACTATTATCGCTCGTTTGTGCAGGTAATACAACACTATCGCAACTGGGGGATGCCACAGCGGCGGGGGCGAAGGCAAGAATTGCCGTAGCCCCCGAGAGCGTTTGTATAAACCTCTGTGGGATTTCTGCAGAACAAAAAATAACTACATTATGATTTTTAAAAAGTCAATCATGATCCGGAACTGGTCGATCTCTTCGCGGTTGAGCTGCCCCGAATCCCTGCACATGGAAAGAGAGAGCCAAATCCCCCCTTCACACCACTCCCAAAAACACCGCATAAATCCCGATCTGGATCACCGTCAGCGGCACCCCGATCTTCGCAAACTCCCAAAACGTCAGCGTTTCCCCCCGGCTTTCAGCCTGCTGGATGATGATCACGTTGCTTGCAGCGCCAAGGATTGTCAGGTTGCCGGCAATTGTGCTCCCGGCAGCAAGCGCCATAAGCTGGGCGGTTGTTCCACCGGCCTGCATGATGAGTGGCTGGAACAGTGCGACGAACGGTACGTTCGAGATAAACTGGCTGATGACAACGCTTGTGCCGAGGATCGCGGGAACCGACGTCACGCCCGCGACCCCGGCAAGCGACTGGAAAAAGCCGGTCTCCCAGACCGCTGCCATCAGGACAAACATCGCGGCAAAGAAAACAAGCGTGCACCAGTCGATCGATTTGATTACCGCGACCCTCTTGGTCGAGAAAATAATGATGGGAAGTGCGGCGGCAATCCCGATCAGCGGCAGGGGGATGACAATTGCGCCGGTGACAAGCGATACGACAATGTTTGCAAGAGCAAGACCGACAAGGATCGCAAGCGAGCACTTGACAATCCGGGTGAGTTCGGGATCCGGCTGTGCTGTCGGGGCCGGTTCGCAGACATACCCGGCAGATTCCCAGGTTTTACGGTAAAAGACCCGGAGCACCAGCCACACAGCGGCCATGCTCACGAGTGTCGGGACAAGCAGCCAGAACGCAAAGGTAACAAAAGGTGCGGTCATTCCGCTGTTGACCGCGACAAGCAGGTTCTGCGGGTTCCCTATCGGACTTGCCACGCTGCCGGTCGTGATTGCAAACGCAAGCGCGAGAAGCATCATCTTTTTTGGGAGCCTGCACCGGGTGGCAAGGCCGAGCACGAGCGGGGTTCCGATTATTGCAAGCGTATCGTTCATGAGCAGCGCGGAGAGTATCCCAAACGCAAAAATCACAAAAAAGACAAGCTCCCCGGGAGAATGAGCGTGCCGGAAGAGGCGGTGGAAAATCACGTCAAGATACCCGCTCCGGACCAGTGCCTCCCCAATGACAAACATTCCGAATAAAAAGAGCATCACATCGATGTTGATCGCAGAAAGGGCGTCTGACGGGTCGATCTGGCCGGTGAGAAGGACAGCGATCGCTCCGCCAAGCATGATCTGCCAGATCCTGAGCGTGAACCTGCCTACCTGCCGTACGGCGATCAGGATAAAGACGGCGGCAAGTACGATGATTGCGATATACGTGGAGGATTGTTTTTAAAATACAGGTAGATGAGCCTTGGCCTCCGGGTGCCGGATGCGTACCATCGGCCCGGAAAAAGAGATAACCGGTGTCAGTGCTAATTTACTGTCCAGTGGAGGAGGATACCGTTTTCGATCCGCACCGCTTCCCTGAGTGTGAGCCGGGCAAACTCGGTTTCATGAGTCCAACCCGGGCCGTCTGAGAGTGTAGGAGCGTCTTTCCCGCCGATGATAATGTTCCCGATAAACGTGTAGATCTCATCGACAAGACCGGCCCGGATCATTCCCGCGATCAGCGTCCCGCCGCCTTCCAGCATGATGCGCTTTATCCCCATCGTCCCGAGTTCGTCAAGCACGCGGCCGAGGTCCACCTCAGTATCCCCGGCAACAATCACCGTTGCTTTTTTTCGCAGTGCTTCGATCTTTGACGGGTCGGCACGCTTTGAAACAGCTACGACCCTCACGCCCTCCCCTTTAGTAAGCACCGAAGCACCGGGGGATATCCGAGCCCCGCTGTCGATGATGACCCTTACCGGATGCTCCGGTTTCCCGTTTTTCCGGCGTTCCTGCTTGTAGTCCGGGTTTTTTACCGTGAGCGAAGGATCATCAGCAAGCACGGTCCCGATCCCGACCATCACCGCGTCGCAGTCAGCCTTGAGCCGGTCGACCCGGGCAAAATCATCTGCACCGGAAATTTTTACCTGCCGGCGTTCGCGGGTCGACAGTTTCCCATCCGCACTCATCGCCACGTTGACAACAACCGAGGGGCGCATATGAATAGTATTCTGGTCTTTGTGATTTTTATATCCCTCACAGAAAAATCAGCAAGCTCCGGAAAGAACCTCGTTCGCTGTCCGGCAAATTATCTCCTGATCTCCTTAGGGAACGCATATATAACAAAAAAATGAAAAGCCTGAATGTCAATGGCTGGTACATCTCCGCACCACCGGTGGTTCACGTTTGAACAGGTCAACCTGTTGCGCGGCGGGGTGATCGCGCTGTTGGTCGCGCTCTGTACCCTGACGACGATCTTTGCTTTTGCGCTTGACATTGATCTTCTCACCACGCAGCTTTTCTTTATCCCCATCTTCTATGCAGTCTATGCGTTCCCCCGGCGCGGGATTTTTGTTTCGGCCGCCTGTGCCCTGGTGTATGAAATCACCGGATACGTATTCCGGTATCCAGATCCTGTGGGGCTTACCGCCGTTACTCTCCAGGCTGTGCTCTTTGTAGGTATCGCAGGTATTATCGCGTATCTGATCGAGCGCACCCGCATGGAAGAAACACAGTACCGTGCTGTTTTTGAATATTCCCAACTCGGTATTGTCATCTTTTCCCTGACGGAGGAAACCATAGTCCGCTGTAACCGGAAATTTGCCGATATGCTCCGTTTTACTGAAAAAGAACTCCAACAGAGAAAGTTTCCGGATCTTTTTTATTCAACGGCAGAGACGGAACGGTTCCAGGCGCAGGTGGACCTTGGCACGGAGATCGAAAATTTCGAAACCCGGCTCAAAACAAAAGATGGTGCTGTCTGCTGGGTGAACCTTTCATGGAGCCGGATGGACACAAAGACCATCAATTGCACTGCAGTCAACATCAACGCCCGCAAGATTGCAGAAAAAGCAGGCAGCAGCAATATGATAAAATACCGGCAGCTTACCGAAAACTCACCGGTGGGCATCCTGATCGTGCAGGACGGTGTTATCAAGTACGCCAATCCCACGTTCAGCCGGTTCCAGGGTATCCCGATTGTCGGGCTGTTAGGGAAAAATCTCTGCACACTTACCGAAGAATGCGACCAGGCTTCCTGCCGGGACCAGGCAAAAGCGTGGGAAGAGCAGACCACGACCTCGACGGTAAACCGGTTTGGGTTCCGGACCGCATCGGGAGAGCTTCGGATGGCTGAGCTCACCACCATGCCTATTATGCATTTCGGGAAACCGGCTGTGCTCATCAATGTGATCGATACGACGGAAAAACAGTTGCTCAAGGAACGCATTGAGAGTGATAACGAACGGCGCCGGGGCATCATGATGACGGTTGCCCACGAACTCCGGACACCCCTTCAGCCCATTTTAGGATATCTCAATCTCCTTATCGAAGATCCAAAAGATGCCGGGCTGACAGAAGGGACCCGGAAGATCCTGGAACGCTGCCTCGCAAGCGCAGACCGCGAACGCCAGATCATCAACCTCATGCTCGATCTCTCGGTTCTTGAATCCGGGAAACTCCAGATCTCCCCGAGCAGTTTTTCTCTCATTGACCTTGTACGAAATGCGATCGATACCCGGGGGTACTCCACAGAGGATGAGATTGCCGTAAATGTTCCCCCCGAAACCCGTGTCGTGGCGGATATGAACCGGATTTTTGTGGTTGTGGACTCCCTTCTCTCTAATGCGATGCGGTATTCCAGCCCGCCGCGAAAAATTGTCATCGCTTACCACACCGATGAAACCGATCCGTTCCACCATCTCTCTATTACTGATAATGGAGTCGGGATTCCCCTTGAGGCACAGTGTTCAATCTTTGAACCGTTCCAGCTTGCCGATGCAACGAGCCTTTCACGGCAGTATGACCGGCTGGGGCTTTCTCTTGCCATATCAAAAAAGATCATGGAGATTCATGGCGGGGATATCACCGTATCGAGTACACCGGGTGCCGGGAGCACATTTACCCTGCACCTCCCAAAAAACGTTGTAAAATAAGAAAAGAGTTTTTTTAACTGCCGTTGGAAGACTTTCCGCAAAAGGTATTTAATCCATTATTATTTGTTAACGGCAGAGAAAAGCGGGATGATTTTTCCCGCCTTTTCATCGGTAATAAAGAAGACCAGCGTATCTCCCGCAAGAAGACGCATGGACGGATCGGGCTGTGTAAAACGCGTTGTTCCCCTGCGGTACCCGAATTCACGGATGCCGAACTGTTCTTTTAAGTTCAGTTCGGCAATGGTCTTTCCTTCTGCCTCAGACCCGGCTTCCACTATTACCGTGTGGACATGTGTTGCCTTAAAGAGTGTCTCGAAATTCTTTATCTTCTGTTGCTGTTTCGGGTCGGTGCACCGGGTAAAGAGTGCATTACCCATGCGTTTTGACCGTTCGATGATCCTTACAATCTCTTCTTCCGGGATCTGGTAGTGTTTTAACGCACGGGTGAAAATTTCAAGAGCAGATTCAAACTCCTCAGAAATGACCTCGTCGGCCCCGAGATCGAGGAGGTGTTGTGCGTTCCTGATATGCCGTGTCCGTGCAAGAATATGCACATCGGAGGAAAGCTGCCGGGCCGTGTGGATGATACGGGGAATTGCCTCTTCCTCAGAAACAGTCACCACAAGTGTCCGGGCCCTCCTGATACCTGCATGTTCAAGCACTTCCTCATTCACTGCGTCCCCGAAGATGAAGTTTGGCCGGTAATGGGATCGCTCCTCCCGTATGATTTCGGGATTGAGTTCGATGACCATATACGGAATACCTGCAAGTGTTGCTGCCCGGGCCACGCTTTTTCCGGTGATCCCGTATCCGGCAATAATTATGTGGTTCGTGAGCGCCTCATCCGGTACGATCTCATCCGGTGCAAGCGTATTTACCTTTGAAATTCTCTTCGGGAAAAGCCGGTAGAGCAGATCGACAACCCTCGGTGAAGCGTTCATGGCAAACGGGGTAAATGCCATTGTGACGATAGCTCCGGAAAGGAAGAGCTGGTAGGCAGCAGTCTGTATGACCCCGGCATCAAGGCCGCTTTTTGCAAGCACAAAGGAGAACTCCCCAATCTGGGCAAGAGCAAGGCCGCTAAAGACACAGACCCGTGCCGGCATCCCAAGCACCGCTGCAGAGAAGGCACCGGTCAGGACCTTGACAAAGAAAATACCCAGGATGATCAGGGCAACATAACCGAAATTATCCAGAACTGTTCTCGTGTTCAAGAGCATCCCGATCGAGAGGAAAAAAATGGCTGCAAAGACATCCCGGAACGGGATGATATGGCCCAGTGCATCAATATTATAATCAGACTCCCCTACGATCAGGCCGCCGATGAATGCACCCAGCGTAAATGACAGCCCGGCCTCGTTTGTGAGCCAGGCAATCACAACACAGATGCCGGCTATAGAAAAGAGGAAGAGTTCGCGGCTGCGCTCTTTTGCTACCCTAAAGAGCAGCCGCGGGATGACCCAGTAACCAAGAACAATAATTGCAAGAATAATCAGGGCGATTTTTGCTACCTGAAATGGTACTGTGGAGAGGTCGAGGCCGTTGTTATTTCCTACAAGAACCGGCAGTACGAGCATCATCGGAATGATGGCAAGGTCCTGGAAGATCAGGATCCCGAGAAGTGTCCTTCCCTGGATTGTATCCACCTCTCCTTTCTCCTGGAGAATCTTCATGACGATGGCCGTACTCGAGAGGGAGACGATAAAACCGAAGATCAGGGCCTCGTTAAAGGGCATCTGGAATGCGAGGGTAATCAGGGTAATAGCGACAACTGTCGTGCTGACCTGGACAATCCCGCCTATAAGAACCGCACGCCATGAACGGAGAATTGACTGGAACGAGAATTCAAGGCCGATGGTAAAGAGCAGGAGGATGATGCCAATCTCACCGACCGTATCGATAACAGACTGATCGGTAATAAGTGCAAAACCAAATGGCCCCACAAGCATTCCGATTATGAGGTAACTTACGATACTGGGCAGTTTGAACCGCTGGCCAAGATACAGCAGGAGGATGGAAAGGATGAGAATACCAACGACGGCGAGGACGAGGTCCATAGAATTCCCCCTTAAAAAGGTAAATGCAGTATACCAGTTCTGCCGTCTGAATAATTATAGGTTCCGTGAAGGACTATTGACGGCCTCCCTGTGCCTTTGTCGTTGTCCTGAAACGGGGTTCACGCAGGATCGGTCTGCAGGAGGATTGCATCGCCTTCGACCTGCGGCAGGAATTTTTGTATGCTTTCAACCTTGCCATACCGGATAAGGTAATCGCGTTGATGGTGAAAACCTCACAACCCCTTTACCGGTTCAATCACCCTCTCGTCATCCGCCGTGGGGCTATTCACTCGCTCCGACACCGGGTACGCCACCATCCCTTCCGCAGGATACGGCCCGAGGATCCGGTGCATCTCATCAGTGGGAATTACGTCCCGGGACAGCCAGCGCATCTCGTCGTCCTGCCGGAGGATCACCGGCATCCGGTTGTGGATCAGGGCCATCAGAGAGTTTGCGGCAGTCGTGATGATCGTATAGGTCGAAAGGGTCGTGCCCGCCGGGTTGCTCCAGATATCGTAGAGGCCGGCAAAGGCAAAGACCGGGTCGTCCCGCACGTGGAAGTAGAACGGGACTTTGCGCCCGCCTTCCTGTTTCCACTCAAAGAACCCGCTCGCGGGAACGATGCAGCGTTTCGACCGCAGAAGATCCCGGAACATCGGCTTCTCTTCGATACCTTCCGCTCGTGCGTTGATCGGGCGCTGGGCGGCTTTGATGTCCCGTGCCCAGTGCGGAACAAGGCCCCACTGCATCATGACCGATTCGGCCCGCTCGTGCGCGACGATTACCGGGTTCGTGCTACCGGGTGCGATATTGAAGTGCGACCGGAATCCGATCATCGGGTCAATGACCCGGAACCTCCCGCAGAGGTCATCGATACAGGCTAGCGAGTACCGGCCACACATGGTACCGTTCATTCTTGTGCATCAGCTCATCAATCTTGTGCCCGTATCCGGTGAGAGATCACTTTCACACCGCACATGGCCGGCACTTTATTTTCCTCAGTGCAGCAGGGATCCGGTGCTATGCAGATCGAGATCCGAAAGGGGCTGGCGCTCCAGCCGGGAACATTCAACGCCGTGATCGCACCCGAGAAGGTGATGGTCGCGGCCATCAACGGTAACGCGGATCTCCAGCGGTTCCTGTTCCTCTACATCGGGGGGAACTACTCCAGGATCCTTTCCGGCATTAATCGACAATCCAGGAACTTCGATGTCCGGCGGGCATTTACCGCCCACCAGCTTTTCACCATGCTCCGGGAGGCCGGCCATACCGTCGTCTTTGTCGAGCACGACCCCAGCCTCTTTGACGGGGCAGCAGCCATGCTCGAACCGGTAGCCGGTGCCTTAAAAGAGGTGGGCCGGGAATCGCTCGTCCTTCTCTATACACCGGTTGCCGACCGCACATTCTCAGCGCTTGCACGGAAGGCGGATCACTTCATCGAGATCTATGCGGTCGAAGAGACCCGGTATCCTGTCCATACATCCAGTATCATGCGGCAGCGTGGCCTGCGCACTAACGGGCAGCGGTCGCTGGAGGTGTCCTGATGGGAAGGACGTTTCCCAGCATCAGGCTGGGTGTCAACAGTACAGCGGACCGGTGGGCCCGGTCGGCCCGGGCACTCAAAAAGGAGGATCAGCGGTACGGCGAACGTCTCGCAGAACTTGCAAAGATGCATTCGAGCGAGACGTTTGCCGGCTGTGACGACCCGCTTGAAGCCGTGGTCTTCTCCGTTCTTGTCGAGATCCTCAAACGCCAGGACCGGCTCGAAGCGCAGGTGAACGATCGTGTGGATCCTTGACTCCGCGTATCGGGATGGCGGTATCGATCTCTGGACAAAGGAGAGTCACGTAACAAAAGCCCACTACGATTACAATCCGCCTTTCCACGCGCATTTCCACGACCCGCATGCTCATTACGAAATGATAGAGGCACTGGAAGAGCGATACGGCGCGGAGGAGTGCACCATCCGCACCATCTTTGGCGAGTTCCCTGGTTACGCGATCTCCGGCGGTCGGGACGTGGCCGAGGCGATCGAGCAACAGGCACAGTACGAGGTCGATCTCTTCAATGTGGATATACGCCGCGATCAGCGGTTCATGGCCGAACATGGGATCTATCCGTGTACGGGTGAGCACGACGACCGGTTCTCACCTTATGTCGGGCACGCTCTCTCTGTTCTTGAGATCCGCATCCACGGCGACCCGGTGCTCTCTGTACCCCCGACAGATATCGAGGTTGTAGGGGAACGCACAGAGAAGCTGACCGGGCAGGTACATGACGTACTCGCGGCACTCTTCGGGATCGTCGGATCGCTCGACCCTGATGTGATCCTCATGCCGGATGCCGATACCTGGATGCCAAAGATCCGGGCTCTGGCACAGAAGATGGATCTCATCATGCCGTTCTCGCGGAACGGGAAGTACCGGCAGATGGACTCACGCTCATACTGGAGTTACGGCCGGATGGAGCACAAAGAATCTGCCCTGATCCCGGATGGAAGGATCCTCATTGATACTGAACAATCGTTCGTTTACCGGGAGGGTGGACTTGAAGGAGTGCTTATGGCCGCACGGCTCGCGGGGCTTTCTCCAAACCTCGCAGCCCGTTTCACTCCCGGGACGCTCATCAGCAGCTACGAGACCTGCGAAGCGGTGAAACAGGGGATTGCGGTACCGTTCCGCAAGAGCGACCCGGAGCAGGTCCGCAAACTCTCCGCACTCCAAGCCGCCGACCGGGGCGGGATGATGTTCCAGCCCGCACCCGGGATCTATGAGAATATCGAGGAGATCGATTTCACATCGATGTATCCATCGATCATCGTCAACGCGAACCTTTCACCGGAAACGATCGATCACCCGGAGCGCCAGGGGTTTCTTCCCTCAGTGCTCAAACCACTCCTCGAACTCCGCATCAGGACCAAGCAACTCAGGAAGACGGCCCCAAAGTTTACCGGCATCGATGCGATCCTCAAGTGGATGCTGGTCACCTGTTTTGGGTACACGGGCTACAAGAATGCAAAGTTCGGGAGGATCGAGGTGCACGAAGGGATCACGGGCCGCTCCCGGGATATCCTGCTGCAGACAAAGGATATTGCCGAGGCAATGGACTTTCGGGTGCTGCACGGGATTGTGGACTGCCTCTGGGTGCAGGGGTCACCGGTTGAGGCGCTCAGGAAACGAATCGAACACGAAACCGGCATGTTCCTTGAAGTTGAGCACTTTGACTGGATCGTCTTCCTGCCGCTCGCGGACGGCTTTGGTGCCTATAACCGGTATTACGGCAGGCAACCCGATGGTGGCATCAAGGTCCGGGGGATTGCCGCACGAAGGCACGACACACCGGAGTATGTGCGGGATATGCAGCGCCGGATGCTTGATGTCATGGCCCGTGCAGAAACGATCGTGGATCTCGAAGCGACACGGGAAGAAGTCGCGGGGATTTTTCGGGAAACGGTAAACAATCTGCCATCAGCAGATCCCCGGCAGATGGTGATTAACCGCCGGATCAGCCGGATCACGTACCGGCACCGGTGCATCGAAGGCATGGCGGTACAGGCATACCGGGATCACGGGATCGGGATCATGCCCGGCATGAAGATCCAGTATGTCGTGACTGATGCCCGGCGGTACCATGTCGAACCGGCATGGTGTGCGGGATCGTTTGATCATGAATACTACCGGAAGTTGATCGATAAGGCATGGACTGAGATAGCGTTTGCATTCCCTCGTAGAACGGAGATCTGCAGTTTGAGCAAAAGAACCTGATACCTCTCAAATAAAATACACCGTGCCATGCCAGAACAATTCCCCTCTTTTTTTTATGATCCTCGGGTACACTTTGCAGATCCTGGTGGCCGTCATGGCGATCGTGTAACTGCTGGATCTCGCGAATAAGTACGGGTACGTTCATCCGGTTTCATAGACCTTCATCCTCGCGTTTACGGCGATCGCTGTGCACGCGGGATATCGGCTGGCAAGGATGCTGTTCCATAAGCCCACCAAAAGGGGATGGTCCCCTCAAACATAGACGGCAGAGCCCCGCTGTGCATTTCTGCTGGTGGTTCTTTTTAAGTCAATCGCTGGAGAAACTATGCAGCGCATGAAAAGAACCCCTCTTTTGAGGTTATGCAGGGTATTCGATCTCCTGACAGAGGGGGAGATACTGCGCACGACAATCAGAGGTCTATCCGCAATCATTTTTTATGCGCAAAAGTCTAAAGAGAAAATACGGGCAATTTAAGCCCGAAATTAAAATCAGGATGTAAAATTGTGTTTGAGTGCCCCAGCCCGGATTTGAACCGGGGACAACCAGATCTTCAGTCTGGCGCTCTCCCAGTCTGAGCTACTAGGGCAGGAGTACAAATGTTGGCAGTTGGGATTAATAAATGATATGTTTCGTAAGGTGGTGCGAACCCCTGACCGTTCTTTTTTATGCCCCGCCGTGCCAGTATTAACTGAAATGCCACAATCCCCCCATTTTGAGGATGATGCCGGTCTTGGCCGCGCCGTTGCCTCGCGCACTGCTCATGTCGTCCACTTAACTCATAACGATCTCGATGCCGTTGGAGCAGATGCGATCCACCGGATGAAGTTCGGGAAAGACGGTGTTTTTACGGTCTGGAGTTCGGTGGGAAAATTTGCCCACCTCTTTGCTCTGATTGCATCCTGTCCCGGTAAAGGCGACCTTCTCTCAATATCGGATCTTGGCTGCCAGCGGGATATGGGGGCAGTTGTGGGCAGGGCACGGTCAAACGGCTGGGTGATTGAGTGGCGGGACCATCACCGCTGGCGCGAGGAAGAGATAACAGGAATAAAAAAACATGTATCTATCCTCCATATTGATACGGAAGTCTGCGCAACCGGGATCGTCGCACGGGACCTTGCACCGGAAAACCCGGTGGCCCTGGAGGTTGCCCGGGTTGTCTGCGATTATGATCTCTGGAAGCATACCGACCCCCGTTCAGCTGTCCTCGGGCAGGTACTCCAGAGAAAGAAAAACCGTGACCACGTCCGTGACTGCCTGATTGAGGGAATTTTTTCTGACATGCTGATTGAGTCAGAATACCAAGAGATCAAGGCCGAGATGGATGCCATGATGGAGCGGAGCCTGCGGCACACCACATTTCTTGGACAAAAGTACCGGATTGCATTTGCCCCGCTCTACGGGTACCCGAGTGAGACGGCACATTTCATCCGGAACAAAGAGAACACCGATATTGAGGTGATTATCGGGAAAGACGGGAAATTTTCGATCCGGTCGGTACCCCAGATCAGCCACCTGATTGCACGGGAGTTCGGCGGCGGAGGACACCCGGCTGCAGCGGGTGGCTCGTTTAATTTTACCGTCGTAGAGCGGTTCACGTGGTGGCTTTTCAAGAAGAGCCGGCATTTTGACGAAATGGTAAAAATTGCAGAAAATTATTAAAAAACCCCTATAAAATCACGTTTTTTAGATCCCGTGACATACTATTGGCAATTCCGGCAAACTCGGGATTGTGATCGTATGGTGAAACGTAGTGTTCTTTATACAGTTTTCCTGGCCCTGATTATTGCCTTCAGCGTACCTGCCGTTACTGCATCTGCCCCGGCTGGCGGACAGGGATGGCTGACCATCAACTGTAACGTTGATGGAGCATCGGTCTCTGTTGATAATAGTTACAAGGGCGTGATCTCCAGCGGATACCTTGACATTGAAAACGGCGCCTATGGCTCCTCATATACTGTGGAGAAGGACGGCTATTACCCTGCCACCGGTAATATTAATTATGTCCCGGGTGGCGATTCCAACCTTGAAATTACCGTCAGCCTTACGCCAAAGCCGGCCGGCAGCGGCAAGGGCTGGATCACGGTTCACTGCGATGTTGACGGTGCATCGGTAGCCTTCAACGGGGCGAGGAAGGGGACGATAACGGGCGGCGTTTACACGCTTGAAGTGAGTACTACCGGGACACCCTATACGACCTACACGGTTTCCAAATCCGGTTATTATTCCTCTACCGGGTCGGTCACGATGCCTTCCGATGACCAGACGGTTGACCTGTACCCGACCTTAAACCTGATACCGGTTACAGCCGTTACGACGACAAGCGCCCCGGCTACGATTTCGACCACAATCGGCGGGAGCACCGGGTATTACACGATCCACTGCAGCGTCAACGGCGCATCGGTCTCTTTCGATAATACCTACAAGGGCGTCATTTCAAACGGTCAACTCAGTGTCCCCGTGTATACAACCGGTACACCATATTCCCAATATTCTGTGAGTGCAGACGGGTATGTGACAGTGACCGGCCCGCTTTCATCGGTTCCGGCTGCCGGCCAGACAAGGGATATCTATGTCACTCTCTATCCTGTCGTGGCCACAACAACGGCAGCGCCGGTTGGTTCGGGAACGGGGACCTATGCGGTGAACTGTAACGTTGATGGTGCAAAGGTATACTTTGACGACACGTACCAGGGAGTCATCTCAAACGGCGTGCTGTATGATTCTGTATCAACTACTGCGACACCGTTTAGCACCTACCGCGTGGAAAAGGCCGGCTATGTATCAGCATCCGGTGCCATCACGCAGCACCCGGCCGGTGGGGAGATTGTTACGATCCCGGTTACGCTTACCAAATCTGCGGTGACTGCAACACCCACATCAGTCCCGACAACAAAATCCCCGCTCCCGGCTGTGGTGACACTGGGGGCACTTCTTGGCGCAGGTGCATTCATCCTGATAGCAGCAAACCGACAAAAGAGCCGGTAACCGCTGTTCTTTTTTTTACAATATTTACGGCATGATAACCGGATTCGCACCCTGCAGCGATGTTTTATTATCCGTACGCATCCTGTCGGGAAGAAACGTCACAGCTCTATACGGGAGGGAGACAACAAACAAGCGTATATAGGTAAAAATGTTCATGTAAACATGACACGCTATGAAATTCAGATATCTCTTCTTAGGGGGACTTCTTATTGTTTGTCTCGCGGTCATGCCCGCACAAGCGTTGACCGCGAAGACGCTGACCGTTACCCTGAACGAGTACGGAGATGCACAGGCTGATATGCACTACGATCTTTCATTTGTTGAACAGGCCGCGATCTTTTTACATGCCGCAAACCCCGCTTCAGCGCTCCAGACTGCCCTGCAGGAAAATCTTAACCGGCCGGTCGTGGTTATCAGTGCTGATAGTTCAGCAGCGGAAGTGATTATCCCCGGATTTGCCACTGTTGCTCAATCTGATAGTGCAACTACGATGACAACCCCGGGATTCTCGTTTGCCAATGCACAGGCAGCGATAAAGAATCAGTGGTATGCCCCGCTTATCTCCGCAGATTTCGCTCCACAGACAACCACCATTACTTTCCCGGACGGCTACACGGCTACCTATAATGACCAGATCAGTATCCCCTCCGTTTCGCATACGGTTGCATAAACCCGGTTTTTCCCTGATGAGGGCGGGTACAGGAAAAATACAATTTTTTTACAGTTCTCTTTTTGGATATATACAGTCCTTATAGTTTGACACTCTTTATTCCTGCAATATTCGTCTTTTATACCATTGTAAAGCCGGAAATAAATAAACAGGGTTTTATGCGTAAAAGTGTGATGTAAAACTGACAATAAATGAAAACCGGATCTTTTTTCATCTGCTGCATCTGTATTCTTGCATTTGCAGTTATGCCCGCACAGGCGTTCACGTCCAGGACGCTTACCATAAACATCAGTGCGTTTGGTAATGCGCAGGTTGATTTCCAGTATGAGCTTTCGTTCGTGGAAAAGGTTGCAGTTTTTCTTAATGTCGCAAACCCCGAAGATGAGCTCAGGACTACTCTCGAGAACCACATGGGCAGGGAGGTTACGGTGGTAAAGGCAGACAGTTCCTCCGCCAAAGTGATTATTCCGTCGTTTGCTCAAACTTCAGTCAACCAGTCCGATGGGAAAGTGACCATGAGGACACCGGCAATTTCGTTTGCCCATGCCGAAAAGGTACTCAACGACTACTGGTTTGCCCCGCTCATCACTCCTGACTTATCCCCTGATATAACAACGATCACCTTCCCGGATGGCTACCAGGTTATTTACAATAACCAGATCAGTATCCCCTCTGTCTCACATACCCTTGTATAAATTCAGGTTAATCTGCGTGATAGCGGGTCCGGAAAAACTATTTTTTGCACAGTTTTTTTTTAACGGCGAATCTGTTTTTCATGGTACACCATTAATCAGAAAAGGTCTCGTTCATTACATTTATTCCGGTTTGACCAGGGTACTTCTTACACAACAAA
>Ga0209098_1001090_pt1 | contig 26886 bp, 18 predicted proteins | sample AD_JPNHW1_MetaG_FD_184429 | JGI IMG/M metagenome (GOLD analysis project Ga0209098, IMG submission 184429) | Active sludge microbial communities of municipal wastewater-treating anaerobic digesters from Japan - AD_JPNHW1_MetaG (SPAdes) (version 2) | ecosystem: Engineered > Bioreactor > Anaerobic...
TACGCCCGACCTTCGTCCCTCGACATCTCCATCGCCTCATTTTCGGTGTCATTTCATTTGAGGCAACCTGAAAGTCGCGCTCCCCGAACCTTTTCTGTTTCGGTGTCATGAATTGTGAGGCAACGCGGAAACGCTCTGAACTTTGAGATTTTTTGTGGCACCCATCATGGGTTATGATAAAATTCTACCCATTAATGGAGATCAAATGAACACTCGTGAGATTTTGTTCCTGACCGCTTTTTCCGCCGCCCTATCATGCTGGACCGGATGTGCGAGCTCGCGCGTTATCGAAAACACACGCGTGCCAGAAATTGTCATCACCGAATCCGGCGCAATCACCTTTAACGACGAGCGCATCGAGGTCGCCAAGATCGCCTCCGCCATCAAGTCCGCAGGTTTTGAGCGCACGCAGGAAGTCAACATCCTTATTCCGGACAAACCGGACCGTTCAATCATGAAAGCCGTTTCAGGCGAATTGGTGCGCAACGGCTATACGCGCACGATTTTTGTCAAAAACCGCAAAGCCAGCGCTGTCGTGCCGAAGAAATAGAACGTATGGCGCATTCCCACCAAAGCCCGCACAAAATCGGCATCGCGTTCGGCAGCGGCGGTGCACGCGGCTGGGCACACCTCGGCGTGTTGCGGCGCTTGGAAGAATCAGGCATCTCAGCCCACTGCGTCGCCGGGACGAGTGCGGGTGCCATTGCCGCGGCGCTCTACGCCTCAGACAACCTTGCGACCATGGAGGATTTGGCCACGCATCTGGACTGGAAACAGGTTGCGCAGCTTTTCCTCGAAGTCAACTTCCCGCGCTCCGGGCTTCTGACCGGAAAGAATGTGATGCGCTTGTTGAAAAGCGTTATCGGGGTGCGTGCGATATCCAGCCTGCGCGTCCCATTCGCTGCGATCGCCACCGACCTTGAGACCGAAAAAGAGGTTGTTTTCCAATCCGGAAATCTGTACGAAGCCATCCGGGCCAGCATCGGAATACCCGGCATTTTCACAACGACTCGCATCAACGGCCGCCACCTTGTCGATGGTGGACTCGTCAACCCTCTCCCCGTCTCAGTTTGCCGTGCCATGGGGGCCGATTTCGTGATTGCGGTCGACGTCAACCTGAGGGCCTCTTCCGAAAAGCCCAAGAACGAGAAAAAGATTAAGCTCCCCGCCCCATCCCCGCGCATCTCAAAGCTGATCGGGTCCCTCGGGAAAATCATTCCTCAGCGGCCGGCTCGGGCCGCAAACATGGCTTACCGCTGGGCTAATACGAAAAAAGAAGCAGACGACCTTTCCATTTTCGACGTGCTGACCCGCTCATTCCGTCTCGTCGAAAACCAGATCACCCGTCGGGAACTCGCCCTCAATCCGCCTGACCTCCTGATCCAACCGGCCGTGGGTGACATTATGACGCTGGAGTTCCATCGGGGACCCGAAGCCATTTCTGCGGGCAGAGCCGCCGTCGACGAGATCTTGCCCCTCCTTCAACCGCTGATTCGAATCTGAACCTTAATTCCTCCGAGAATGCCATGTCTCTTAGTCGCCTCGAGTTCCTCCGGAACGAAATCCGTCGTCACGACCGCCTCTACTATGTGGAGGCCCGTCCCGCAATCGGCGATGCCGATTATGATACGCTTTACCGCGAACTCGAAGACCTCGAACGCGCACACCCCGACTGGATAACGCCCGACTCCCCGACCCAACGCGTCGGAGGCGCCCCGCTTTCCGCCTTCAAGCAAGTCCGTCATGACCCGCCCATGATGAGCCTCGACAAGACTCACTCCCGCGACGACCTGATCGACTTTGACACTTTTCTGCGTCGCCAACTTCCCGACGAGGTCTGGGATTACGTTGTCGAGCCCAAGGTCGACGGTGTGGCATTTTCCCTGCTTTATCAAAAAGGAATACTTACCCGAGCAGCAACGCGCGGCAATGGCGAAGTCGGCGATGACATCACCGCCAACATCAAGACCATCCGATCCGTGCCCCTTTCGATTGCAGATGCCGGAGATATCCTCGAAGTGCGCGGAGAAGTGTATATGACACGCGCCGGTTTTGCGGAGCTCAACCGGCGCGAAGAAGAAGCCGGCCGTGAGCCTTTCATGAACCCTCGCAACGCCGCCGCAGGATCGCTCAAACAGCTCGACCCCCGTGAAGTGGCTCGCCGTCCCCTCGAAGCCGTCATTTACGCGGCGGGCGTGGTCAAAGGCGTCGATTTCCCCACGCACGGCGGCATGCTTAAACAGTTCGCCGACTGGGGCTTCAGAACACCGCCATGGCAACGGCTCTGCGTGGACATTCATGCCGTGTTAGCGGCCATCGACGAACTCGAGACCATGCGGCACGGTTTTCCCTTCGAAATCGACGGTGCGGTCGTCAAGGTCAACCGCCGCGATCTGTACCCAAAACTCGGCAGTACCGCCAAATCGCCGCGCTGGGCACGCGCTTTTAAATACGAGCCGGAACGCGCCGAGACCCGCATTTGGAAAATTACCGTCCAGGTCGGTCGGACCGGCGTTCTCACGCCCGTCGCGGAGCTTGACCCGGTGCTGCTCGCCGGATCCGAAATCTCCCGCGCGACGCTTCATAACGCTGACGAGATCGCCCGCAAGGATATCCGCGTCGGGGACCGCGTCTGGGTCGTCAAGGCCGGCGACGTCATCCCTGCCATCGAGAGCGTGCTCACGGAGAAACGCGGCGGCGGCGAGACCGTTTTCGCCATGCCGGACACCTGCCCAGAATGCGGTGGCGCGGTTGCGCGCATCGCCGATGAAGTGGCGCACCGCTGCACCAACCCCGCTTGCCCCGCTCAGCGCGTGGGGCGCCTCGAACACTTCGCGTCACGCGACGCGCTCGACATTCGAGCCATCGGCGGGAAGGTCGCCGAGGCCCTTGTCGCGCAGGAATGGGTCAAGGACCCCCTGGACCTTTTCTCGCTCACCTTGCCCCAACTCGAAGCGTTCCGAATCGGCGATGAAACCACCGGCACGCGCAAATTCGGCAAAAACGCGCAAACCGCGATAGAAGCGCTTGAGGCGGCACGAACGCGGACGCTTGACCGCTGGCTCTTCGCCACGGGGATTCCCAACATCGGCGTCACCGTAGCCGACCAGATTGCCGCGGCCCACACACGTTTTTCCGAACTCGCGGACTCGCCAATCCTCACAGCAGTTGTGAAGCTCAACAACCTGTACGATCAGGCGACCTCGGCCAACCCTCGCTCCACGCTGTTCCGGCCAAAGGATGACGCCGAACGAGAAGAGCGCCAAGCGCGCTACAACCGAATTTGTGGCGAAATCGGCGTTGCAGGCGATTTCCTTGTCGCTGCCGGTGTGGCCGAAAAAACGCCGAACACCACTCTTCCTCCGCTCTACAGCTGTGTCATCAAAACAGAAGCGGCCAAGTCTGTGCTGGCGTTTTTCGCCGCGGACTACGGCAAGCGCTATCTCGAGCGCCTGTGTGCGCTGGGCATCGACCCCAAAGCAAAAGACAAGCAGACCGTCGCTGCAAATGCGCCGCTTGCGGGAATGACGTTCGTCTTGACGGGAATCCTTTCACTACCGCGGAGCGAGATCGCGGAACGCATCAAAACAGCGGGCGGCATTGTGCAGGATGCCGTCAGCACGACGACACGCTATCTGGTGACGGGCCGCGACGCCGGAGCAACGAAAATCAACAAGGCCAGGAAACTCGGCACCCGCGTTCTCGATGAGGACGAACTACTTGTGTTCCTCTCTGGCAACGCCCCCGTCCTGCCGACGACGCCCCCAACAGCCCCGTTGTCGCCGTCACCCATTTCTGAGCCGTACCAGCAACAAGAACTCTTCTGACATGGCGCGCACGTTCGCCTGAAACGGACGAAACGCATTTCGGCATTGCGACCGGCATGCTCTTCCTGCTAAATTATTTAAATGTGCCGACGAAATTAAGAAGCCGTCGACACCGCGATACCGGAGGATTTTTTTGATGAGCGACTTGTGTCCCTGTGGAAGCGGTCATTCCTACGAGGAGTGCTGCGAACCTTATCTGATCGAACGCGCAAAACCGAAAACTGCCGCCGCACTCATGCGATCGCGTTACTGTGCCTATGCGATGGGCTCGGTCGATTATCTGTATAAAACGTCGGGGCCGAAGGTCCGCAAAGAGTTTGACGCCGAGAGCAGCCGGAAGTGGGCTGAGTCCGCCAAATGGACGGGCATTGAGATTTCCTCCGAAGCGGGAGGGGGCGCGAAAGACGAGAGCGCGGCCATCGAGTTCATTGCCCACTACTCGATCAACGACACGGACTTCAACCACCACGAGCGAGCTGAATTCGCAAAGATCGACGGCGAATGGCGTTTCATTGACGGCAAGATCTTTGGCCCCAACCCCCTTCGACGGGAACAGCCGAAGATCGGCCGCAACGATCCTTGTCCCTGCGGCAGCGGAAAGAAGTATAAGAAGTGTTGCAGCCAAGAGTCTCGGCATGACACCTGAGGCATTCATTTTTGATCTCGATGGCACGCTGCTCGATACGGAGTTAATCTGGGCCGACGCGATGTGCGCGTTTCTTGCCGACCGGCATTGCCATTGTCAAAAAGAAACGTTGTTGCATATCGTTTTCGGCCGCTCATGGACGGACATCTACCGCGACATTACGGACCGGTTTCCGACGCTTGCCAACACGCCGGCGCATGTCATGGCCGAGGGTTTGCGTGAGTATTACTTGCAGTTGCGCAGCCAAGGGAACAACATCATAATCCACTCTTCTTCCGCCCTGCTCAAGAAATTGGCGGAGCAGTGGCCAGTCATCATTGTTTCCGGGTCCCCGCGCATCGATGTCGAAGAGGCCGTAAAACTTCTTGATGCGGCCCGTCATGTCCGCTTTGTGCTCGGAGCGGAAGATTATTCGCCCGGAAAACCTTCGCCGGCCGGATTTCTGGCAGGCGCAAAACGGCTCGGCATTCCGCCCCGGAAGTGCCTCGTCTTCGAGGACTCGCACGCAGGCGTCACTGCGGCCAAGGCTGCGGGCATGTGGTGCGTCGCGCTTGATCGCTCCTGCGCGCATCCGCAAGATCTCACGGCGGCTGACTGGGTGCTGAAGGACCTGGCCGATTTCTCGGTCGATGAATTTGTGAAGCGCCTCAAGACCTGATCCGCCCGTAGCGGCCAGACGCGTCCTCGGCAACAGGACTCCCGTCTGTTACCTGCAAAGCGCAAAACCGCCCACGCAGGTGTCCGCGCCGAAACCGTAGCTCTTAACCTTCACAAACAAATCACGGCTGCTGCGCATCGCCTCGGGGACCATGAACACGTTGACCGAAAACCGCGTTTCCAACAGCGGGGTCTCGGTCCATGCCGCTCCGTCCGCAGACGCGAAGACGTGGACCGGCTCGCCGGTCTTGCGCTGCTTGCTCAGCGCGGCCAGCACGGCGAAACGCGTCGCGCCTTGTCCCTTCTCCGCCAGCGGTAGCCGGTAGACCAGCTCGTCCACATAAAACCACCACGTGCCACAGTCGCCGCCCTTACCGCTCACGAACGCCGCGCTTGCCGCCTCCGGGTCATCGCCGATCAGAAAGTGCCACACGACGTCCTTGCGGCCCTCGAACGGCAAGGCTATGGGAGGAGAGGGACGAGAGAGATCAGGCATCGTCTCGGCGCGGAACCCCTGCGCCACGTCGCAGAACACGCGCGCCGAGATGCGGCCATCGCGCATGCCGTAGATCCAGTAACCGTCGACGCTCTTGACGTGCGATGACTGGACGATTTTTGTTTTCGGCAGCGCGAAGACCGAGGTGGCGTTGCCGTGCACGTGCCCTGCCAGCAGCCAAAGCGGTCCCGAATGGTTCGTGAAAGCCTCTCGGACCATCGCCGGTATGCCGCGCTCCCGTTCCGTCATGCCCAGCGATGGCTGGTGGACAAGCACCACCGCGGTTTGGCGCTCCGGCAAGGCAGCACACTGTTCTCGGATCCATATCCGCTGCAGCGCATCGATCCCGCCGTCGTGTCCGCCGTTCCAGACCATGAACCTAATGTCCGAATCTTCAAAGCTCTGATACGGCAGACACGATTTGAAAACCGTCCGGAAAAAAGCGGCGCCGACCTCGCGCGGCATGGTGTCGTGGTTGCCGACCACCAGTTTGAGAGGAATATCCTTGCGCAGTTTCTCAAGCTTTTCGCGTAGCCCTTCCAGCTCCTGACGCGCGCGGATCTTGCCCTTTCCGTCAGGCGTGTGGCCAAAGCTACGCGAGACGCTGCAGCCGTTGTCGCCCAAAAGCGCGACGAAACGCGGAGCGGGCTGCATCGCGTTCCAATCGGCAATCTGTGCGAGGAAATGCTGGCTGTATTCGGGATCGTGTACGTCACCGCACACCACAAAGACGCTGTTACCGTGGGCAGCAGGATCGAACCCCTCCGCCTTGAAAGCTTCTAGCCAATCCTGTTTCCACACGGTCTCAACCCCGAACGCCGAGCATGCGGCTAAAACCGCAGCCCACGCCGCCCCCTTCAGGAGTCCGTGTCTGTTCCGCATCATTTCATATTCCCCCGTCCTGAAAATTGATGAGTGGAATCATAACACATCGCGATAAAACGGTCACCCCACGTTATTCGTGGCGGCGCCCATTCCTGCTGGATACCATACTCAGCATGTCCTATACTGTTTTTTGAATGGCGACAGGTATAAAAAACGTTTGGTGCTGCGCCTTACTCGCTGCGCGTTTCTGCGCGGCTTCCCCCTCTGTCATTATTTCCGAATTCATGGCCGAGAACAGCGGCATCCGCTACGACTCGTTCGGAAATGCCTCCGACTGGATCGAGCTGCAGAACACAACCAGTCGCGCCATCAGCCTGGCCGGCTGGTCACTGACCGACAATGCCGGTACTCCGACGAAATGGGTCTTGCCCGACGTCACCCTGCCGCCTTGGGGCTCTCTCCTTTTGTGGGCATCGAACGCCGACTGTACCGACCCCGCTGGCGAGCTCCACACCAACTTCGCGCTCAGCAAAAACGGCGAATATCTCGGGCTCTATGACGCCGACCACATGTTGGTCCACGACTTCGGCGCCAGCTATCCGCCACAGTACGAAAACATCTCATACGGACTCGCCCTCTCGCTGGTCCAAGAGGTGACGGAGCTGGTCTCGACCGTTTCGCCCGTCAGAGCCTGCTGCCCGACCAACGATGCGTTCGATGCCTTCTGGCGCGACCAGGCCTTCGATGACAGCGACTGGACCAACGGCATCCTCCCCGCCGGCTACGGCACCAAAAACCCATCCTGGGTCTCGCAGGTCAATCTCAGTCTGCTCCCGATCGCGCAAGGCAAGCCGGGCGTTTACCTGCGAATTCCGTTCTCGGTCAAGGATGCGCCCGCCGTCCAGTCGCTCAGCCTGACGATGACCTACGACGACGGGGTGGCGGCCTACGTCAACGGCGGCTTCGCGTGCGGCGCGAACACCCCACCCCACGAAACCCTGAGCTACACCAACTATTCCGCCTCGATCCTCGGCGATCCCGCCACGCTGACCTCCGCCGACATCAGCAACGCCACCAACCGTCTGACCGGCGGCGTGAACATGCTGGCTGTCCACCTGATGAACTGCAACGCGTCGAGCAGCGACCTCTTCCTTAAACCCCGCCTGATCGCAGTCAGCAAAACGCTCTACGCCACGAACGATCCCGGTTTCCTCATCACCGCCACGCCCGGCACCCTCAACGGCGACGCCGCAACCCAGCGACTGCCGCAAATCGTCACCTTCTCCCGGCCTGCCGGCATCATCGCCACGGCCTTTCCCCTCACCCTCAGCGGCAACGCCGCCAGCCAGACCATCCGCTACACGACCAACGGCGCCGATCCGACCCTGACCAACAGCACGCTTTACACTGGCCCCTTCGACGTCTCGACCTCCTGTCACCTGCGCGCACGCGTCTTCGACGCGGCCGGGCGCAGCGGCACGACGTCCACCGCACAATACACGTTCTACGCCAACGATTCGGCCACGCTCAATTTCGCGACTGCACTCCCCATCCTCGTGTTGCGGGAAAACGACCCCGTGCTGAACGGCATTCCAACGGCTGAATCCACCAATTACACGGCGTGTACGGCCCACCTCATTGAACCCCTCGGCGGAACGGCATGCCTCACCAGTCCGGCCACTCTGACCGCCCGCGCCGGCATCCACATCCGCGGCTCATCCTCTTCCGGTTGGTTAAAAAAACCTTTCACGCTCACCTTCTGGGGCGAAGACAACGACGACCGAAAGGTCGCCATCGCCGGTTTCCCGGACGGCTCCGATTTCGCGCTCATCGCGTCCTACCATTACGACCGCACCTATATGCACGATGCCCTAATGTTCGACCTCTCCCGGCAAATCGGGCGGTGGGCCCCGCGCACGCGCTGGGTAGAACTCTTTCTGATCGGCAACGAGACGAACGCCCTTTCCGCATCCCGATACCAAGGCCTCTATGTGCTGGAAGAACGCATCAAGGCCGGCAACGGGCGCGTCCCGGTCGACGACGTCGTCTCGCCGGGCGACACCGCTCAGCCCGCCCTTTCCGGCAGCTATCTCTTTAAGGCCGACCGCGTGGACTATGACGAGTACAGCTGGAGGACCGCGCATAACTTTCCGAACAGCAGCGGCCGCTACATGGTCATGGCGTATCCCAAGCTGGACACGCTCCAGCCCGAGCAGCGGCTCTATCTCGTCAACGCGTTCAACGATTTCGAGAACACGCTCTTCGGCAGCGACCCCATGAATCCTGCGACCGGCATCGGCCGACACATCGACCTGCTCTCCTGGGCCGACTTTCACATCTTGAAGATGTACTCCATGGACGTCGACATCTTCACGCTCAGCTCCTGGTTTCACAAAGACCGCGGCGGCAAGCTCATGGCCGGACCGGTCTGGGATTTCGACCGCTCGCTCGGCCCCTACGGGAACGATTATGCCACAAACCCCAACGTCAAACGCTGGGACGTCTGGACCTTCGCCTCGGAGCCCTTCATCCGCGCCGATTTCTGGGGCAAGCTGCACGCCCAGCCCGCCTTCCAACGCCTTTACTGGGACCGGTGGGCCGAGTTGCGCAAAGGTGCGCTTTCCAACACCAACCTGGCGACCACCATAGCCCGTCTCAAGTCGGACCTGCCCGAAGCCGCCGCAACCCGCGACTACACGAAATGGGGACAGTGGCCAACCAACGACGTCTTCGGCCGCACCCATTCCGGCGAGGTGAACTGGCTCACGTGGTTCGCAACGAACCACGCCACGTGGATCGACCAGAACCTGTACACCAAATGCGCGCTCATCAGACCCCCGAACGTCTCCCCCGCGCCCTGCACCCTCCCGGCGGGAGCGGTCCTGACCGTCACCTTTACGGCGACCGAGGGCGACGTTCTCTACTACACGCAGGACGGCAGCGACCCCGCGCTCTGGAACAACCAGCCCAGCCCCTTGGCCCGTTCGTGCGCCTCCGGCGTATCGATCCAGTTCACCTCATCCGCAGACCTTTTCGTGCGCGCTTACAACACGTCCAGCGGCAAGTGGAGCCTCGCGGCCCGCCGCGAATATCTGATCGGAGGACATCGCGCCAAGCCGGGTGACGTCCTCATCAGCGAGATCCATTACCACCCGTATCAGGGCGAGGTCAATCCGCTGCCGGAACTGATCGACCGCTGCTACGAGTTCGTCGAGCTCCTGAACGTTTCAGACTGCGACATCAGCCTCGCGGGTTGCCGTTTCCCAGAAGGTCAACCGGCCGATGCCCTCACACTCGGCGGCCCCATCCTCAAACCCGGCGAGCATGCCGTGGTCGCACGCCACAGCGAGGCGTTCGCCCAACGTTACGGTTCGGATATCGCGCCCGTCGCCTATTGGCTGTACGGCGGGCTCAGCGACAGCGGCGAGACCATCACGCTCCTCAACGCCGACGGCGCGTTGCTCGACTCGGTCAGCTACAAGACTTCCGGCGCATGGCCCAAAACCGCAGACGGCGACGGCGATTCCCTGAACCGCGCCGCATTCGCCCCTTATCCGACAGGCCTTTGGCACGCCGCTATTCCCACACCGGGTCGGGGTGGCTATTCGGAATGGTTCGGCCTTCGCGGGATCACCACGCTCGACGGCGACGACGACGGTGACGGTGTGGCGAATCTGGTTGAATACTACACGGGGGCGGATCCGCTCGACCCGTCGGATCACGGTCTGTCGGATCTGCGAGGCTTTGTTGCGGGCGAAGACGGCGTTCGCATCTCTTACCACCAAGCCGGCAACCGTCCCGACGTGTGGGCCTCGCTACAGGAATCTGAAGACCTCCGCGAATGGTACGACACTGACAGCGCGTATCTGAGCGTCGAACGCATCGCCGAGGAATATCTCTGGTCTTTCAATCTGCCGCCTGACGAGATGGACGATTATCCGCGCCGTTACTTCCGCCTCGTCGTTTGGCCGGCCACCTCATCGCACAGCGGCGGGACGTTGCCTCAGCCCCTGCCCTGAACCGGCCGACACCGGTGGCCGCGAGACGACAACGCCCTTGTCCCCCGCGGCGCCATACCGCCGTCTCCGCGGAGATGCCGTGGCGGAGAAACGCCCCGATTTCATCATTCTGCCCTTCCGGGTTTCAAAAGTTCGAGCCGCCCGCGGTGGGCGAGGTCGATGGCTTCAGCCAGGATGCGTGCGGATTCCTGCGGCGCATGGAACCCCATCGAATTCTCGGCCGCCACGAAGTCCAGCCGCCATTGTGCCTGGCGGTGCAGCGCGCGGGCTCCGTGTAGCGCGTCGTCTGTCGCGCCGCTTTTTTGGGCATCGGCCAGTTCTTGGATCAGCCCCGCGGTGGCCTGTTCGGCGCGGAGCATCAACGCCTTCGTCCGGTCTTGGATCGCTTCGGCGCGGGCCCTGATCTCCTTTTCGGAATAGCGGTGGCAGGTCTGGCATGAACGCGAGGGGCTCAACAGCGGACTGCGCACGTGGTGGTCGCTGACTTTGACCGCGCCTTCGCGCACATAGGGCATGTGGCAGTCCGCGCACGCGACGCCGCTACGCGCGTGGATGCCCTGGCTCCACGTCTCGAATTCAGGGTGCTGGCCCTTGAGCATCTTGGCCCCGCTGGTCCCGTGGGTCCAGTCGGCGATCTCCGCGGCATCATAATAGGCCTCGATCTCGTCCATCCGGATGCCTTTGCTCCACGGGTAGGTCAGTATTTTTTCCGGCCCCTTGAAGTAATATTCCACATGGCACTGGGCGCAGACGAGGGAGCGCAGTTCCTGTCGCGAGGCGTCGGTGTTCACGTCATAGTCGCGCACGCGGTTGCCGGCCCGCCAGCGCATGATGCTGGGCAGATGGGGCTGCGGGGTTTCGGCTCTGGCCAATTCGCGCAGGCCGTTGAGGAGCCCGGGGCGCGTCACCCGCAAGCCCATGGAGGCAGGGTCGTGGCAGTCGATGCAGGCAACGGGATGCTGGATCAGCTTATCTCCTTTACTGTCGGTCAAGTTGCGCGCTTTGCCATAGGGCAGGGCACAGACGACCTCGAACCCCTTCATGATCTGGTCCCGCGGCCGCCCGTCGGGCACCCCCGCCTGGCGGCCCATTTCGCGGTACGCGGGAATAATAGAGGCGTGGCAGTGAAGGCAGGCTCCGGGCTGCGGGAACTGTTTGACGCGCGCGGTTTCCTCCTGGTCCGAAAGCATGAAGGCATGGCCGCGGTCCTCGCGGTAATCCACGGCGAAAGCGTACCCGTGAAAAAGGACGCGCCAGAGCGGGTCGGCGTCGAGCTTCTGCAAGGCTTCGCTGCCGCCATGGCGTGTGCGCTCGGTGTCCACGGTGCGGCGGTAACTATCGTACTGGCGCGGGTAGTTCTTCCCCCACACGGCAGGATTGATCGTGTTCTCGTTGAGCTCCACAACCTGAAAGACGTGCTGACGCGCCTCAACTTTACGTTCTATGATGTTGCGCCAGAGCGCCATCGCGCAGACTGTGGCGGCAGCCATGAGAATGACCGTGACGAGGCAGGCCGCTCTGACGCGAGACGGATGGGACGAAGGCATTTTCTGTAACATGTCGGTACCCCTTTCGGTTAGCGTGTCGGGCCGTGGCCGACGCGGTCATGGCAACGTGCGCATTTGAACGGCTCAACGGAGCCTTGCTCCTTCGTGAGCATTTCACTCACCACAACGCCGTGGCAGCGCATGCAGTTTTTCTGCACGATCCGGGCGCTCTTCGGTTTGATCAGGATCGGCTCGTGGAAGTTCTGGAGTGTGAAGGCTTTCGAGTGTTCGAAACCGTTTTCGCCTTTGGTGAGATATTTGGGGACAAGGCCTTGGGGCACGTGGCAATCGTTGCAGGTGGCCGCCGCATGATGGCTGGACTTTTGCCACCCATCGTACTGGTCGCGCATGATGTGGCAGTTGGCGCAGGCTTTGGACTCGCTGCCCAGATAGGCGAGCCCCTCGCCTTCGCGGAAGGTATAACCGCCCGCGCCCAAGAGCGCCCCGACCAGGCAACACAGAAAAGTGGCCGTCGATGTGGGAAGCGAAATCCTTTTCATAACCCACCCGTTCCGTCGGTTAATCTGGCGAATGTTCCAATCCCGATTCGGCGGTGCTTTGACGTATCCGATCGTGCTGTTTTTTGCTTACAGCCACGCCGCCCGAATAATCCGAAAATCGGGCCTGCCGATCGTTTTTACGTCAACACGTTTGTCATCGCGTTCAATGATGTCACAGTATTTGAATCGATAACTTGGAGTTAACATAGCGCGTACGGGTGCTTGCCGCAAGCTTCTTTCAAGCACATCAAAAACGTCGTGCGATTCAGTCGAATTGAAACGGAATCACATCAAAGGAAAAGTTAGGAACGTTGTACGTTCGGCAACGGCAGGAAACAACGACTCCTGTCGTACTATCTTTTCTTCTTCAAGGTATTGGAGTTCCAAACGGCTCCTCCCGCATTCCGCCTTTCTCTTCCTATTTGCGGACTGCGGAAACGAGGAGGACGGTGTCGGGCGCGAGGACAGACGGAAGCGGGATTTTCTCCCAGGTGCGAGAGGCGTCGATCACGCGGCATGACGCGACCTTCCCGTCGCCGAGGTCAAGAGTGAGCGGCACACTTTTGCCGGAAATGTTCGCGATCATCACGGCCACCGCGCCGTCTTTCGCCGCCGCGCAGGCGTAGACCTCCCCGTCGTCGCACGTGCAGTCGACGGCGGCACCGAGTTTCCTCAGTTCGTTGAACGCCACGAAATCCCAGTAGGCCTTGTGCGGCGTTTCGGTAAGCGGATTGAAGAGAGGCGAATAGTTGCCACCGCCGCAGCGGGCATCGTAGATCATCGCCGTCGCACAAGGCCCGTTCTGGAGCCCAATCAGCTCGGCGGCGATGAGTGCCGCCTGGCGCATCGTGCCGCGGGATTGCAGGTTCGGCGAAGGCAGCCATTCGTTGAAGGACATCTCCGTATCCTTGTAGCCGGCGGCGTCCAGTGTTTCGCGGCACCACGCCACCTGCCGCAGCGCCTCAGCGGGCATCGAGTAGGAATGGAACGAGAAGAAATCGAGCGGCCAGGCGTTCGCCTTCGCCTGCGCGAGGAAGTTCGTGAAGCACGTCACGAAATGCTCCGTGCGCGGCGAGGAATTCGCCGCCGCCACGGACTGGACCTTCGTTGCGGCGTAAAAGCCGCAGCTGCCGTACCCGCCGATCTTCAGGTGCGGGAACTTGGCTTTCAGGTGGGAAGCCGCGACGCCGTAGAGCTTAATGTAGCTTTCGAACGACCCTTTCCACATCGGATTGTATGCTGGATCGGGGTGGTTTTCGGGCTCGTTCCAGATTTCCCAATAGGTTATTTTGTAACGGAAACCGTTCGCCCAGCCCTCGGTGTAGTGGCGGATCACATGTTCACAGATCTTCGCCCACTTGAGGTTATCCTTCGGGGGATCGACGCGGTAGGCTTTGACGTCGACGGCATTCTCGATCGTGATGCCGAGACGGAAGAACGGCTCGACGCCGTTCTTCACGAGCGCTTCCAGAAGCTTGTCGGTGAACACGAAATCATAGGACGCGGGATCGTCGGGATCGGCATTGAAATCGCGGAACAGGTTCGGGATGTCGACGTAAATGTTTTTCCCGAATGTTCCGCCGACGTCGTGCAGACGCGAAAAGGGAATCCCCGCTTCCTTGAGGTAATGGAACATCCCGTAGCTGTTTACCCCGAGCGTTGGCGGTTGTCCCACGCCGTTCACCGGCTTCACCGCCCCGACCGGTCTCGAGTAATCGACCTTCACCGACGCCGCCGAAACGAATGCGCAGGCGAGCGCCGTCAAACCGCAAAGAACTCCGTATTTCATTCCTGACTCCTTACGCATTCGCGGGCTAGCGGCCGGCAACACGTGAAAAGGCCGGATCCCATCACGGTCGTGCACGGGTGATGATACCGTGATTAGAACTCGGACTCAGCCCCGTTCCCCCTCTGAATCCGCACGCTGAGACATGAATCTGTGTAATTATGACATTTCGCCTGCGGCGTTGCCACCTGTAATTCAGGCCATCTGGGCAAGTGTATGCGAAAACGCTGCCGCAAGCCCAAGCAGTACGGCTTATTTCACCGTATCGTCCGAAAGCCCCGAAAGAATGAAATTAAAAAACCCCGGCAAAACGCGGGGTTTTACTGGGGTAAAAGTTGGGGCGAAAAACGGGATTCGAACCCGCGACCCGCAGATCCACAATCTGCTGCTCTAACCAACTGAGCTATTTTCGCCATGGAAAAAGTGAAAGAAAGATTACCAAACGGTGCCCAGAATGCAAGCGGGAGTTTCAGCAATATGCTTTTTTTTCGCGCCACGGATGGCGGCCCGCACGGCCCGACACTCAATACGCCAGTTGCCGGAAATTTTTAACCGTATGAAACGTGATCAGGTTCCCGTCGTGCGCGGATTTTGCCCGGCCGTCGCCGCTGCGCGAGAGCACACAGAGAGCATCGCCGTCGATCGCCATCGACGCGTAATGCCGCCCCTCTCCCGGCGTCGCGCCTGTCGACACAAGCCCGGCGAAACACCAGTCCACCATGTTGCGGGAGAAGTGCAACTGCAGCCGGTGGCGCTCGTTATTGGGCAGATTGTACCTGTTTCCCGGCAAACGGTCCGCACGGGTCATCGAATCGGTCGCCTGGGAGCTGAGCAACCAGAAGAGTTTCGTCTGACCGTCGTACAACACGTGGAAACGCATCTGTCCACCGGGACACGGCAGGAACAGCGCCGTTTTGCCGGAGGGCACCTTTTCCAACATCGTGGTCATGGTGCCGTCCTCGTTTTCAATCACCTTGGCGACGGCCGCGTAGCCCGTGCCGCCGGTATGGGCACGGGCCCACAGATGGAAGGTTTTTCCCTTGGGATCAAACCAGCAATGGTCCGGATCCGTGAACTGGACCACGTTCGTTTCCAGCCAGCCAATCGGCGCGCTGTTGCGGTTCGGCGCAGGCAATGCGCCGTGAGGATAAGCGGACGGATAGAAGGGCACGCCGAAGAAGTCGATGGCGGGATCGGACTCGATGCCGGGGATCGTATCGTGAAACGAAAGCTCCGACGCAAACGTCCAGTTCTCGCGGCGGGTCAGATCGGCACCGGTCTGGCCGCGCATCAGCACGGGCGCCAATTCGCCGACAGGCCAGGATTTGATTTTCTGCGACACGCGCCGTTCCATCACCAGATAGACGCAGCCGTTGGCATACCAGACATTGCAGGCCGACTGGTGCCAGCTCTGCTTCTCCGTCAGTTTCGCCGGCGCACTCCAGGTCTCTCCGTCATCATCGGACCGGATCACCATGAGGTCGCCCGATTGTCCCAGCACGTAGAGCGCTTTGCCCACCGCAAAAGGACGCGCGTGCTGGAAGGAAAAAGTTCCGCGTTTTGACCACGTTTTTCCGTGATCATCCGAAACGAAGATCCGGCCGCGCGGCTCGCCCTTCTTCATGCCTTTTCCGCCGAAATCCATGGTGGCGACCAGCCGTCCGCTGTCGAGCCGCACCAAACCGGGCGTATAGCAATAGATGCTCGCTGGATCGGGCGACTCGCAGACGGTCACAAAATCATTCGCCAGGGGGAGCACGGGGCCGCCTGGCTCCGCGAAGACCTGTTCTGCTAAAAACCAGCACACCGTGAGCGCGACCGTGACGTATCTCATTCGCATTCCTCTTTCAAAATTACCGACGCCGCTGCGGCACCCCCCTGATAATGCAGTTCCTCACAGCGTCGGACACATACACGTTTCCGGCCCGGTCAACGGCCAGTCCCGTCACCAGCCAGCCGGATCCGCCCATGGCCAAACCGCTGCTCCCGAGGCGGCTCACCTGGCCCTTGGGCGTCACTTTCCAAATGATGTGCTGCTCGCGGTCGGCCGCGTAGAGGTTCCCCGCACGGTCGCACGCAATCCCGTCCAGCCGTCCGAAACACATCCCCGTTTCGCGCACCGTCACGACCCCGCCATGCGGCGTGATCCTGCGGATCTTGTTGCCGTCCGCAACCGCCACATTGCCATCGCGGTCCACCGCCAGCGCGATCGGAAACATAAAGCGTGCTGCGTCGCCTTTGCCGTCGAAGCACCCCTGATTGCCGGCACGTCCCGCGAAGGTCACGACTGTGCCGTCGCCCGCCATTCTTCGCACGGTGTGGTTGTTGTGGTCGGCCACGTAGACGTTGCCGGACGAGTCCATCGCCACGCCGGGCATAAAGTTGAAGCGGGCCGCGCCCCCTATGCCGTCCGCGTCGCCGCGCAGGTTCGCACTCCCCGCCAAACGCCGCACCGTGCCGTCTGCGCCGACCCTCCAAAGCACATGCGCGCTGTCCGTCACATAGCACTCTCCCTCGCGTCCCGTCGCGATTCCGATCGGCGCGGTCATCGCGTCGCGCGCAACGGGCAGCGTTGTGACCTTGCCGTCCGGCGAGATTTTCCGCACGGTATTGTCGCAGCCGTCAACGACATAGAGCGTATCGTCCTCGCCGATCGCGAGCCCCTGCGGCGCACGCAGCCGGGCACCGCTGCCACAGCCGTCTTCCGCCCCGGCCACTCCGGGCTGTCCGACAAACACGTCCCAGCTGAACGGCTCGCTCGGAACGTCTGACGCACACGGTACACACGCCGCGTCCGCGCCGGGCGCGCTCAGTGCCGCAGAGGCAGCCTTGCCACCCTCGCTCCAGTATCCCGCAACAATCCGGTTATTGCAGGCGTCCGCCACATAAACGACCCCATCGCTATCCACCGCCACGCCCGAAGGCTGGGCGAAACGCGACGCCGAGCCGAAGCCCTCCGCCGCGCTCATGCAGTTCGGCGCTCCGCCGAGCGTCGTCACCGCGCCCTCCGGCGAAACCATCCGGATCAGATGGTTGTCCCTGTCCGCAACGATCAGGCTTCCCGTCAGATCCACCGCGACATCCGCGGGGCCGTTGAAACGGGCCTGGGCGCCCGTGCCGTCCGCGCAACCCTTCATGCCCGCACTGCCGGCCAATGTCGTAACCACGCCGCCGGGGATCATTTTGCGGACCACATGGTTTCCCGTATCCGCGATATAAATATGGTCCAAGGTGTCCACCGCCACGCCCGCCGGCCTGTTGAAGCGCGCCGTGCCGCACGCGCCATCCGCGCTGCCCGGTATTCCTGCGTTGCCGGCCAGCGTCGTCACCGCGCCATCCGGAGTCACCTTGCGGACGAGATGATTCCCGCAGTCCGCAACGATCACGTTGCCCGCACTGTCGAGCGCCACGCCGGAGGGGGACGTGAACCGCGCCTTGCTGCCAGCGCCGTCCGCGCTACCGCTATTTCCTGCGCTGCCGGCCAGCGTCGTCACCGTGCCATCCGGCGCGATCTTGCGGATCGTGTGGTTGCCCGCATCCGCGACATACACGTTGCCAGCACGGTCCGCCACCGAACCGGCAGGCCAGTTGAACCGCGCCTTGCCCCCCTTGCCGTCATCGCCGCCCGAGGACCATGCGCGCCCGGCCAAGGTCGTGACCACACCGTCCGGCGTCACTTTGCGGATGACATGCGTGAAATTGTCCGTCACGAAAACATTCTTCTGCCGATCCACGGCGATCCCGGTCGGGCGGCAGAAACGGACGGCCGCGTCCGCGCCGTCCGCATATCCGTGCCGGCTCGCGCTCCCCGCCAAGATCGTCACTGTTCCCGACGGCGCAATCTTGCTGACGGTCTGTGCGTCGTTGTCTGACACGGCCACATAGCCAGAGCGGTCCACCGCCACGCCGCGCGGCGAAAAGAATCGCGCAGCGCTGTTCGTGAGGGTCGACACGGCCCCCGCAGGCGTCACTTTGCGGATCACCTGGTTCCCGGCATCAGCAACGAACAGGTTGCCCGCGGCATCCATCGCCACGCTCTGGGGGCTGCTGAACTGCGCCGCACGTCCCACGCCGTTTGCGCTGCCCGAACTGCCCGCGCGGCCGGCCAGCGTCGTCGCCGTGCCGTCCGCAGCGACCTTCCGCAGAACCGCGTTTTCGGTATCCGCCACATAGACGTTGCCCGCGCCGTCCACCGCCATGCCACGCGGCGAACGGAAACGCGCCGCGGCGCCTTTACCGTCCGCATAACCGCCGAGAGGGACGCCGCCCTTGAGTTCCGTCTTGCCTGCCAGCGTCATCACCGTTCCGGACGCTGCGATCTTCCGGAGGGTGTGGTTGCCCGTGTCCGCCACATACACGTTGCCCGCGCCGTCCACCGCCACGCCGCACGGCGAGCGGAAGCGGGCGGTGCGGGCCGCACCGTCGGCGTCCCCCTGCTCGCCCGCCCGGCCGGCCAAGGTTGTCACCACGCCCTCGGGCGTCACTTTGCGGATGACGTGGTTGCCGCTGTCCGCGACATAGACGTTGCCCGCCGCATCCGCCGCAACCCCTACCGGACGATCGAACCGCGCCGAATTGCCCGTTCCGTCGCTCACGCCGGGCTCGCCCACACATCCGGCCAGTGTCGTCACCGTGCCGTCCGGCGCGATTTTGCGGATCGCATAGTTGTAAAAATCCGCCACATAGAGATTGCCCGCCGGATCGAACGAGAGCCCGAAGGGCTGACAGAAGCGCGCCTCGACGCCCTTGCCGTCGACATTTCCAAGGCCGCCCGGCTGTCCGGCAAAGTTCTTCCACAGATAGCCGTTCACCTTGGGCGCGGCGTGGACCTCCGCAGCCGGCGGTTCCGGCACCGCCGCGCAGCCGGCTAGAAAAAGAACCGCCATTACCGCAAGCGGACAGAACCGCCAACCCGCTGCGCCATAGAACACGTTACCCGACCCCGAACGTCCGATACGATTCATATCGTCTCTCCTTTGCGAAGTCATTGGACAGCCAATTTGACCAACACGGGATCCAGCGGCCCCAGCGTATAAACCAGGCGTCCGCTCTCTGAACTCACGGGGGCCAGGCCGAACTCAGCGGTCATGCGCTTGAAACCGCCCGGCACGGTCACCGTCGCCTTCACCGGCTCCGTCGCTCCGCTCACCGCCAGCAGATACACGGCATCGCCGACCCGCCATACGCGCGTCTCGACCGATGCCGGTCCCTCGCACATCACGGAGGGTGCGGACTCGGCCGAAAGGATAACGGGGATATAGCGTTTGATCTCCTCCGCCATAGTGCACACCTCGCCCCAACGCCTCTCGAAGGGGTCGCGGTCTTTCATTTTAAAGAGGTCGAAGAACGAATAGAAAACCAGCCCGTTCGCACCCGCAGCCACGCACTGCCACGCCATTGCCCGCATCTCGGCCAGCGACGGCGCGCGCGTTTTCTCGCGCTCGGCGCCCTTGCGGTACGCGCCCCAATCGAAGACTTGCGGCACCTGCCAGACCGCCCGCGTATTATAGCTCCGATCGCGCGTAGAGCGCGTCCACGCGAGCGCCGTGCCGACCGGCTTGTCCGGAAGCGGATACGGATCCGTGCCGATCACGTCAAACGTCTGCATGTAGGCGTCGATCTGGTCGTACTGATAGAGCACCACCCAAGTGGGATGATCCGGATCAAGATCCTCCATCAGCCGCTGCCGCATCGCGAGCCGCCCGACCATGTCGGACGGCATTTCGTCGTTGATGTACCAAGCGATCAAAGCGGGATGGGAACCGTGCAGCGCCACGCGCCGCTTGATTTCCGCGGTCTCGTCGGCCTCGCTCTTCATGCCCGCCGGTGCCCAGCGCGTGCCGGAATAAAAGTCTTTGATCGAATAGATCACCTTGAGTCCGCGCGCGTGGCACGCGTCCATCTGGTTCGTCGTCGGACTGCCGTAGGGCATGAGGCAGTTGAACGGTCCCTTGGCGTAAATCTCCAGTTCGGGCTCCTTCACGCCGCTCCAATACATGCCCAGCGGGAAGAACGGTTTGCCGTCAAGAATCAAGCGGCGGTGTCCGTCGATGTACGCGCGGCGCGCGGGCAGTTTATCGACCCGGCTGAACCGCGTTTCGGCGACTCCCTTCTGAATGCCGTCGCGCGTCGCGAGCGTGAAACGCACCGCGTACTCGCCCACAGGCAGAGACGAGGCGTCGGCTGTCATCACCGCGCGATCCGACGTCACGGTGTCCGGTTTCGCGCGACGCACCTCCCGTCCGTCCGCCGCCGAGAAGACGAAGAGGCCCTCCACCTGTTCCGGCCGCACGCCGGCCTGGCCGAGTGTCAGTCCCGCGGTAAAGGTCACCGGGCCGCCATCCGACACGCTCCGGTAACACGACGCACTCACCGCGCCCACCAGCGGCGGGTAATAGCGCGCCACCTTCAGATCGTCGAACCACGCCTTGCCGGTCATTCCGCGCCGCACGTAGGGTGCCACGCTGACACGCGTGGCGTTGGTGGGGATCGCACGGGTGAAACCGTGCACCCGCTGCCAACCGTCGCTCGAACCGCGCACGCCTTCGGCATACGCGCCGCCCAGATACTTGTTGCCGTCGTACCACTCCAGGCAGACCGTTGCGCCCGATTCGTCCCCCTGCAGGCGCTCCGTCTTCACCCACACCTCGTAGGCGTAGCAACACCCCGGCTCGAGCGCCAATTTCTGAGACGGAAAGGAATAGAACTTCGGATCGCTGTTTTCGAAAGCCAACCCGCGGGACCCGTTACGCCCCGCGCCGTCGGCAAAACGGTATACCGGCTTGTGCTCATTCCACGCCGCAGTCGCGCCGGTAACGCCGGTTTCCTCGAACCCCGGATTCCGCACGCAGTTGACTTCCGTATCCGCCACCGCGCACCCAACAGCCAGCACCCCCGCCCCCCACCAAAATCCCATTCGCATTTCGTCCTCCTTTACCCATACTGAACATATCGTACACGAAAAGCGCTCCGCACGGAATTCGTTTTCGAGGGGATGCGCGATTTCACATCCCCTCGCGGCGGAATCGGATTGCAATCACGGGGGGAAATATGGAAACTATACGACCTTATGGACGAACCGGTTTCACTCAAGTATTTCAAGTCCCGATTTTCATGGCGTGACGTGGCCGACGCGGCCCGCACCACCATCCGCATGGAAGAGGGCGAAAAAGAACCAAGCAGCGCGTGGAAACGGCGCATTCTGCTCTCGGAGCACTCTCCGATCCGACAGATGACGTTCAAGTGGAAATGGGTCAACCTCAAGTATTGGGTCAGCGTCCATTTCGTGCGCCACAAGATCGGAATCGAACATTTCGTCAGCACCCAGCGCACCGACCGCACCGGGGTGAACAGGGACGAGACGCCCCAGTCCGCCCCAGTCCACCACGAGTGTTTCGCAAATGCGCAGGCGCTCATTTTCATCTCACGGAAACGCCTCTGCCGCCAGGCCTCGCCGGAGACCACCGCCGCCTGGCGCCTCGTGCTCGATGAGGTCAAGAAATGCGAGCCGGAACTCCACAGCGTCTGCGTGCCGGAATGCGTCTACCGGGGCTTCTGCCCGGAATTCAAGAGCTGCGGATACACCGGAACGGAAACCTTCAGACAGGCGCTCGACACCTACCGAGGCGCAACGCCGTAATGACGGGCGTGACGGAAGACGCGGCCGCAACGCGATGACCACTTTAACGCCTGTTGTGCCGGAGTTTCCAAAACCAGAACAGCAGCCGATGCCACCAGCGCGGCGTGTCGCCGACAGGCGCATAATCGGGTTTCATATACTCACGTTCAGAAAGTCCCATAAATGGATGATAAATATACCACATCGCAGCCCGCACCGCAAAAGAAGACCGACCAGGATGTGGGAGAACGCTTGCAGAACGTGCTCTCGCACCGCGGCGTCGCCTCACGCCGCCACGCCGCGGACATGATCGCAGCGGGCGAAGTCTGCGTCAACGGCCAGCCCGTCTATGAGCCCGGATTCCGCGTACGCCCCGGCAAGGACGACATCAGCGTGCGCAGCGAACTGCTTCCCAAAGAGACCGAGCGCCGCCGCACCATCCTGCTATACAAGCCCCGCGGACTCATTTGCTCCGCGGACAACTCGCGCGGCGAAACGGTTTGCGACTTCATGAGCCAGCATTTCACGGAACGGCTTGTGCCGGTTGGCCGGCTCGACAAGGAGAGCGAGGGGCTACTCCTGATGTCCAATGACGGCGAGTTCACAAACTGCATGACGCACCCGCGCTACGGACACACCAAGACGTACATCGCGCGCGTGGCCGGGCACATGGAGGAAAGCAAAATCGCGACGCTGCGTTCACGACTCGAAATCGACGGTTACGTGATCCAGCCCGTCGAGGTTGAGGTGCTGAAAGTCGGCCGCGACAACACCCACAAGATCGCCTTCACGCTATCCGAGGGGCGCAATCGGCAGATCCGCAAGATGTGCTCGCTGGCCCACTTCGTGGTGCTCAGCCTGACCCGCGTACGCATCGGCCCGCTGAAAATCCGAAACATGCAGCCCGGCGAATGGCGCGAGCTTTCGGACGAGGAAGTCAGCGCCCTCAAAAAACCGCTTGCCCAGAAGCCGCCTGCGCCGAAGCACGGCAGTCCGGCGCGGGGCGGGAATAATGGCCCGCGCCGCCCGGAAGCACGCGGCCCAAGGCCTCGTTATTAAGTTTACGCCGTCTTCTCCCGCTGCCCGGGGACCGCACCCTTGAACTCTTCCACCATCGGGACATCACCCTTTTCGAAGTCTTCCGCGCGGATGGGATAGTTCATGTTGTAGAACGGCGAGTCCTTGTTCTCCAGCAGATCGGACATGCGCACCATCTGTCCGGTATACGCGGCCAATGTGCCGAGCAGGCCGCTGGCCGTCGCCATGGCGACCTGCTCACCTTCCTGCAGATAGTTCCCACTGAGCAAGCCTGAAAGGAAGTCCGCGTGCTCCATGGTGTACATGTTATCGTCGCGGCCGGCGATGGCCTTCTCGTCGAACGGGAAGGGCTCGCTCTTTCCGTCCGGGCGCAGGATCTTGCTGCCCAGCACATCGATCTGCCCTGTCGTGCCGCTAAGCATCGCACAGCAACGGTCGAAACAGCCGTTGATCTGCCGCGCCACGGCATGGATATGAAGACCGTTGTCATAATCGTAATCGATCCCGAAACAGTCGTAGGTGTTGCCCGTGGAGCGCTGGTGGCGCGCACCGATGCCCATCGCCTGCTTCGGCAGACGGCCGATGAACCAGTTGGCCAGATCGATCTCGTGGACTGCCTGCTCAGTCAAATGGTCGGAAGACATCTCCCGGAAGTGATACCAGTTGTTGGCCATGTAGGAGGCGTTGGTGTCCTCGGGACGGCGGGGGCGCAAATAATTCGCGGGGCTCATGGCGCCGTGACAACGGTACACCACGCCACCGCGGATTTCGCCGATGATCCCGTTGCGGACGGGGCCGAGCATGCGCAAGGCACGGTTGTTGTGGCGGTGGCACGTGCCGGAGAGGATCGAGAGCTTCGCGGCCTTTGCGGCTTCGACCACCTGCAGGAAATGACGCAGTCCCGCGGGATCGGTCGCGACCGGTTTTTCTGCGAAAATGTGTTTGCCCGCCTTAACACAGGCCTCGGCGTGACGCGCGCGGAAAATCGGAGGCGAAGCCAGCAAGACGATCTCGGCGTCCGTCTCCATGATTTTTCGATAGCCGTCCGCGCCGCTGAAAGCGAACTTCTCATCGCACCCGTTGGCCTTACAAACCGCCGCGGCTTTCTCCTTGAAGAAGTCCGCCGCGCCGACCAGCTGCACCTTATGCCCCAGCCGGGTGGCGGCCGCGGTGATGTCCCTCACGGCGCCAGAACCGCGCCCGCCGCACCCGACCAGCGCGACCTTAAAGACGCGCTGCGCCTGTCCAAAAGAGATCGAAGGCGCCGCTGCCAACGCACCAGCACCCGCCAGAAAAGTCCGTCTTGAAACGATCATATGCTTCATCCTTTCGCTCATCTTCTCACTTCCATCCAGCGGTCCCCCGCACGGTACCTCCATCGCGGCCGCGTGTTCAGAGAACGCGCGCACCTTAGGCACCCTGCCCCGCAAAGAAACGATCCATCAGCGCGCTGTGCTCGGCGTCGGTGAACCCGCCGCTCTCAATCGAGACCCAGCCGCTGTAACCGATCTCTTCGATCACCCGGCGCACCGACTTCCAGTCGACGCTGCCATGGCCGATCGGTACAAAATCGCCGTCGTTTTTCTTCTCGCGGTCGATCTTGAAATCCTTGATGTGGAGCTTGACGATGTTCTTGTTGAGCGCCCGCAGCCACTGTTCGGTCTGCGCGTAGCGGACGTTGTTGCCGAGGTCGAGGTACGCCCTCACCTGCTTGTCGTTGAACGACTGCACGAACGCCGCCGCGAAGTCCGGCAAAACCCAGAGATTGCTCCACACGTTCTCGAGCGCAATTGTCACGTGCGCTTGGGCCGCCACGGGGATCAACTCCTCCACCGCCGACCGCGAGAGCTCGGTCGCCTTATTCTGGGCTTCCATATACGCCGCAAACGGCGCGTTGTCGCCCTCGACGACCGATTTGACCAGCAGCGTTTTGGGATCGAAGTCGATCTTAAACTGCGACGGCTTCGGGATCGTTCCGCCTACGCGGCACGGCACGAGCAGAATGGCGTCGGCACCATAGGCGGCCGTCACCTGAATCAGGCGCTTCACGTCGTCGATCGACTTGCGCCGCGCCGCCGGATCGGCGTTGTTGAAGTCGGCCCAGCCGCCCATGAACGAGTGGATTTTGAGCCCGTGCTTCTCCGCGACAAGCCGTCCCTGCGCGGCCTGTTCCACTGTAACGTCCTTCTTCGTCAGCTCCACGCCGGGGAAGCCGGCCTTGGCGATCCGCTCGCACGTCGCGTCGTCCGCCACCCCCGCGAGCAGCGCCTTCTGCAGCTTCGTTTTGAAGGCGACGTCCGCCGCCCGCGATGCCGACGGCAACCCCGACACGATCCCCGCCGCCGCGGCGGCCTTCAGAAAATCACGTCTGTTCATTTGCATTCCTTTCGGTTCCTCAGTCTGCTTCTCAGCCCTGTTCCTCACGCCTTGCCCGGCACCGACGCAACGCCTTCGGCCGGCATCGGGATGTCGTCCGTACGCTCAAAATCCGCCGCCGTGAACTTGGCGTTCATGTTGTAGAACTCCGACTCCGCGTTGGTCAGCAGGTCCGACAGGCGCACCGTGCGGCCCGTGTAGGCGGAGAAGGTGCCCATGATCGTCGTGGCGGTCGACATCGCCACCTGCTCGCCCTCGTTGATCAGCTTGCCGTCGAGCAGGCCGCCGAGGAAATCGCAGTGCTCCATGATCAATCCGTTTTCGTGGCGGTCCTTGATCCGAGCCTCGTCGTACGCCACCTCTTTACCGTCGAACCGCGTGATCTTGCCGCCGCAGGCCACCTCGCCCTCCGAGCCGACCAAAATCGTGCCGAGACGGTCCGAGCAGCCGGAGATATGGCGCCCGATCGCCTGCACGTGCACGGAGTCGCCGTAGTCGTAGTCGATCGCCATGCAGTCGTAGATGTCGCCGATGCCGGCAGGGCGGCGGTGGCGCGCGCCGATGGCCATCGCGGTCTTCGGGAAGCGCCCGATGAACCAGTTCGCGAGGTCGATCTCGTGGATCGCCTGCTCCGTGATCTGGTCGCCGGACATCTCCCAGAAGTGGTACCAGTTGTTGCAGAGGTAGGCGGCGTTCGACTCCTTCTCGCGGCGCGGCCGGACCCAGATGCCGCCGTGGCAGCGGTAGACCTGGCCCGCAAGGATCCGCCCGATCGCGCCGTTCTGCACGGGCCCGATCTGCCGGAGGTAGCGGTTGGAGTGGCGGTGCAGCGTGCCCGACAGGATCGAGAGGTTCTTGGCCTTGGCCTCCGCGACGCCTTTGAGGAAATGGCGCAGGCCCGCCGCATCCGTGGCGATCGGCTTCTCGGCAAAGATGTGCTTGCCCGCCTTGACGCACGCCTCGAGGTGCAGCGGACGGAAGATCGGCGGCGTCGCCAGCAGCACGATCTCGGCGTCCGACTCTAAAACCTTCTTGTACCCGCCGGCGCCGCCGAACGCGAACTTCTCGTCGCAGCCGTTGGCCTTGCAGACCGCGGCGGCTTTTTCCTGGAAGAAGTCGGCCGCCGCCACCAGCACCGCCTTATGGCCGAGCCGCTCCGCTGCGGCCTGAATGTTTTGGACGGCCCCGGAACCGCGGCCGCCGCAGCCGACCACCGCGAATTTGAAGACGCGCTGCGCCTGCCCAAAACTGACAGCCGGCGCTGCCGCCAACGCCCCCGCCCCCGCCAGAAACGCACGCCGCGAAACCTGCATCGGCATCACCATGATATTCTCCCCCAAAGAGTAAAAAAAAACGATTTAAAACCAACCTACAGTGCGATAGTGTATGAATTGGCAACGCGGTTGTCAACGCCGGGGTTCCTTGTGGACTTACCCCATTTTTCAGCCTGAAGCGAACAGTGGCAGTTCCGGCTGCATTCCGGCGGTTTTTTGAACATTTAGTTTGCAGCACCATTTGCCGCACCTGTTGAAGAGCCGGGCGATGCCGTCC